>Ga0187854_10000473_pt1 | contig 51444 bp, 47 predicted proteins | sample June2016WEW_6_15_FD_132445 | JGI IMG/M metagenome (GOLD analysis project Ga0187854, IMG submission 132445) | Peatland microbial communities from SPRUCE experiment site at the Marcell Experimental Forest, Minnesota, USA - June2016WEW_6_150 | ecosystem: Environmental > Terrestrial > Soil >... | reverse complement strand
CAGGTTCTACCCCAACACCGGCTCCGGCAGGTTCTACCCCAACACCGGCTCCGGCAGGTTCCACACCAACACCGGCTCCGGCAGGTTCTACCCCAACACCGGCTCCGGCAGGTTCTACACCAACACCGGCTCCGGCAGGTTCTACCCCAACACCGGCTCCGAACCCATCTGTTGTTCAGGATATATTTGCTTCAATTGCCGGATTCTTCCGGTCGCTGTTCGGCATTCATTAGGCAAGCAGCTCAACCTCCCCTAACCTTTTTAATCGCCCCCGCCCCCAGTGTCAGCACTGCATTCATTTATATCTGATCTGGCGCTTCCACCGTTGGAAGTATGCAACAAGACCAACGATAGTGATTACAATAACAATAACGATTGGATTCTTCAATATAACGCTCCATAAATAAACAAACATTCCAATATCTACCAGGAGCGCCGGTTGTGTTGAAGGCGGTATTGTAACACTTGGTTCTGCCTGCTGTTTTGCCGTTGTTGCTTTTGCAGTTATTATACCAAAAATTGATGTACCGTTTGGTGAATCACCACGAAAGACCATATTTCCTTTCTGGTCAAGTCCAACATAGAACGTTTGGACTATTTCCGATAACCCAGTCTCATGATTGATCCGTGCAATCCACACTACATCTCTGCCCCCATGCTGCTTCACCCATGAAACCGGTACCGATAGTGACACGTTTGCTGCCCCGGTTGTCGTAAAGTTTTTCTTCTGCACGTCAAACGTGAATGCTATACTATCAAACTTGAGGTTGTTTCTTTCTGCAGCCGAATTAAACCGGTTGGTCAAGTCCACGGTCACAATCTCTAGAATCGTGGTGGTAACCTCTGCATCTTTTGGCAGTGAAAACATTTCAGCACCGATTGCCCCATCAACGACACCATACGTCGTGGTTGTCTCCAGATGGTCAGTCAGAAAAGTCGCTCGCGTTACCTTACCATAAATCTCGCCGCCATTCGATGTGAAGTGCTCACCGATAAACGTGAGCAAGACACCGGCAGAATGGTGGTACACAATTACGTACGTATCATGGAATAAAATTATAGCTCCCGCTTCATGTGCGATAGTATAATTGATCCTTAGCATCTTCACACCCATCGCGTCCTGCTGGAAGCTGAGACCGTTCACCCCAATCCGATAGGTCTGTGTTGCTCTTCCAGTAGTATTGTATGTGGTTGAGACTGGAGGAGGAATGGGATTATTGTTCAATAAGAATGAGAGGTAATACGAACTATTTTTAAATCCGTTATTGATCATCGAAAACACAGGAGTTTCTATAAAATTATTCTCTAGAATTTGGTTAAACGATCCAGAGTCGCCAGTTCTGTAATTATTGGCGTAAATATTTTGGTCTTGTGGAGGTGTTTGACCGTAAGTACCATTATTAAATTCAATTTTGCCTTCGCTCTCGTTCATTGTGAAATGGCGGTCTCCACCGTTATTGACAGGAGCTGCAATGGGTGACCAGACTGTAATCTGAGTTGTTGCAGGCGTTGAGGACAACTCGTTATTATCTGTAACCACCAGCGACGCTGTATACGTTCCCGGTGTGGAATATTGGTGTTGGGCGACGTAGCCATTACCGGATGATCCGTCACCGAAATTCCATGTGTAGGTTCTGATGCTTCCACCGGGTGCGTATGATTTCCGTGCGTCAAAGTTGATGGTCAACCCCGCGTTACCTGCATACTTGTCAACAGATATAACTGCAACCGGTGGTTGGTTGACTGCTTGCTGCTGTGGTTGATAAACCGGAGGTTGGTTAACCTGAGGTTGATAAACAATAGGTTGTACTGCAGGTTGATTTTCCTGGGGTTGATTAACCGGAGGTTGATACGCCACAGGTGTGGGTGTTGTTGACACGTATATTACCCGTTCCTGCAGTTTGGCTTGTTCCTGTTGCGGGATGTCCACTGATCCTTCAGCTGAAGTTACTGTACATTGTTGATTTGGAGCTGCTGAAACTCCGCCGCAATATAGATCGGATGCTTGCGCCTGTACATGAATAACGCCAGACGTTGAAGAGATCGTAGTAAGTGTCGCATAAAATGACCCCGAACTGTCAGTTCCTCGTGAATGGGGTGTAATTGTGATCCGCGAATCTGATGCCGAAATCTGTACCGGAATACTTGTCGGATATGGGTTTTGGTTTAATGTTACAACAACCTGAATCGTACAGGAGCTGCCTGGAGTATAGGTTGCAGGATCTGACGTCACCGTTACGAGCATCTGGTTGGTCTGAGCTGATTGAACGCTATGTATTTGCCTTGATACAACAGTATAATCCGCCGCACTGCACGGATAAATACACGCAATACCGAACAGAATGATTCCTGCAAGAACAACCGTACGATTAATTGTGATTTGATTTATAATCATACAAGTTCCCCGTCTTTTAACCAAGCAACTTATTCCTCTTTCCCGAATAGCAACCAAAATACAATCGGCACAATGATTGAAAATACGGGAATCACCGCTCCGAATCCCACCGTTTTTACAGTACTTCTTGTGAATATCCTATTATCATAAGTTGTCTTAACTTGGAATTGTGAATAAAGCGATGTAAAAAGATGAGTACTTAGGGACATGGGGGTAGGGGACAGGTGCATACTCCTTTGATACAATTTAATCCTTGCCTGCACACATTCCCACATGACCCGCAGTTATTGTTATCATTTTGCGTATCCACGCAAGATGTACCACAAACTTTTCCCGATGGACAATAGATACTATGTCCACTAAATGATATGCACTGTCCGCTAACGCAGGTTTGCCCTGTATTGCAGGCATGTCCACACGACCCACAGTTATTAGTATCGGTGCTGATATCTGCACACGAACTACCGCATCTTGCTTGACCATTCCCACATACAAGGGTACACTGTCCACCCGAGCATAATTGTCCAGATGGACATACGTGTCCGCAGTATCCGCAATTGGAAGGATCATACTGTAGGTTAACACAGGCACCGTTGCAATTGTTCAAACCGATACTGCATCCTGTATTACTCTGATATGTACACTGTCCATTCGAGCATGTCGTTCCCGGTGCACAGGCAACTCCACATGATCCACAGTTGTTATTGTCACTGTACAGGTTTCGGCAATACCCGTTACAATATGTCAGTCCGGACATACAACTTTGACCACACTGTCCGTTTTGGCACGTTGTTCCCGGTGCACAGGCAACTCCACATGATCCACAGTTGTTATTGTCAGTGTACAAGTATCGGCAATATCCGTTACAATATGTCAGTCCGGACATACAACCTTGAGTACACTGTCCATTTTGGCACGTCGTTCCCGGTGCACAGGTAATCCCACACGATCCACAGTTATTTACATCCGAGTACGGGTCTATGCAAAATCCATTACAGAATATTAGTCCACCTTTACACGTACATCGTCCATTGACACAGGATTGTCCTTGTGAACAGGTAACACCACATGCACCGCAACTCCCAATATCGGCACTTAGATCCCGGCAGAATCCCGCACAATTAGTCAGACCTTCCCGACATGATCCTCCTTGTGGCGTCGGTGTTTGCATTGATGGTACCGGAGAATATGGAGTCGGCGTTTCTGTAATCACGGGTGACGAGGAAGGTCCAAAATTTTGCGGAACCATGCATCCAGATATGGCAACAAAACAGACCATGAAACTGAAGAATAAAATAAAGAATATAAAGTTTTTATTCATCTGAATATCACCTTCTCAGTTCCCCCTCGGGAATACATACACCATTCGAACATGGTTGACCCGTTAGGCAGGAATTACCGCACGTACCGCAGTTGGTGGGATCGGATTTCAGGTTTACACAGATACCGTTACAATTGGTAAGTCCATATTTGCAGTCCTCTAAGCTACGTACCTGGTAACTACATGCACCGTTCGAACACGGTTGGCCTCGGGGGCAGGTCACCCCACACGCCCCGCAGTTGGCATTGTCATTGTTGAGGTCCGTGCACATACAGTTGCAGATCTGGTTTTTACAGCTCAGGTTTCTCGTGCAGTTGGAAGCCGGAGGGATTGTCGGCGAAATTGTTGCTTCAGGCAAACCTGATACGGGATTGCCGGGATTGGAATTAGCAACCGGTTTGAGACAGCCGTTACCAGCACAAATAACAGGAAGAGGACGACCACCTTGCTCTACGGGCTTCGCAGTTGTCTGACTCTCCTGTGATCCGGCACTCGGGCCGATCAATCCCTGAATTGTTCGGGACGGGAAGTTTATGATACCAGCAACGATACCCTCATTCTGGTTTTCCGCTCCCTGAACCACCATTTTTTCCTGTTGTGTACCGCCATTACTGGAAGGTGTTGGTTGGGCTGATGGGTGAACCCCAAAGATCGTAAAAACTCTGGTCCAATCACTTCCGCATTGCCCAGTAAAAAACCCTATTATTGTGCAATGAACTTGTGATTCGGCTATCATTAAGGGTGCTTGAGATACGACCTCACAGGTCTTTACCGGATTTTCAGTATAACCAGCAGAAGGATTTTTATAATATTTGTCTGTGTCTGTGTTATCAGTCATTGTATTTGCAAAAATATTATTGGCGGTTGAATCTAAACCGAGGTAAATGCTGTGATAATTATGCGAGATCGAATTTGATATTATTTCATTATTTTTAGAACTATCAAGAAAAATTCCAGATGGTTCAGTGTAATGTGTTCCGTCCCAACTACCGGTAATCGTGTTTCCGATTATATGATTATTATCCGAACTTGAGATCCATATACCATACCAGTGGTTATCTAAAATCTCATTCTTATACGATTGAGGTGGTGCCGCCCCAGAATTGTCCTGTTGTACTTCAATACTCGGACATGGGGGTAGCTTCCCGATATTGATCTGACCGTGGGAAGATTCAACGATAATTCCTATATCATTATTTCTGATGATATTTTTTATAATTTCAATATTTTGCGATGTTGCAATCATGACACCACGGGCTCTTTCTCCAGCGCCACTAAATTGAGTTTCACTTCCAATAACTACATTACCGTCTAGTATACAATTGCTAATACTTCCTCCATTTGTATTCTCGAAGCTGATACCAGCCCACCACCCCGACATATGGACATTTTCAATAGCAACATTGGAAATTGTTGTCGACCCGCTGACAGAGATCCCTTTTAATTGAGGTATATGCTGACCAGTAATACTCTTGCCGTTCCCATCAAATGTTACACCCGACGAGACGATCTCGATACACGCCTCTTTATCTGAAGCTAGATTTGCAGCGATATCATTCTGGAGAATATAATGCCCAGGTTTTGTGATTTTCCAGCACTGTGTGACTGAAGATGTCGGAACGGGAGTGGGGGCCGCTGTTGGCTGGGCAGCAGGATTTTCCGGCGGAACCGGAGTTATCGGGGTATGGACGCATCCGGTTGCAGGATATCCCGTGGCAACAGCGGGACCCGATGCAACCTGGAACGCAACAACATTGGTGGAGCCCTGATACCACGTACCGGTGTACCCGGTGAATACATTAGGAGCGACATAAAAATTGGTTAATAATGGGGTGATTTCAAGGATATAATGAGGATTGCTAACACCAGGGACTGAGTTGGGATCATACCATGAAATTCTGGATGCACCACCCACGGCATTTACGATATTCAGACCATATTCCCCAATATAGACCGTATCTCCCTGATTGACGACTCTTCCCGCAGTGATTGGCTGGGCTGCCGGATTACAGGAATCTACAGTGTTCGGGTTATTATCATCGCAGTTAAGCGGTTGGCCAGCAACACAGTTTCCGGCGTTGTCGTAATAGTCGTTCACGGTACATAGGTTGCCGTCATCACAGGGCCCTCCAACATTATAGACAGGAGCTGCAAAGGACGACCAGATTGTAATCTGAGTAGTTGCAGGTGTTGAGGACAACTCGTTATTATCCGTAACCACCAGCGACGCTGTATACGTTCCCGGTATGGAATATTGGTGCTGGGCGACGTATCCATTACCGGACGATCCGTCGCCGAAATTCCATGAATAGGTTCTGATGCTTCCACCGGGTGCGTATGATTTCCGTGCATCAAAGTTGACGGTCAACCCCGCGTTACCTGCATACTTGTCAACGGATATGACTGCAACGGGTGGTTGGTTTCCTGCCTGCTGCTGCGGTTGGTTAACCTGAGGTTGTACTGGAGGTTGATAAACTGCAGGTTGATTTTCCGGGGGTTGATACGCCACAGGTGTGGGTGTTGTCGACACGTATATTACCCGTGCCTGCAGTTTGGTTTGTTCCTGTTGCGGGATGTCAACTGATCCTACAGCTGAAGTTACTGTACATTGTTGATTTGGAGCTGCTGAAACTCCGCCGCAATATAGATCAGACGCTTGCGCCTGTACATGAATAACGCCCGATGTTGAAGAGGTTGTAGTAAGTGTCGCATAGAATGACCCTGAACTGTCGGTTGCCCGTGAATGGGGCGTAATTGTGATTTGTGAATCTGACGCCGAAATCTGTACCGGAATACTTGTCGGATATGGGTTTTGGTTTAATGTTACAATAACGTGAATTGTTAAGGAGCTGCCCGGGGTATAGGTTGCAGGATCTGCCGTCACCGTCACGAGCATCTGGTTGGTCTGAGCTGATTGAACGCTTTGCATTTGCCTTGATACAACAGCATAATCCGCCGCACTGCACGGATAGATACACGCCATACTGAACAGAATAATTCCTGCAAGAATTATTGCACGATTGATTGTGAGTTGGTTTATACTCATACAAGTCCCCCGTTCTTTAACCAAGCAATTTATTCCTCTCTCCTACGCAGCATCCTGCACAGGACCAATCCAATAATTGAGAATACTGCGAGAATAGCTTCAAATCCGGGCACCTTTGACCTGCTCTGTAAATCAACGGAAATTTGGTTTTGGGAGCCAGTGGCAACATCAACCGTTCTTGAGGTGTCATTATAGCCTTGTAGGGTAAGGAGAATTGTGTGTGTGCCCGGGTTCACGCTCGGGATCGTGAGCGGGGTCGTTCCCGAGGGCTGCCCATCAAGATAGACGTTGGCATTCGATGGATTTGACTGGATGGCAATCGACCCATACCCGCCCACACCTCCGCCTTGCTGGTTCTGGATTAGCGTGACACTAACCGGGTTCGTCTGTCCTCCAATTACCTCAATTGAACTCGACCAATCGGTATATCCGGCAAGTTTGAGAGTGAGGGTGTGGGTGCCGACTTTTATATTGGATAGGGTCTGAGGTGTATTTCCTTTATCCCAGCCATCAATGTTGATAGATGCACCGGTAGGTTGTGAGGTAATGCTCAGGTCACCTGTGGTGGATGTTGACCCTCCTTGACCTTGGACAAGCTGGACGTCAAGGGGTGTGGTCTGTCCGCCAGTAACAAAACTCGTTGTGGAATAATCCACGTACCCGTTCTTAGTCAGTTTAACGGTGTGTGAACCTGCACTCAAACCAGAAATGGTTGCTGGTGTCGTGCCCTGACTCATCCCATCAATATAAATTGTTGCCCCGCTAGGAGTTGAAGAGATTTGGAGAGCCCCTCCAAGACCGGAAGGATTGGATGGGTTTGAAGACAATGGAATAAGATTTACAAAAAGTGGTGTTGTTGTTTGGGAATAGATCGTGACTGTAGGAGTTGAATCTTGATACCCTGACAATTTAAGCACCACAGTGTGTGGACCGGTAGTCAGTGCTTGAACAGTGAGGGGTGTTGGCCCCATGTAAGCATTATCAACATACGCAGATGCACCACTAGGAATTGTAGAAATTTGGAGAGCCCCTCCAAGACCGGAAGGATTGGATGGGTTTGAAGACAATGGAATAAGATTTACAAAAAGTGGTGTTGTTTGTCCGGAATAGATTGTTACTGGTGAGGTTGAATCTTGATACCCTGACAATTTGAGGACCACCGAGTGTGGACCGGTATTCAGTGGTAGGTCATGGTAAGTCTTTGGTGTTATTCCTTCATCCACATTATCGACCCAAATTTCAGCACCAGTAGGAAAGGAGTCGATAGTCAAGTAGCCATATTCTGATTGCAATTGCTGGATATCCTGCATTTTAGTATTTAAGTATTGACGTCCAAGAGCAGTAACCGGCACGACCATCATTACCATCACAAGCGCCACAACTAGAGCAGCACACAAAATACATCGGTTTAAACCTTTCCATTTCACGACTCTTCCCTCTTTCCTCTGAATAATAATAGCATTCCTGAATAGACATCCCGGAGGAAGAGGGGGCTGGTTGCTGGTGTGGTCTGGTAGGTGCTCTTTAATACAGGAAATTCAATCGAACATTGGTCAACGGGTACCCTCATGCATCCGGTATGGGATACTAATGTTGACAAATGGCAATTTCAGTTAATATGTATTACGATATTAATTGCGTTCAATAGTTCTGCTACATTAAAATAAAGTTGCATAAAAATATCTCAACTCTATGCTTGGTAAAATTCCAGGTTTGTCCCAATTAACTTAAGGATGTGGCTGGATTAGAGCAATAATTGTCAATAGAGAGGCACGACTAATTTTTTTAATACAATAATTTCGAAAATTATATTATACCCTCAGTTAATATCCCCGTTTTGAGGAAGAGAATGAAAAAAAGGATAACAATTCTTGTGATCATACTTTTAATCTGCATTCTGTTATCAAGTGGGTGCGCCAGTTCAACACCAACAACTGAACACCCTGCACCGTCAACAATCAAACAACAATCCTCTTCAAGCAGTTCCACAACCTGTGAATCGTGTAACGTTGCACCTCCTTCACAACCAGTCAAGCTCATCTTTATCCACCACTCAACTGGGGAGAATTGGTTAAAAGATGAAAATGGTGGACTGGGCAACGCATTGCGTGACAACAATTACTTTGTAAGTGATACCAACTACGGGTGGGGACCGGCTCCAGAATCCGGGTCTGACCCGATTGGTTCACTAACTGATATCGGACAATATTGGCTCTGGTTCCGCGGTCCGAAATCCTCGGAGATTATGAACGATGTTTATGCTGAAAGTGGCCAGCACGCATCCTATTCTCGACTGAGTAATGATCCCGGGGGGAAAAACCAGGTTGTGATGTTCAAGTCCTGTTTCCCGAATTCGCAACTCAAAGGTTCTCTCAATGATCCAATACCTTCGATTGAAACAAACCCGCTCAAAGGACAGGGTTCCGGATCCGAGGATCACACAATAGCGAACGCCAAGGGAATATACCTCGATTTGTTACCCTATTTCCAGCAGCATCAGGATACCCTGTTTGTGTTGGTTACCGCTCCGCCAGTTAGCGATTCAACATACGCAAGTAATGCAAGGGCGTTCAACCAGTGGCTAGTGAATGATTGGTTGAAAGACTACCCCTACAACAATGTAGCGGTATTTGACTTCTACAATGTCTTGACCACAAACGGTGGAAGTTCAGATGTAAATGATCTCGGTAAGGAATCGGGAAACCATCACCGCTGGTGGCAGAATAGTATCCAACACCAAGTAGACACAAGGGGAGGATCTCATGATACCGCAGCTTATGCACAGGCACAAGGTGACGACCACCCGAGCAAAGCAGGGAATGAGAAAGCTACGGCGGAGTTCATTCCCTTACTCAACCTCGCTTATCATCGCTGGCAAGGAAGGTAATAAAAATCAATATCTTTTATCTGTTCGATGAATATGCAAATTATAATAAAGATGATCAGATGAATCCTGCATGATGCGAACTGGATTTTTATCTATTGTAATCCTCCTTTGCCTGACTATTATTGTAACGAGTGGATGTATCTCCCCATCTCATCAGGATACATCCTCTACAGGAGATTCGGGTGCAGGTCTCAAATCGGTTATCACATACCCAACAATCGCAAGTGGATCGCCAATAACCTGCCCTGGAAACCAGCCGGCGTTTATCACTGATAAAAACGTGTACCAGACACCAGAAATAGCAGAACCCGCTCCACGTGTTCCATTCCGGGACCCGGTGTTTGGCACCTGTATCGTGCGTGTGACGGACCGGACAAAGGATATCTCACCGGATGACAATTCCAAGGGGTTGAAAAACGAATACTCCCGCATTGAATCTTTCAATGCCGATGGGAGCCGTATAATTGTGCGGGGAACCGCTGCAACGTGGTACCTGTATGATGCCCAAACGCTTGAAAAAATCGCTAAAATTCCAATTGGAATGGATCCCCGCTGGGATCCGTTCAACCCCAATCTGATTTATTATATCGCTGGGCCCGTCCTTATATCTTATAATACCCTAACACAGGAACAGAAAGTTATCCACGACTTTACGACGGATTTTCCCAATGATAAACTCACATTTGTCTGGACTCGGTATGAAGGTGGTCCATCCCGCGACGGACGGTACTGGGGGCTCATGGTCGAGGACGAAACCTATCACACTATCGCTATACTCACATATGATCAACAGATAGACAAAATCATCGCTAGACGCGATTTGAAAGGTGTTCCGAATGCCGATGCCGATAGTGTCATCATCAGCCCGCTCGGGACCTATGTGGTTGCCCAGAATGATTACTGCGAACGCGGAACACTGGGAACCTACGATAAACCCTGCGGGCTCATGGTTTACGATCGTGACTTACAACATGCACGGGGGATCCTGCGAATCATCGGGCACTCTGACTTTGCGTTTGATGCGGAAGGCAGGGAGATCATGATTTACCAGGACATTGATACAGATTACATATCGATTGTCGATCTGGGAACTGGGAAGATCACTCCTCTCGAGCCAATTGATTTCTCTCATACGGCAATCGGCCTGCATTTCTCCGGGCTGGCATTCGATCGTCCTGGCTGGGCACTTGTCTCCACGCACAATGGTGGACATCCCACAGCGTATACGTGGATGGACGATGATATATTTGCCCTTGAATTGAAACCACAGGGACGGATCGTGCGTCTGGCTCATACGCATTCGCTAGTGAGTTCAGGAGTTGAACACGACTATTGGGCGGAACCACAGGCAAATGTCAATCGAGATTTTACCCGAGTGCTGTTTACCACCAACTGGGGAAGATCAGGTACTGATGAAGTTGAAATGTATATGATCGAGCTCCCGAAGAACTGGATGGAGCAACTGCCGAAGTAATAGATGTTTTTCTATGAAATAATTCATCATACTTTTTTTACATTTCCTGTGAATGAACCAGCTCCTTTTTTAAAAATGGAAAATAGCCGCGTTCACTCCTCCATCTTCCAGTAACTGAACCCGCCCTTGATATGGGGGGCGAGAAATCCTCGTGTCTTGTCGAACGCCGTGGTAGCTTTGAAGTCACGGTAGAGGACAAAAAAGTAAAAATTGACCCAAAAGATGATGGCGTCGTCAAAGGTCACGTCCCGTGACGGACCGATGACAAATTCCGGTAGCGTCTGCTGAATGAACGGGCCGCTGAAGTCTGACTTTCCCAGTTCGCAGGCGGATAACGTGATACACTGTCCCTCGAAGCACCCTTTGGGAAACTCCTGCGGTAACACATCCCCGTACGGCAACTCGAATACTCCCACATGTTTATGGATTGAACCGTGTCCCGACAGATGGACAAATTGGAATCGATTAAGGTAACTCTTGTTCGATAAAAACTTCAAAAACTCCGTTTTTGTCCGGAACTCAACCAACTTGACGTCGATATCCGTCCCTACGGGCATCTTCAGGAAATGGTAGAGTGCCAACCCTTCCCGGGCCTTCCATTTCTTCGGTACACATTCCAAGATGAGGAGGCTCATATGGTCGTTCCGTCTAGGTATTTGACTGGTCTGTCAGTTTCATTCACTAGGTATTTTCCAGAGATAAAGGTAACGCTGCCTAGAAAAAAAGGGGTCTGCGAATCATACACATAACCGGAAATTATATGAGGAGTAAATGACTGACCACAAAAAACTATATTGGCTATATAATCTCGGTGCCGGAAAAAATTGGTATTTGTTCTGTTCTTTCAATAAGTTCAATTAATATTTTTTTCTTGGTTCTAGAAACGTGTTATATCGGTATTAATTCCAAGATTATGAATATAATCATAATATTTCGGAGCCGTCTCGAAATTTATTCTATACGACTCTCTCCCATTCGTATCAATAATAATGTACATTTTACTGTTTGACGTGTATATGGTTTTATACATGCTACCTCGGTGAAGCAACTCTCCTCCATCAATAAACGTACCGTTTGACGCGTAGAAAAGTCCGATCTGGAACCACACTTCCGTTTGGTTGACGTTTGGCATTACAGAAATATTCATCGTCCATAGTGGATACGGCACATTAAATTCCTGTGTTGTTCCCCCAGCCGAACCTTCTATATATGCAAATGTCACAGTAGGTTGACCTTTAATTAGTGAACTAGATCCATATAAGTCCAATCTGGGAGGTAACTGTTGGACTGGAAATTCGCTTGGACTACTACTAAAATAGATTCTCTGTGGTTCAGGATTTTGTATAGAAATCGTGGTTGGCGTAACCGTCGTTGGAAGTATGGTCTGTATTGTTGATGATTGATTTGTTATTGGGGTAGTATTAACGCATCCACTTGTCCACATTAGGAAGATTACAATAATTATTACAAAAATGGGAAATATCTTCCTCATAACGAATCCACAATGCTGGAATGTTAGTTGATATTATAATATAATTATCGAATTAATTTAGTAAGTTACGGAAGACCAAATCCAGCCCTCACGTCACATACATCCAACTATAAAATCATCAAAACAGGGCTTTTTTAAAAATGGGCAATAGTCGGTTTCAATAACACGTAAAGGGAACAATTTGGAATAAATTGAACAATTTGATAGATATCAGGCAGGAATCCTGATTGCCTTGTAGAACCCCCGGGATTGCGCATCATTGGTACTAGCAAATTGTATATCTTTCAGCCTGAACTGCCAGACAATCTCTCCCTGCAGTGTCACCTCTATGATCCGGTTTGCTGCGGCAAGTAACGTATTACCGTTCAGCAACCGGTCGGCATCCCGGGTTTGAGAAGAGAAAGCAATGTCTTTCGGGATAGTATAGCTCCACACGACCTTACCCGTGGGGTCGATTTCGAGCGCCTTGGACGGCCATGCTGGGTTTGCAAAAAGGATATTCCCGTTTGGCTCAACTTCAGGATCATGTTGCCATTCCATGGAACCCTCTCCAATGGCCCGCACAACCTTGCCATCCCTGTCAACTTCGACGGTGAGATTAAAATTCCTCAAGCTGATGAGGATATCACCATTCTGCAACTGGCTTGCAGCATTGGTGTGTGTCCACCCCTGATTGTTGATAGTGTTATATGGTGCTTGATTAAACCCGTGATCTTTTGCATACCATGACCAGACAACCTGTCCCTGTGGGTTGATCTCTCGTACTTGGGCATCCTGTATCGTATCACGCCCGTACCCACCATCCACCACAAGCGTATTTCCATTCCCGAGCCGCTCGGCGTCATGGGAGGCTTGTGGATCAATAAATTTCCACACAACGTCCTTGCGGGTACGGTTGATCTCATAGACTCCGTTGCGTGAGAATACCGCAAGGATATTGCCATTTTGCAGTGGCACAACGGAAAACCCAGGATTTATGTAATCTTTCAACTCTTCCGGGACATCGTATTTCCACACGATTTCGCCCAACATGTTCACTTCGACGATTCTAGGGTGGGTCAGATCATGAAGATCACCCAACAGTGTTGTGCCTGGAGCAATCTTCTCTGGAATCATGACATCTACATTAAAGGCTGGGTCTACAATCCCACGGGGCTGCACGACAATCTCTTGGGAACTGGTTGTTACCCCGGGCTGGGCAGCGGCGGTGGATACCGTGGCAGAACCTAAGGCCGGTGTAACTGCAAGAGAAGGAGTCTGTATTGTTGATGGTTGATTTGTTATTGGTGTTGTATTTGTGCATCCGCTTGCCCACACTAGGAAAATTACAATAATAATTACTAAAATTGGGACTATTTTTCTCATAACCAATCCACAATTCGGGAGTATTAGTTAAGAGTATAATATAATTATCGAATTCTAATTCGTATCCAATGTTTTTTGGCCATCAAATGACGAAGTACACGGTCGTGATTTTTTATTCCATGACTCAAAAACAAACACCCGATCCGCATTACGGGTTAAAAAAGACAATGAGAAATCCATTTTCGGGGCGTATAGAACCACGATTTTGTCGTGTGAAATTTCCTTTAAGGCGTGAGGGATCATCGTTTTGACATCTCCCGCATCGTCATAAATTGAAGGATCGTGTTCTAAAAACACGATGGTGTGATATGTTTCCTGAAGAATTGTTAATAATTGGTGACAGGTGAATGCCCGTCGAATGTCAAAATGACCGGAGTTCCGATCAATTTGTGTCAATAGACGCGAAAAGTTGCCGGAAATGAAGAGTGTTGTAAACTGTTTTAGAATGGGGTTGCCGTTTAGTCCTCCCAAAATCATGTGTTCGGGCGCAATAATTACATTATACGTGCCTTGTTGCAGGATGATATCCGGGAGAATTGGGAGATCCATGCGTCAAAGCGTAGTATTGTACGGTTATAATCGCATAGTTGGAGGGGTGTGAAAGTAAAATCAGAGGAGGGATAGGAATACCAGAACAAATCTTTTTTATCTCCCTTCAGGACAATGATCCAAGATAGCAATGGTTGATCATTCAAGACCGGATCAAGAATCCGGAGGAACCGTATGAGTATATTCTCTCCCTATAAAATGGACGATCTTTCGCTCTCAAACCGGATGGTGATGGCGCCGATGACCCGGGGTCGTGCGATTGAAGGTAATGTCCCAGGACCGTTATCCGTCACCTATTATATGCAGAGAGCCTCGGCAGGGTTAATTATTACCGAAGGTTCGCAGGTGAGTTCTCAAGGGGTTGGCTTTTACCGGACTCCCGGGATTTACACACCGGAACAGGTTTCCGGCTGGAAGGAGGTGACCGGTGCGGTTCATCGTGCTGGCGGGAAGATTTTCCTTCAGCTCTGGCACGTGGGACGAATGTCGCATCCCGATTTTCTCGGAGGGGACCTCCCGGTCGCCCCATCGGCACTTCCGGTCGACGAAGAAATTCATACTCCGGTGGGCAAAAAGATGATACCGGTTCCTAGGGCTCTCAAACTTAGTGAGATCCCGGAAATCGTACGACAATTCAGGAATGGGGCGAAGAATGCAAAGACGGCAGGTTTCGATGGCGTTGAAATCCATGGGGCGAACGGTTACCTGCTGGACCAGTTCCTGCGGGACGGTTCGAACCGGCGAACCGATAAATACGGCGGAAGCCTGGAGAACCATGCACGCCTCCCCCTCAAAGTGACCGAAGCAGTGGCCAAGGTATGGGGGGCAAAAAAGGTAGGGTACAGGATGTCACCGCATTTCTCACTCCATGCGATGTCCGATTCAAATCCAAGGGAAACCTTTGCCTATATGGCATCGGAACTGAGCAGGATAGGCATCGGCTACATTCACCTGGTGGAGCCGGTCGGGGGTAAGCTGGGAGCAATACAACCGGATATGCAGATGGCCTCGCTCATTCGCACAAAATTCGACGGAACGCTCATACTGAACGGGGGCTACGATGCCCGGATGGCAAACGATGCGATTGAAGACGGTCTGGCAGATCTGATCTCATTTGGAGTTTTGTTCCTGGCCAATCCGGATCTCCCTGAGCGGTTCAAGAGGGATGCCCCGTTGAATCATGAGGATGTGGCGACGTTTTATACCGGTGAAGAACGGGGATACACGGATTATCCATCGCTGGAGCGATCATGACAACCGGAAAGATTCCCATCTACTCAGCAGCGACTGGAAAGATCGAACTTGTGGCGCCCATTGAAAAGACCGAAGCGGAGTGGAGATTGATACTCCCTGCCCAGACATTCGAAGTCGCACGCAGGAAAGGTACAGAACCCGCGTTCACCGGTGCGTATCACAATATCCACGATAACGGCATCTACCAGTGTGCCTGCTGCGGAACCGACCTCTTCGATTCAAAGGACAAGTTCGAGTCCGGGACAGGCTGGCCGAGTTTCTCTTTACCTATAGCCAAAGAGAATGTCAAAAACGCAGAAGACCGGAGCGACGGGATGATCCGCGTCGAGGTCCTATGTGCCCGGTGCGGTGCACACCTCGGCCATGTCTTCAACGACGGTCCTCCGCCAACTCATCAGAGATACTGCATGAACTCTGCTTCGCTCAGCCTTGTGAAGCGGGAAACAGGATGAAACGTTCCGTTGCATCTGGGGACGTTTAAATACTCGACATTGAAGTGTTCCGACGATATCATTTTTGTTGAGTCCCATTAACGCAATAGATCTGATCAGTATATTTAAGATTAGGTAAAACCTAACTAACGAAGGATCGGGGTATGGTGGAGAGAGGAGAGTATCTTTTCGAAGTGTTTGAAAACTTACTCAGGATCAGAAACGAATGCTCCAGCGCCATCTTCTCCGAATGCGGACTATCGGATATGACGGTGAAACAGATCACCTATCTGAAAGTCATCAATGAACAGGGAGATGTCACCTTCAGCAGGCTTGCTGAGATCACGAGGAACTCAAAACCCACAATCACCGAGATGATCAACAAATTTGTCCGGATGGGGTGCGTATACCGGGATCCTTGCCCCGATGATGGTAGGATCCTGTACATTCGCCTCACCGATAAAGGACAGAAGATTGCCCAAGCCGAACAGGCCGCCCTGCGCCGGGTGATTGAAAGGATGATAGATTCACTGGACAAACACGAGACAGATCTTCTAGTAGAGATCCTGCAGAAAGTCAGGTAATTTTTTTGTCCTGCACTTTAGTTAGGTAAAGTCGAACTAAATGAATGAGGAAACCATGCAATCAGAAAAAAATCAGTATACACAGCAAAACAATGTCATACCTCTGTTTGAGGTTGTTGTCTATCCGGACAGCCGGACAAAACTTCAGGTTGACCGGGCCACCGCAGAGCTCCTGCTAGCTGCGATGGAGCATGGAGACGCTGCAAATGCAATCGGGCTGACTGTCAAAAGCGGCACTCCCCCCTCAGAAGTAACCGCCGAGTCGCTGTATAAGATTGGCAACCTGTTTCGGATCTCTCATGTGCAGCCTGCTGATGATGGGTATCTAATATATGCGCAGGTCGTGAAGAGGGTGAAGGTTCTCTCTCTCTCTGAAAAGGACGGGCGGTTCTATGCTGCATACGAGACGGTTCCGGACATCCATGATCTCGATGAAGAACTGCAAGCCCGGATCCTCGCGGACATAAAACTCACCATCCACGAGATCAGCAGCCGCTTCACGGGCTCTGAACAGTTCACTCGACCGATCGACCGGATGGACTCTGTCAACCAGATCATGGGACTTGTGATGCCCTTCCTGCAGGTCCATCTTGCCGAGAAGCAGGCGCTCCTTGAGATTGACTCTATCCGGCAAAGGTACATCACGTTCTTGGAACTCCTCGTTAAAGCAAGAGAGAACGTCAACATCCGGATCGAAATGGCAAAAAAAGTCTCCGACCGGGTAAGCAAGTCGAACCGAGAGGCGATGCTGCGGGAGCATCTCAGGATGATCCAAGAAGAGTTGAACGAGGGTGAAGGTGCTTCCGGTGACGGGGGATATCGGGAACGGATTGAGACCGCAAAGATGCCGGATGAAGTGCGTAAAAAGGCATTGGCGGAGCTCAAAAAACTCGAGACCGGGGGCAGCCAGAACCATGAAAGTTCTGTGATCCGGAACTACCTTGATCTCATGCTTGACCTTCCTTGGGTAACAGAAGAGAAGAAAAGCATCGATATAGAGCAGGCCCGCCGGGTGCTCGAGAGCCACCACAACGGCCTTGAAAAGGTCAAGGAACGGATCATCCAACACCTCGCTGTCATGAAACTCAAACAGGAAAAACAAGGATCGATCCTCCTCCTTACGGGTCCGCCCGGCACGGGCAAGACGAGTCTTGGCAAGAGCATCGCCGAGGCGCTCGGGCGTAAATACGTGAGGGTCAGTCTGGGTGGCGTCAGGGACGAGGCCGAGATCCGTGGACACCGGAGAACCTATGTCGGTGCCCTGCCCGGTAGGATTATCCAAGGCATACAAAAAGCCGGCACGAAAAATCCTGTCTTCATTCTCGATGAGATCGACAAGCTGGCAATGTCGTACGCAGGAGACCCAGCGAGCGCCCTGCTCGAAGTCCTCGACCCTGAGCAGAACAATACCTTCTCGGACCATTACCTGGAAGTCCCCTACGACCTTTCCGATGTGCTGTTCGTTGCCACTGCCAACTCCCTTGCAACGATCCCGCCACCTCTCCTCGACCGGATGGAGTTGATCGAGATCTCAGGCTACACGAAGAATGAGAAGTTCGCCATTGCAAAAGACCACTTAATTCCAGAGACCTTAAAAGAGCACGGCCTCGATGCGGACAAGCTCCGAATCGAAGATGAGGCCTTAAAGGTGATCATCGAAAAGTACACCCGCGAGGCAGGCGTCCGGTGGCTCAAAAAACAGCTTGCGAAGATAGCACGGTACGTATCTGAAAAGATTGTCTCCGGAAGAGCCGATCTGCCATTCGTGGTGACAAAGGATATGCTTGCCGGGATTTTAGGTAAGGAGGTGATCCGGCAGGAAGTGGCGCGGAAGGAGCCTATCTCTGGCGTAGTCACCGGTCTTGCATGGACACCGGTTGGCGGGGAGATCCTCTTCATCGAAGGTACGTTCATGCCCGGGACCGGCAAGCTCACCCTCACTGGCCAGCTCGGAGACGTGATGAAGGAGTCAGCGACGATATCGTTAAGCCTAATCCGCTCACGGCTCGCAGACACGCAGGGCGGGTTCAACTTTATCACAAGTGACATCCATATCCACGTGCCCTCAGGAGCTACCCCAAAGGACGGTCCTTCGGCAGGCGTGACGATCTTCTCGGCTCTCGCGTCTTTGATCACCGGAAAAACTGTAGACTCAACCCTTGCCATGACCGGTGAGATTACCCTGAGCGGCGCTGTATTGCCTGTGGGGGGAATCAAGGAGAAGATCCTTGCCGCACACCGGGCGGGAATAAAAAAAGTGATCCTGCCAAAAGAGAACGAGCGTGATCTCCAAGATGTGCCCGACGATGTCCGGAGCGACCTTGCATTCGTGCCGGTAGAGACCGTTGAGGAGGTCTTAAAAGAGGCACTTGGTATCGAGCTGCCAAGGACCGTTGTGCTGCACGCCGGGAACAGTGTGGTACCGGCACAGAACCTCTGAATACATAGGAATCTAGAGTAACCGTCAAGACCTCACAAAATGTGGCGGGTGTATATAAGGAGGGATCGACGGTTCATTCCTCCACTTTCACAAATTGATCTTTCCCTGCCCCGCACGTCGGGCAGACCCAGTCATCCGGTAATGCATCGAATTCGACGCCGGGTGCAATTCCTGACGTTGGATCACCTATCTTCGGGTCGTAAATATATTCGCACACCACGCACTTGTAAGGAACCATCTGGGCTGCCATTTCTGTCACCGGGTCCCAGATTACTGGCCCTTTCCGAACCGTGCTCCCAGTTCGAACGCTTTTTCGCAATCTTTCGGGAATACCGTCCTGCGCCGTTCCTTCCGCATCTCGGGATCGGCATAGCCGAAGACCACCTTTGTATAGTCCTCGAACTGGAGCGTCTCGAAGGAGAAGAGTGATTCGGCGTGCCCGAACGTGCGGGCGAGGATGTTTTCAATCGCACCGGTGTGCACGGAGTACTGGTAATCCTTCATCTGCTGTTCCGAGACGTTCATCGTGTAAATGAACGCGGTTCGGATCTTCCTCCCAAAGAGGGAAGACGGGGGGTTTGTGTACGCAAGGTACGGGAAGAGAAGTCGCTCCATAAAACTCCGCATCTCCCCGGTCACGGTGCCGAAATAGATCGGCGAGCCGAGGATGAGCGCATCGGTGCCCTCTATCCGGTCGAGGACATCGGTCAGATCATCCTGGACCGCACATTTCCCGTAACTCTTGCCGTCCTTGAGCTTGCACGCAAAGCAGCTCGTGCATCCCTTGAAGTCAAGGTCATAGAGGTGGATGAGTTCTGTATCTGCGCCCTGCGATTCGGCGCCTTCGAGTGCTTTTCCGAGGAGCATCGCGGTGTTCCACGTCTTCCGCGGGCTCCCATTGATTGCAATTACGTTTGTCATGGTTTCCCTCGATTCTTTTTAGTATACTCGTTCGTAAGATTTTCGGATCTCAAACCCATCAGAGATGTTGGGACCCTTTTGCCTTCTCCATCATCTTCAGGAGCCATGCCATATTCTTCCCGGCATCCCGTGCACGTGCAAGGCCTTCCTCATCCTTGTTGACGTCCCCGATCTCCCTCCCAACCCCAAGGACAGGGAAACCCGGAACAATCATCCCGGTGGCGAGCAGGAAGTGGAGCATGGAATCGAGGGTTCGTACTCCCCCGGCCCTTCGCACTGCGGTAACGGCAGTCCCCACTTTGCGACGGTAGAGACCGCCACCATTTGCCATGGAGACAAAACCCGCCCGTTCGATCAGCCCCTTCATCTCAGCGGTGACGTCCAGGAAGTACACCGGCGAACCGAGGATGACACCATCGGCTTCCACCATCGCATCGATGCAGTGGTTAACGATGTCGTCGTCGAGGATACAGTGCCCGTCCTTGTTCTCAAAACACTCCATACAGGCAGTGCATCCCCGAACATTCTTCCCGCCGACCTGTATCAGCTCGGTTTCTATCCCCTCGTTCTCAAGTTCTTCGAACATATGCCCGATAAGGATGGACGTGTTCCCATCTTTCCGGGGACTTCCGTTGAATGCAATAACTTTTACCATGTCAGATACCTCCCAGCTGTTATCTCCACGTGACTTTAAGCGGGTTCCGCTGGGGGATCAGGTTTGGAGTGTGCCGGGGGTGTGTGTGTGTTCCCGGCAGATAATGTCCGAGCCGCGTTCCATAGATTTTTATTCCTCGCGTCTCAGACCCGCTGATCATGTTCGGGGTCTCCAGTTACTGTCTCATGGATAAACCACTTCCAGAGACGTTCGACACCCTCGCCGGCATTACCGGTCTCATCGAGGTTATGGACGAGGGCCTCCATTTCATCTCCGACACTGCGATCTTTGAGAGCTACTCACAGGACTTCATCATCCATGCACCCTACCATGGAATGAACATCGCGAGCCTCTTCGAGTCCATCCGCCGGGCAAGCGTCGAAGTCATGACCGACTGTTTTGCGGTGGCGGTAGAGATCGGCGCCCCCGTTGTCGTCCACCCGGGTTACCACGCGTGGGAACAGGATCGGGAGGAGGCCGACCGCCAGTTCAAAAAATCCCTGCAGGAACTTCGATTTGCCGCAGACGAGCTCTCGCTCACGTTTTACTTCGAGAACATGGGGGGCATGCACTTCTTTAATCTCAGAACCCCCGAAGACCTCGGGCTGATCGAGGGCAACGGGTTTGTCCTCGATGTCGGGCATGCCCATATCAACCACTGTCTCCCCGGGTTCCTTGAATCGGGGTTCTCCCACATGCACATCCACGACAACAATGGGGGGAATGATGCTCATAATGCCGTGGGGGAAGGGACGATCGATTTTGTCCCGGTGATGGCGGCGCTCCGGCGCAACCAGGCAACATCGGTCATCGAAGTGAAGTCATTCGACGGTGTCAAATCAAGCATCGCGGCGCTGGAATCGCTCTGACCTGAACCTTGCTGTTGTGTAGATATCGCCCCCATTGTGCTTTTAGAGATTACCTAAACTATCGTTGCATTCTGTCATGATTATGTTCTATCCTTCTTTGGGAAGCTGATTTCCACCGTGCTGTTACGTTCACGGTACGTAACAAAAATGAAATCGTCGGAACACTTCAATGTCGAGTAGGTAAACGTCCCGCAGATGCTATATGATCTGTTCTTAAGAAACCTGCAAATGGTTAAACTGTTCAACCAATTTTAAACGAGGTCATGGATATCGAACCTGCAACAGGTTTATCGTTAAAATAGGTGAGGGCCTCGTTTTCTTGGAGCCTTCTCGAATGATGATTCTTCCCTGAGACTCGCGATCTCCATTTTTATCGATACCAATGAGGAATTGGTGACCGGTAGAAGGTATTTATCAATAGATGAGGAATGATTGATTGCGAATACACGGTGTGTTCGAATTTTCAGAAACATCGTCACACTACCATTGGGTGTATTGTATAGGTGTAATCATGCACAACTCACTTCATGCTGCATATCCAAATCAGCCACGTTCGGGAGGAGAATCATGAAGAAGATCCCGCTGCGGGTCTGTTTTTCCATTCTCCTTGCCAGTATGTTGGTCATCTTGCCGGCATCTGCGGTATCAACACCGGTGGCAGCTTTCGTATCGAATGCAATGGCCGGGACAGCGCCATTAACCGTACTCTTCATCGATCAATCCACGAACGCCCCGACATTGTGGTTGTGGTCATTTGGTGATGGGAATACTTCAACAATAGAGAGTCCTTCACATACGTATACGGTCGCTGGTACCTATACTGTTACCCTTACTGCGACCAATTCAGCTGGCAGTAACACGCTTACCCGGAGCGGGTACATCACGGTCAGCAAATTGAGTTCCACTCCCACCGCAGCTTTTGTTGCGAATGTGACATCCGGAACCGAACCTCTATCAGTCCAGTTTGTAGACTCCTCCACGAACTCCCCGGCATTGTGGTTGTGGTCATTTGGTGACGGGGGTTCATCAACCACCCAGAACCCGTCCCACACGTATACGAGTGCCGGTAACTATACGGTAACACTTACGGTAACCAATGCAGCCGGCAGTAACACGATCTCTCAGTCCGGGTATATTATCGTCAGCAAGGTGGCCACGACACCGGTGGCATCATTCGTAGCAACGGAAACCTCTGGACCTGCACCACTTACGATCCAGTTTGTGGACTCTTCTACAAACTTCCCAACATTGTGGTTGTGGTCATTTGGTGATGGGGGTTCATCAACTACCCAGAACCCGTCCCACACGTACACGAGTTCTGGTACCTATACCGTGACACTTACAGCGACCAATGAAGCAGGCAGTAACACCGTGACCCAAACTAATTATATTACCGTCAATCCCTCCAGCCCTATTGCGTCCTTCACAGCGAGTATCACCAACGGGACTGCGCCGCTTACGGTCAACTTCACGGATACTTCAACCAATTCTCCAACGGGGTGGTCCTGGTACTTTGGTGATGGTGGGACCTCGATAAACCAGACCGAGACACATACCTACACAGGCATCGGTACGTATACGGTCGAACTGACGGTTTATAATTCCGTGGGGAGCAACGCGACAACCGTTCCAGACTACATCACGGTGACCAAGGGACCGACCCTCCCGGATGCGTCGTTTACTGCGGATGTTGCGCAAGGAAGTGTCCCGCTTACCGTCCAGTTCACCGATACGTCCAGTAATTCCCCAACTTCTTGGGCATGGTCGTTCGGCGACGGGATCACATCCACCCTCCAAAACCCGTCCCACACGTATACGAGTGCCGGTACCTATACCGTTGTGCTTACTGCGACCAATTCAATAGGCAGTAACACGGATACCCGGAACAAGTTCATCACGGCATCTGTAGCGGTGATGACAACCACGGTTCCGGCGACGACATATACGATCACGACCACGACACCAGCTCCCATGGCATCGGAAACTTCTGCCGTAACCGGGCTCCCGACCGGATCTGCGGCAGGGGGATCTTCCTGGATACCCGTTGTGGTTGTGATAATTGCCCTGATCGGGATCAGTATTGCCTCGCTTATCTTCTTCAAGAAACAACGCCGGGGCCTCCGTCGGCCAGGAAATAGGGAAATATGAAGCGGAACAAGGGATGAAGAAACTAATATTAATGCGATAAAAGGTATCCCGGAAAATCTCTAGGAATTATTGATGCAAAATTTCAATCCAAAAAAATTAATCTTATATTTCGATAATTCCCCACTTTTTAAGCTCGAAAAACCATTGTGATGTGGAACTATTTCGAAAAAAGGTGCCGTTGAGTTAACGGGACTTAACCAAAATAATATCGTCGGAACATTTCAATATCGAGTGTTTAAACGTCCCACAGATGGAACAGAACGAATAAACGAGATAAATTTATATTCTGCGAAGTTGTTTGCTATTTAAATCGTTTGTGGCTGAAACAGTCATAAATTGTTTAGACCAACGATTGGTGAATGTAATGGATTACGGTAGTATGGTTGGAGACTCCTTTGCTTATGCAAAGGATGCCGTGTGGGGAAAGTGGACGAAGTGGTTGATGTTGATTATCGCCACTATAATACTCGGTATTCCACTTATGGGATACATGATGAAAATACTTCGAGGTGAAAAACCAGCTCCTGAAGTAACTGATTGGGGAACACTGTTTGTTGACGGTATAAAATACCTTATTGTTGCTATTATCTATGCGATCCCAATTTTCATACTTGGATTCCTGATTCTGGGCGCAACGTGGATGTCAATGTTGTCGGGAAAGCTAACGGGCAACATTACCGCAATAACAGGAGCCATCGCAGGTATGCTTGTCGGTTTTCTTGTCATCTTTATTGTCGCAATCATAATTGCATTGTTTGAAGCGATTGGTGTTATTCGTTTGGCAAGAACCGGCAGTATTGGTGAAGCCTTCAACTTTAATGCTATCCTTGCAACGATAGGCAAAATCGGATGGGTTTCATATATCATTGCTCTAATTGTCTTACTAATTGTGGGAGCAATATTTGGAATTGTTATGTCCATCATTATGATGATCCCAATCCTTGGATGGATCATTTATTTCTGTCTAATACCTCCATTTGCCCTATTTGGAGCTCGGTACTATTGTCTTGTCTACGACAGTGCCGGAGCCTAATCCAAATCAATTTTTTTTCGTTTTCGTTCTTATCTTAACGTATTCACTTATGATATTATCAGGGAAAGAGGAACCGCGAGAAATCACGAGAACAGACGGGTTGAAAGTTGCGCAACCGAACGCGAGGCTTTCACTGGTGTAATTTTTTTTAAAAAATTTATATCGTATCCTGGACGTACACCGTGTAATTCCCGTCCCAGCGTAAGGTGACGGTAGAGGTTCCCAAAACCGTACCGGATCTGAGGTCCTCTGCCACAACCGTTACGGTTACGGGATCCTTTGTGGACGAGGGGTTTTCCGTAAATCCCCAGTAGATCGTTTGACCGTTGTTTAGGACCGGGTTTCCAAGCTCATTGATACGGAAATCCGGTGCATTCCATGAAAAGAAGTGCCCATAGTCCGCAGACCACCGGAATTGCGCATCCGAAGGGGTAAAGCCGGTGGTATTGACGGAGAGTCTGACGCCAGGTGTTGAGGACATGACCAAGGAGTACCGCTCCGGAGAAGCTTCGAGTTTTACCGAGGTCGTCTGTGCTGGCTGATCTTTTACCTGAGAGCCGGAAGTACACCCTGCGACTGCAATCGTTGCCAAGTAGATTAGGAGGAGGGCAAGTACCTTTGCGTTCATCCACTTAATGATCAATTCAGGAAATATTAAACCCGGCGAAAGTGTCGGGGCACGCTCGTGTAATGCCGTGGGATTATTGACAAAAGTCTTCGTGGCCGCTCGCGGTAGGAGGGTATGGCTCGTACCACAACAGAACGAGGGAGATTGCGATTCATATCAGGTCGCAGCGTCCAGCTCCCGTTTCAGGGGGGGCAGAAGACTCACCGACATGTTCACTTCGCTGGCGGCACTCTGGGTCAGGATCTGCTGTCGTCTCCGCTCTGCGGAGGTGAGTTCCCGCATATCTCCCAGCCGCTGGATCTCGAAGATCAGGCTCCGGTCCCGCTCCGCCAACAACAGGTGATTATAGAACGTGAACGTATCCTGTGCAATCTTCCGGTCCATCTTGGGGATGTCTCGCAGGTAGGCGAAGTACAGGCCGTTGTCCGGGTAGAGCGGGGTGGCCTGGACGAAGATATACTTGTCATCGGGGTTTGCGAGGAATTCCCGGTCTGCGGTGGCGAGGTAGTTCTCGATCGACGAGACGTCGAGATAGAGACCTTCGGCGATTTCGCTCTTGTCCTTGTTCACAGATGTGTTCCAGAGGATAAGCGAGTTGGCAAGGTACAGGCTCCCACCGATGAGGATTCCGATGATGAGAATGAAGATCTGGTCCTTAGTTTTTTCGTCCATCGGCTTCACACTCCATGTTGTTAGCTCTGCACATGGGGAATATACAGAAATCTCCCACCGGTTCCTCTAAAAACGATGGTGAATAAAAAAGGTAGTGAACAGGAACATCCCCGGTCAACCAAGTTTCCAAGCTACCTGATTCTTAGAGTCGAGGTTGCACACTACATAGGTGGTGGCAGGAGAGAACGGGGCAGGTATCTCATAGATGAGGTATCCATCTGCACTGTTGCTCTCGCCCGGTAGGATATACCCGACTTTTCCGCCAGCCCCGATCGCGTAATCATATTGTGTCCCAAAAACTTTGTCAATAATCACATCAGGATTGTAGATGGATGTATAATTGTACACCTTCCCGTCACTGAACACTACGAACTGTTTTGCTGAAGGAACATATACGTTATTTTTACCAGTATTCGTGACACGGACGTATATGAACAGGAAGGTGTTACCTACCTGTGGTTTCTGAATATTGTGGCCACGCTCGACATTAAGCAGTCCGGATTCCGTTGGCTGTTGTTGGGGGCTATTCCATTCCGGTGACGTCCAGTTGTAGTTCGGTTTCACCGCGTACCGGTACACGGTTGCCTTGCCCTGTTCATTCCCACTCCCGAAGGTGGCGTACTCATTCAGGGCCATAGCATTCGGATATGGTACTGCAGTTGGGGTTGGCGATAGAATCACTACTGCCGTGGTAGGAACAGATGTCTGTGTCTGGACTGGCGGGGATGTACTGGTGCATCCCGAGGATAGGAGTACAAAGAACAGTACTCCAAAAACTGCGATTGTGAAAATGAATTTCATACAATTTCTCCGCTCATATGGGTCGTGCATCTATCTCACGTGGAAGCAGCTGTCTGAGAAGCATATCCGGTACCTGTCGTGAGGTATGTACCGCCATATCAAAGTATGCCCGGTTATCCCGATCACCTTTGTACTTAAGGTTTATCTGGAAGTTGGTATCCATAAGCGTGATTGCACCGAGTGTAGTGATCACTGCACGCCGTTCTAACATACTCCTATCATCTCCCACCACAAGTTTCTCCCGGTTGCCATCAATATCCGAGATTAACTCGTTCTGGTACGAGAGAACATTGATGTGCGTGTTCCCGATTGTTATTGTCTGGCCTTCTGGGAACGAAACACCATACGTGGTAGTGAAGGGTAACGAGTCAGTTGGTGATACATTCGTGACCGATACAGATATCATCAGAAAAGCTACCCCAGCTACAATGATGACAAGAACAACAAGGGAGATGACGATCTTTATCCTTGTTCCCAAACTACCCTTTCGCTTTTCCCGTGCACGTTCCTCTTCCTGTCCCTCTTTCCGTCCCTTTTCCCGCGCCAGTTCCCGGCCTTTTTCATCATCCCGTGAAGTTATATCATCCATGTAAAACACCCCAGTTTCCCTGAAATACGTTCATCATTCTTGCAAATCCAGTTCTTTGTTTCCCTAATATGATCTTTTTAAAAATAGTATAATCACATATAATAAATTTTTTATATCGATACGAGAGTAACCCAGCATCAGCGGGACAATAAATAAATATTACCTTTAATGGTGCTGTTACGTTAACAGGACTTATCAAAAATGATCTCGTGAACGGCGTGGGAACAACCGCATCCTTAATACTCTCATGACTAATACACGAATCGAGGGATTACATATGCCCATTTTGAAGAGTGTTGACCTAATGTCACTGGCAAAGATCAACACACTGTTTGGTGTGGTTTTTGGACTTGTGGGGGCAATTATTGCGGCTGTAATAGGTTTTCACCGTGGTTTTGTTACCGTAGGTGCATTTGCGGGAATTGCCCTTATTATCCTCATCCCGTTTCTTGGTGCGGTGTGTGGATTTATCTCGGCGGTTGTCTATGGATTCCTGTATAATGTGTTTGCCAAATGGGTTGGCGGTATCAACTTCGAGTTTCAACAGTGAGGATTGTCGAATAGATTGAGAAAATTAGGGGTTAAACCGGTAGTTTACCCCGGTTATTATATAATGATGTTCTGGACTATATTCAATTAAAAACGGTGGGTGACAAAAATGATAAAAGACGGAAAACTAGAATTGTTGACTGATAAGAACAGCGTATTGGTTCTGGTAGATTACCAATCCGCGATGTTTAAAGGCGTAGCTTCGGGTGATAAAACGATCATCAAGAATGCAGCAGTCTGTGCGGCAAAAGCTGCAAGCATCTTGGGAATTCCGGTGGTTTTGTCAGCAATTAATCCCCAGAATCTTGGGGCATTTATACCTGAAATTACCAAGTTATTCTCGAATCAGGAAGCTATTGCCCGAACGATACCGAGTTTTGACGCGTTTGAAGATGAACGAACGTGGAATGCGTTCAAGAAGACCGGCAGGAAAAAACTCGTTGTTTCTGGATTGTGGACAAGTATGTGCTTTGCCTATACCGCGATCCATGCATTGAGAGAGGGGTATGAAGTGTATGGATTAATGGATGCTGCCGGTGATTCCACGGTGGACGCTCATAAATTCGGCATCAAACGAATGCTTCAGGTCGGGGTAATTCCTATTACGCTTGAGTCGCTTGTATCGGAATGGATGCACGACTGGAGTAACCCGAAGGCCGGGGAGCTCGTTAAGGAAGTGTATACAAAGTATGGCGCGATGATCGGGATGGAATGAATAGACTTCGGATAATTCGGGTTCTTATAAGAAATGGCTTGGCAACTAATCAGGGGTCTCCAACCTGCACCTGTTCGTCCTTTCCCTATATATTGATTGCAGATCCATAGAGGTTGGAAGAGGAAAAGGGGATGGCTGATCAGGAAACATTTCCCTGCCAGATTTGCGGGGACCACAAGAGAGAAAACGACCTTGTGCCTGCGGAGTTGATTCGTGCATCGATCGTGGATGTAATCGTGAAGGAACATCCGGCGTGGTCACCCGAAGGGTACATCTGTCATGCTGACCTCAACCGGTTCAGGATGGATTATCTCCGGGATGTTCTGGAGAAGGAGAAAAATGAGTATGCCTCACTCGAAGAGCCTGACAAACACGGCGTGAAAGAAGAGGATCATCTCCCCGGAAATATCAATGTCGAATTTGAGAAGGAGCTGACCTTTGGCGAACATCTGGCCGACAAAATCGCCGATTTTGCCGGTAGCTGGTCATTTATCGCGGTGTTTACAGTCGTAATTTTCTTGTGGGTCGCCCTGAACACCTTTATTTTACTATTCAGGCCATTCGACCCGTATCCCTATATCCTGCTCAATCTTCTCCTTTCGGCCCTTGCCGCTGTTCAGGCTCCAGTCATTATCATGAGCCAGAACCGGCAGGAAATGAGAGACCGTCTCCATGCCGAACGTGATTATCAGGTGAGCATCCATACGGAACTTGAAATTCACCGGCTCCATAAGAAAATTGATCATCTTCTGACGGGCCAAGGGCAAAGACTCCTGGAAATTCAGAATATCCAGGTGGAACTGATGGAGGAGCTGGCCCGCAAAACACCGTAAGGCTGCCACTATCTCATACCAGTCTTTGCGCTGGTAATTGTCATGATTCTTACTTTTGTTATAACGAACAAGTCCTGACAGCGGAGAAAATAAATCTCTAATGGTGAGGTGGATGTGCCCGGACTGCGGGATGATACAAAAGGTTGTATCTGACAATTTTTTACATTACTTCATGGTCAACACTGTATTATTAATAAAAAAGAATTTTGGCCGACCGTAAAAAATCAGATGCGCCGGTACGCTCCCTTGGGGATATGGATCTCAAACTTGGCCCCTCTGCCCGGAATACCGATCTCTCTGATACTGATACCGGTAACCCCAAGGGTCTCTTTCACCAGCATCAGCCCGTAACCGGTATGATGCCCGTATTCCTTGGGAAACAAATGTCCTTTCATATCGTAAGGTATTCCCATACCATCGTCCTCGTAGATAAGGACAAAATCGTTCTCTGCCTTCCGGTCGTAGAACCGAATCCTGGTCAATTTCTCCCCGCCATGCCGAAGCGCGTTATCAATCATGTAATACATGGCCTTCTCCAGGAGCCGGTCGGCGTAAATTTCCACATTGCGGACATCGATGTCCAGTGCCACTTTACCAAGATCCACCCCGACTCTTGCCCTCGTTATGGTGTCTGCCACATTCTGCCATTCGGGTTTATTGACTCCGATATCTTGGTACTCTTTAACGAATTTTATCTGCCTGCGGATACGGTTAATTGCCGCTTTTACCTTGGTGATAAGTGGTCTCTGTTCGGTACGATCAAGATCTCCGGATATTTCAGTCAGTTCGTTGAGGACATCCTGCCGAGTGATACTGTTTAAAAGGAGGAGTTTTGTGTTTGCATTCTCAAGCGCATTTTCAATACTGTTACATTCCTGTGTACGGTGCTTCAGTTCCTTCCATAACCGGACTGCAAAGATCGCAAGACAGACCACAAGAAAAATGGCAACAATGAAGAGTTCATCCAGCTGCATGGTTTCATATTTCTGAACATACTGGAATGCTGATTCTGCCAGATTCATTCTGGAGGCAATGACATAGACAACAAATGAAAGGATGATAATAATCGCGAGGTCACGAAGTACCTTAAAATATGGCATGGGATACTTTTTTTGACCATCTGTCATGTCCATTTCCTCAATACTATTTATTTTTCATTGTTTCAATAATTTTGTGGCAAATTATCTGAGTATTTATTGTTTAATGACCTATAAATGCATTTTATGCCGATTTATACATAAAAATGACGCATGAGCGAGAAATCTCTTTAAATGAACTCTATTTTTTGCCGAAACCATAATATTTTCGTAAAAATTTCCTGACCTTTTCAGACTCTAAATACTCCTCATCAAGCGTGTCGAGAATTTTTTCGATCGTTTTCACCTGTTCTGAGACAAGAGCCTTTACTTTATCATCAACCGTATCGGTATCCAGCATAATGGCCTGCAGAGGATTTCTGATCTGGTCTTCGAGGACTGCAAATTGTTCCATGTTGAGTTCAATTTGCCGGAATGCTTCCTTCTTTAGTTGTTCGACCTGATTTTTGCTTATCTTGGAACTTTGAGCATAGTGCGAGATCACAATACCAAGAGAGACAAAGATGAAAAACCAGGCGGTGTGAACTGCGATGACTTGGCCAGAAAATGTTCCGAAAACGTACACCAAGACAATATAAATCCAGCCAAGAGTGATCGTAACCATTACCCCCCTCTGAGGAAAGGCATATGCCACCAAGAGCACCGGAACAAAGAAAAAATAGGGGAATATTTCATTGATGCCATGGGACAGGCTGAACACGGCAGTCAATATCACTGTAACTGAGGATGCGATGATGAGGTATATCCAGATGATATTTTCGTCGATGAATTCATTGAGCATTTCTGCCGTTCACCCTGTGTCGTGGCTTGATACTCTATCATCACTTGTATGTACATAATAAACTTCCCCGGTGGGTACTGTTGCGTTAACGGATAGTATATACCGGGAAATGACGTTTGCAGGATCATCTTCGAATCCAATGCCTGCCATCCTCATTCTATCTCCGGCGAAGCCTGAGCCAGTACCACGACGCGTTGAAAATGAGCGTACCGATGCACAGCCCGATGAACCAGAGGAAGATCGTCGCGTTCAGCGAAAGGTCGGGGAAGACGGCGCTGATCACTGCGTCGAAGGCGAACGAGAAGACGATCCAGAACCCGATATTGAGGAAAATCCTGCTGCTATCCATTGCTGCATCATCCCGCACTCCCAGTTAATGGTGACGTGACCGGTACATCCCTACAAGCAGAACCACAATCACACCTGCAAGCAGGGTTGCCGGTACCAGTCCTGCTGCCCGGATTCCGAAAAAGGGAGACACCGGACCGAGCATGAGGTTGACCGCTCGAGTCTGATTCACGATCACGGTCACCGGTTGCTCCTGTGAGATATAGCCTGCATAGGAAACGTTAAGCGTGTGATTGCCTACTGGGAGGTTGGTAATGATGAACGGCGAGATGCCGGCATCCGCACCGTCAATCATGACACGGGCACCGACTGGACTCGTGTTGATCGCAAGCCCGCCGGTCTCCTGTACAAGGCTCGCAGTGACTTCTGAAACCGATCCGGATTCCACTTTCACCGGTGTGGAAAATTTATAGTACCCGAACCGCGAGAACGTCACGTTATACATGCCGGGGGCAAGTCCTTCAAGCGTCATTGGTGTTTTCCCCTTGTATTCATCGTTGACGACCACAGAGGATACATTCGGGAATGAAGAAAGGACCATGCTCCCCGGCATCATGGGCGTACTGGGTGTATTGATAGTGAGTCCGGGTGAGCCGAGACTGACGGTGATTGTGCTGTACTCGGCCTCGCTCAAGTGGGAAAGGTCATTTGGCCCGTTCACGACCCAGATCGTATACATCCCGTCATCAAGCCGGCCACCCATCGAGTTCGTGCCCCATTTGTATACCCAGTGACTGTTGCTGTCAACGTCAACCTGGGTGAAGTGCCCCTGATCCGCACGGGCGGTGATATCGTTCAGCGCAACGCCATTTACCGGAAGATTGGGTCCGGTTAAAAAGAGATAGACCGTCGAGCTCTCGTACGAATAGCCTTGAAGGGTGATGGTATCACCCATGTATGACTGAATACTTACCGCAGCAGCGGCGCTACTTGCCAAAAGAAGGTACCCGATCAGAATGATGCCAGCGAGTCTAACGGTGTGAATGGTTTTCAACTACAATCACCTTGATGTTTTATTTTGAACGATTTGGGTTTTTGTATTTGCTCGTTTTTTAAAGTAATACAGTCTTGACTGTGAAGTAATGTAAAAAAGATCGGTTTTTCCGAGAAAAAACCCGACTTACTTCTTTCGGTACTTCTTGCCAACCGAGAATGCCTTCTCTACCTGTTTTCCCACGTTGAAATAGGTTAATTGAGCATATACAATCGGGTTGATCTTTGTAACATCCGGTTTCCCGTCCGTCACACATTCCTTATCGGCATGGATCTCCACGACTTCACCAATGTACAACAGGTGGCTCCCGCAGTCAACGGCTTTGAAGAGTTTGCACTCAATATTGACCGGGCACTCCTCCGCGAGGGGAGCGGTTTTCAGTTTCCCGTAAAACGACCGGAAGACCGTGGACTTATCCTCCTGCGAACCGGAGACGAGACCGCAGTGGTCGGTCTCGACCACCTGTTTGGCGGACGGGATGTTCAGGCTGAAAGTTTTGTTTTCCTCGATACCCTTTGCAGTGTACCGCGCCTTGTTGATCGCGACGCAGACCATCGGCGGCACCATGCAAGCATCCGTGGCCCACGCAGCGGTCATGTAGGTCGGCTTTCCCTTTACGTTTGCGCCCACGAGCACTGTGGGCATGACACTCATGTACGGCATCGGGCCGAGCGTGATCTTTTCCATAGTCTTTTTCACCGGCATGAGATTTGTGGGGGAGGAGTTTAAGAGTATCTTTGAGAGTACTCCAAAAATGTGCGAGGTCCCGACTAATAGCCGAGCGACTCCGAAATGATGGAGGGAATCGCGATATACGTATATCTTTAAAAATTATATCTCTTTATCATGGGACTTTTTGATAAATTGATGGAAACTTTTTCAGATTCCCCCATCATAAAAAAAGATAATGTTTCCGATACAATAAAAACCAGAAAAAAAAGAAAGGTCTCAAAAATTTTTCTCTTACTTAGCATTTCAATAATAATCGTGGCAGCGATTCTCATTTCTATTGTTCTTATCGAGACAATCGGAAATACTTCAAACACAATATCCAATTCTAATCAACCCGTCATCCAAACAGTTATACCGACATCATCACCGATAACATCGTCAAAAAAACCTGTCGATTTTACCCTAGATCCGGGAACCCCAACAAATTGTGGATTAACCTGTCGCCAAACGACCGCTACTGTTACTAATACCGGTGATGAGACGGCACATAATGTGTGTGTGGTGCTTACGGTCAATAATAGTCAAGGAGAACAGATTTCTCTGAATAATGAGCCGAATATTCAGCTTTGTATCGGAGATCTTACCGGAGGTCAATCGAAAAGTGAACCAATCACCATCAATGCGGATTGTGGTGCGTTTGAAACTAAATGCATTGGGCAAACCTTAACATTGAAATGTCAGGCAACATCAAACGAAAAAACGGTTCAGTTTCCAGACCAAGTGATTTCGGAATAAAAGTTCAAGAAACACGATAACCGTGGGTTTTCCACCATGTTTATCTGAGTCTGCGACACAGGTGCGTTTCTACAGAGCCGAAAAATTACGATTGTGGTTTTTGTTCGGTATCCGTTTTTGCTTCCTGCTCTTTTGCTATCGTTTTTGCAAGTGCGATGGTGCCAGTCATGTCCCCGAGCGTCATAGTCTGGAGAACAGTTGACGGGACCATGACGATCGTCGCGTTCCCCTTCAATCCCTCATAGAGCATGTTCATCGCCCGCAGGTGTAATGCCGTGGGATTATTGACATAAGTCTTCGCGGCCTCCTCAAACTTCTCCGCGATCTGCCGCTCGGAATCTCCGAGAATGACACGGGCCTGTCTCTCGCGTTCCGCCTGAGCCTGCATGGACATCGCGTCCTGGAGAGCGCTCGGGATGACTACATCTCGGATCTCGACAGAGATGACCTTGATGCCCCAGCCTTTTATCCTACCTTCGATCATTCTCTGGAGCTCGACATCGATCGCTTCTCGTCCGGTGAGCATCTCGGAAAGGATCGTCTTGCCGATAACGTCGCGAAGAGCTGTCTGCGATGCGAGGAATACTGCTTCCTTGTAATTCATGACTTCAAGTGCGGCTTTCTCTACGTCTGTCACCTGCCAGAACAGGACCGCATCGACGTTGACGGGAACTGTATCCTTTGTCAGGGTCTGTTCGGCATTGAACGATGTCGTAATAACTCGGATATCGATCAGGTACGCGACCCGGTTCAGGAACGGGATAATAAAGAACAACCCGGGACCCCGGATCCCAACAAATCTCCCGAGGAACAGGAGCACTACCCGTTCCCACTGGTTGGCAATCCGTATCGACATGGCGAGAAGCACAATAACAACAATCAAAATTATTGTAATATTCACGAAGCTAAAGGGATCGATCTCCATTGTTAATTCCTCCTGAAACCGTTCATCCGATGATAGTCATCCGATGGGCACAAGAGGGTAACTGCCGAAAGTATATATTTGTGGTGATGGTTCCGTGCGGGCCTGACTGATAGATACCCCGCCATGTAATGGCGCCCGGGGGTCTGGTGCGTCTTAGTGACTTTGTGGCTTTTTTCGTGGTGCAATATACTGAAAACAAGTTTGAACTAACCAGCCGACAATATTAGTTTTTCAGAAGAGAATTCCAGTGGAAATACAGGGGTGGGAATCTTATTTCCATTCAATATTTAAAAAAAATATCCTGAAGTCCAGCACAAATGGCAAATATCCCGATCAATCTGATGGGGAACAGATGGGAAACGATGATCAGGCTGGCTGTTACAAAATAACTTAAATGGGTGAATAAAACGTAATACCATTTTTGAATTATAACCCTTACATTAAATTTTCAGTTCATCCTTTGCAATGTATTCAAGGTCAAACTTGTAAAAATGGGTGAACTTGCAGTTCCGGCACCTGATAGTGAAATGTCGGCAGCCAATTACGATATCATGAGGGCCGGTTGTATGGCAGTTCCTGCACTCGGTGACACTAACCAAATTCCAAACATCGTAGCACTCAACTTTCGTATATTCGCCAAGATTGCTCACATCTTCAATCCGTGGAATAAAAACACGAGTAGCACCGCAATTATCGCATGCTACCTCAGCCTTGTTAGGCATAGCTTTGATGATCTGATCTGCCATCTGTTTGCAGTGGTAGCAATCAGTGCGATGAGTCATGAAGATGAACTGGTCTCTCATAATTGATACGTGAACGTTGGAGTTTATGAATTTATAGCACTAGATAAATTCGATAATTTTTTTTGGGGCTCTCTATAAAACTTAATCCAAAACATGGAACTACCGGCAACGACGAAGATAGACGGCACCTTTGAATAGATTCATAATAAAATGATTATCGGAACTACATGCTATCTACTCTTCAGAGTCTCGACATTTTTAAGGACTCATATGAGCTCCGTATCGCCGAGCTGAAAGAAGAGAGAGAAAAAGGAATAAAGGTCGTCGGGACCTTCTGCCTCTATGTTCCGGATGAGATAATCTTTGCCGCGGGTGCCGATCGGATCGTGCTCTGTGGTGGGAGAACTGATACGATCCCCGTGGCAGAGCAGTCGCTTCCTAGGAACATATGTCCGCTGATCAAGTCCTCGTTCGGGGCGGTGGTTGACGCATGCTGCGGGGGAAACCTGGCGTGCTCTCATGTCCCTCTGGTCGACGTGGTGGTCGCAGAGGCGACATGCGACGGAAAGAAGAAGATGTACGAGATCCTCCATGATTACATACCAACCTATGTCCTGGACCTCCCGCAGAAACCCGGCAGCCATGAGGCCCTGAATTACTTCCTTTCTGAGCTCCGGAAGTTCGGGAAGTTCATGGAGGACCTAACGGGTAACGTCGTGAGCAACAATGCACTAAGGCGGGAGATCCGGTCGGCAAATGAGACAAAGCGACTCCTCCACCGGCTTTTCGAACTGAGGAGGCGCGACCCGCCACCAATCAGGGGATCCGAAGTCCTCCGAGTGATGCAGAAGCAGTTCTTCCTCTCTCCAGACCAGTTCAGGCAGGGTATCAGCCAGCTCTGCGACGAGATGGAGCACACCACACCGGACGCCCGGACAGGACCGCGGATCATGATCTCGGGGTGCCCGATGGCGGCAGGGAATACGAAAGTGCCGGACATTATCGAGCAGAAGGGTGGGGTGATTGTTGTTGAGGAGAGTTGTACCGGAACGAGGTCTTTCTGGGACCTCGTAGACGAGGATAAAGACCCCTGGAAGGCCCTCGCAGAGCGATACCTGGAAATCCCCTGTGCATGCATGACACCTAATGACCAGCGGGTCGCCCGTATCGTTGATCTTGCGAAACAGTACAATGTCCAGGGTGTGGTGTATTACACCCTGCAGTTCTGTCACGCCTACAATATCGAACGCCTCCGGGTACAGAGAGCCCTGAAAAAGGAGAAAATCCCACTGCTCGCGATTGAGTCCGACTATGGAGACTCAGACATGGAACAGATCGGGATCCGGGTCGATGCATTCCTGGAGATGATCGCATGATTACCGCGGGGATTGATGCGGGTGCCGCCACGACAAAGGTGCTACTGCTCCAGGACCGGGAGATCATAGGGTACCGGATCGCCGGCACCGCGTTTGATTTTCTCACTGCTGCCCGGAATATGTTCGACGAGCTCCTCGCGAGCTGTGATATCGGGAGAGAGGAGGTTGGGAAAGTGTATGCCACGGGGTATGGCCGGAATGCCATTTCGTTTGCAGATAAATCGATAAGCGAGATTACGGCGCACGCGAAGGGAGTATTATTTCTCTTTCCAGAGGTGCGGGGGATCATCGATGTGGGAGGGCAGGACTCTAAGGTTATCGTGGTAGAGGACGGGAGAGTCGCGGACTTCCTCATGAACGACAAGTGCGCTGCAGGGACCGGGAAATTCTTAGAGGTCACGGCAAAGGCGCTGGAGGTCACGATCAACGATCTCGGTGGCCTCGCACTCGCGTCCAACCACCCGGCCGACATCACCAGTATGTGCACGGTATTTGCAGAGTCCGAGGTGATCTCGCTCCGGGCGAGGGGCATCACAAAGGAGGACATCGCGGCAGGTCTGATCACGAGCATTGCGCAGCGAGTGGTGGTGATGGCGAAGCGGATGGGGTTGAAGAAGCGTATCGCGTTCGTCGGTGGGGTGGCAAAGAATGCCGGGATGATCGCTACACTCGAGAAGGAACTGGGTGTCACCATTTATGTCCCTTTCGAACCTCAGATCACCGGGGCCCTTGGTGCTGCAATTGCCGCACAGGGGGAACATGTAACACCCCCTATTGACTCGTGATTATTGGATCCGGTTGATATCGTACCCTGCGGTGGATAGGCCCATGCCATCTCCACACAGAATACGTTTATGCAAACTGCATGCAGTATTGGGGGTTTGGTGCACTTGTTGGGGAATGAGATACCCAGAGAAATCGCGAGAATAAATGGTGTAAAACTTCGCAACCGAGAACGAGCTTTCACTGGTGTAATTTTTAATCAATAATACAGTTTTGACAATGAATTAACGTAAAAAAGAAAATTTTCGATATTTTTTTTAAAAGTCAGCCTAATTGACAGATGGAATCATACGGCACACTCATTTAATCTCGATCCGTTCTCCAGTAACCATGTAGTGGACGTTCTCGGCCATCTTGCAGGCATGGTCGCCTGATCGCTCCAGGTACCGGGCGACCATGATGAAATACGTCGAGCGTGTGATCGTCTTCGGGTTCTCCATCATGAACGTGAGCGTCTCCCGGAAGATGGAGTGCCAGAGGGAGTCGACTGCATCGTCCCGGAATGAGAGCCCGGCGATCCTGTCAAGGTTCTCCACCTCGTATGCAGCTAATGTGTCGTCGATCATTGCAATAACCTGATTGGCCATGTGCATGAGGGGTACCGGTTGACCAAAGTCCGGCTGTCCCTTGATGTGCTTGACCATATTTGCGATGTCCTTACCGTACCGTCCGATTCGTTCTGCCGAGGTGATGATCTTCAGGGTGCAGGCGATCACCCGCATGTCTTTTGCCATCGGCTGGTTCATCGCGATCAGCTGGTACGTCCGCTCCTCGAGTGCGATCGTCGTATCGCGGACTTGTTTTTTGCGGGAGGCGATCTCCTTAGCCTTCTCGGTATCCTGTTCAATCAGTGCCTGCAGGGCGTCGTGGAGCATGTCGCGGGAAAACCGTGCCATCACCAGCGTGTCCTGTTTGAGCTGTGATAATTCCATGTGAAATTTTTCTGCCATAACCGATCACCTACCCGAACCGCCCGGTAATGTAATTCTCCGTGAGTTCTTCTTTTGGGTGTTCGAAGATCTGCACGGTCTTTCCACATTCAATCAATTTACCAAGATACATAAACCCGGTAAAATCACTCACCCGTACCGCCTGCTGCATATTGTGGGTGACGATGATAACAGTATATTGCTGTTTGAGCATGTCAATCAGGTTTTCGATCTTTGCCGTGGCAATCGGGTCGAGCGCAGAGCAGGGCTCGTCCATCAGGATGACCTCTGGTTCAACGGCCAGCGTCCGGGCGATGCAGAGCCGCTGCTGTTGGCCGCCCGACAGCCCAAGGGCAGAATCGTGCAGCCGGTCCTTGACCTCGTCCCAGAGAGCGGCACGTCGCAGGCTCCGTTCCACGATGGCGTCAAGCTCGCTCTTCTCCTTTACGCCGTGAACTCGGGGGCCGTAAGCGATGTTTTCATAGATCGATTTCGGGAATGGGTTAGGTTTCTGGAAGACCATCCCGACCTTCTTCCGGAGCATGACCACATCGGTGGCTGAACACTGGATATCCTCATTGTCCAGCAGAATTGTCCCTGTAATCTTCACATGGTCGATCAGGTCGTTCAACCGGTTGAAGCAGCGTAAAAGCGTTGACTTACCGCAGCCGGAAGGGCCGATCAGGGCCGTGACACGGTTCTTAGGGATTCCCATGCTCACGGTCTGGAGTGCGTGGGACTCCCCGTACCAGAGATTGAGATTTTCGGTTTGGATAATCGTTTCAGTTGTCATTTTAACCCCGCAGTTTTCTGGTGAAATGGTTTCTCACATAGATTGCGACCGAATAGATCCCGATAACAAGGATGAGCAGGACAAGTGCAGTCCCGTACTTGTTGGTCGAAGAACCCGGCACATTTGTGGCAAGGATGAAGAGGTGATACGGCAGCGCCATCACCGGTTCGAAGACGGATGACGGGAGGTATCGCTGGGAGAAGACGACTGCCGTGAACATGATGGGTGCTGTCTCTCCCGCAGCCCTGCCAATGGACAGGATTGTCCCGGTAACAATACCTGGAATTGCTGGCGGTAGGACAACCCGGTAGATCGTCTGCCACTGTGTCGCCCCCAGAGCAAGACTCCCCTCCCGTACTGATTGCGGGATGTTCTTCAACGACTCCTCGGTGGCCCGGATCATCGTGGGCAGGACCATGAGTGCGAGCGTCACTTGGCCAGCGATCATTGAAACGCCAAAGTTCAAGAAATAGACAAGGAATGCAAGCCCGAAAAGCCCGAAGACGATCGATGGGGTGCCGTTCAACAGGTCAACCGCCGTGCGGATAAACCGGGTAACCCCGCTCTCTTTGGTATATTCGATGAGGTAGATCGCTGTACCCACGCCGAGCGGCAGTGCGATGAGTATCGCCCCGATCACGAGGTAGAATGTCCCGACAATGGCCGGGAAGATCCCCCCCGCACGCCCCAGGTCCTTGGGTGATTGTGTTAAAAATTCCCACGAAAGTGCAGGAAGGCCGTGGATAACAATATCCTGGAGGAGTATGATCAGGATAAGTACGACAATGGCAGCCGACGTGACAATGAGGCCGAACGCCACCTTCTCCACCTGTTTTGGATTGAGATGATCCTTGAGGAAGTAACCGGCACCGAGACAGGCAAGAACAGAAACTCCTAGATAGAATGGAAGAATGAGGAAGAGAGCAAGGACGAAAAGTAACAGTCCTCCAAAGGCGAGCGGTTGCCTTATCCAGGCCATCATCTCCTGTAATATAACGTTCTTCCTGCGTGCCCCGCCACCCATATGGCGCTTTCGGAGATTGTTCAGGATCATAACTGCAACAGAGTTTACGATGAGGCTGATTGCGAGCAGGATCACTGCGATACCGAAGAGTGCCGCATAGTGATCACTGCCAACTGCCACTTCTCCCATCTCGATGCCCAGTGTTCCGGTAAGGGTTCTGACCGGAGAGAGAACATTCCAGATTGGATCTGGGATGATGGCCGCATTTCCGGTAACCATTAACACTGCCATGGTTTCCCCAATTGCCCGCCCGAATCCAAGAATTACTGCTGCAGTGATTCCCGAAAGTGCACCCGGCACAATAACCCGGCTGATTGTCTGCCAGCGGGTGGCGCCGATGGCAAGCGAACCTTCCTTGTATTCCCGCGGTACCATGCTGATGGCATCCTCTGAGATGCTAATAATTGTCGGAAGCGCCATGATGCCAAGAAGGATGGATCCGGCAAGCCACGTCGAACCGGTAGGGATATAAAAAAACTTCCTGATAAAATCAGTGAGTACGAGCAGCCCGAAAAATCCATAGACGACCGAAGGTATTCCCGCGAGAAGTTCAATTGCCGGTTTGAGGATATTCTTTGCCCAAAGCGGTGCGAGCTCTGAAATGTAAATTGCACAGCCGATTGAAAGTGGGACAGCAAAGACCATTGCGCCGAGCGTGACCAGTACCGTGCCAACAATCAGGACAAGTATGCCGTATTCTGGTGGGTTACCTGTTGGATACCAGGTCGTGCCGGTCAGGAACGGGATAATTCCGGTGTTTTCAAATATCGGGATGCTGTCACGGAGAAGGAATATCAGGATGAAAAAGATGGCAACGATGGCAGATAACGCAATCAGGAACCAGATTGTCTTTATTGCCTTTTCCTTTCGCTCCCGGCTTCGGGATTCTGGATGTTGCCAAACGGCACAACGGCTGTCAGGTGATTTAATACCGCCTGACAAACTGGTTGTGGTTGCCATAAAAAAGAGAAAAGGGAAGGTCAATCAGTCTCTTTACGTGAGTGACACGTACCCTTGTGCATCGACAATCTTCTGGCCGTCAGGACTCAGGATGAAATTAAGGTAGTCTTTTGCAAGCCCGGTGGGCTGGCCATTCGTGAACATGAACAGTTCACGGTTGATCGGGTAGGTTTTGTCGAGCACAGTTGCTTTTGTCGGAGGAATAGCCTTGGTGGGATCATTCCACCAGATGGGGAGGGCTTTTACACTCTTGTCGACAAACCCGATAGAAATGTAGCCAATTGCGCCGGGTGTCTGGGCGACGCTCTGAGTGACTGCCCCGTTGGAGTTCATCTCGAGCATGGACTTGGTCGGTGCTGCACCGTGGAGGATACCGGTCGGGTCGGTGTCAAAGAATGTACGGGTTCCGGATGCGCTGTCACGCCCGATAACAACAATCTGGTTGTTGGTGTTGGGGACATTAGCGCCTAAGACCTGAGACCACTTGGTAATCTTACCGGTATAGATATCTGCAGCAGTGGCAGCCGAAATCACCTTGATCTCATTCGTCGGGTTGACAATGATTGCAATCCCGTCTTTTGCGACAACGGTCTTGAAGAGGTTTGGGTACTTGGTTTTCTCAGTTGGACTCAGTTCACGGGAGGACATACCGATGTCAACGGATTTTTCACCGATCTGCTGGACGCCAACTCCTGATCCACCACCGGTGATCTGGATATCAGCATTCGGATGGGTGGCCATAAAGGCATCAGCAGCAGCTTGTGCAATAGGTAAAACCGTAGTCGAACCGCTGACTTTAAGCGTCTGTTTTGGTCCGGAGGCAGCCGGGGCAGTTGTTAGGGATGCCGCGTTTGTCTGTTGTGCCACAGATGCCTGCGGCGTGGTGATTACAGTAATAGCCGGAACTGATGTTAACGTACTGGTTTTGTTTGCATTATTAGTACAGCCTGCCACCACCATTGCAAGGATAAGAAGCGTGGTCAGACTCAATGTTGCCAAAACACTGGCATATGTTCGCTTATTCATAGTGTTCATCCATGAGATGGTTGGGAGTGAATATACCTTTTTTCGACAGAGAATATAGGTTTATATATTGTAGATAGAGAACAATAGAGTAATACAGATTATCTGCTGAAGAATGGTGTGAGTACTATGGAGATCCGGAGAGTCCAATTTACAGGAGGTTCATCGTATGTGATGACGCTGCCCAAAGAATGGGTTGAAGCGGAGAAGATCAAGAAGAATGATCCGATCGGTGTGGAAGTCCAGCCGGACGGGACACTGCTCGTGACCAAAGCGACCGAACGGGAACCGTTACAACGGACCAAGGAGTTTGATCTTGCCGGTATTTCTGAATCTGCGTACCTGTTCCGTCTGCTGATTGGAGCGTACATTTCAGGGTTCACCACGATCATCATCCGCTCGAAGGAACGTTTCCCCCCATTCGTCCGGATGGTTGTGCGGGATTTCACCCAGATGACAATCGGCCAGGAAGTAATTGAGGAGACCGACACTGCTATCATTATAAAAGACCTCCTCAACCCCACGGAAATGCCGTTTGCAAATACGATCAAGCGGATGTTTGTGATTGCGAAAGCGATGCATGAGGACGCAATTACCGCGATAAAAACCCGCAATATCGCACTCGCAGCAGATGTGACCGCACGCGACAACGATGTGGACCGGCTCCACTGGCTCATAGCACGTCAGACTCATATGATCCTGTCCAATGTTGCACTCTCCAAAAAAATGGGTGTGTCACCGAACATGGCAGTACATTATTACAATATCAGCCGAATCATCGAGCGAATCGGGGACCATGCAGAGCGGATGGTGGATAATGCGAACGTAGTTCTCACGAAAGAGATTGACCCAGTTATCATCAGTAAAATCTCAAGGGCAAGTGAGCTCTCGGTCAGCCTCTTTGACAGGAGTATTGTCTCGTTTTTCGCGAACGATATGAAAAAGTCACACAAGAATATTGAATCAGTACAGGTGCTCGAATCCCTTTGCGGTGAGATCAACAATCTCGTTCTCCAGCAGGAGACATCCGATGCTATTGCGCTGGGGTATATCACCGAACGCGTGAGGAGGGTAGGGGAATATGCAGCCGATATCTCGGAAAATGTGATCAATTATCTGGTAGAAGAAGGACAATTTCAGAAGAAGGGAAAACCTGCCAGCTGATTCAGCATGGTGAATTTCATTTATCTTTTTTAATCAATAATACACTGTTGATTGTGTTTTTTTCACGTCCATCTCACCGGACAATCCATGACCCTCATATCAGATTGGTGCAAAAATGAACCATGTGGAACAAAATTTAACCAATGAAATTGTCGCGCTCCTCCTCCAGGAAAATCTCCATACCCGGGCCAAATTGAAAAAAAGAATCTTCTCATTTTTTCCTTCTCTTTGGAATGCATATGCTCCACCCTGATGGTGGACAGCAATTAATATACCAGAGCATCCCCAGTCTTTTTAGAGGAAGAGATAGCATCACCCGCCCCACGAATCCGAAGCGAGTGCCTGCACGGGCGACAGACCGGCTGCATGAAGGAGCGGGTAGTGTTGTCACCTGGTATCTCCTGCTCATTATCCTCACAGTCGCTCTCATCGTGGTCCCGGCATCTGCTGAAAACCAGGTGAACGCTTCTGCCCTCCGCCATGAACCTAGAGTCGTGCATATTGGGGTCTTTGTTGTGGATTTCAGCCGGTTCAGTGTAGCGGAGGGGACGGTTGAAACAAATTTTTACGTAAATCTCCGCTCCGACTCACCCGTGTCGATCAGTGACTTCGAGATCATGAACGGGCATACAACGTCTATAGATACTATCCTTAATACCCCCAATGAAAAGAATTACCGGGTCTTTGCCGTAATGGATGCCGATCTCGACCTCAGCCATTACCCCTTCGACAATCATACGATCCCCATCGTCATTGAACCAAAACTCCTTTCCGAGCAATCTCTTGTTATGGTGATTGACAAAGGCAAAACTGGTATTGGGACGGAAGCCAATCTCCCGGGCTGGGAGTTTACCGGCAACAGTTATACGATAACAAATCAGTCCTACGTGACGGATGAGAACCCGTATTCCCGGGCGGTCTTCAGTTATGGCATCAGGAGAGACACAGCGTCAACCATCCTGAAATTCTTCCTGCCGATGATGCTCATCATCATCGTCTCCCTCTCCTCCCTCATGATGAAGGTCTCATCTCGACTGGGACTAAATGCCTCTATGTTCCTTGCCGCCGTGCTTATCCACTGGCGGATCTCCGATGCGATCCCGCTTGTTGCCTATGCAACCTTCCTGGATTTCTTTATGATCATCACCTATGCGACGCTGGTCATGGTTTTGGTATCCGGAATCCTGATCATAATGTTCACGGAATCCAAGGATACGGGACGGGTTGACTTGGTGTACCACTGGTCGATCCGCATCATCCCGGTGCTCTCGATCGGACTATATTTCCTGCTGTTCCTGACCCTCATGACGACATGAGGGAGAGAGAGGTAATCGATACCAGCACTTTTAACCGCGAATGCGAACCGTTGCCGGGATTGTGTCCGGATCGTGGATGTCCTCACGATCGAGCAGGCGTATAAGAAGTAAAAGCGGTTCTGAGAAAATCAGAAATCGGGATCAGTAACTTTTTTTAAAATATTATTGGGGACATTTACTTTTGGGTGTTGTGTTTATTTGCTACACAGAATTTTGTATGTATTGCAAGCGCGGTTAGATTACTACAAAGAACCTTACAGTAATAACATCGATATTCATTGACTTTCTCTATGTTTTTTTTATGTTTGGTCATTTAAGAGCGTTCGATACGACAACCTTTGAATGTTTTAAGCATTCACAACATCCATATGCTCGTCGTCTTTTTAGATCCGTAGGTGTTCGAATAACAGAGTGATTCACACACCCACATTGGTATGTCCATTGAAAAACATACCCTTTTACGCCCGGATTTGAGGCAGTTGCAATAGGATATTGTGACAAAGGGTTTCTACTGAGCTGAGATACGATTTGTAGATCCCTTACTTCAAAAATTTTCGCAGTTAACGCCAAGTTGATGATTGCATCTGACAATAGTCTCGTTACAAACTATGTCACACAAAAAATACATCCTCATACTCTGTGTCTCGCTCATCCTTATCGCAATCCTTGCGACTGGGTGCGTGAGCACTCCTGCGACTACACTGCCCGTAACGTCTGAACTGAAAAAGTTCAGTTCGACGGCCGAGATCGAGCAGTATATCAGGAATTCAACAGCAATGGAGCAGCAGAACGGATACGTATCCAACCTGGTCCCCACGGCAGGGATCAGCACCGGTGTGAATGTTCCGCAACGGGCAGACCTGGAGAAGGGGGGTATAGCCAACCCGGCATCTGCCTTGGGGGGAACTGTCGGGTACTCACAGACCAACGTACAAGTTGCCGGGGTCGATGAGCCCGATATCGTAAAAAACGATGATACGTATATCTACACGATATCTGGGTCGACTCTCGTTATTATCGATGCCTATCCAGCAGCAGGTGCATCGGTCATTTCAAAAACCGATATTTCCGATACGCCAAAAGACCTCTTTGTCATCGGAGACCGTCTTGTGCTCTTCACCACAGGCACGGGAACACCGGAAAACAGTGCACAACCGGCGAGTGCTGAAGCAGCTGTCGGGCAGGTAATGCCGATGCCCCCTATACGCTACTATACACCGGTCACGCATGCAATTGTGTATGATATCAGTGACCGGAAAAATCCCAAAGTGATGAAGGACTACACGATCGATGGCGATTATATCGATGCCCGAATGATTGGCTCACTCGTGTACATGGTCACTCAGGAGCAGATCTACCTCTACGCCAATGACCATGTGGTCGTCCCCGCTGTCCGCGAAGGGACAATGACCGTGGTCCAACCGGATGTCTGGTATTTCAACAACCGCGAATCTCAGTATACGTTCACCACCATTACCTCCCTTGATGCAATGAGCGGAAACGAAAAAGATGCCCAGACATACCTTCTTGGCAGTGGGAACATCCTCTATGTATCGCCAAATGCGATGTACGTGAGCTACCAGAAATACCCCCCGGTAATCTATACGGTGCAGGGTGGAAAGGAAATTATCCCGCCCCAGCCTGCTGCAGTCAATGGGGGTCTAGGTTCCAGCGGATCTGCCGGGGTTTCAACCTCGGTTGACACCGGCTCATCATCCGCAAAAATTGCAGTTCCACCTGCTGCACTCCCTGCTGACTTCAACTCCCTGACCGACGCCCAGAGGCAGTCGATCCTCAATAATCTCCGGAACGCCGAACAGGACTTGATCCGGCGGCAGGAAGCAGATCAAACTACCACTGTTGTCCACAAGATCGCCATAAAGGACGGCACAATCACCTACATCGCAAAAGGTGAGGTACCGGGTACCCTGGACAACCAGTTCTCGATGGATGAATACAACAACAATCTCCGCCTCGCGACCACGTCCAGTATCTACACCCAATCCGGGCAATATACCTACAACAACGTCTATGTCCTGGACGGGACGATGACCACCATCGGTTCTTTAACCCATATTGCCGAACAGGAATCGATCTATTCGACCCGGTTCATCGGTGACCGGCTCTATATGGTGACCTTCAAGCGGATCGATCCCTTCTTTGTAATCGACCTCTCGACACCGGAGAACCCGACGATCCTCGGAAAACTGAAGATCCCCGGATACTCCGATTACCTGCACCCGTATGACGCGACGCATATCATCGGCATCGGCAAGGAGACGACGACAAATGACTGGGGTGGTGTCTCTACAAGCGGGATCAAGCTCGCCCTCTTTGATGTCTCTGACGTGTCCAACCCAAAACAACTCGACAAGGTGCAGATTGGTGATGCAGGCTCTGACTCGGCAGCCCTCACGGACCACCACGCGTTCCTTTTCGATAAGGCAAAGAACCTCCTCGTAATCCCGGTCCGGGCGGTATCTGCATCCCAGGTCACCAAAGGCGACTATTACAACTACCAGCAGCAGGTTTGGTACGGGGCGTATGTGTTCGGCCTCACCCCGCAGACCGGGTTTACCCTCCGGGGGACTGTCCAGCATGGGACCGGCGATAACGGTTACTATTATTACGGGAGCTCGACATCTGATGTGAAACGTTCCCTCTATATTGACAATGTCCTCTACACGATGTCAGCAAAACAGATCAAGGCAAATTCGCTCGACGATATAAACACGACGATCGCAACGATACCCCTTCCCGGCACGGGAGATGTCTATTACCCTGTTCCGATGGGGATAAAGTAGATACGATGCTGGCCGGAATTCCAGTTCCCTTTTTTAAGAACTGTGCTTCCCAACCGGATCACGTGTTTTTTACAAGCCTTCACTTCTGATATCCCATTTTGATTTAAATTAAAATTCGAAAATTATTTTATATTCTCAACTAATACTCCCACTTTATGAGTTGTGTATGAGAAAGATATTTCCCATTTTTGCAATTATTGTTTTAATCTTCCTAGTGTTAACGAGCGGATGCGCAAATAACCCTCCAATAACAAATCATCCATCAACAACGCAGACCGTTCTTCCAGCAACGACAATAACCACAGCCACACCGACGGAAGTACAAACGTCAATAGAACCAACACCTTCTACTCCATCCCTTAAATTAGGTCAGGCATTCTCCTATAACAATCAAAATATTAATTTTACTATGGTCTTGTATGATGTCAAGATCTATCCTAACTATTCCTGGAGGTCGGTTGACGGTAAATTTTACGACACAGAACCTTCTCCCGGAAATAAATTTTTGTTTATATTCTTAAATTTAGAGAATTTGGGTCAAAAAAGAATGTGGATACCAACGGAAACCTCTTTGACATTAACCTCAAATGGCGTTCAGTATTACCCCCTCTTAACTCATACAAAAGGTTTGACGATAGATATGGTCCAGTACCATCCTGATTACCAGAAGTTGGTATATACAACTGATTGGAATTGGGTGAAGACTCCACCAAAAAGGGATGAATCTGGTAGTAGTTACGTATACGGGTATAACATGAGTTATGTTTATCCGGGCTCTTCAAACGCAGTTGATGGATACTTGATCTACGAGGTCCCTCAATCCATCAATTTAGATAGGACGTATCTCTCTGCCAATGTGAACGGTTTTGCATCTCCTGTCTGGTCCTTACATTAAGGTTCTCGCGATAAACCGGCGGAAGGTGCGAACGACGATCTGCCCCCATCCAATCCTTAATTATCCGATGTAACCATTTCAAATGCATGAATACTAGGGCAGCAATACTGGCCATTGCGCTGGTCATTATCGTTGCGATCATCCTCATATTCGTTGTCTTCAAAGTCCCGGTTACCAGAACCGGTTCTGAGGCTGGTGGTCCGACCCCGCTTGCCCAAGTTGAAGTTCGGTCGTACCAGGGAAAGGACCTCTCGTCGGTCAACGATTTCCATGAGAACTCGATTAAAGGCCCTCAGCATATCAACATCTCCGACTACCAGCTGATCGTTACGGGACTGACCAACCGGACTCTCGTGTACTCGTATGATCAAATCCTTGCGAAGTTCCCGCATTATTCAAAGGTTGTTACCCTTTTCTGTGTCGAAGGTTGGGACGCGACCATCCTCTGGGAGGGGGTATTGGTGCGGGATATCATCGCAGATGCAGGGGCCGATCCCCGGGCAAACACGGTAATCCTAACCGCCCATGACGGATATACCACCTCGTTCCCGCTTACGTATTTCACCCAGCGGGACATCATCATGGCGTACCGTATGAATAATATCACACTCCCTGCGGAACGGGGATATCCCTTCGAGCTGGTGGCGGAGGATAAGTGGGGGTACAAGTGGATTAAATGGGTTGAAAAAATTGAACTTTCCGACAATCCAACGTACCGCGGCTACTGGGAGCAGCGGGGCTACTCAAACACCGGAGACCTAAATAAAAGTTTTAGCCAAGATTAATACCTTTTTTTCCCGGCAGGTGTTGAGCGGTGGCCAATCGGTGCTAACCAAGATGTATTTTACCATCGTTTAGGTGATGTTGCGTTAACGGGACTTAACGGAAATGATATCCTCGGAGCACTTCAATGTCGAGTAGTTAAACGTCCCGCAGATGCAGCAGAACCTTTTTTACTGAATGGTAACATTGGTAGATGGGAATTTTCATGGCAATCAGAGTTGTATATTTCTCGTGGAAAGGGCACACGGAGAAGGTTGCGATTGCTCTTGCGAAACTGCTGGATGCGGAACTGATCCAGATAGAGCCGGTCCGTGACTGTGGCATGGCGGGAAAAGCGATGAAGGCGCTCTTTAGGATGAAATCGCCCATCAAACCAATCAAGACCGATCTCACTGGCGTGGACACGCTCGTCATCGCAAGCCCAGTCTGGGCTGGGAGAGTGCCTGCATACGTAAACAAGTACCTCGATTCGGTTACGGGCGGCAGCGGGAAACCGTTCCACGTGATCGTCGAGATGGGGGGCCGCGGCGACCAGTCCGCCATCGCTGTCGTGAGAAAGGCGCTTGAGCACAAGGGAATGAAGTTTGTCTCGTCTGCGTCGACCATCGAAAAGGACGTTGACAGCGGATCGTTCATGGGGACTATAGAAAAGTTTGCAGCCGGCATCCGGAAACAATAACCCAAGGGTTCTGGTGCGACGAGAAGTCTCATATCAGATAAGTAATGTTTTTTTATGGATTTCTTTGACTCGGCGTACAGGGGCACACCTCCCTGGGACATCGGCCGGCCCCAGAAGGTGTTCGTTGAGCTGGTCCAGAGAGGAGAGATAACAGGATCTGTTCTGGACATAGGATGCGGGACAGGGGAGCATGCTCTCTTCTTTGCAGGGGAAGGGTATGAAGTGTGGGGGGTCGACTCCGCCCCCTTGGCGATCCAGAAGGCAAAGGAGAAGGTTGCCGAAAGAGGACTCCAGGTGCAGTTTCTTGTCCTGAACGCACTGGACCTCTCCAAGCTCAACAGGAAGTTTGATACCGCTATCGATTCAGGGCTCTTCCATACCCTGTCCGATGAAGACCGCCCGGTCTTCGTGGATAACCTTGCAGCCATCCTGTCTCCAGCCGGGAAATACTTCATGCTCTGCTTCAGCGACCTGGAGCCCGCCGGATACGGTCCGAGGAGGATAACAGAAAGAGAGATACAGGATAGCTTCCGGGATGGGTGGTCCATCAATTACATCAGGCCGGCGGTCTTTGAGAGCCGCACTCGGGCCGAAGGACCCCGTGCTTGGCTCTCGTCGATATCAAAAAAATGACGAATACTAAATTCAATGGATGTAATCACGTAACTTCTGAATCATTTGGAGCTGATAGTTCGCTTCCTTTTTCTTCCCTTTTTCAATACCGTCCATAATTTCGGTGATCGGCTTTGCTAACTCGTATATTTTAACCGGACGTCCTTTACTCTTGGCTTTACTCTCCCTACTCTTGATCCAACCCTGTTCCATGAGATATCTCATTGCAATGCTCACTTCAGGCTGGCGCAGGTCAGTACCTCTCTCAATCGCACGGGAAGTTGCTTCTGGGGTATT
>Ga0187854_10000466_pt1 | contig 52086 bp, 45 predicted proteins | sample June2016WEW_6_15_FD_132445 | JGI IMG/M metagenome (GOLD analysis project Ga0187854, IMG submission 132445) | Peatland microbial communities from SPRUCE experiment site at the Marcell Experimental Forest, Minnesota, USA - June2016WEW_6_150 | ecosystem: Environmental > Terrestrial > Soil >... | reverse complement strand
TGGTGAGATCGCCGTCATGGAGTTGAAACTGGCTGTAAAACTGTGCGTTGTCGTGGGCCTGGTCGAGCATCCGGCCATTGAGGACCAGCGGGCCTTGCGAGGGGTCGATTGACCAACCCACCTTGCCATCGAACCCGCCGGCCACGACGCCGACGTCCGGGATGGTGCTGTGGAACACCTGCTTGTTCGGCTTGGCGCCCATAATCTCGATCTCCGCGTTCATGTTCGCGGAGGCGATGCTGAACCGGCCTTTGGCCCGGACGCCAGGGACCTTCAGCACGGCCGCCTTGCCGCCAATGGCTTTGACATGACCGGCGAAAACTGTCTGGGCGGACGGCAGCTTGGCATCGGCGGCGACGGCGAATCGGGCCGGCAGAAGCACTGTGACCGCTAGGAGCAACAGCGAACTGATAAGAAATTGCTTTTTTGCCGTCCCGCCGGTTATTGCCGCTGCGCGGGTGATCGGCAATCGGCTCTTTGTCCTCATAATTGTTTGATTCATCGATAAACGATAACAGTTTATCGAAAAGCGTCAACAAAAATTATTGATGTTCGATAAATCTCAGTTCGCCAAGTACTTGCGCTGGCCCGAGCCGTCGCTTCCGCGGGGTAAACCACGCCACAACCCGGTATCACGTCCAAGAACTGCGCGGGGTTTTGAACTGTGATGGGGGTGGGTACCGCGGCGGGTAAAACTCCGCCTTGTTGGGAGGCTGCCGATTGCGTCCGAGGATCGAGCAACCACGGGGGATCAGGCCGCGGAATCAAGAACCGGGCCACGGTAGCGGATGGGCAGACAACCCGGTTCACCCGTCCGCCGGCGGCCGCCGGCCGTCCACGGCCCGGTCCACCGGCCATCGGCATTCTTACCTCATCCTTGCCGGCGGATCAACCGATCAACCGACCCAAGCGTACTTCCCAGGGCCGAGCTTTTTGATCTCCTTGACCGTCTTGCCCGTGGACGAAAACCACACATGAATATTGCTGGGCTTCGCCTTGAGCTTGGCGGCGATCTCCTGCACCGTGAGGCCAGATGCTCCGGCGGCCGTGAGCAATTCGATGATCGCGGCCTTCAGGGCACCTCTTCCGCCTGTCTTGGCTTTCGCTGGGCGCCCCGGTTTGCGTCCCGGCTTGCCCTTGGCCGGTGCGGCAGGGGCAAACGGCTCACCAGATTGGAAACTGGCCAGTTCAGCGTCGAGTTTGGCGACCTGGGCCAGGAGTGTTTCTTTTTGTTCCACCAGCGTGACGACCCGTTTGAGGTCCGCGGAGGCGATTTGTGCAAAGTTCATGTTGGCGAAGGATAAGCACGGTTGCTGCTTGAAGGCAAGAATTCAGATTTCCGTCTGATCTTGACCATGCCCCCACGGATGTCATACCTGTTGGCGCACACCGACCAGCATGAAAATGAAGCGGATGCTGGAACTCCTGCGGCCGCAGGAGGAGTTGATCGCCTCGTTTGGTCAGGCGCAACTGGTCCGGACGCTGGACGGCAAGACCGAGTTCCGGGGCGGAACGGCCGAAGATCGGCAGAAGGCAAAGGAGTGGATCTCGATGTTCTGGCAGGAGAGCATGCGGGCCGGGCGTTCGCGCTCACCATGGCGCTGTGACGCCATGCCCGGTTGGCCCACCGTAAGGCGCATGATCCGTACTCGCATTCCTCTTTTGCGCGTTTCCTCCCGTTTTGTCTGGCCTGATCGGACAGACTTTGGTATCCGGTACGGCCATGACAACCCGAGCGGCTTGCCAAGCGGGCAGCGAGTGCAACCCCTGAACATTGGAGGGGGAGGAAAAACATGGATGATCGTTGGCTGTCGGTGGAGGAGATCGCGGCTTATCTGGGCGTGAACCGCGACATAGTTTACAACTGGATTGAGCGGAAGCAACTGCCCGCCCACAAAATGGGTCGGCTCGCCGTCCATTCCAACGTGAACCGGATTTCGGCGTGACGAGTGTCAACTACAGCTTTACGGACCTGCTGGCGCGGGCGAAGAGACTAAAATGACTGATCCTACCGCTGAACTGATGAAAGGAACGAATCATGGCTGAAGGGACAAGCTTTTTTGCTCATGGCAGCCGCTGGGTTCGGGCGGACTTCCATCTGCACACCCGCCGCGACCGGGAGTTCACCGACACCGGGGAGGAACGTGATTTTGTGTCCCGGTATGTAGCCGCCCTGAAGCAGGCGGATATTCGCGTTGGCGTCATCACGAACCACAACAAGTTCGACCAGGATGAGTTCATGGCGTTACAAAAGGCGGCCATGAAGGAGAACATCTATCTCCTGCCCGGCGTGGAGCTTTCCGTCAAGGACGGGGCTAATGGCATTCACACACTGATTGTCTTCCGCGAAGACTGGGTCACGAATCAGGAGCAGACGGACTACGTCAACGGCTTCCTTAGTGTTACGTTCGGCGGACAGGCAAATTACGACAACAGCAATGTCCGGTCGAATCATGACCTGCTGGAGACGATCCGGGAGTTGGACAAGTTCCAGAGAGATTACTTGCTGATCTTCGCGCACGTCGAAGCTGAGAACGGCCTTTGGGGCGGACTCAAAGGCGGACGGATTCAGGAGTTGGGCAAGAGCGAGTTGTTCGCTGTCAAGACAGCGGGCTTCCAGAAGGTGCGGACGAGGGATTTACGCCAGAAGGTTCAGGGCTGGTTGGGAGGATGGTATCCCGCAGAGGTCGAAGGTTCCGACCCAAAAGCCATGGCCGAGGTCGGGCGCGGCGAGAAGACGTTCATCAAGATCGGAGCTTTCACATTCGAGGCGGTTCAGTTTGCCCTAAAGCCGGGCGCGGATCGGGTTGCCCCGAGTGAGCCAAGTAGCCAACCCCATTCATGGGTACGTTCCATTCGATTCGAGGGCGGAATCCTGGATGGGAAACGCTTCGATTTCTCCGATCAACTCAACTGCCTGATCGGCATCCGGGGTAGCGGGAAGTCCGCTGTTTTGGAGGCACTGCGCTACGCATTGGAGTTGCCTTGTGACGAAACGGTTGCTGACTGGAAGTACAAGCAAGACTTGGTACGTTTCGCGTTACAAAGTGGTGGGAAGGTGGTCGTGGAATCCGAGGACGCCCAAGGCAGGATTTGCGAGGTTCGTCGTATCTTGAATGATAGGGCAAGTGTGTATGTCGGAGACCAATTACGACCCGGCGTCAGCACGCAATCCGCGGTCAACAAACCGCTATTCTTTGGTCAGAAGGAACTGGTTCCCAAAGGTGAAGGCTTCGAGCGGGAACTAATCGAGAAACTGCTCGGTGCGCGACTGGACTCCACGCGTCGAGAAATCGCGGTGCAGAAGCAACGAGTACTCGACATACTCGCGAACATGGACAAGTTGAAGGATCTGGATGCCTTGGAACAGGAATACCAGACCAAGCGCAAAGACGCAGAGTTCAAACTGGAATTGTTCCGTCAGCACGGGGTAGAGGAGCAATTGCGGCGGCAGGTGGATTTTAATGCTGATGTCACCCATGCGCGCCGCGCTGTCGATGCGGCCGACTCGTTCTTTCGTGCGCTGGAAGGCTTTCTAAGCGTTCAGGAAGCCGAGTTGTCTGCGCACGGACGGATTGAATCGCGGGGCAACGCGGATTTGATGAACGAGTTCAACGACATTTTCGCGCGTATGCGCCGACTGCCGGAGAAGGGCCGGCAACTTCTGGCGGAATTGCGGCAGGAGGTCCAGGCGTTACACGCGAAGTTTAGCGAGTTGGAGCACCGCCGCGATGCGCTGAAGGAAGAATTTGCCGCAACAGAACGACAGTTGAGCGCCCACTTGCAGCAACAGGGAAGCGTCTCCGTCCGCCCCGATGACTTCGTCCGTCTCAACAACGACCTACAGAAGGCTAAATTAACTATTGAAGAGATTACGAAGAGCAAGACGCGCAAGGCGGCCATGCAGGACGATCTCACAAAGGAACTGAAGGGGCTGTCGGACCTTTGGCACCGCGAGTTCAAGCAGATCGAAGCTGAAATCAAGAAACTCAATGACGGCCAATCAGCCCTGCGCATCACGGCAGAATACAAGGGCGACAAAGGCGCATTCCTGGAGCAACTCAAGGCAAACGTGCGGGGGAGCCGCTTGCGGGAGGTTACGTTGGAGGCCATAGTGCAGCAGCACGCCGATTTTGCGTCCGTCCAGGCGTCACTCGCCGCCCTTTGCGGCGGCATGGGCGACTCAGGCGAGGTCTTCAGGAAGTACTTCAACGAGGCCAAAGCGGCCTTGCTCACGTGGCAGGTCCCAAACCGCTTTACCATCGAGTATCACGGCATGGCGCTTCGCGACCACTCCCTTGGCCAACGCGCATCGGCGCTTATCCTCTTCATCCTGAGCCAGCGCGACAACGACGTGATCATCATTGACCAGCCGGAGGACGATCTGGACAACCAGACGATCTTCGAGGACGTCATCAAACTTGTCCGGATCCTGAAGAAGGACGTTCAGTTTATTTTCGCCACCCACAATGCGAACTTCCCTGTCTTGGGCGATGCCGAACAAGTGGGCGCATGCTCTTTTGCCGCCGGGCATGGGGATGTCAAGGTGGGCAGCATCGACGATCCGGACATCCAGAAAGCGATCGTGTCCATCATGGAGGGCGGGCACGAAGCCTTTGCCCGACGAAAGGAGATTTACCAACTATGGAAGCAATAGAACTCGTCGAGTTGACAAATCGCGGCGAAGACAGCCGGACCCAGTTTAAGCAGACAATTACGAATGCTGAGTCCTTGGCGGGTGAACTTGTTGCGTTCTCCAACAGCAAAGGCGGGAGGATTCTAATCGGGGTCAATGATCAGGGAGTGGTAATAGGGCTTTCCGCAGACGACATCCGACGGATAAATCAACTGGTCTCCAACACGGCCACCGATCTCGTCCGTCCCTCGATCAACCCCGCAACCGAGAACGTTTCTGTCGGCGGGTTTTTGGTCATGGTCGTCACCGTGCAGGAGGGCATCTCCAAGCCTTACGCCGACAACAAGGGCGTGTACTGGGTGAAGTCGGGAGCGGACAAACGACGGACCTCGCGAGAGGAAATCCAGCGGATGTTTCAGAGCGCCGATCTCGTTCACGCGGACGAAGTGCCCGTCGAGGGAACCTCAACTGGGGACATCGACTTGGAGCACTTCGGGGCTTTTTACGAGAAGCAGTTTGGAGAGCCGCTTGACAAGGCGCTCGATAAAGCTGGGATTTCGTTTGGCCAGTTGTTGAACAATGTCCGTCTGGCACGGGAAGCGACGCTAAGTCTCGCCGGACTCATGATCTTCGGTCGCCACCCACAGCGGCATCGTCCCGCCTTTGTCGTCAAGGCTGTTGCCTTCGTCGGCAACGATCCTACCGGCAATAAGTACCGGGACAGCGAGGACATTGAAGGGTGTCTGCGGGACTTGCACAAGGGAACCATGTCCTTTTTCACCCGCAATCTGCGGCGATTGCAGGGCGATAAAGGGATCAACACGGAAGGGGACTTGGAAGTGCCGCCGGCGGCCTTGGAGGAACTGGTCGTCAACATGCTGCTGCACCGGGACTACTTCATCTCCGCGCCGTGGAGGGTCATGCTGTTCGACAATCGCATCGAGTTGATCAGTCCGGGCGCACTGCCGAACAATCTCACCGTCGAGAATATCCGCAATGGCGTGTCGGTCATCCGCAATCCCTTGATCGCCTCATTTGCGACCAAAGGAGACGAACTGCCCTATCGGGGCATCGGCACCGGCATTCGACGCGCGTTGGCTGCGGTTCCAGCTCTGGAATTGGAATCGGACCAAGCGCGCAACCTGTTTACGGCGCGCATACCACGGAGAGCGCAGTGATGAGGGTCCGCCTGCTGAGTCTGGATACCCTCAGAGCTAAACAACAAGCAGCACGATGCCCCCCACTGCCTCCACCCCCACCAGCAGCCCGGTGATTCCAGGCCGCAGGCAGGGGTGGAGGAGCAATTCCAGCGTTCAGTGGGTCTGCCAGTTTCTTTCGCAGCGGCAGGCCAAGTGTTCTTTCATGGCCCGCAGATCGTTGTACCAGTGCGGTGACGGGCACACCTCAGCGATCACACCGTCGCCGAAGAACAGCTTGAAGGCGGTGCGCAGTTGATCCGTGCGGCGCCGAACGGCGAGGCGGGTCAATTTCAACTTGCCGGCGATCTCGGCTGGTGCTTTGACCCTCGGCGATGCAGGTGAGCAGCCTGCGGCCGTTGCGTGCGATTCCGGCGCTGTCGGACACCGATTCCGGCGCTGTCGGACACGCATTCCGATTTCTACCGGACAGCTCGCCACGAGGCCGGCCATGAAAAACAGCGTCAAGCCGCGGATGCGACGGAGTGTCCGCCGGTCGTCTTGCAGGCACTTCGCGCCAGGGTCATTCATTTCAGGCATTCGAGCCAGTGTTGCAGGAAGAACTGCTTGGTCGCCGGCAGGAAGCTGTCGGCGGACCCAATTAGGGGGCGCAGGGCCGTGGTCATTTGGAGCATGACCGTGACCCAAATCAGCATCCAGATCCGCAGCCCGCCTTTCGACCGGGCGTTCAGATGACCGAACGCGTTCGCGAGAAAGCGCAGGCTAAAACCCGTGGCGATGAGCCCAAACGCCAGATGCAGCACCCCCATGGCCGCCACCGACTCCGTGGACTGGCCAAAGACCCAGGCGACCGGCGCAAAACCGACCAGCAAGACCGCCATCAGCGCCAGTTGGGCCGCCACCAGGCCGGCCAGTTCTCCAGGACGCACTTCGGCCCCGCTCAGGCAGGCGAACACGTAGAGGCTGGGCAGGCAGATGAGCGCCGACGCGAGCAGCACCAGCATCGCTTTCACCGCCGCGGCCCAGACCTGGCCGCCGCCGGAAAAAGTTCCGATCACGACGCCGTAGAGCAGGCTGCAAACCGCCGCGATCAACAGGAGGACCAGCGCCAGTCGGCCCGCAGGCGCCTGATGCAACTGAGTCATCACCCGGCGCGGCTGGCGCAGGATGGCTGTCACCGCGTCGAGCGGCCCGCGAATGGGCGCCCGCTCGGCGGCGGAGCCGGGATCGTTGGGGTTGGGCGCGGTGATGGGCGGCGAGGGCACAACCGGCGGCGTCAAGTTCGGTTCGTTCATTGTCTGCATGGGTTTCCTTGGGATTGAGTTCAACCGGCAAGAAGCTGTTTCAGCGCGTGGAAAATGGTTTCGTAGAAGTTGCCTTGAAAGGCGTTGGGTCGGAGAAACTCGAGCGGCAAATCCGGGGAACCGATGAACGGGCGGAGAATCCACGCAAGCTGGCTTCCCAGCAGGAGGTTGCCGGCCAGCCAGGCGAACAGCACCCGTCGCGCGGCGCTGGCACTGCCGCTCCACTGGCGCAGCAACTGCACGAGCCGCACGTTGGCAGCCACGCCCGCCAGCGCAATGATCGCCACCTGGGTCAGTTGAATGAAACTGTACGTCGTCGAGCGGTTGGCCGCCGCGGTGGCCAGCGGGGGCGCGTTCCACTCCAGAAACCACATCAAGGGGCTGAAGGATCCGAGAATCACCGCGGCCGTCGTGAAACTGAGGAGCATGGCCAGCAGCGACTGACGGAACCGGAGGTTGAGCCCGAGCAACGGGGCGAGCATCCCGTTCAGCAGGGCGTTGCCGAGTACGGTCAGCAGGACGATCGTCGGAAGCTTTGCGGCGGTGTAAACCGCCTGGAGCGGCGCGCGCCACCAGCCCACCGCGGCGCCAAACAGTCCCGCTCCCACGACGATGGTCCCCACGTGGAACAGCGCCCGATGCCAGCCCCATTCCGCAATCCAGGCGTTGATCGCCTCGCTCTCGCCGCGCAGCAGCACGGACACCTGCCGGAGGTCGTAGGACGCGAAACCGGCTCTCATGGCGACTTCAGATTGCGGGTTCATTGACCAGCCGCTTCTCCCGGCTCATCCAAGCCTGCAGGGCGATGTCGAACCCTGCCGCCGACATCAGCAGCCAGGCAATTCCGAAAAGTCCCCAGTGAAACTCCGTCGGCAGCAGGTTGCGCAAGGCTTCTCCGCCTTGACCGGCGACCCGCAGGGCGTCGGCCATGAAGACGTAAAGCGCCAGCAGGCCACCGAGCAGGTTCAGGACCACGCTCAGGCGTCCGGGCCAGAGCGGGCGGTCCGGCGCGTCGGCCAAGGCCACCAAGCTGCCGACCATCACCATCAGTCCCGCAATCAGCACCGGCGCCAGCACCGGCCCCCACCACGGCAGTGGAATCAGGAAAAGAATGTCCCAGTCCAGCCACGAGCGCGGCCAGCCGGTGAGCGGGATGAGGAATGAATAGTAGAAAATGTCCCAAATGCCGAAACCCACCAACGCGTAGGCAATGCGGCTTCGCCAGGTACGACCGGCGAGCCAACCGACGGTCGTCAGCATCACCAGCGTGGCCGCCTCGCGGGCGAGTTCGGCCTCACCCAGCCCGCTGGCCATCGGCAATGGATGGGGTTGATAGGGATCCAGCCGGCTCACCAGGGTCCTCAAATACAGGACCACGGCGGCTTCGACCCATGCCATCGCGATGGCAAAGACAATGACGACTGTCCAACGGGACCATTCGCGGCTTGGTTTCATGACCGCTCGCTCACCGGGTTTGCAATTCGCCGCGCGCCAATGCCGGGGCGGCGAAGCGCGTCTCCGCCTCGACCGCCCACTGACGGAGGCAGTTTTCCACGGCGGCGATCACCGGGTCGGGCGTGGACGTGCCGGCGGTGATGCCCACCGTGCCGACGAAGGCAAACCATTCCCGGCACAGGTCCGCCGCCGTTTGCACGTGATGCACCTGCGCGCAAAACCGGCGGCACGTGGCGACGAGTTCGCGGGTGTTGTTGCTCTGCGCGCCGCCAATCACCACGACCACATCGCATCGCTGCGCCAGCTCGATCGCGGCCGCCTGCCGCTGCCTGGTCGGCTGGCACACGGTGTCGGCAAACCGCACCTCGGACTGCGGGAAGCGGGCGCGCAGCCGCGCCACCAGCCGGTGCACGCGTTCGACCGGCTGCGTCGTCTGCGCCGCCACGCCGAACCGCGACCGCTCGGACAGCCGGTCCACGTCCGCGTCGGTCAGCACGACGTCGAATTCGGCCAGGTCCTCCGTCAGGCCACGCACCTCGACATGCTCCTGCTGGCCCACAATGACCGGGTGAAAGCCGTTTCGCACGAGTTCCGCCACGGCGCGATGGGCCACGTGAACCAGTGGACAGGTGGCTTCGAGCACCGTTAGCCCGCGATCACGGACCCGGCGGATGGCCCGGTCCGATGCGCCATGGGCGGTGATCATGACGGTGGGGGTGGTCACGCTGGCGGCATCCGTCACCGTCCGGATGCCCCGCGCGCGCAAGGCGGCGGCGACGTTTTCGTTATGCACGAGTTCGCCGAGGACGGACAGCGGTTGGGCCTGGGAAACGTCAAGGGCCAGCGCGATGGCATCGCGGACGCCAAAGCACATGCCGAGGTGAGTGGCACGGAGGATGTTCATGGCAGTAATTCGCCGGAGTGCGCGGTTAGTGACGGAATTGACTTTGCATTACAAAGTGAATTGGCAGTTTGGACCGGTGGCAACGGGCCGTGTTCAAAGGTTCCTAGTTTGACGAACGATTTGTTCGAGCAGGTTGATGTAGTTGGCGAAGGCCTTGCGACCCGCGGGTGTGAGCGAGCAGGTCGTCAGCGGCTTGCGTTCCCAGAAGCTCTTCGTCAGGGCCACGTAACCCGCCTCCTGCAGCGTCCGCAGGTGCATGCTGAGGTTGCCATCGGTCATCTTCAAGGTGTCGCGAACCTCGGTGAACGACAGCGACGGACTGGCGGCCAGCAGCGAGACAATGGGCAGCCGGCCCTTCTCGTGGATGACGCGGTCGAGCTGGAGGAACGGTTCCGGGTTCACGCCGCATGCTTTCGCGCTTCGGTGGCGAACAGATACGCCCCATACAAAAGGTGCAGAATGCCGAAGACTGCGCCCATGGCGAGATGGGCCATCCGCCACTGCTCACGGTCCGGCACCCTCCAGAACAGCAGTCCCAGCCCGGCCAGCAGGAGCAGCCACCCAAACCACCCCAGCCCGCGCGGCGTGAAGAAACCGGCGGCATGCAACGCGGCGCCGTAACAGAGGGCCCAAAGCGCCGGCAACGTGGTCGTCACGCTCACCACGGGCCGACACATGGCCGCAAGGCCAAGCCCGAGCCCCGCCACCAAGGCGGGCGCGACCGCCCGGACCACCCGACCCGCCGGCGGCGACCACAGCGGCTCCCCCGCGCGGAGCGCCTGCCGGCGCACGATCAGGAAGGCGCCGAGCCCCGGCACCAAGCTCACAGCCAGCCAGTAACCCACGAAGGCGCGCAGGGTGTCGAGGTGCCACGCCAGACCGCCGGCCGCTCCCACCACGCCGATCGTGCCCGCCAGCAGCATCACCGGCGCCAGCGCCCGCCGGTACAGCGCAGTCCGCTCCATCAATGTGCGGATCACCTGCAGGTTGTCCGCCGCCCAGTTGGGTTCCATGACGTTAACTTTGCAACACAAAGTTGATTCGTCAAGCCCTAAAACCCGGCCGCGCCAACGAATCCGCCCACCGTCACCGCCGGCCCATCGCGCGGCCGCCCGAACGAACCAGCCGCGCTCCGCCCGGCCAGGCCGCCAGCTCCTCCCGCAACCGTTCAAGCGGCAGACCGACCACATTCGAGTACGACCCCGAAATGCCGGCGATGATCGCCTCGCCATGCTCCTGGATGGCATAGGCGCCGGCCTTGTCGAGCGGGTTCACCATGTCCAGGTAGGCGCGGATCTGCCCCCGCGAGAGCGGCCGGAACGTCACCGTGGTCGCCACCGCAAACCGCCGTTCGCGGCGCCCACCGAGATGCATCAGGCAGACACCGGTCACCACCTCGTGGCTCCGGCGGGCGAGTCGGGCCAGCATTCGCGCCGCCTCCGCCCGATCCGCCGGCTTGCCAAACAGCGTCGCTCCGAGACACACCAGCGTATCGGCGCCCAACACCAGGTCATCGGGGAAGCGTTTCGCAACAGCAAGAACCTTGCGACGCGCGTTGACGAGGCACAGTTCACGGACGGTAAGCTGAGGATGACACAGTTCCGCCGCATCGCTGGCCACCACGACAAAATCCAGGCCGAGCGTACGCAGCAATTCCTGCCGCCGCGGTGAGGCGGAGGCCAGAACCAGCCGGCGCGGCTCCCGGGACAGTCCGGTCGCTCCCGGCCGCACGGCGCTTGCGGGCCGACGCACCACAACACTTTGTGTCCCGGCTGACGGGAGTCGAGCTCTTTACACGTTCTCGAACATCCGGATGGTCCAGAAGTCGTCGGCCAGGTTCCGGTCATCCAAATAGGCGTAGGGCATGGTGAAGTAGCCACCGGCGCCCCAATCCGCGCCCCAGGAATTCCGGATCAGGAACCGGCTGGACGCATCGTCGTAACCCACCGCGCAGACGGCATGGCCGCCCAGCGACTTTTCCTTGGGCTGGGGCAGGTTCAGCACGCCCGTCTTCGCCACCTCGGGCGATTCGAAGCTCTCATACACCGTAAAGCCGAAGACGAACGGATACCCCTCCGCCAGGCACATGCGCATCTCCTTGAGCGTCAGCACACGATGGTAGGAGGTCACCTGGTGATCTGCCGCCTCGCGGAAACTGGCGGGGGACGGTTTCAGCTTGAACGCGGCAATCTTGTAAGGCCAGGTCACCTCGCGGCAGACACCCTGCTTCACCAACGTCTTGACGCCGTCGCGCAATGCGGCCCCGGCGTCCTCGTTCACCGTGCCTTCCACCACCCGCTCGTTGTAATAGACAAACAGCCGGCTCAGGTCGGCGACCAGATGGCCGGCCTTCTTTTCAAGGAACTCGAGGTTGCCAACCAAAGCGTTGGCGGTGCAACTGCCGAGCTGGCCCTGGTTTTCCACGGGCGAGCACCCTTGGCGCAGGTCCACCGCAGGCGGCAGTTTGCGCAGGGGTTTGGCAATGGCGGCGTAGAGCTGGTCGCGGTGGTCCGGTCGGTCGGGCAACCAGCCATACCAGGCGTTGATGTGTTGTTTCGTGGTCATGGGTGGAATCGGTTGGAGCTTTGGCTGAACATGCCTGCACCATGGCACGTTCCGTGTTCGCTGCCAAGCAGAACCACGTCGCACCAGCGGCCTTCGCCCCGGCAGCCCCTCCGGCTGCTTCTGCAAATCATAACCGGCCCGGTGGACGGGCTGAAGTTTCGAGACCGGCCCGGGATTACTTGCTCGCGAAAATCCGATTCGCCTCCTCCAGCGACTCCTTCGATCCGATGTCGAACCACAGCCCGGGCACCCGCCACGTGAATACCGGCGTGCGCGGATAGAGCCATTGGACCAGCCGCCCTGGCTGGTCGGGGTTGTTTCCCTCGGCGATGTACTGCCGGATCAGCGGCAGAAAAGGCTTGGGGTAATAATAGAGCGCGATGCCCGTGAGGGTGCTGGTCGGCGCCTTCGGCTTTTCCTCGAAGAACGTGATGCGGCCGTCCTCGGCGACATTGATCGAGTTGTATTTCTTGACGAGTTCAAGGTCGTGGACGTCATACACGCCCAGCACCGGGGCCTGTTTCTCCCGGCACAACCGCCCAAAGTCGTCGAGGGATTCACTGAAGAGGTTGTCGCCAGCCACCACGATCAGGTCGTCGTCCACCTGTTCCTGCTGTAGGACGAAATGGAGGTCACCGATTGCGCCCAGCTTGTTCGTGTCGTCGGATGAACCGTCGTTGACGATCGTGAAGTTCAACCGCGCCTTGGTGGCGCGGTACTGGTCGGCCCAGCGTTGGAAATGACCGACGAATTTGGCGTTGGTAACCACATAGACCCGATCAAGACCGCCGATCGAAGCCAGGTTGTCGAGCACATGCTCGATCATCGGCTTGCCGGCGACCGGCAGGAGCGGCTTGGGCTGGGTGAGGGTCAGCGGATACAGACGGGTGGCGTAGCCCGCGGCCAGAATAAGCAATTTCATGAGATCGTCTAACCGGAACAACCAACAGTTCTGCGGGCCAACGCCAACAGGATCAAGTCTTCGCGAAGAGGCCGGGCGCAACGCTCGTTGCCAGTTCCCGGGCCCGCGCCAGAATATCGGCACTGCTCTCGCTCTGCAACGCGAATGACGCCAGCGCCTGGGCCTCGGACATCTTCAAACGCCGGATGAGGAACTTCACGGCCGGCACCCGCGCCGGCGCGGCACTCAATTCATCCGCCCCCAGCCCGAGCAGCAACGCCGCCAGCACCGGGTCGCCCGCCATCTCCCCGCAAACGCCCGCCCAGATCCCCCGGGCATGGGCGGCCTGGATCGTTCGATGGATCAGATGCAACACCGCCGGGTGCGTCGGATCATAAAGATGCGCGATCTTCGGATTCATCCGGTCCACCGCCAGCGTGTACTGGATCAGATCGTTGGTTCCGATGCTGAAGAACTTCACCCGGTTGGCGAGCGCCGCCGCTTCCATCGCCGCCGCCGGAATCTCGACCATCGCGCCAATTTCGATCCCCGGGTCGAACGCCCGACCCTCGGAACGCAACTCCGCTTTGCATAGCTCGACCACTTCGTTCGCCTGAATTAACTCGTCCAGGCCGGAAATCATGGGATACATCAGCTTCACGTTCCCAACGACACTGGCACGAAGGATCGCGCGCAACTGGGCCCGGAACAAATCGCGTTCCTGCAGGCAGATGCGAATCGCGCGCCAGCCGAGAAACGGATTGGATTCCCGTTGGCCGTCCTGGTCCGGCAGCACTTTGTCCCCACCCAGATCCAGCGTGCGGATGATGACGGGCTGGGGATGGAGGGCTGCGGCCACCTGGTGATAGGCCTGAAACTGTTCCTCTTCGCTGGGCAGCATATCGCGGTTGAGGAAGAGGTACTCGGTGCGAAACAGGCCGACTCCCTCGGCGCCGAACGCGCGAACGTCCGCGATTTCATCGAGGCTTTCCAGATTGGCGGACAGCGTTACGCGGGCTGCATCCAGCGTAACTGCCGGCTGGTCACGGACTTCCAGCAACCGCTCCTCAATGGCGAGCTGCTTCTTCGCCAGTTGTCCATATTCAAAAAGCGTCTGGTCGGTGGGACTGGCGATCAGCAGGCCGTTGAAACCATCCAGGAGCGCGTACTCGCCCGTCTTCAGCCGTTGCGAGGCGTCCACCAGGCCCGTCACCGCCGCCAGCCGCAGCGAGCGGGCCAGGATCGCGGTGTGGGAGGTCTGACTGCCCTGGTCGGTGGCGAACCCAAGCACCAGCGTGCGGTTCAGGAGAGCCGTCTGCGAAGGTGTCAGGTCGTGCGCCACCACAATGCAGGGCTCGTGGAGTTGGGACAACAGCGTGTTCTCATCGTGGCCAATCAAATTGTGCAGCACCCGCCGCGAAACATCACGCATGTCCACGGCGCGCTCCCGAAGATAAGCATCGTCAACCCCGGCCAGGGCCGCCAGGTAGCGGTTGGACACCTCCACGAACGCGTGTTCGGCATTGGCGCCCTGCGTCCGGATGAACTTGAAGACTTCCTCAAGCAGGACCGGATCCTCCAACAGCAGCAACTGCGGGTCGAAGATCTCCGCGTCACCGCCGCCCATCGCACTGTGGACCCGGTGCTGGATGGCCAGCAATTGTTCGCGCGTGCGGGTCAGTGCCTCTTCAAATCGCCCGGATTCCTTCGCGACCTCATCACCAGTGACCACATACCGGGGCACTTCAACCTCATGCTGTCGGCCGATGACAAAAAGCCGGCCGCGGGCCACGCCGTTGGATACCGGAATGCCCCGCAACCGCACTTCCCCCGCTTTCGCCAGTTCAGGCACGAAGCATCATTAGCCGCATCCTTGGCATTTGAAAATGAAATTCTGCCTTCAACGGGCACGACTTCGGATGCAAACCGCATGTTGTTTGGAGTCCCGGCTTCAGCCCGAAGCGACCACCTGAAGGCGGAACCAACGCGACGAACCCCGCCGGCTCGTCAGACCTCCACCAGATCAGGACACAGCCCTTGTCTTTCCCCGCTTGAGCTTACGGACCGCCGGTGTCAATCTCGCTCCATGAATCGCATCACCGAACGCTTCCGCCGTCTGCGCCAGCAAGGCCGCAAGGGCTTGGTGATCTACATCGGCGCCGGCGATCCAGACCTCGAAGCCACGCGACAACTCGCCGTGTCCTTCGATCGCGTCGGCGTGGACGTGCTTGAGCTGGGGGTGCCGTTTAGTGATCCCCTGGCGGACGGACTCGTGAACCAGCTCGCCGCCCAACGCGGCTTGGAATCCGGCACCACGCCGGCCAAAGTACTCGAAACGGTCGCCGCGATCCGGAAGGAATCACAAATCCCGATCATCCTTTACCTCTACTTCAATCTTATCCATCGTCATGGGCTGGAGCGCTTTATAAGAGAAACATCGGCCGCGGGGGTGGACGGTCTGCTCGTGCTCGACCTGCCGCCCGAGGAATCCGCCATTTATGACACGCTGATGCGTGCATCCGGCCTGGCCGCCATCTACCTGGTGGCCCCGACCACGCCGGAGGATCGGATCGCCGCCATCATCAGCCACGGCAGCGGTTTCGTCTATTACGTCTCACGCGAAGGTGTCACCGGCGTGCAAACCCGGGTTTCGGATACGATCGCCAGCATGACCGCGATGATCCGTGCCCATACCGACCTCCCGATCGCCGTGGGCTTTGGGATATCGAACGCCGAACAAGCCCGTGCCGTGGCGCAACACGCTGAGGCCATTGTCGTGGGCAGTGCCGTCGTGAAAAGAATTGCTGACTTGGGCCGATCTCCCGAACTCGTCGCCAAGGTGAGTCAATTTGTCGCTGAACTGGTGACGGCCGTGAAAAGTGTGAAACGCTAACTCGCGCCTCCTGCCCCGAGACTCATGGTATCCGGGCCGACCTCCCCGCCAGGCTGGGTTTGAACGCGACGAAGCCAAACGATCAGCAAGCTTACGTCAGCCGGTGAGACACCGGAGATCCGGCTGGCCTGCCCCAGCGTGCGTGGACGGATTCGCTCCAACTTCATGCGGGCTTCCGTCTTCATCCCGGGAATTCGCGAGAAATCGAAGCCTTCCGGGATCATTTTGTCCTCCATCTTCCGGAATCTGGCGATTTCATCCCCTTGGCGCTCAATGTAACCGGCGTATTTCACTTCGATCTCAACCTGGCGAATCACCTCCTCACTCAAATCGGGATTGATACTGGGAAGATCGCGATAACTCACCTCGGGCCGACGCAACATCTGCGCCAGTGTTGTCGCGCCAACGCGCGTTTTCTCTACTCTATCTACTTCGCTATAAATATCTTGCATCTTTTTTTGAAAAACGAGATGGCAATGTTGCGGTAACAAACCGACCTGGTGGCCGATCTCCGAGAGACGTTGATCGGCGTTGTCCTGACGAAGCAAGAGGCGGTATTCCGCCCGCGATGTGAACATCCGGTAAGGCTCAGTCGTGCCCTTGGTCACAAGATCGTCAATCAGGACGCCGATATAGGCTTGGTCGCGCCTGAGAACAATCACGTCGAGTCCAAGCGCGCGCCGCGCCGCGTTGATCCCGGCAATGATGCCTTGGCCAGCCGCCTCTTCGTAGCCCGAGGTTCCGTTGATCTGCCCAGCCAGAAACAGGTTTCGGCAAACCTTGGTCTCAAGCGACGGATGCAACTGGGTGGGGAAGACATAATCGTACTCCACAGCATAGGCAGGTCGAAGAATCTCAGCCAGCTCGCATCCCAGGATCGAATGGACCAACTCGACTTGGACCTCGAATGGCAGGCTGGTGGAACACCCATTGACGTAAATCTCCTCGGTGGCAACGCCTTCCGGTTCCAGGAAAATTTGGTGATGATCCTTGCCGGCAAAACGAACAATCTTATCTTCAATGGAAGGACAATAACGCGGCCCCACCCCTTCAATCATCCCGGCATAAAGTGGTGACTTGTCGAGATTCGCACGGATGACCTCGGCGGTACGTTTCGTGGTCGCTGTCAAATAACACGGAAGCTGTCCGCGGAGGCGTTCGAGGATGGAGCCGGGAGGATAGCGAATTCCGCTTGGCTCGCCTGCCAGTGGCGGATGTTCCACGTGGAACAAATCATCCCTCCAGTAGGTGAAATAAGGAACGGGTTCATCGCCGTGCTGGGCCTCCATCTTGGAGAAGTCAATGGACCGTCGGTTTAGCCTCGGCGGGGTGCCCGTCTTAAGCCGACCAAGCTCGAGCCCAAGTTCTTTCAGCGACGCGGATAGACCGGTCGCTGCCGCTTCCCCAGACCTACCGCCTTCCTGCCGTTGGAAACCGACGTGCATCAAACCGCGCAGAAATGTGCCGGTGGTGATGACAACGGTGGCCCCGTGGAACTGAACGCCCATGCTTGTTTCGACGCCACCGGCCTGACCATCGGAGACGAGGATCTTCACGGTTTGCGCCTGGTGGCAGTCAAGGTTCGGTTGCTGTTCGCAGATCTGTTTGAGCCTGAATTGGTAAGCTTTCTTATCGCACTGCGCCCGTGGAGCCCATACGGACGGCCCCTTCTTCATGTTCAACATCCGAAATTGGAGGCCGGTCAGGTCGGTATTCTTCCCCATCTCGCCGCCGAGAGCGTCAACTTCGCGGGCGAGGTGACCCTTGGCAATCCCACCGATCGCCGGATTGCAGGACATCTGGCCGATCGTGTCGAGATTCATCGTCAGCAGCAGCGTTTGACACCTGATGCGTGACGCTGCCAGGGCAGCCTCGACGCCGGCGTGGCCACCGCCGACAACGATGACGTCGTACCTTTTCGGATACACGAACATGCTCAGAAGAATAGTCGCTTCACAGTGGGTTGCCAATGTGGATCCAAGGACGACATGAAGTTGAGACGCTGCATTCCTCCATCGCGAAGCCGACGCTCAAGCCTAACCTTGACAGGACAACATTAAGAACCCAACATGCTGATGGCAAATAACTTGGATGCTAATCGGCAGTTTGTCACATCCTGCTCACCAAGACTGTGGCCTGGATGCCAAAACGGCGGGACTCACAATTCCCATCCCTTCCGGTAGTCATAGCGCAACAAGGCGTTGGCCTCATCCGAATTGGCCACTTTCAACGCGATGGAATCCCACACCAGCCGTTCGCCACCCAAGCGGACGCAGACGCTGCCCAAGAGGACCGCCTCGGTGAGCGGCCCGGCAAAGCTAAAACTCGATGCGGTCGGTGTGCCTTCCTTGCAGGCCTTGACCCATTCCGCATGGTGACCGATCGAGCGTGGCAGCGTCGCTGGTGGGCGCCTATATTCACGGTTGCGTTTTTCCGGCAGCAGGCGTGGCCGTTCGCCACCCCAGCCTTCGACCAGCATCTTGCCTCGGTCACCCACAAAGATGATCCCATCCTCCGGATCGAGTTCGCGGTCATCTTCGAGTTCCTCCGGCCTGGGCGGCAGGATTCCGCCATCGTACCAGTGGAGCTTGACCGCAGGCAGATCCCCGCGGACCGCGAACTCGTAATGCACTGAACAAGCGTGCGGCACAGTTTCCTTGAACACCGGGGTCGAGCTGGCGTAAACACTCAGCGGTGCACCGAGTTTGAGCGCATCGAAGACCGGCGCCAGGTTGTGGATCCCCATGTCGCCCAATCCACCCGACCCGAAGTCCCACCAGCCACGCCACTTAAATGGCACGTACGCAGGATGATACGGCCTTGATGGTGCTGGGCCCAGCCACAAATCCCAAGCCAGCGTTTCCGGCACTGCGGGCGTGTCGGTCGGACGCTCAACCCCCTGCGGCCAGTAAAGCGGCAGCTTTCCCCGGTGAGTCGGCCGATCCGACCAGACATGAACCTCGCGCACGGGCCCGATGACGCCATCAGCCAGCCATTCTTTGATGCGCCGGTTTCCCTCAAACGCCATGCCCTGATTTCCCATCTGCGTGGCCAGCTTGGACTCGCGGGCGAGGGTGGCCACCTTCCTGGCCTCGTGGACGGTGCGGGTCAAGGGTTTCTCGCAATAGACCGGTTTGCCGTGGCGAAGCGCGGCCATCGTGGCCACGGCATGAATATGGTCCGGCGTGGCGACGAGTACCGCGTCAATCCCTTTCTCCTTCTCCAGCATGATACGGAAGTCCTTGTATCTCTTTGCGTTCGGGTATTTTTTAAAGGAATCAGCGGCGCTTACCCAGTCCACATCACACAAGGCAACGATGTTCTCGCCCTTCAATTCCTCGAGATCATCGGCCGCCCGACCGCCAGCGCCAATGGTCCCAATATTCAATTTCTCGGAAGGCGCTTTCTCGCCCGCCCGGCCGAGGACGTGTGCCGGGAGAACCGTGAAGGCGGCAATGGCAGCAGTGGTCGAGGAGAGGAACCGGCGACGGGGGATGACCGGCAGTGCAGAGCAGGGTTTCATAATCGTTTGCTGAGCCGACGCATGGATTTACCGGCGGACAACATGACCCAGCGACAGCCAAGACTCAAGCGATTTGGCAGTGTCCTGGTTTGGTGGGGCAACACCTGACGAGCCGGCTCGCGAGGACGCTCCACCGGGAACCCAATTCGGACACTACCAGCGATTTGCGCGCTGAGCCCGCCCCGCCTGCCATCACCGGATCGGGGCGGGGCAAACCGGCACCGGCCTCAGCGGGCCGCCGCGCCCGCGATGGCCACGGTCAGATCAATCGCGTTGGCGACCTTGTCCTCCACCTGCCCGGCCATAATGTTGAAATCGCCGCGATTGATGCTGAAGCTGGCCCGTAAAACGAGGAGGTCGCCTTTGAGGTTGGGAACTCGTGCACTCAACTTATCCTTCAAATAAGTAAGCTTGACGGGCACGTTCAGTTCCCGGGCCACCCCTTTGAGCGTGAAGGTGCCGGCCGCCTCGGCCGACGTCACCTCGCCTTCCGTCTTCACGTTTTTGAGTTCCTTGACGTCGAACGCGATCTCCGGGTACTTCGCCACATCGAGCCACTTGTCGCTTTGCATGTGCTCCTTCTGCATGGGATTGGACACCGTCAGCGAGCTGCTGGCGACGACGATCCGGCCCTTGGTGGCGGCGGGATTCCCCGGGTCGAACGAAACCCGGCCCGAGATCCCATTGGCGCTGCCGCTGATCGCTTCGAGCGGCGCGTCGAGCTTGAAGGTGATGTTGTTGACCCCCTTGGGATCCTTGAAGTCGAAGTCGAGCGGGGCGGCGCCGCCGGCGCCAGTCAACGCGGTGAACAACGTGAGGATGAGCAGTTTCGGTTTCATGGTTGCGTGTGTTCTTTGGTTTTGGGGTTGCGACAAAAAAGGGAAAAGCCACCCAGGGCCGCCGCGCCGAAGCCAACCGCTCCGAGAAAATCAAGACCCGGAACGAAACGCGGGCGGTACTCGATGCCCTCGATGCCGGTGACCTCATCCAGATGCTTCACCGGCACACTGGTTTTGGTCCAGCCGCGGTTGGCGCCGGTCGCCAGCCAGAGCACGCCGGTGCTCAGAAGCAGCAGCAGCGCGAGGAGTTGCAGGGTTCGCCTCATCGTGATCTAGTATATTATCTTATTATATCATGTCAAATAGCAATACTTGTGATTGCTGGCCGCTCGTCAGCGCCGCCCCGGCCTCCCCGCGGAGGGCGGCACCGTCGCCCGCGGCCAGCGGCTCCCCGTTCAGGGTCACGCCACCCCCGGCCACGTGCAGCCAGGCGCAGCGCCCAGGTTGCAGCACGTGCTCAAGCCGGCGGCCGGCTTCGAGGCGCCCCAGCCACACGTCGGCATCCTGGTGAATCCGCAGGGAGCCATCCCGGCCGGTTGGGGAGGCCACGAGCTGCCACGCGTGGCCGCCGCGCTGGGGCAGCGTTTTCTGGGCGTAATCCGGCTTCACCCCCTTGCGATCGGGAAGAATCCAGACTTGGAGGAAATGGACCGGTTCGATGGGTGAATGGTTGAATTCACTATGCGCCACGCCGGTGCCCGCGCTGATGCGCTGCACGTCGCCGGCGGGAATCACGGCCGAATGCCCGAGGCTGTCCCGGTGTTGCAGCGCGCCGCTCAGAACATAGGTGAGAATCTCCATGTCCCGATGTGGATGCATATCGAAGCCGGCACCGCCCAGGACGGTGTCATCGTTGATCACCCGCAGGCTGGCAAAACCCATGTGCCGCGGATCGTGGTAATCGGCAAAGGAGAACGTGTGCCACGAGTCGAGCCAGCCGTGCTGGGCGTGGCCGCGCTCCCGGGCGGGACGAAGGGTGGTCATGGCCGGGACTGGTCAGAGGTTCTTCACGAGTTCGCTCGCGTCAAAGCGGACCTTGGGCAGCGTGGCGTACTTGTCGGTGGCGGCGCGATAGCCCAGCGCGCAGGCCACCACGGCGGCATAGCCAGTGCCGGCCAGACCCAGGATCCGGTCGTACTCGGCCGGAACGAAGCCTTCCATCGGGCAGGCGTCCACGCCGAGGAGGGCGGCGCTGGTCAGCAGGTTGCCCAGCGCGATGTAGGCCTGGCGGGCGGCCCAATGCAGGGCGAGGCTGCTGCGGGGGCCTTGCACCAGGTCACCGATCATCATCTGGCGATACGCCGCCAGTGCCGCCGCCGGCAGGCCTCGGATCTCGATGGTGCGCGCGATCAACCGGTCCACATCGGCGACGGCGATGACCGTGCGGGCGGTGAACACCACAAAGTGCGAGGCGTCCACGACCTGCTTCTGTCCCCAGGAATGCGGCAGCAGTTCGGCCCGCCGGGCCGGATCCGCGACCACCAGGAAGCGGTACGGCTGCAGGCCGTAAGACGAGGGCGACAGGACGAGGGCGGTTTGCAAACTCTGCCAAACGGCTTCCGGAAGTGTCCGGGCGGGGTCGAAGATTTTGGTCGCGTAGCGCCATTCGAGGGCGTCCAGCAGTTCGCGGGGATCAATCGGTCTCATGGTTGTATGCCAGTCTTGTTCATGAGTGCCATCAGGAGCACTGCGCGCCATCCATGCTACCGGCGTGCCAGGTTGCCCAAGGCCGCAGCGATTTGCGGCAACGATCTGTGAACAGGCGTATTGCGTGATTGGACGGACCCGTCGGCAATAACGGAGTGGACCACTGATTTGCGTTGTTCAACGATAATGAGTTGTTAAACCACGCATTTGCGTTGACGAAGAAAGATGGTAAGCTGCCGAAACCATGGGAAGGCAGAGGACCCAACGGACCCGGCCGGCCGCAGCAGCGCCGTTGCGGCAGACGGAACTCGAAACCTTGCGCCAGAACCAACGGGCGCTCACCGGGGCCTTGAGCCAGCGCGAGGAATTCTACCGCGCGGTCCTCGACAGCCTGGCGGAGGGCGTGCTCATCACCAACGCCGACAGCCGCATCATTTACAGCAATGCGGGCGTGACCGCCCTGTCGGGGTATTCCCGCGAGGAACTGGTCGGGCGGGTCAGTTACGAGGTGCTGTCACCCCGCGCGAACTGGCCGAAGATGCGGCACCGCCTCCGGGAGCGGTTGACCGGGCGGACCGAGTTCTACGAACACGAGCTGGTATGCCAGGACGGTTCAATCCGCTGGATCGCGGTCCGGGCCTCCCCCTACCGCAACGCCCAGGGCGAAATCGTGGGAACGGTGGGTGCTTTGAGCTGCATCAACCAGTTGAAAAGCCTGGAGCAGCAGAACGCCTACTTGCAGGACGAAATCCGCGCCGAAGGCCAGTTTGGCGACATCGTCGGGTCCAGCCCGTCGCTGGTGAAGGTTCTCGAACAGATCAAGCTGGTGGCGCCCACGGAAGCGAGTGTGCTCATCCTGGGCGAGTCCGGCAGCGGCAAGGAACTGGTGGCCCGCGCCATCCACGACCACGGCGCCCGCCGCGGCCAGCCGCTGGTTCGCGTGAACTGCGCCAGCATCCCGAAAGAGTTGTTCGAAAGCGAGTTCTTTGGCCACGTTCGCGGCGCGTTCACCGGGGCGATCAGGGACCGCGTCGGGCGGTTCGAACTCGCCCATGGTGGCACACTGTTCCTCGACGAGGTCGGCGAAATCCCGCTCGATCTGCAGAGCAAGCTCCTTCGCGTCCTGCAGGAGGGCCAATTCGAGAAGGTTGGCGAGGACCGTACCCGCGCGGTAAATGTCCGCATCCTCGCGGCGACGAACCGCGAGCTGTTGAGCGACGTGCGGGCCGGCCGCTTCCGACAGGATCTCTATTACCGCCTGAGCGTGTTCCCGATCGAAATGCCGCCGCTACGTGAGCGTCCCGAGGACATCGTGCCGCTGGCCGTCCATTTCATGAACCGGTCGGCCCGGCAGCTAGGCCTGGCGTTGCCGCGCCTCGGGGAGGAGGGCCGGCGTGCCTTGGAGGATTACGACTGGCCGGGCAATGTCCGCGAACTCCAGAATGTGATCGAGCGGGCGGTGATCATGGCGCGGGGCGGCGAACTCCGGTTCCGCCTCGGCGAACCCGTTCCGTCCCCGGCTGGTGGGAAACTGATCCCGTCTCCCGGGCCCCTGGCGGCGGCGCCGACGCGGCTGGCGGACCTCAAGCGGAGCGAGCGAGCCCTGATCGAAGAGGCCCTGCGCCAGACCCGGGGAAAGGTTTACGGTCCGGATGGTGCGGCGGCAAAACTGGGCGCCAAACCCACGACGCTGCTCTCGAAAATCCAGCGCCTGGGCATACCACGGTGGCCGGTAGCCGCGTGACCGGCGCCAGCCGGCTTGGCCTGGCGTCAGCCCTCGAAAGCAAATGCTCCGTAGCCGACCACCCGGTCGCGTGGACCCGCAGTGTCGCCCGAGTTGCGCAGATCAAGTTGGCGGCAGCACAGGTTGCGCTGCCGGGCCACCTGGAGCAAACCGCGAATGGGCTTCCAGCCACAGGCCCGCTCCCCGTCAATCCGGTCGGCATCCAAGGCAACGATCGCGGCCGCCGTTTCAGCGTCCAGCTCCCGGGCCGCGGCGTAATCGTGGTAATGGCTCAGGTCGGAACTCACGACCACGAGTGTCTCCGGCCCGCCCCACAGCGTGTCGAGCACGTCCACCACCTCCGCATCCCCGGCTTCGCCGACCAGCAGCGGCATGATCGTGAACGCGGCGAGCACGTTTTGGAGGAAGGGCAGTTCGACTTCGAGGCAATGCTCGGGCCGGTGTGCGGCCGCCAAATCCTGCACCCGGGAGCCGGCAGTGGCGCGCGCGGTGAGATCGGCGTCCACCGGCACCTGGCCGAGCGGCGTGGCAAACGCGCTGGCGCCACTCGTTGCCAGTCCGCGGAAGGCAACGTAATGCGCCGGCCCCAGCAGCACGACGCGCCGAATCTGCCCGCGGACAGAAGCGAGCGCGGCAAACGCGAACGCGGCAACCGGCCCGGAAAACATGTAACCGGCATGGGGCGCGATGATCGCCTTGGGTGCCAGGCCCCCCGTCGCGTCGGCGGCCGCCATGAAGCCGGCGATTTCCGCCCGCAATCGGGCCGGCTCGGCCGGATAAAACCGTCCGGCCTGCGCCGCTGGCCGCACGCCGCCGGCCGTCTCCACTGAACGATGGTTCATTTTGTTCACAGCGATGGCGCCTGGTCCCTCGGCGGTCCCCAGATTCCCGGAACGCGGCGACCGCAGTTCGGGCAATTGCCGTTCGCCCCGAGCCGGTTGTCCAAGACATGAAACCCGCGCCGCTCGATCAACGTCGCGCCGCACCCGGGGCAACGAGTATTCTCCCACCCGCCCACGCCACCCGGCTGGTTGCCGGCATACACGAAGCGCAAGCCCTCGGCGCGCCCGATTTCGGCCGCGCGCAGCAGGTCGTCGGTCGCCGTTGCGCGTGGCCCGGCCATCCGGTAGTCCGGGTGGAATGCGGTCACATGCCACGGGATGTCCTGGCTGACGCCGGCGAGAAAATGCGTCAGGTCGCGCAGCTCGTCCTCCCCGTCGTTGAATCCTGGGACAAGCAGGGTGACGACTTCCAGCCACAGACCGCGGGCGTGGATCAGGCGGATGGTTTCCGTCACCCGCGCCAGCGTGCCGCCCAGCGTGCGATAGCGACGGTCATCGAAGGTTTTCAAATCCACCTTGATGGCGGCCAGCCACGGGTGGAGAAAATCGAGCGCCTCGGGGGTGGCGTTGCCGTTCGAAACGAATGCGCACAGCAGGCCGGCGGCGCGCGCGTGCTCGAACACCGCCGCGGCCCATTCGGCGGTAATGAGCGGTTCGTTGTAACTCGACACCACCAGCCGCGCGCCGGAACGCCGGGCGGCGCCGACGAGTTGTTCCGGGGTGGCACTCTGCATGGGCGCGCCCGCCGTCTCATCGCGCAACGCCTGGCTGGTCATCCAATTCTGACAATAGGCGCAGTGAAAATCACAACCAAGCATCCCGAAGGTGAGCGCGCCACTGCCCGGGAGCAGATGGAAGAAGGGCTTCTTCTCGACCGGATCACAGGCAACGCCGGCGACGTAACCGAACGGGACGCGCAACTGCCCGCCGTCGTTGAAGCGCACCTGGCAGACCCCGCGCCGGCCGGGGGCGAGGAGGCACCGGTGCCCGCAAGCGACGCAGCGGACCTTTCCGCCTTCGGAACGCCACAGCCGGCCGACCGTCGTGTGCCGGTCGAGCCGGGCGGCGAGGCTGTTTGTTGATGGCGGCGAAGTCATGACCATTTCGACCTCCCCGAGCCTACACCGATTTGGCCCTCGCGCCTAGTGTGGTGTCTCAGAATTGCCTGCACCTTGGGGTGCCAAAGCGCCAGAGGGCTGGGGCACTCCAAGACGCTGGCGCGCCCGCCGATGAGCCAGAAAACGCGAAGCGTCTTGGAGTGCCGTAGTCCGCTACCGCTTTCCACCGCCGGCGAAAGGTGCTGGCAATTATGAGACCCACTACTAGCGCCAACGGGATGGGATTTTGGCTGACGTATTCCGCCGGCGACCCTATGCTCCGCGCAATTCATGGGCTTGGCTGAACAGGTGAGACAGGCGGGCGTTGTTGGCGCCGGTGGCGGCGGTTTCCCCACCCACGTCAAGCTGGCGGCGCGGGCCGACACGGTGATTGCGAACGGCGCCGAGTGCGAGCCGCTCCTGCACAAGGACGCCGCCGTAATGGAACACCACGCGGCGGAGCTCGTTCGCGGGGTGGAACTCGTCATGGCCGCCGTCGGCGCAGGCACCGGCGTCATCGCCATCAAAGCCAAGAATCACCACGCGGTCGAAAAGGTCGAGGAGGCGTGCCAGGGGCGGCGCGTGCGCGTGCAGTTGCTCGGCGATTATTATCCGGCGGGCGATGAGTTCGACCTCGTACATACCGTGACGGACCGGTTGATTCCACCGGCCGGCCTGCCCATCCAGGTCGGTGTCGTGGTCAACAATGTGGAGACGCTGGTAAACATCGCGGCCGCGGCCGACGGCCAGCCGGTGACGCGCAAGACCCTCACACTGGCCGGCGCCGTGAAACGACCCGTCACCCTGGCGGTCCCGTTGGGCACGACGTTCCGTGAGGCCATCGCGGCGGCGGGCGGATTCGCCACCGACGATCCGGTGCTGTTCCTCGGCGGTTTGATGATGGGCGAAACCACGGAGAACCTCGACACTCCAATCACCAAGACGACGACCGGTGTGGTGGTGTTGCCACGCGATCACCACGTGGCGCAGCGCAAGCTTCAGCCGGTGCCGGCGCAGGACCGCATTGGCAAGTCGGCCTGCGACCAGTGCCGTTATTGCACGGAGTATTGCCCCCGTTTTCTGCTCGGTTACGCGGTCGAGCCGCACCAGGTCATGCGCAGTCTCGCCTTCACCGCCACCGGTGCCGCGCGCTGGAACGAATGGGCCTCGCTTTGCTGCGCCTGCGGCCTGTGCACGCTCTTCGCCTGCCCGGAAGAACTGTTTCCCAAGGAAGCCTGCGACCGCGCGAAGGCCGAACTTCGTCGGGTCGGTGTAAAATGGACGGGGCCGATGACCGTCAAGCCCCACCCGATGCGCGAGGGGCGCCGCGTGCCGATCAAGTCATTGATGCACCGGCTGCACGTGGAATCGTTCAATCACCCCGCGCCGTGGGAACCGATCGAGGTCCGGCCCGCGCGGGTCATTCTGCCGTTGAAACAAAACGCCGGCGCCGCCAATGAACCTGCCGTCAGGCCCGGCGACCGCGTGGCGGTTGGTCAACCGCTGGCCATGCCGCCTGCCAACGCGCTGGGCGCGCCGGTCCACGCGCCGTTTGCCGGTCGCGTGGTGAGCGTGGACGGCCACATTGTCCTGGAGCGAATCCCATGAGTGAGAAATCCATCGGGCTGATCGAGCTGTCGAGCGTCGCCGCCGGTTTCGTGGTGGCCGACACCATGCTGAAGGCGGGGAACGTGCGGCTGTTGCTGTCGCGTTCGATTTGTTCGGGCAAATACATGGTGCTGGTCGGCGGCGAAACGGCAGAGGTCGCGGCCGCCGTGGTGGCCGGCGCGGAGGCGGCCGACGGCTGTCTGATTGCGTGCTTCACCATCCCGAATGTCCATCCCGACGTGATCGCCGCCTTGGGCCGGACGGCACCGGTGACGCCCGACGGGGCGTTGGGAATCCTCGAATCCTTCAACGTCGCCACGTTGCTTGAAGGGGCCGATGCCGCGGCCAAGGCCGCCGCCGTGACCTTGCTGGAAATCCGGCTGGCGATGGCGCTCGGTGGCAAGGCATTTTGCACCATGACGGGCGACGTCGGCTCGGTGCAATCCGCCGTCGCGGCGGGCCGGCGGGTCATCGCCGAGGCCGGGGCGTTGGTAAACGCCGTCGTGATTTCACGGCCGCACCCGGACGTTTACCGCGAGGTGATTTAGCTGGAATAGCCGCGAAAAGGCGCAAGAGGCACAAAATCCGAGGATGGAAAAACGTCGGGCAAGGCAGTTCGCGGCACGATTCAGAAACGGTAAGACGCGGCTCAAAACAGCGAATGGAGCTGGTTCTTCTGTGCTTTTTGCGCGTTTTTGCGGCAACTCCCTCGCGGTTTCAGCGGAGCGCCCCCGCGCCTTCGTCAGGACACAAGAAACCGGACGGAACGCGCGTCCCGCCCGGCTGGAAAATCAAACGCTCCCGCCTACTGCAGCTTCGCAAGGACGGCCTTGATGGCGTCAAAGTTCGGCAGGTCCTTGGGCGTCGCCGTCTGTTCGCTGTACTGAACGACGCCCTGCTTGTCAATCACGAACGCCGCGCGCGCCGAGGTCGAGCCCAGCCCCGCGAGGTCCGGCAGCAACACGCCGTAATCGGCGGCGGTCTTCTTGTTCAAATCGCTCGCCAGCCGCACGGCAATCTTTTCCTTCAGGGCCCACGCCTCCTGGGCAAACGGGCTGTCCACGCTCACGCCGATCACGTCGGCGTTGAGGTGGGTGTAGGCGTTGAGGCCGCCGGAGATGTCGCACATCTCCCTGGTGCAGACCCCCGTGAACGCCAGCGGGAAGAAGAGCAGCACGGTGTTCTTGCTGCCGAAGTTCGCGCTGAGTTTCACGTCAACAACGCCGCCAGCAGCCTTGAATTTGAGGGTGAAGTCGGGGGCTATGGTTCCAACCGGGATAGGCATAATCAAAACAAGGTTCGAGGTTCAGTCCGATTCAATGACGGTCAAACAAGTAGGCCGGCCGCCGCGGCGTGTCAAATCGGCGCGCACATCGGTGGTGTCCTGATTTCCGCCGTCAAGCGGCGTTTGGAGTCCCGGCTTCAGCCGGCTGGGACGGCCTCAAGGCGGAACTCCGAGCGAAGTGCACACCGTCGCCCCGCCCGGGGGCTGCAGTCAGGACACTGCCCTCACATTTGGCTTTCCCCGGGCCACCGGTTCTGGCTTCATGACCGACGGCCATCAAGGCCGCAGTCAAACTGTTTACAAACACATGGAGACTCCTTCTTCCGCCCAACTGGCCACGGTCATCCTCAAACCCGGTGAAGCCGACCGCATTCTCGCCGGCCATCCTTGGATCTACGCCGGCGCCATCTTGCGCGTCACCCGGCCGATCGCCGATGGCGAACTGGTCCAGGTGAAGGACCACCGCCAGCGCTTCCTCGGCGCGGGCTTCTTCAACGCGAAATCGAAAATCCACGTCCGCGTCATCGCGCCGGACCGGGTCGAGGTGAACGAGGCGTTCTTCGTCGAACGGATTCGCGCCGCGCTCGAGCTCCGCCGCCGCCATCTGCCAGACGCCACCTCCTTCCGCGTCCTCAACGCCGAGAGCGATTTTCTCAGCGGCCTGATCGTGGACAAGTACGAGGACGTGCTGGTGCTGCAAACCTCGTCGCTGGGCATGGACCAGCGCAAGGCGCAGATCGTGGCGGCGCTACAGACCGTCCTGTCGCCGCGCGCCATCGTCGAACGCAACGAAACCTCGTCGCGCAAATTCGAAGGTCTGCCGGACGCCAGCGGACTGATCGCCGGGACACTGCCCGCCGAACTCATCGTCCGCCTGAACGGCCTGCAGTTTGGCGTGGATCTGACCGCCGGCCACAAGACCGGGCTCTACCTCGATCAACAATCGAATTACCAGCGCGTCGCCGACCTCGTCGCCCGGATGCCGGGCGCGCAGGTGCTGGACTGCTTCAGTTTCGTCGGCGGGTTCGCCCTCCACGCCGCCCGCGCCGGCGCGACCCACGTCCACGGGGTGGACCAGAGCGCGGAGGCCACCGCTGCGGCCGGGCGCCACGCCACGCTCAACGGCCTGGCGGACCGTTGCACGTTCGAGGCGGCCAACGTGTTCGACTGGCTCAAGGATCACACCGCCCGGGGACCGAACGAGAAATTGATCCCGCACTTCGACGCCATCGTGCTCGACCCGCCGTCGTTCACGCGCAACCGCGCTGCCGTGCCCGACGCGCTGCGTGGCTACAAGGAAATCCATCTCCGCGCATTGAAACTGCTGCGCCCCGGCGGCTTGCTGGCGACGTTCTGCTGTTCGCACCACGTGGACGCCGTGACGTTCCAGGACGTGATTATGTCAGCCGCGTTTGACGCCCACCGGGTCCTGCGCCGTGTCGCCACGTTCAGCCAGTCGGCGGACCACCCGGTCCTCCCGGCCATCCCGGAAACGGAGTACCTGAAGGGCTACGCCTTCGAAATCGCGCGGTGAGGCAGTGGGCCTGCACACACCACAGCACCCGGTTGACATGCCTACGCCGCTGGCGTAGATTGCGCGGGTGATCTTTGTCGAGACACCGACCTTCACCAGGCGGGTCCTCGCCCTGCTGAACGACGACGAGTACCGCGAAATCCAGTCGCATCTGACCCAGCACCCAGGCGCCGGCACCGTGATTCCGGGCTCGGGTGGGCTGCGCAAGCTGCGGTGGGCCGGGAGCGGTCGCGGCAAACGTGGCGGGCTGCGGGTCATCTACTACTGGTGGAGCGCCCGGGACCGCATCTCGATGCTGGTCATCTATCGGAAGAACGAACAAGACGACCTAACGCCGAACCAGGTGAAACTCCTGCGCCGGGCGTTGGGACTTTGAGCCATGAAAAAAGAACTTTTCGACGAACTCCTGCAGAGCGTGAAGGAAGCCGCGGCCATCGAACGCGGTCAGTTGAAGCCTGCGCGCACCTTCGAGGTCCGGACGGCCAACGACGTGGTTCGCGTCCGCGGCAAACTCGGGCTGTCCCAGACCAAGTTTGCCCGGCTGCTCGGGATCAGCGAGGACACGCTTCAGAACTGGGAGCAAGGACGCCGCCGGCCGACGGGACCGGCCAAGGTCCTCCTGAAGGTCGCCGCGCGCCATCCCAAGGTGATCTTAGAAGCCGCCTGACGCCGCTCCACCGCCGTGCCGGCCGCGTGGGAAGGGAAGCCGCCAACCCCCCCACGCCCGGCGCGTGCTGTGGCGCGTCCGAATGCCAATGACGATGGAACGGCGAGCCAAAGCGGCGGTCAGATCACAACCATCTCGCAAACTCCTTGGCTTCCATTTCTGCGTCCTTGAGTATCTTCCCCAGCAGTCCAGGCCCGATGGTCTCACCCGCATGAACGGGGATCACTGTCCGGCGCCCGTCCGCATGCCGCAGGAAATGGTGGCTGCCCTTCGTTCGTGCGACTTCGAAGCCGGCCCGCCGCAAGGCCGCGATGACCTCGCGTCCGCGTAAACGAGGCAAGCGCGGCATACTCAGACGGAGACGCGCTGCACGCCGATGAACTCGGTCGTCGTCGCCGCCGCGTGGTCAACCTCCAGGCACAATTCAATGGCCTCCCGAATCCGCTCCACCACCTTGTCGAGCGAGCGGGCCTGAGTGTGGCAACCCGGCAACGCCGGAACGCTCGCCACGTAGTAACCCTCCGCATCGCGCTCGACGATGACGCTGAATTCACGCTTCCTCGACTGTCGCATGACGATGGTATGCCAGAAAAACACCGGATGTGCAAGGCCGCCCGAAGCGCCACAGCGGAAGGAGGGTTTCGCAGGCGCGCCCACCTGGTTCCTTGACGCGTCGCCACATTCAGCCAGTCCGCGGACCACCCGGACCTCCCGGAAAACGGAATAGCTCAAGGGCTACGCCTTCGAAATCACGCGGTGAGACGGGCCGCCGTCAAGGCGACGGATGCGTTGGCCGGGCCACCGAAGCGACGGCTGCGTAAAGAAAGTTGTCAATACTTTGGACTGACCCCTGCCTCTATCGTGCGGTAAGGATTTCGCAGGAAACTTTTACCGTTTGGTCGGACGGCCAGCGGTTTGTGGTGAGCGATACTACAGCAGGTGGAGTCGCCAGTGCGTAGCGCAAGTCCATGACTCGGCTCAAGCCTGGCAAGGGCACGATGACCGGGTCTATCGAACTCCGTGCCCGGGTATTGGTCACCGAAATATCAACTCGCTTCGTGGCGAACAATTCGTTGGATGGATGCAAGTACACCTTCTGATCAACAGTGATCTCCAACGGTACCATGCACGCGTTTACATTTGTGAAGTTTCGGGCCTGCAGAGTTTGGAAGTTCGGGTGAACGCGAGGCACGCCAGACAGGTTTGAAATCGTCATTGCCACGGGCAGACCCGGAAAGTGCGGGTTGACAACGACTGACCCGGTTGCGCTGCGTGGAACATCATCGTTGCCATACGTCGCCCCGTGTAGCGGTAGCATCTGGCTATTCGTCTTGGCCAGAAGATAATGGGACGACGCAAATCCGTACCAGAGGGCCAAAATTACCTCGTCCCCCTCAATTGGTTCGGCGCCAGGGCCTCGCCACGCGAACGCGACAATAGTATTTGTAGAAATGTTGGGAGGACGAAACGAGCACACGAAGCAAGTATTGGTTCCGTCTGAAGACTCGGTCTTCATGTTGTCGCGCAGTCGAATGGGTTCCGTGCGATTGGTTGACCAGGGCAGATCTCGTATAAACGTGGGCGAGAGTTCACGGCACGTTATCTTCCACTCAGTGCCCCGCACATCCACTGCAAAATCATAGAGTTCCGGCTGGGGTTCATCTGCTAGGGAGTGGGCCCGTCCTTCGAGAGTCATGCTGAGGCGAGCCTGCCCTTCCACACGGTAATCTTGCGCCCGCACTGCTAGCGACAACGCCATCAGCATCAGCATGCGCAGAATCCGTGCGCCCACGGCGGCTCTCAACCGCGTGCGAAATCGGCTTTTCATACTTTAAGCAGGGTAGTGATGGGCTGACAGCAGAACAAGGCAAGAATCTCGTAAATTCCGCTCCTCCGTCTCCGGCGCATCTCGGTCGTCGAGTGAATTCGTGCCCCTGTTCGTGTCTTTCCCCTCACCAGACGCGGAGGGCGAGCGGGCCGGTGCCGGGTTGCTCGAACGGCCCGGGCGTGGGCCGTGCCCGGCTGCGCACTTTGCCAAAGTAATCCGTGTTCACCTGCAGCGGCGATCCATCCGCATTCTCGTAGGCGACCCCGGCGACCCGTGCCTTGCCGAGGCGTTCCGTCGTGACCAGCGCGGTGGCCGCGCGCAGCAAGTCCGAACCGGGCCGGAAGTGGAGGATGAACCGGCCGTTTTCCTCCTGGAGATTCAGCCCAGGATCGCTTTCCGTCCGCACGAGCGGCTGCGTCTCCCCCGCGTAAGGGCGCGCGCCGTGGAGGAACACATTGCCGCCCGTCTGGAGCGGCACTTCGCGGGGGTCATAGCCACAGAGTCCGAAGCGGCTGATCCATTGGAGTTCCTTGGTGACGGTCGGCGCCGGGTTGGCCGCCGGGTCACCGTTGCCAACGAACAGGTTATTGTAGAACCGGTCACCGCCGCCGCGGACCTGGACCAGGCCGGCGACCGTCGTCGCGTGCGCCGGATGATAAGGGGTGGCGCGGTCGGGCTCCGGCCGGTTCGTGATGCGGCCGGCAAAGAGATTATGCGCGTAAGCGCCGCCCTCGGACATGTCCAGCAGGCTGACGGGCGAGAGGAGCAGGTTGTTGTCCACCAGGAAAGGGCCGTGGTCCACCTCGAAGAACACGTCCTGGCCGGCGTTGTCATGGAAGAGATTCCCGGAAACGCGCGTGCCCTGAGCCATCCAGTCGAGCCAGAGTCCCAGGCAGGTGCGATAGATGTGGTTGCCGCGGATGGTGGTGTCAATGGCCCCGTGGAACTTGATGCCCGCCATCTCGGCGCCAGAGAAGAGCCGCCGCACATGAATGTCGTGGATTGTGTTCCCGGTGACGGTGCAGAACGCGGCGCCCAGGCTGCCGACGATCCCCGCCTGTTCGCAATGGGAGATGGTGTTGTTACGGACGATGTGATGCCCGATGGTGGCGCGATTCCAGCCGTTCTGGAGCGCCCGTTCGACCGTCTTCACGTAGCCCTCGGCCGTGTTCGCCGACGTGTTGTCGTAGGCGTCGCCGTATTTGCCCAGCGCAATGCCGGAGCAAACGGAGTGGCTGACGACGTTGCTTTCGATGATCCAACCCTTGCTCCAATGCGTGCCGATCACGCCGATTTGCTCGGCGGTCGGCGGTGCCCAGGGCGCGGCGGCGTCGCGCAGCGTGAACCCGCGCACCGTGAGATAGTCCCGCCCCGGCCGGTCGGGGTAAAAAACCGTCCGGCGGACGTTGATCTCGACCAACTGATCGTTCGGATTCACCCCGTTGAACTGGGCCCAGATCGTGGTGTTCGTCGCGTCCACCTGCGCGAACCACAACTGTGGATTCAGCGGAGCCGTCTGGTGCCCGCGGAACACGAGGCAGAGCGTCCTGACGCCGCTCACGGGTTTGAGTCGGGCCTTGAACGTGGACCAGGACTGCCACCCGCCCGTGTTGGGGACCGCACAGGCGCCCAGCAGTTCGCCCTGCGGCGAGTCGAGCCGGACCTCGACGCGGCCGCCGGCGGTGGCGGAGGCGGCACGAAGCTCGAGTTCAGACGCACCCCGGCCGAAGTCCACTCCGCCATAGCGGACCCAGTCGCCCGGCGCGATGAAGCCGAGGCATTCGCCGCCCTCGGAGCACGGCGCGTTTTGCGTGCCGTGTTTGGCGGCAAAGCCCGCGGCCGGGATGCGTGGCGCATCAGCCCCACTTGGCCGCAGCCAGGCCACATTCAGCAAATAGTCGCCCGCTTGCGCCAGCCACGCCGGCGGGGTGCCGGCGAACAATTCGTCGAGTTTGGCGGCCTCGGTCAGCCAGTCGCCGTTGAGATAAACGGCGCCGGTGTGATGCTCGCGGCCGCGCGGATCGAACCAGTCGCCGTGGATGAGGTCGCGGTAAGGATTGAAGCTGCCGAAGAACGTGTTCGGCAGCGTGACCTGCCAGACCTCGTTCGTGACGCGGATCCAGTGCTTGATCGCCTCGGAGCCCTTGATCTCGACCCGTTCGCCGCGGGCCGCCTGATAGACGATGCGCCGGGATTCCGACCGTCCGCCGCGGGGCGGGTTGACGCGCTCGCGATACACGCCCGCATGCACGGTGACGACGTCGCCGGGCTGAGCGAGGTCGGCCGCGCGTTGGATGGTGCGCAGCGGCGCCTTCTTTGTGCCGGGATTGGCGTCGTTGCCGGTGGTGGCCACGTGAAATTCGGCGGCTCGTGAGGCGGACCACGGGCCCAGCAGGGCGGTGGCGACGAAGAGAACAATGGGCTTCATGGGTCGAGGGAGCTTATGGTTTCACGGCGGATTGTTCCTGAACGGCGCGCATTGAAAAGGCAAAACCCTCGCGGACGCTGGTCCCGATGGCGGCCGCAAGGTCTGACGGCATCACAAACCCCCAGCGCCGCAACACCGCATTGCTCAACGCCCTCAGCAAGCTTGGACTGGCCGCAATCCGCCACACGCCCCGACTACTGTGCGCCACCTTTGCCGGGCGTTCGTAGCATTCTCCCGGCTGACCCCCTTGCGGTTCCCGCCTGGCCGTTCGGCTACGGTTGGCGTCATCGCCCCGTCGGGGACCTTTCACCCCGAGAGGTTCGGCGCCTGCCAGACACACGAGCCATGGACTTCAGCCCACGGTGGACGAGCGCGCGGGCCGATTCGGCAAGGGTTTCTTGTGCGATCGCCGAGGACGGGGATCACCTCGCTGCGTGCGTTTCGATTAGGTAATTCCGGAACGCCGCCTCATCCACCGTCAGCCGGTCGTAGTCCTCGGTCAGCTTGTCCAATGCGGCGAGCGCGGGCGGGGTGGCCGGCGCAAAGCCGAGCACCTTTTCGATCTCCTCGGGAAATTTCGCCGGATGCGCCGTCTCCAGCACCACCGCCGGCGCGCCGTTCAACGGCTCGGTCGCGACATAATCGAGAAAGCCGCGCCAGCCCACCGCGCCGTGCGGTTCGAGCAAAAGCTGATGTTCGCGCCAGGCCTGGGCAATCGTGGCCCGCGTTTGCTGGTCCGACACCGAAGTCGAGAACAGGTCGCGCCGCATCGCCGCCACATCCGGGGCGCGGTGGATCACGCCGGTTTCGTCCATCTGCCCGCCATAAACGGCGACGAGCCGGGCGAGGTTGCTCGGGTGGCCCACGTTCATCGCGTTCGAGAGGCAGTTGCGCGACGGCTCGATCTTCGCGTAAGCGCCGGTGGCCAGAAACCGCGGAAACTCGTCATTGCCGTTCACGGGCACCACGAGCCGTTTGATCGGCAGGCCCATTCGGTCGGCGAACACCGCGCCCATCATGTCGCCGAAGTTGCCGCTGGGCACGGCGAACACGATCGGTTCGCCGGGCCGTGCCAGTCGCGCCGCGGCGTAAAAGTAATACACGCTCTGCGGCAACAGACGGCCGATATTGATCGAGTTGGCGGAAGAGAGCGGAATGTGGTTCAGGGCGGGATCGGCGAACGCGCGCTTCACCAGCGCCTGACAGTCGTCGAACTTGCCGTCCACGGCGACGGTGCGGATGTTTCCGCGCAGCGTCGTCATCTGCTTGCGCTGGCGGTCGCTGACTTCGCAAATCGGGAAGAGCACGATGACGCGGACGCCCTCAACGCCATGGAAGGCGTTGGCCACTGCCGAGCCGGTGTCGCCGCTGGTCGCGGTGAGGATCGTCAACGACCGGCCCGCCTCGCGCACGAAACGGCCAATCAGCCGGGCCATCATCCGCGCCGCAAAATCCTTGAACGAGCAGGTCGGTCCCTGGTCGAGCCGCATGACGTGGACGCGGTCGAAGCCGCGCACCGGCTCGAGGGGAACCTCGAAGTCGTAGGCGTCGCGACAGAGCGCCGCCAGGTCGTCGTCGCCGAGCACGCCCGCCGTGAACTGCGACAGCACGCGAAAGGCGATCTCGTGATAGGACAACCTCGCGAAGGCGGCGAATTCGTCGGCCGTGAACGTGGGGAATTGTGCCGGCAGATAAAGCCCGCGATCGGGCGCCTGGCCAATGAGCAGCGCGTCGCGCAGGTTCACCGCCGGCGACTGGCCGTTCGTGCTGTGGAACAGGAGGGTTGGCATTCCAAATGGACCGGGTCGGACGCGCGCGCCGCGTGGCACACGCCCGCCTTGCTCGTTCGCTTACTCGAAGGTTTCGACCCGCAGCATCATCGGCTTGGCCTTGACCACGGGCAGCCGGCCGATCTGCGCCAGCGCACGGCTCATGGCGCGGTTGGGGGCGTCATGGATCATCAGGATGAGCGGCACGCTGTCGCCCTCGTGACCTTCCGGCTGAAAGACCGAGGAGATGCCGATCCGGTTCCGCGCCAGGACGGCCGCCACCTTCGCCAGCACGCCGGGACGGTCGGCGACGCTGAGCCGTAGATAGAAGCGTGACACCGCCTCGGCGATGGGCAGCACGCGGCCATGACGCTCGTGCGCGACGAACGGCGGAATCCGCGTGCGCGTGCCGGATTTCAGATCGAGCGCGGCATCCGCCAGGTCGCTCAACACCGCGCTGGCTGTCGGGTCCTGCCCCGCGCCCCGGCCGTAGAACAGGGTGTCGCCGACGACATCGCCACGGACGAACACGGCGTTGAAGGCATGGTTCACGCCCGCGAGCACATGGGCGTTGGGAATCAGCGCCGGGTACACCGCCACCTGCACCGGTCCGCCGTTGGGCGAAGGCCTGGCCCGCGCGCCGGCGGGCATCTTTTTCACCACGCCGAGGAGCTTGATGGTGTAACCCAACTGGCCGGCGAACTGGATGTCCAGCTTCGAGATGTTGCGGATGCCCTCCACATGGATCTGCCCCGGCTTGACCCAGAAACCGTGGGCGAGCGAGGCGAGGATGCCGATCTTGTGCAGCGAATCATGGCCGTCAATGTCGAGGTCGGGCGGCATCTCGGCGTAACCCTGCCGCTGCGCGTCGGCCAGCACCTCGGCGAAATCGGCGCCCTCGAGCTTCATCCGCGTGAGGATGTAATTGCACGTGCCGTTGACGATGCCGTAGAGGCGGAGAATGCGGTTCCCGATGAAACCTTCGCGCAGCGCCTTGATGATCGGAATGCCGCCCGCGACGCTCGCCTCGTAATACAAGTTCGTGCCGTGCGCCCGCGCCGCCGCGAACAGTTCCTCGCCACAGGCCGAGAGCAACGCCTTGTTCGCCGTCACCACCGGTTTGCCCAGCTTGAGCGCGGCGAGGATCATCTCCCGGGCGATGCCGGTGCCGCCGGCCAGTTCGGCCACGATGTGGATGTCCGGATCGGCCACCAGGCTGCGCCAATCGGTGGTCAGCAGGACTTCCGGGATCTCCACCTTGCGCGGCTCGTCGAACGCCTTGACGGCAATGCGTCGCACGCGCACCGCGACGCCTGCCCGTGCGGCCAGCAAATCGCCGTTGCGGGTCAGGGCCTGGTAAACCCCGCCGCCTACGGTGCCGCCGCCAATCATGCCGAGATTGACCTGGTCCATAAGGGCGAAATAGTGGCTGCTGCGCTTCGCTGGAACAATCACAAACTGGCGGACGACGGGAAAGAGGGCGCCAGTGCGCAATCTGGCAAGCGTTCGACAGGCCGTGGCCAGGTGAGCAACGTCTTTCGCAATTGCGCCAGAATGGCGGTGCGGCAAGGTCCGCGGTGGGGAGGCTGTCGCCCGGCGGTCAAAATTCTCCAATCCGGGCAACAGGAAACGCGCCATGGCGGGTTACAGAGCGCCAACCGGGTGTTGATGGAGGGTCTGGTTGGAGCGATTCTCTTGGCTACCGCATTTCCCTTCTACTTTTCTCCATTTCGGACTTTGCTTCACCAATCCATGTTTTGAAGCCATCAGTTCCTTCAGGCCAGGCGCTCGGGGGCATAAATCGCCGTTGACGGAGCGCTCCCCCCCCCGTAAGGTTCGGGTCCCGTTGTGCGGGGGCGTAGCTCAATTGGTTAGAGCGCTGCCCTGTCACGGCAGAGGTTACGGGTTCGAGCCCCGCCGCTCCCGCCAGCTTTCTCCCTCTCGTAATCAATGACTTACGTGAGTCTGTTCACCGCAACACGGTGATTGCGTACAGATTCCGTACAACTTTTCCAGCAGTTCGCACACCGAACGAGCTGACTGCGAAACGACAAAAAGGGGTTTTGATCAGGGTGCGGAACAACGGCGTCACCGTGCAGATCATCGTTCCGTCCGCCTCGGCAATCACCTGCCTGGCTGCCGGCGCCGACAGAACCCGAAAGGGCTGGCGGTGCTCCGCGGCCCTGAATGGGGACACGCGCAGCGCGTCCGTACCGCATGTCTCGTCTGGTGGCTCGCGGACCGCCGGGCCGCGACGAATTCCCTCTCCGCCCTTGGGAGAGGGACGGGGTGAGGTGTCTGCCAATCCGGAATCCGGAATCCGCATTCGGTAGGTGGCCCGCGGACCGCCGGGTTGCGGGAAGCATCTGCGACCCTGAATTTCAGTCTTGCTTTCATAAACACTCTTGATACGCTCCCGGTTGTTCGCCCACCTTTTCACACGAGCGGTGGGCCTTTGAACACGTGGGACCATGAAACGGCAACTGAGCACGCGTAAAGCTGGCTTCGCGACCGAACGGCGACACCGTGCGGCGTTCCCTGCGCATGGCCCGCCTGCCAGGCACCGAAATAGACCCAACCTTGTCCACCTAGGCCAAACCGCGGTTTGGCCTAATACCTGTTCGGGATAACATGAAGACGTTTCTCATCATCGTGGCTACTGCCGCCATTACGTGGTTCGCGTTCAGCGTTGTTCAGAGCCTCAGGACAGGCGTCGAGCGGCTGTGGATGATCAGTGCCGTAAAGGCTCCCGGCGGCATGGCACTCAGGGAGATCCAGGGTGACATGAATGCAGGACGCTATGAGAGCGCCAAGGCAAAGATTAATGCATTTGCTGATACATGGCTGAGGTTCAACTCCGGCCCGGATTCTTGTTCCGGCCTTGGTATTGGTGACATCATGGTGACGTTCTCCAAATTGGATACCAACGACACACCCGCAGCTCCCGAACCCGACGGTGCAGCGAACCGGAGCCAGCCGGTTACACCTGGGACGAACCGACCGTCGTTGCCGGCTGGCTCCCGTCGCTGACCTCACCGTTAGGCGGCATTGAGTGCGCATCGAAAATATCAATGGCAAGAGCTAAAATATCAATTACTGCGTTCGCATACGGCTTGGTAAGGTAATGGGTATAAATACAAAACCTCGCATGAACGGACGTAGTATTTGGTCACGCATTCTAATCATTGTCGGCAGTATCGCCATGCTGGCCGGTGCTCTTGACCCGATGGAGGGATCGGTAATCATTCTTCCCGGCAGCGGGCTGGTCGCGCTCGGCACCTTCCTCGGCCAAAGCGAACGCCGGTTGATCGTCTACAGGGTGTGGGTTTTTATTCTGATTGCGATTGGGGTGGGGGCGGTGTGGGGGCTGACTTGGATCGGAGGCTTTGGAGGCAATTCCGGACGTTCGATGTGGTGGGGAGTGCTGATTCTGCCTTATCTGATTGGCTGGTCTATGGGTATTTGGGGGCCGGGATCCCCGCGCTGGTTGTTGTGGCTTGGAATCGTTGTCGGCCTTTGGTATCTGGTGCTACTTGCGATGGTCCTGAAGACTTCGGGTAGGCATCACGGAGCCATGTCCGGAGCCATGTCGGCGATGCCAGTCATCATCGCCGCCATCGGCGTGCTGACCATCGGCGGTTGCATCAGCCGACTGAGAAAGCGAATCTTTGAGCGACAATAGCTTGCGATGGCTATGGCCTACAGAAGATTCGATCCAGACTTGCCTAACACACAACAGGCAACGCGGGATGGCGTCTCCAGTTCCGGTTTTGCAGACTACGTCATCAGCCCCGCGTGCCTGAGTTCTGGACGTTGGGCAGCATTCATTTTATGAATACACGTAGAGTTTGGTCACGTATTTTCATCACTGTCGGAATTATCGCCATGCTGGTCGGTGCTCTTGACCCGATGGAGGGATCGCTCGTCATCCTTCCCGGCAGCGGCTTGGTGACACTCGGCACGTTCCTAAACAATCCTGAACGCGGGTTGCTCATTCAATGGCTATGTATTTTCGGTTTGATCGCGTTCGGGGTCGGGGCGTTGTTTGCCTTGGGCGCGTGGGGGCTTGGCGGCAAAAGTGAACATTCACTGTGGTGGGGAGTTCTGGTTCTGCCCTATCCCGTTGGCTGGATTATGGGCATCGTGAGCCTCTTGTTCAGATTGGTCAGAAGCGTTCGACATCGCCATGCTGCCTAACACACCAGATCACTGCCGCCAACGCCGGATGGCGCACTCAGTTCCGCTTTCGCGGGTCACGTCATCAGCCCCGCGTGCCTGAGCTATCGTTAGACTCCATGACAAAGCTGCTTAAATGGCTCGATACCGCAAGCTTTCTGAAGCTGGGCGGGACGTATTGTGTGGTGTCTGCGGCCGTCATCGTTCTGGGCATTCTCATCTTTTTCCCGCTTCTTCTGATTTATTCGGCGTTGGGCATGGAGTTTTCAAATCTGGGTCCGATCGCCACCTTTGTTTGGGGAGTCTTGTTCGAGATATTTGTTATTACTCCTCTCTTTATTATTGGGTTCGTAGTAAAGCTGATTCGGAGGCCTGGGAGATGAGAGGCACGATGGAGCCTAACGCACCAAGGCATTGCCTCACCAGCGCAGCGTTGATAAACCGGCGGCGCGCTCGATCGGTTTCTTACTATCAGTAACATCCCAGCCCCATGCCTGCCGAATCATCACCATCCTGGCCGCGCGGCTTCTGGAATCTGATGTTCACCCAGTTCCAGGGCGCCTTTTCCGACAACGCCCTGCGCTGGCTGGTGATCTTCCCGGTGCTTGCCTCGGTGAGTTTGAGCGATGCGGCCAAAGGCGGCTTCGCCTCCCGCGCCTCGTTGCTCTTCGCCGTGCCGTTTCTGTTATTTTCCACCGTCGGCGGCTGGCTGGCGGACCGCTTCAGCAAGCGCTCGGTGATGATTGCGGTGAAGCTCGGGGAGATCGCCATCATGCTCTTTGCCGCGCTGGCCCTGGCCTGGGAAAATCAGACGCTGCAACTCGCCGCCATCGGCCTGATGGGCATTCACAGCACGTTTTTCGCCCCGGCTAAATACGGCATCATGCCCGAAGTGTTGCCCACCTCCCGACTCTCGGCCGGCAACGGCATCCTCGAGTTGCTCACCTTCATCGGCATCATCCTCGGCACGTTCGCCGGCGGCTGGCTGGCGGAAACCCTGGTGCACCGCGAAGCCTGGTCAGGCGCCATTCTAGCAACCCTGGCAAGCGTCGGATTCATCATCAGCCTCGGCATCTTCAAAGTGCCCGCCGCCGATCCCACGCGCCAACTCAATTGCAATATCCTCGGGGAAATCCTCAGCAACCTGCGCCTCATGAAGGCCGACCGCGACCTCTGGCGTGCCAACTGGGGCAACGCCGCCTTCTTCTTCGTCGCCATGCTGGTGCAAATCAATCTGGCGCTCTACGCCCAGAAGGAGTTCCACCTCAAACCCACCGAACAGGCCTGGCTCCAAGCCGCCCTGAGCCTCGGCATCGGCGTGGGAAGCCTGTTAGCCGGCCGGCTCTCCCGCGGCCGCATCGAGTATGGCTTGATCGCACCGGGCGCCGCGCTGATGGCCATGGCCGGCCTGTGGCTGGGCTGGCCCCACCTGAGCAAGCCGGAGTTCACGGTGGCCCTGTCGTTGTTAGGCCTTGGCGGCGGCTTTTTCATCGTGCCCATCGTGTCCGTGTTGCAACACCGGCCGTCACCCCAAATCAAGGGCGCCGTGCAAGGCGCGGCGAGCTGGCTCTCCTGGGTCGGCATCGCCACCGCGGCCATCACCCAGACCGGGCTCTCCGGCGTGGCGCACCTCGGCTACGGCCAGATCTTCTGGGTCTGCGGCGCGGTGGCCGCCCTCGCTGGCGCCTTCGTCACCTGGTCGCGGCCCACGGCCGTGCCCGACATGCTCGCCCGCTGGCGCAATCCTCCTAACAAGGAAATGGGTGTCCGCTAGCAAATGTCAGCCCTCACATTCGTAAGTCATAGTCTATCAACGAGCTTTTTGTGTCGTATTCCTGGGAGAGCCCTGCTAGCCTTGCCGCCACTATGAAACAACCTTTGATCCGGAAACCATGGGTGGCGGTGTTGCGGACGGCCGGCTTGGGAGCGCTGACGGCCATGTCAGCGGCCTGGGGCGGAGATGTATTCACGGTGGATCCCGATCAGAGTTCCATTGCGCTTTCGGGCAGCGCTCTGGGGTCCACTTTTCAGGAACAGGGACTGGGGAGTCTGACCACCACGTTCACGGGCACCCTGAGCGCCGACATAACGGACACGACGATCCAGTTCACGGGCCAGAGCCTGTTGGAGGCCCAGGACAACGGCAGTTGGCAACCCAAGGCCGACGGCAGCAGCGGTAGTGAGGCGGCCAACTACGGCGCGCAAGCCAGTTCGATCCTCGGCAATGCCGAGGCGGCCTTGCGCCAGATCCAACTCAACGTGACCAGCCCTTCGCTGAGCCTCACCAACGGGCAGTTCGCGTCGGGGAGTCTGGCGTTTTTCTTTCCGACGAATGCCCCGAGCACGCTGGCCTATACCGTGTCCAGCTTCCTCCTGAACAAGTCGGGTTCGGTGGCCTTGAACGGCTACGCCACCAACAACGTGACGACGTTTGCGAGCCTGGCCACGGTCGGGGGTCAGCAGATCCTGACCATCCCGGTGAATGCCCAGTACTTCTTTACCCTCGTTTCGGCCAACGACACCACCGTGAGCCTGAAGGGGCAGTTGGTGGCCAAGCGGGGCGCCAGCGTGCCCCTGGTGATCCAGTCCATGACGATCCAGACCCAAGTGGTGACCCTCCAATGGCAAAGCGCCCCCGGGCAACTATACCAGATCCAATCCTCGACGGATTTGAGCCATTGGACAACCAACGCCGCCAACGTGACGTCGCCGACCAATTCCTATTCGTGGAGCGGTGCGGCCACGGCGTTGGAGCAGTTCTTCCGGCTGGCCCAGTAGCGGGGCGGAGTTTTATCTGCGGTTGCTCTGGTGGCAGGGCACTGGCTGGCCGCCACTGGCTACGCTTTGCGCGGGCGCGTCGGCGGCGAGTAAGCCCCGCCGGCTCACCGCCCGCCCGCCGCAACCCAACCAAAACCAGGGCCGGGCTGCCGCTCGGCCGAAATCCCAACTTCACAACTCGCCCTTCGCCCTTCCCACTTCGTCACTCGCACCCCGGCGGCGTGAGCACGGCCAGTTCCGCTTTGGCCACGGTTCTCATGCTCTCGAGCCTCTGCCTGCGTTGAACTGGCCGACCTTACTGCCGTCCCGACCCTGCATGGCAGCGAACTGCTGCCCTGCCGGCGCTCCAGTCTCTCGCGCCCTCTTTGCCCCTCGAATCGCTAAGAAGCTGTGGGTATTCTCCCACACGCTCCGTGAATCACCGGTTCGGCCCAAGCTCCAGCCGGTCAGCGCACGTGGCCACGGTAGAACTGGGTGCCCTGGGCTGGCGTGGGGCTGACAAAGGAATTCGTCCCGTCATTGAGGACATAGGAGCCAACCACCTGCCACTGGGACAAATCAGCCGAAGATTCGATGTTCAACGCCAAGCCGGGAAGACCGGTAATTCCAAAACCGAACTGGCCGGCGTTCAGGCTCGGCTGGTGTAAAATCGGCGCCGGTACTGAGCTGGTGGGAATTCCTTTCCGGAGCGTGCTGTTGTCTATGTCCCCCACATAGACGTTTCCCGCGCTGTCCACGGCGACGCCGTGAGGATAATAAAACCGCGCGGCGCTCCCCGTCGCGTCCGCGTTGCCCCAATTGCCCGCCAATCCGGCCAGGGTCGTCACCACCCCCGCCGACGTCACTTTGCGGATTGTGTGGTTGTCTGTGTCCGCCACATAGACGTTGTCCGCGCCATCCACCGCCACGCCGTAAGGATAATAAAACTGCGCGTCGCTTCCCATCCCGTCCGCACTGCCCCAATTGCCCGCCAATCCGGCCAGGGTCGTCACTACGCCCGGCGGCGTCACTTTCCGGATCGTGTTGTTCCATGCGTCGGCCACATAGACGTTGCCCGCGCTGTCCGCCGCCACGCCTCCAGGATAATAAAACTGCGCGGCGCTCCCCGTCCCGTCCGCGCTGCCAGAACTGCCGGCCAGGCCGGCCAGGGTCGTCACCACGCCGGCGGGCGTCACTTTGCGGATGGTGTGGTTATCGGTGTCCGCCACATAGACGTTGCCTGCGCTATCCACCGCGACGCCGTAAGGGTAATAAAACTGCGCGGCGGTCCCCGTCCCGTCCACGCTGCCAGAACTGCCCGCCTGTCCGGCCAGCGTCGTCACCCCACCCGCTGGCGTGACTTTGCGGATGGTGTGGTTGTCGGTGTCCGCGACATAAACATTGCCCGCGTCGTCCACCGCCACGCCGCGAGGATTATCAAATCGCGCGGCGGTCCCCGTCCCGTCGGCGCTGCCAGGACTGCTGGCCAGGCCGGCCAGGGTCGTTACCACGCCCAACGGCGTCACTTTCCGGACCGTGTGGTTGTCTCTGTCCGCCACATAGAGGTTGCCGGCGCCATCCACCGCCACCCCGCGAGGATACGAGAACCGCGCAGCGCTGCCGGTGCCGTCTGCACTGCCGTAGCTGACGCTTCCGGCCAGCGTCGTCACCCCGCCCGCCGGTGTCACTTTGCGGATCGTGTCGTTGTCTGTGTCCGCCACATAGACGTTGCCGGCGCTGTCCACCGCCACGCCCCAAGGATCGTTAAACCGCGCGGCGCTCCCCGTCCCGTCCGCGCTGCCCCAATTGCCCGCCAGTCCGGCCAGCGTCGTCACCATGCCCGCCGGCGTCACTTTCCGGATCGTGGAGTTGTTGTAATCCGCCACATAGACATTGCCGGCGCTGTCCACGGCCATGTCGTTAGGACCATCAAACCGGGCGGCGCTCCCCGTCCCGTCCGCGCTGCCCCAATTGCCCGCCAGTCCGGCCAGCGTCGTCACCACGCCCGCCGGCGTCACTTTCCGGATCGTGCAGTTGTTGTAATCCGCCACATAGACGTTGCCCACGCTGTCCACCGCCACGCCCCAAGGATCGTCAAACCGGGCGGCGCTCCCCGTCCCGTCCGTGCTGCCCCAATTGCCCGCCAGTCCGGCCAGCGTCGTCACCACGCCCCCCGGCGTCACTTTCCGGATCGTGTTGTTCCACGCGTCGGCCACATAGACGTTGCCCGCGCTGTCCACCGCCACGCCTCCAGGTTCATCAAACCGGGCGGCGCTCCCCGTCCCGTCCGCGCTGCCCCAATTGCCCGCCAGTCCGGCCAGCGTCGTCACCCCGCCCGCCGGCGTCACTTTGCGGATCGTGCTGTTGTATGTGTCCGCCACATAGACGTTGCCCGCGCTGTCCACCGCCACGCTCGCAGGGTAAGAAAACTGCGCGGTGTTCCCCGTCCCGTCCGCGCTGCCAGAACTGCCCGCCAGTCCGGCCAGCGTCGTCACCCCGCCCGCCGGCGTCATTTTGCGGATCGTGTGGTTGCCTGTGTCCGCCACATAGACGTTGCCTGCGCTGTCCACCGCCACGCCTCCAGGTTCATAAAACCGCGCGGCGCTCCCCGTCCCGTCCGCGCCGCCATAGCCGGCCGCTCCGGCGAGGGTAGTGAAAGTGTAGGGGGTGGCGTAATTGGCCTGCCCGAGAGCCGCCAGGGGCAGGACGGCCAGCAAGAGCACGACGCCCGGCAAATTCCCGGCCAGGCGGCAGAGATCATTTGGCTTCATAATGTCAAATTGATACGATTACTCTTTTGACGCGGTGCCGGTTGAGGGACGCTGCGTGGGCGAGCGAGAATGGCCTTTCCCGCGCGTTCATTGGAACGCCGCATCCTGCGATTTCGCGGAGGAGGGTGTCAAGCGGCAGGTTTTTCCTGAAACGCAGGCACGCAGGCGGATCGCCGCATGCCGGCCGTGCCCGGGGGGCATCCGTGCCTGGGACCATGGGCAGGCAATGCTTGCTTTTCCGGGCCGGCGGGCGTGAATATCGCGAGTGGGGAACCGGTCAAATCCGGCGAGGGTCGCGGTGGGTGGATCCGGCCCCTGGACGGCCAAAGCCGCCCCCCGACCCGGCAAAATGAACGAGCATTCAGTCATGAACCAGCGGGCGGGCGGTTGAATCCGGCCGGGCCCGTGATAACTTAACGCATCCGGCATTTCTTCTTATGAAAACCAAGGCCTTTCCCGTCGCTTGTGTCGTGCTCGGGCTGGTGGGTCTGAGCAGCCTGACCGGTCGTGCCAGCGAACCCGCTGCCCCGCCGGTTGCCAATACCAACGCGCCGTCGGTTCCCGCCGTTGATCCGCCCCTGGCGGTTTCCCCCGGCACCAGCACGGTCGCGCCCACCAACGCCCCCCTGGCCATGCTCCCGGCCCAGCGCCCGGCCCTGCCGCCGGGCGTGCAGGCGGTCGTGGACATGGCCCAGGCGCACGTGGGTGACGCCGTCCTGCTCGAGTTCATCAAAGGCTCGACAAGTTCGTTTCAGCTCAACGCGGATGAGATCGTTTATGTGCGCGACCTCGGCCTGTCGGAGGAAGTGATTACTGCGATGATCCGCCATGGCGGCGAGCCGTCGGCGGACGCTTCGGTCCCGGCGCCCGCTCCGGCGACATTTGCCCCGCCGGCCCCCGCACCCGATGTCGCGGCGCCAGCAACCCCGGTTTATGCGACGCCCATGGCCACCGAGGCGCCACCGCCGACCGTCGTGGAACCGGCGGTGACGTACAGCACCTACTATGATGCGCTCGCGCCTTACGGGAGTTGGGTTGATCTGCCGGCCTACGGTTGGTGCTGGCAACCGACGTGCTCCGCCGTGGATGTGGGCTGGCAACCCTACTGCCAGGGCGGGCATTGGGTTTACACTTCCTGCGGATGGTATTGGGCCTCGGATTATTCCTGGGGCTGGGCGCCGTTCCACTACGGTCGCTGGTATCGCCATCCGTCCTGCGGTTGGGTCTGGGTGCCGGGCTCGGTCTGGGGGCCGGCGTGGGTCACGTGGCGGAGCTATGGTAATTACTGCGGTTGGGCGCCGCTGCCGCCGGAGGCGGGTTGGACGGCTGGGGTTGGCCTGACCTGGCACGGCTCGCATTTCGGCGCCGGCTTCGGCTTCGGCCTGGGGTGGAATTGCTTCGCGTTCGTCGGTTTCCACGATTTCTGCGGGCCCCGGCCTTACCAGCATTTGGTGCCGCGGCGCGAGGTGGTCGGCATTTACAATCACTCCACCGTCATCAACAACATCACCATCGCCAACAACACGGTGGCCAATCACGGCCTCGCTCCGAGCCGCATCAGTGCGGTGACCCGCCAGGAAATCCGGCCGGTCGAGTTGCGCGATCTGCCGTCGCGTTCCGGTGTGGGGCAGCGCGCCGAGGTGCCCATTCGCAACGGCAGCCAGCTCGCGGTCTATCGGCCGACGATCCGGCCGGACGCGAAGCCCACGCCGCCGGCGCAGGCGCTCAAGAACAACGCCACGCTGGTGAAGACCAGCATCGTCGCCAACCAGCCCATGCCGAGCCGGCGTCTGGCTGGGCCGGCCGCCGCGCGCACCTACCAGCCCCCCGCCCGGCAGGCGGGAAGTTCCACGTTGACGACGCGCAGTGAGGCACCGGTTACCAGTCGGTCCGGCAGCACGGTGACGCCGCGCGCGAGCACGCCCGTCTCACGGCCGACCGTGGTGTCCTCGCCGACCACCCGGACCACGGCGACGCCGGTCACCTCGACCAGGATAATCCCAGACACCCGATCTTCCGGCGCTGGCGAGGTGAATCGTGGCGAGGTTCGGCGCAACGAGGTGTCCTCGCCCACTTACGCCCCGTCGAAGTTTGCCACCGCGCCGCAAGCGTCTTCCACTTATCAGCAACCGGTTTCGGTTCCCGCGCCCGTGTCGCGCGCCCCGGCCTACCAAGCGCCGTCGTATCAGGCGCCGGCACCCGCACCCGCTTACTCAGCCCCCGCCCGCCCGAGCGCGCCTGAGCCGCGCGCCCCCGCCGGTCCGGCGCCGAGCCGTGGCTCGGACACCACCAAACCGAAGTAGTCTGGACCGCGGCGCAGGTTCGAAAGTGCCTGTGCCGCTTCGAAGTTTTTGCGTCCATGAAATGGCTGTGCCAATTGTGCGTGCTCACGGCCGCGATCTGGACCGGCGTCGCGCAGCCGGCGGGCAACGGCGCGGCACGACGGGTCATCTACTTCACCGGCTTCGAGGTGACCGAGGGTTACCCGGCGGCCAGTGAGAACACCGACCTGGTCGGCCAGGGGGGCTGGGTGGGGGACGGTTCCGGCGGGAATGGCATCCTGACCAATTTCTTCGATGGCGAGGGCCAGCAGGCTTACGCCGGCTTCAACCCGCCCGCCGCGCCGAAGGATGTGTTCCTCAACCTCTGGCGGCCGCTCGATGTGGCCACGCCGGCCTCCGGTGATTCGGTGATCCGCTTCGCCGTGCTCATGCAGGTCGTGGATTCGACGAACAAGCAGTATGACGATTTTCGCTGGAGCGCCTACAACACCGCCGGGCAGCGCCTGTTCACGCTGAACTTCGACAATTACACCGCGGACATCGGTTACGCCCTGGACACCGGCGGGATTGTTTCCACGGGGTTCAAGTTCAGCAACGACGCGATGTACGAGCTTGAGATTTTCATGAATTTCGCGCGCACCAACTGGACCGCCCGCATGAACGGCGTGGTCGTGGTGGACTCGCAGCCGCTCACCACCACCGGCGCGCGACTCGACCTCAGCGACGTGGACGCCGTCTGGGCGCTGCATCAGGCCGGGTCGGCGGGCGACAATTACCTGCTGTTCGATAATTACGAAATCGACGCCGAACCCGGCGCGACGATTCCCTCGCTGCTGGAGTCGGTGGGACGGGATGCCCAGGGCCGGTTCAACCTCGTGCTGCACGGCGAACGGAACATGGCCTACGCGATCGATGTCACCGGCGATTTTAGCGCCGGCTGGACGCCGCTGGCGACGAACCGGCTCGCCGCCGGCCTTTGGAATTTCACGGACACGACGGCGACCAACTACGCGCGGAGCTTCTACCGGGCCCGCGAGGTCAGGCCGTGAACACTTTCTTGCGCCGGCCGCCGCGCGGATGCTGTCCGGTCAATAATGGACATCCGCAGGTCAAGAACCCTCATGAAAATCGGCATTCCATTCCGCCGTCCGTGTGTCAGAATCGGCCGAACCCATCATGGGACTCAACTCATGCCAAAGATGCTTATGACGACATCACGACAGGTCAAGAAACTGGCCGCCGCGCTGCTGCTGGCCGCGGCCGGCGCGCTCGGCGCGCAGGCGCAGGCCGCGAAGCCCGGCCCGGTTTCCATCGCTCCCGGGCCGTTCCAGGGCAACATGGACTCGCTCAAGCAATACCGGTGCCCGGAGTGGTTCCGCGACGCCAAGTTCGGCATCTGGGCGCACTGGGGGCCGCAGTCGGTGCCCATGGACGGCGACTGGTATGCCCGCGGCCTGTATGAGCAGGGCAGCGGCCACAACAAGTATCACCTCGAACATTACGGCCATCCGACCGAGTTTGGTTACAAGGACATCATCCCGCTCTGGAAGGCCGAGAAGTGGGACCCCAACCGCCTGATGGCGCTCTACGCGAAGGCGGGCGCGAAATACTTCGTGAGCATGGGCTGCCACCACGACAATTTCGACCTCTGGAACTCGAAGTTCCATTCGTGGAACGCTGTCAACATGGGGCCCAAGCGCGACGTCGTCGGCGAATGGCAGAAGGCGGCAAAGAAGTATGGTCTGCGCTTTGGCGTGTCCGAGCACATGGGGGCCAGCTTCACCTGGTTCCAGGTCGCCCACGGGTCCGACAAGACCGGGCCCAAGGCGGGCGTGCCCTACGACGGCGCCGATGCCAAATACTGGGAGCTTTATCATCAACCGGCCGCGCCCGATGACAAGGACTGGTACAGCAAGAACCCCGACTGGCACCGGGAGTGGTACAGCCGCGTCACGGATCTGATTGCCAACTACCATCTCGACCTGCTCTACACCGACGGCGGGGTGCCCTTCGGCAACGAGGTTGGCCGCAGCATGATTGCCGATCTCTACAACACGAGCCTGAAAGACCACGGCGGCAACCTGCAGGTCGTCTATTGCTGCAAACAGAAATCCGACGGCCGCTGGATCGAGGACCTCGAACGCGGCGTCATGCCGAAGATCAACCCCGATCCGTGGCAGACCGACACCTCCATCGGCGACTGGTTCTACAACCGCAACTGGAAAAACCGCAAGGCCGACTGGGTCATCCGCTCGCTGGTGGACATCGTCAGCAAGAATGGCAACCTGCTGCTTAATATCGTCCAGCGCCCGGACGGCTCGCTCGACCCGGACGCGGAAGTGTTGCTCGGCCAGGTGGGCGCCTGGATGAAGGTGAACCGCGAGGCCATTTACGGGACGCGGCCCTGGGCCACTTACGGCGAAGGTCCCGCCAAGGTCAAAGGCGGCTCGTTCAAGGAGGACTTCGGTTTCTCGGCGAAGGACATCCGTTTCACAACCAAGGGCAAAACGCTTTATGCGTTCGCCCTGGGCTGGCCCGAGGATCGCCAGATGACCGTTCGCACGCTCGCGCAACCGGCCGGTCGCATCACCAGCGTGAAGCTATTGGGCTATTCCGGGAAACTCCGCTGGACGCAGACCGCCGAAGCGCTGGTGGTGACGCTGCCGGAGAAACCGGTCTCCGATTTCGCCTGCACGCTCAAGATCAGCGGCCGCAACCTCAAGCCAGCGCCGCTGCCGCCGGCCGCCACGGAAGTCATCCAGCCGGATGCCAGGGGCAACCTGACGTTGTCCGCGGAGACGGCCGACCTCCACGGCGACCAGATCAAGACGGAAGACCAAGGCGGCCAGCCGGGCATCGGTTTCTGGGATCGCAGCGACGAATGGGTTTCGTGGAAGGTGCGCATTGCGCAACCGGGCCGGTTCAAGGTGGGTGCCAGTGTCGCGACGGTTCATCCCGAGCCGCTGTTCGTGGTGGCGGCCGGCGGACAATCCCTCGGCGGCAAGGCCCGGCAAACCTCCGGTTGGGCGGATTTCCGCGTCCTCGATCTCGGTGAGATCGAGATCAAGCAGGCCGGCGAACAGACCGTGACCGTCAAGCCGCAGGACGCGGCCACGTGGAAGGCGATCAACCTGCGCAACGTGACGCTCACGCGGGCGGAATGATAGCTCCGGCCGCAAGGGTGTGAAGTTCTCCGGGCGGAGTCGGGCTGCTCACCATAGAGCTATACAGCCCATGTCACCCATGTTCTCCGAGCCGACGTGGATCTGCATTTGGCGCACGGGTTTCCAAGAGGCTGAGCCGTCCAGCAGCCCAACATTTCCCCCCATTGCGCCAAGTTGTAACGATGTGACGTAAGCGGTAAAGCGGGGACCGTCTGGTGCGCGGCGAGCCGGCGTGGTAAACGCCGGGGTAATGAACACATCCAAGGCTCCTCGCCGCCGCCAACGCACCACGGCGGCCGAACGCGCTCAG
>Ga0187854_10000443_pt1 | contig 53810 bp, 46 predicted proteins | sample June2016WEW_6_15_FD_132445 | JGI IMG/M metagenome (GOLD analysis project Ga0187854, IMG submission 132445) | Peatland microbial communities from SPRUCE experiment site at the Marcell Experimental Forest, Minnesota, USA - June2016WEW_6_150 | ecosystem: Environmental > Terrestrial > Soil >... | reverse complement strand
TCTTCGCTCTCCTTTTCCTGCCCCATGCTCGTCCACACATCCGTGTACACCGCGTCCGCCGTTCCCATCACTTCCTTCGCGTCCTGCACCACGCGGATCTCCGCCCCGGTGCTCGAGGCGTCTGCGCGCGCTTCCATCAGTATGTCCTGATTCGGTTCGTAGCCTGGCGGACAAACCATCGTGAAGTTCATGCCCACTTTCCCCGCCGCGTGCGCCAGCGCCAGCGCCACGTTGTTTCCGTCTCCCACGTACACCAGGTGCAGCCCCTTCAATTCGCCTTTGGCTTCGCGAATCGTCAGCAAATCCGCGACCGCCTGGCACGGGTGCAGCAGGTCCGTCAGCGCGTTGATGATCGGCACGCGTGCTTCGTGGGCCAACTCCTCCAGCAACTGATGCGAAAACGTGCGCACGATCATCACGTCCACCCACCGTGAAAGGTTCCGCGCCACGTCGCCCACGCTCTCCCGCTTCCCCAGCCCGATGTCTCCCGGTGCCAGGTACACCGCGTGGCCGCCCAATTGTTCAAATCCCACTTCAAACGTCACCCGCGTCCGCAGCGATGGCTTCTCGAATATCAGTGCCGCCATCTTTCCCTGCAGCGTCGTTACAAACGTTTTTGGATGCGCTTTCACTTCCGCCGCCAGCTTCAGCAGCCCTTCCATTTCCGTTATCGTGATGTCGTGCAAGGACAGGAAATCCCGCTTATGCGCTCCCAGAGCGGGCTTCAGATGCCACGGAGTTATTGTCGGCATGGCGCCTAGACGTTTGCGGTACATGTGCGTCTCCTCTTATCCCACCTTCACTTCCACTTCCTTCTGCACGAATCGCCGTATCACTTCCGCCAGCGTCGGCTTTCCGCGTTCCACCACCTCATACGTCACTCGCAGCGACGGCTGCCCAATCGCCACCACGTGCCGCAAATCGATCGGCGTCGCGATCAGCACAAAGTCACACGGTGTCCGCCGGATCGTCTCCTGCAGGTCCGCCAGTTGCTTTTCGCTGTACCCCATTGCCGGCAGCAGCGCGCCCACATGCGGGAATTTCACGAATGTGTCGCGAATGCTTCCCACCGCGTACGCACGTGGATCCATCAGCGTTGCTCCCGCCCTCTGTGCGCCAATTACGCCTGCGCCCAGCGCCATCTCTCCATGTGTCAAGGATGGCCCATCCTCAATCACCAGCACGCGCTTTCCGCACAGTTTCTCCGCCTCTTCCACCTTCACCAGAGATTCCGCCTCGATGATCTCCGCTTTCGGATTCCGCTGCCGCACGTTTTGCCGCACAATCTCAACCAACTCCGGTCGCGCTGAATCCACCTTGTTGATCACCACCACGTTCGCCCGCAGCAGGTTCACCTCGCCCGGGTGGTACAGCACCTCATGCCCCGCGCGGTGCGGGTCCGTCACCACGATCTCCAGGTCCGGAAACACAAACGGCGTATCGTTGTTCCCGCCGTCCCAGATGATCACGTCCGCTTCCTTCTCCGCTTCCGCCACAATCGCTGCGTAATCCACTCCCGCGTACACCACCGTGCCGCACTGCACGTGCGGCTCGTACTCTTCTCTCTCTTCGATCGTGCATTGCTCGCGGTCTAGGTCGGCAACCTTCGCGAATCGTTGCACTCGTTGCTTCCGCAAATTCCCGTACGGCATCGGATGGCGGATCGCCACCGTCTTCAGTCCCGCCTCTTTCAAGAGTTCCGCCACGCGCCTCGATACCGGGCTCTTTCCGCAACCCGTGCGCGTCGCGCAAATCGACACCACCGGCACCGTGGCCGTCAGCATCGTTCGCTCCGCGCTCAACATCTGAAAATCCGCTCCCGCCGCCAGCGCTCGTGACGCCAGGTTCATCACCTTCACGTGCGACACGTCGCTATACGAAAACACCGCCACGTTCACCTTCTCGTCCCGGATCAACCGCTCCAGCTCCTCCTCCGGCACAATCGGGATTCCCTCGGGATACATCGGTCCGGCCATCTCCGCTGGGTAGTTCCTTCCCGCTATGTCTGGTATTTGCGTCGCGGTGAAGGCCACCACGTGGCTTAAGGGATCTTCCCGGTAGCACACGTTGAAATTATGAAAATCACGGCCTGCTGCTCCCAAAATCACGATTCGCTGCTGCATAAAATTACCTCCGGTGAGGAGTCCCAAGGGACCATTTAGTAAGGAAGGCCCGGGTGCTGAAGTACGTCTATTACAGTCAAGAAGCCTGCAAGCGGAAAGCCACCTACAGCTGTCATGTCGTTTCAGTAATAGTCTGCATATAAAAGACTTATGGAGACCAATGGAAAGGAATTGCCCGTCCCAACCGCCCCTCCTGAGAATAGCGACCCAACCCCCTCCCCACCCTGCGCCAATCCACCCACCCCCCTTCCCGTCCCCGGTGGCGCCTTTTTCAACACCCGCCCCGCTCCCTGCCCCTTCCCAGCCTCCCCTATACCCTTGTAGGCGCGCCGCAAGTCAGCCCGACCAGTAAAGGCCTGAGTTATAGGGTTGAGGATGGGCAGCGGCTATGTCGGCGGGACGTGCAAAACTGTCAGCGCGCAGACAATATTAACTATATATATAACCAATAAGTATTCGAATAAGAGGGATTTTGTTGCAAAGTGGGAATGGCGAGCCGAATCAGAGAGTTAGCGCGGGCTTCTTCGAACGAAATGGCGCAAAATCGGGCGGGCGATGCGCCGGAGTTCGAAATTAGGGCGGGCTGTCGCACAAAAGGAACGCGTCGGATTCCTGAAGTGAGTGAATGGGTGTTGACGAGTGGCCGTGTGAAAATTGGGTTAGTCATTTGTCGGCACAACCCTGGCTAGGAAACCGCTTTCGCAATTCACTGAGAAGTAGAGCGACGCGGAGGGTGCCCCATCCTCGGTTTGTGAGGGTGGGTCTTGGGTTACGTCTTGGGGTTTCCTGCTTCCGAGGATCGGCGTCCTACTCCTCGCTCTCCCCCACGCTGAAATACGTGCAATCCGGATGCTGAAACACCAGCGCGCTGACGCTCGCTTCCGGGTCCATCATGAATCCTTCTGTCAACTCCACGCCAATCTCTTCCGGCCGCAGCAAACTCCAAATCCCCGCCTGGTATTCCAATTCCGGGCAAGCCGGATAGCCAAAGCTATAGCGCTTCCCGCGATAGCGCGACGTGAACCTCTGCGCCATAGTCATCTCCGCCGCATCAGGAAATCCCCAATCCTCGCGAATCCGCCGGTGCAGCCACTCCGCGCAGCCCTCCGCCGTCTCAATCGCCAGCGCCTGCAATCCATGTGACTTGAAATAATATCCGTCGTGCTTGGCCTTATCCGCGCGTTCCCGCACGCCCTCGCCTGCCGTCACCACAAACACGGCCACGTGATCCCGCTGCCCCTCGCGAGCCGGCAGCACATAGTCGCTCAAACACAATTGATCGCCAACCTTCTGCCGCCGGAACTTCCACGTTTGCACCGGCTCCTTGCCGCCTGCTGCAAACAGGTGCAGCGCTTCGCCCTCCGCTTCCGCCTCAAAGAATTGCCACACCGCGCGCACCTTCATAAACGTCGCGGCCTCGCGCTTCACCTCTTCCATCTCGTTAAACAGCTCCACCGCCTTCGCTTCCCGCGCCGCCAAATGTTTCTCGAAATCCCCGCGATACCCCATGTGCCTTCCATAGAGCATGTACGGATTTATGTAACTCCACACCTCGCGCAAATCCGGTACCAGCCGTACCTTGCGCTCCAGATAGCCCACTTTAGGAATCGCCAAATCCGTCCGCACCTTTGGCGAGCGCGTCACCACTGGTTTCTCCGCGATCTTCACCGTCGTCGTCACGCTCACGCCATTTCCGGAAATCGCGTGCTCGCTCAACACCCGCGCCCGCGTCGCCGGGTCCATCAGCTCATTCATCAGTCGCAACCCCGTCATCGCGTCCTTCGCGTAGCACACCGTGCCGCCATAACTCGGCGCAATCTTCTGCTGCGTGAATTTCGCGCTCAGCGCGGCGCCGCCCACCAGCAGCGGCACGCCAATCCCCGCGTCCTTCAAGTCGTTCGCGGTAATCACCATCTGCTGCGCGCTCTTCACCAGCAGCCCCGACAATCCAATCACGTCCGGCTTGTGCGTCTGGAACGCCTTGATCAGCTCCTCCGGCGGCACCTTAATCCCCAGGTTCACCACGTCGAACCCGTTATTCTTCAAAATAATCTCCACCAGGTTTTTCCCGATGTCGTGCACATCTCCCTTCACCGTTGCCAGCACCACCTTGCCGCGCTTCGCGGTGTCCGCCTTTTCCATGAACTGCTCCAAATGGCTCACCGCCGCCTTCATCGCTTCCGCGGACTGCAGCACCTCCGCCACAATCAACTCATTCGCGTTGAACAGCCGCCCCACCTCGGACATTCCTTCCATCAGCGGCCCGTTGATAATCTCCAGCGGTGTTGTGCCCTCCGCGCGTTTCCGCTCCAGGTCTCCCACCAATCCATCGCGCGTTCCTTCGATAATGTAGTTTGTCAGCCGGGTGTCCAGCGGCACATCCTCCGCCTTCAACTTCTCTTTCTTCTTCATCGTGCGGAAATGCTCCGTGATCGCCGCGATGTGAAACTGGTTCAGGGCCGCCCTCTGTTCCTTGCTTTGTACGCGCCAGTCCGCCGGTGCGTTCCGCAACAATTCGCTCTGCGGATGCCCCGCTGGCGCTTCCTTCGGCGCGTGCTGGAACAGCAGGTTCTCCGCAAGCCGCCGCTCGTGCTCCGGAATCGACGCGAAGCGTTCCAGTTTCTCTGCATTCACGATCGCCAGATCCAGCCCGGCTTTCGTGCAGTAGTACAGAAACACCGAATTCACCACCTCTCGCGCGCCCGCCGGCAACCCAAACGACACGTTGGAAATCCCCAGAATCGTCCGCGTATCCGGCAACGCCTGCTTGATCAGCCGGATTCCCTCCATCGTTTCCACCGCGCCGCCGATGTAGTTCTCGTCGCCCGTCGCGCACGGAAACACCAGCGGGTCGAACACGATGTCCTCTGGCGCCATCCCGAACTTCTTCGTCAGCAAATCGTACGACCTCTGCGCAATCGCCAGCTTCCGTTCCCGCGTGAACGCCTGCGCCTGTTTCGGGTCTTCGTCAATGCAGCCCACCACAATCGCCGCGCCAAAATCGTGCGCGATCGGCACCACCTTCTCGAATTTCTCCTCGCCATCTTCCAGATTAATGGAATTGATGATCGCTTTGCCCTGGCAATATGTCAGCGCCAGCTCCACCGCCGTCGGGTCCGTCGTGTCAATCATGATCGGGGTCTTGATCTTGCGAATCAGCTTTTCGTAAAACGGCGGAATATCCTTCTTCTCATCACGCTCCGTGCTCTGCAGGCACACATCCACGATGTGCGCCCCGCCCTTCACCTGACGCCGCCCGATCTCCGTCGCCTCTTCCCACTTCTCTTCCGCCACCAGGTTTTTGAACAGTCTTGACCCGATCACGTTCGTCCGCTCGCCCACCAGCAGCGGCCGCGTCTGCTCATCCGCCTCGATCGTCTCAATCCCCGAATAGATAGCCCGATGCGAATCGGCCGGCCGCACCCTCGGCTTCTTCCCCTCGACCATCTGCGCCAGCGCCCGGATGTGCTTCTCCGTCGTGCCGCAGCAGCCGCCCAACAGGTTCAGCCAGCCATGGTCCACAAACTTTTCCAGTTGCGCCGCCAGCGTCGCCGGCGTCTCCCCGTATTTCCCCTCTTCATCGGGCAGCCCTGCGTTCGGATAGCAGGACACGAATTCGCTTGTCAGCGTGCTGAGCGTCCGGATGTGGTCGGTCATGAACTCCGGCCCCGTCGCGCAATTCATCCCAAATGCGAGAGGGTGCGCGTGGCGCAGTGAAGCCCACATTGCCTCCACGGTCTGTCCGGCCAGCATCGTTCCCATCGGCTCAATGGTCACGGAAACGAGGAAAGGAATTGTCGCCCCAATTTCCCGCGACAATTTCTGAATCGCCAAAATCGCCGCCTTGATGTTCCGCGTGTCCTGGCACGTCTCCACCAGCAGCAAATCCGCCCCGCCTTCAACCAATCCCTTGGCTTGCACGTGATACGAATCCCGCAGCCCCTCAAACGTCACGCCGCCTGTCACCGTGATCGCCTTGGTCGTTGGCCCCATCGATCCCGCAACAAACCGCGGCTTCCCCGGCGTTGAGAATTCTTCCGCCGCTTGCCGCGCCAGTCCCGCCGCCCGCTTGTTCAAGTCGTGTGCTTCTGCCTGAAGTCCATACTCCGCCAGCACCAGTGGCGTCCCGCCGAAGCTGTCCGTCTCAACAATGTCCGCTCCCGCCTCAAAATACTTCCGGTGGATGTCCAGCACCACGTCCGGCCGTGTCCGCACCAGGTTCTCGTTACACCCCTCCAATGCCGCGCCCCCGAAGTCCGCCGCCGTCAGGTTGCGTTGCTGCAGCATCGTACCCATCGCGCCATCGAGCACCAGGATGCGTTCCGCCAGCAGCTCCCGCAAAGCCTTCTCGGATTCCTTCAGATTCTTCATTTGATCGGTGCCCTCTGATACCTCTCCCGGCGCCTTTTCTGGGACGTTTGGCTGCTCGGGGTATCGCTCTATTTTACTTGGCCCTGCCCCAGAACCGAACCCTTTTCGCCCGCCCTTCGCGACCTGGCGTTTCTGCCCGCCTCCCCTCTCCCGGTATCTCGCTCTAAACCCCTGAAAATACGCCGAATCTGTCAGTAACGACTCGTGAACATCTGGCCCCAAGGCCCTTGCCCCTTGGCTTGGCTTTCTCTACCCTCAAGTACAGTGGCCAATATATGTCCCCGAAACTTACAGTCTGTCTGCTCTCGCCGCACCCACTGGTGCTCAGCGAATTTGAACGCCTGCTCGGCAAGGCCTCGCAGTTCAAGGTGATTGCCAAACAGCTTGAATCCACTCTGGCTCCCGACCTGCGCAACCTCGAACCTCCGAAGGCTCAGGTCTACGTCATTGACGCACACGCCGCGCGCCAGGCTACCGGTGCGCTTCTCACCAATATCCTTGAGCGCTACGCCGATGCCCGCCTGATTGTCGTTGGAGATTCTGTCAACGAGGCCAACGCTTATTCCTTGCTCCGTCTGGGCGTAAAGGGCATTCTCACCTACGCCGAAGCCCGCGACCAGCTTTCCCGCGCTCTTCCGTTGGTCTCCAACGGCGGCTTCTGGGTGCCGCGTTCCGTACTTTCCGGTTTCGTGGATTCCATCCTCACCAGCCAGGGGCGCCGCCTGAAGACCGACACCGTCACCAATCTCAGCCGTCGCGAGCAGGAAGTTCTCGATTCCTTGCTGGAAAATCTTTCCAACAAGGAAATCGCCAGCAAGCTCAACATCGCCGAGCGCACCGTCAAGTTCCACGTCTCGAATCTTCTGAATAAATTTGGCGTGCGCCGCCGCGCGGACCTGATCCTGCTGACCTTCCAGCGCCGCATGGCCCAGGCCTGAACCTCTTTCATTTTTTCGTTTTTGCAGGGGTCCAGCACTGCTGGACCCCATCTTGGCAAGGTCTAATCTGCTTTTCCGTTCTTAACGCTCTTAACGCTTGTCCGTACCTCAATCCCCCACCTTAAACCGGATGATGCACCACAACGCCTGCACTCCGTCTTTCCACGTAATCTTTTTCCCCTCTTCGTACGTGCGCCCCGAATAGCTGATCGGCACTTCATAAATGCGCCATTTGCCTTTGGCCACTTTCGCTGTGATCTCCGGCTCAAATCCGAACCGGTCGGATTTCACCTGGATTCCCTTCAGCACCTCGCGGCGGAACACCTTGTAGCACGTCTCCATGTCCGTCAGCTTCAGGTTCGTGAAGATGTCCGAGAGCAGCGTCAGGAATTTATTCGCCAGGTAGTGCCAGAAATAATGCACGCGCTGCGGCCCGCCCAGGAAGCGCGAACCAAACACCACGTCCGCTCGCCCATCCAGGATCGGCTCCAGCAACTTCGGATAGTCCCGGGGGTCATATTCCAGGTCGGCATCCTGGACCAGCACAATGTCCCCCGTGGCCAGCGCAAATCCCCGGCGCAAGGCCGCACCCTTCCCCTGATTCGTTCCCTGGAAAAAAAACCGCATGTCTTGCAGCTCAATCGGATCACCACCGTCTGTCGAGGTTGCCTGGCTTTCCCCTTTCGTTTGCAGCTCCGCCAAGCCCAGCAGGAATTCACGTGTGCCGTCTTTGGAGTAGTCGTCCACTACCACGATTTCTTTGCGCATCTCGGTTTCCAGAACGCGGCGCAGGATCTCGCAAATCGTATTCTTCTCGTTGTAAACGGGAATCACTACTGAAAGCTTTGCATCCACCATTGCTGCGGGATTCCGTCGGGGGTGTGCCATGGATTTGTCCCTATTGTAAGGGTGCCTTCTCCCATCGTAAAGGTTTCTCTGCCCCATCGCGCGCCCTCTAGCGGCGCAGGGCGTCCTTCGCCGCGACTCCTGTCTGTGGTTAAATAGGATTCGCCAGTCTCTCGACCATGCCCACGTTTTACATCGAACAATTTGGCTGCCGCGCAACGCAAGCCGATGGTGCCGCCATCGAACGCCAATTGCGCGAGCAAGGCTGCCAACTCGCTTCCCACTCCCATGCGGCCGTCGTCGTCGTTTTAAACACCTGCACCGTCACCGCCGCCGCAGATACCCAGGCGCGCGACGCCATCCGCAAACTCTACGCCGCCAATCCCTCCACGCGCATCATCGTCACCGGATGCTATGCCCAGCGCGCTCCCGAAGAACTGGCGATTCTCCCGGGAGTTTCCTGCGTCGTCGGCAACTCCCACAAGCCGCAAATCCCCAATCTTCTCCAGTCCATCGCTCTTATGCCATCCGCAGGGGCGCAGCATGCTGCGCCCCATTTGCCACAATTGCCGCATTCGGTTGGCTTCTTCGAGCCGGCAAAAATCCTGATCGGCGACATCTTCGATCTCTCCGAAGTTCTCGTTGCCCCCGTGCTCGGCGGGGAAGGAAATCACACGCGCCCCACGCTGAAAATCCAGGATGGCTGCAACGCTCGCTGCTCTTTTTGCGTGATCCCTTTTGTGCGCGGGAAATCCCGTAGCCTGCCTCCCAAGAAGGTCGTCGCGGAGGTCCAACGCCTCGCTGATTCCGGCTACCGCGAAATCGTTCTCAGCGGCATCAATCTCGGCGCCTACGGCCGCGATCTTTCGCCGCGCGTCTCATTCCTCCACCTCCTTCGCCGCATCCTCGACGAAACTCCCATCGAGCGCCTCCGCGTCAGCTCCATCGAGCCGCTCGATGTTTCTCTCACTCTCATCGACCTCGTCGCCTCCAGCGATCGCCTCGCGCCCCACTTCCACATGCCCCTGCAATCCGCTTCGGACCGCATCCTCGCGGCCATGCATCGCTGGTACCGCGCCGAACACTACGCCCGCCGCGTCGAACTCATTCACGAACGCCTGCCTCATGCTGCCGTCGGCGCCGACGTCATCACCGGGTTCCCTGGCGAGACCGAAGCCGACCACGCCGCCACGCTGCGTTTCATTGAAGAGCGCCCCTTCACCTACTTGCATGTCTTCTCATATTCACAGCGTCCCGGCACCAAAGCGGCGGCTTTGCCCAATCAGATTCCTGGCAGCGTCATCAAACGCCGCGCGCGCGAATTGCGTTCCCTCGCGGAAAAGAAATCCGCCGAGTTTCGCGCCTTGCAAATTGGACGCACGCTTCGCGTTCTTACTTTGCGCCGCGATCCCGAAGACGATCCTTCCTTCACGCCTGCGCTCTCCGAAAACTATCTGCCTGTCCAACTCCCGCTCACATTGCCGCCCAATCAACTCTTGACGGCTTCCGTCACCCACACCGAAGGCAAAAATCTTTGTGCTTTGCCGCTCGAGCCGGTCCTTGCGGCTTCGGCAGCGGGCTGACGCAATCTCATGCGCATACTTGGCATTTCCACCATCGGTCGAGGCTCCGCGGTAACGCTTCTTGACGAAAAATCTATTCTCTTCGCCATCGAGGAAGAAAAGCTCAATCGCCTGCAGGACTCGCTCGAAATCCCGCGGCTCGCCCTGGCACGCTGCCTGCACGAAAATCAATTGAAGCTGGCGGACTGCCGCGCCATCGCTCTCGCCGATCGCAACGCGCCGCTCGGCCATTCGCGCTCCCGCCGCAAGCGCGCCCCGCGCTCCCCCTTTGAGGACCTTCTCCAACCGCTTCTCCGCGGCGGCCCGCGGCTCTCGCGCTTCGATCATCATCTTTGCCACGCGGCAAGCGCCTACTACACCTCGGGTTTCGATCGCGCCCTCATCCTCACTCTCGATCAAGGGGCCAATTCGCAAGCGGGCCTCGTGGCCCTCGGCGACGGCGATCAAATCGAGCCGCTCCATCCCCTGAAATTTCCCGATTCCCTTGGCTGGTTCTATTCACGCGTCACGGAGCTTGCGGGTCTCCGCTCGCGCCGCGATGAACACAAGCTGCAATGGCTCAGCAAGGATGGCGAGCCGGAATTTCTCCCCGCCTTCCGCAAGCTCTTCACCTGGAAGCCTACCGGCGCACCCGCCCTAAACCGCCGCTACTTTGCCACGGGTCCCGACCACCGGGGGATTTTTTCGCCGCAGTTTTATCGCGAACTCGGGCTTTCTTCGCGCAGCCATCCGCCGGGCCCCGTCGTGCGCGCCAATCTCGCCCGCAGCGCCCAGGATTTTCTCGAGGAAGTTGTCTTGCAGCTTGCCTGTAATTTCGCCGAGCGCACTAACGCACACTCGCTCTGCCTGGCCGGCGGCATTTTCTTGAATGTTCTTCTGGTACACGCCCTCGAAGCCCGGGGTCCCTTCGAGCACGTTTACGTGCAACCCGTCTCCGGCAATGCCGGCACGGCCCTCGGCGCCGCTTATCTCTCCCGCAAGAAAATTACCGGGCACTCCGGCCGCGCGCCGCTTTCGAGCCTTGCGGTTGGATTGCATGCCAGCGCTCAGGAAATGAAAACCGTTCTCGACAACTGCAAAATCGTTTATCGCTATCTTCCCGGAGAAGAACAAACCGTTGAGGAGTCAGCACGGCTGCTTTTGCGCGACAAAATCGTCGCCTGGTGCCAAGGCCGCACCGAATTCGGCCATCGCGCCCTCGGCAATCGCAGCCTGCTCGCATCGCCTTTTTCCGAATACGTCATCGAAAACGTAAACGAATACGTCAAGCACCGCGAGGAATTTCATCCTTTCGCACTTTCCGTTCCCGCCGAGCGCGCCTCCGAGTATTTCGATGCTTCGCCGAATTGCCGCTTTATGACTTCGCTGGCCACGCTCACCAATCCCATCGGCGGCCTCGAACGCTTCGCCTTTCACGGAAACCTGGTGCGCGTCCACACCGTCGAGCAGCACGCCAATCCCATCTTCTGGAAGCTGCTGCACAAATTCGGCGAATCGGCGCCCGCGCCCATACTCGTCAACACCTCGTTCAACCTCTTCGGCGAGCCGCTGGTCACCGACCCGCGCGGCGCCGTCCGCAGCTTTTATTGCGCCGGCATCGACGCCCTTGCCCTCGGCCCTTTTCTACTGGTTAAGTAACCGCGCATTGTAATTCACTGCCGCGCACCCCGCCCCGGTCGAGGATGTGCGTCTTCCTTGTAGAGGTCCAGCACGCTGGACCCCATCTCGGTACCTAGTAACCCGTTGTCATCCCGACCGGAGGCCCGCGTCGTTTGCGGGCCAGAGTGGAGGGATCGCGGCAAATTCTCCACCATATTAGCCAACCCGGAGTCTCCACCCTCCGTCATTCCGAACGGAGTCCGCGAAGTGAGGTACGCTTTTCCATCGCACGCCTTTTGTGCGATGAATCCCGCTGACCTCTTCCCCCACCGCGGCGCAAAATCCCCGCCGCCAGCCTCTGGATTGTTTTCTTGAATTCACCAGCGCCGGGCGGCGCGGTTTCTTTCCGTGGCCGACTATCCCTCGAAGATCACCTGCGCAAACGCCTGTTCCGCCGTGTGCGTAATGCTCACCGCGATATTCTTCACGCCCAGGGCCTCGGCAATCTTTTTTGCCTCGCCCTTCAAAGCCAACGTGGGCCTTCCGCCCTTCTGCCGCACCACTTCCACGTCCACCCAGCGCACCCCGCGGCTCCAGCCCGTCCCCAGCGCCTTCATGGCCGCCTCTTTCACCGCGAACCGTCCCGCGTATCGCTCGTACTTGTTCTTGAACTGCTCGCAGTACGCCACCTCATCCGGCGTATACACGCGCCGCAGAAACCTCTCCCGCTGCGCCTCAATCACCTCCTGGATGCGCTTTACTTCCGCCACATCAATGCCCAGTCCAACGATCATTCCGCTGCCCATCCTCGACCCGATTATACTGTCAGGACCATGCCGCGACGGAAATCATCAGCGAAAAAGCCTTCCATCCGCAAACGCCCGATTCCGCAGCTCCTGCCTCTTTCACCGCCCTGGGTTTTGCATCGTTCCCGCGGCCTGCAAATCCTACAGCTCGCGCCATTCCGCAAATTCTCCTGGCTCGTCCACGGATTCAGCACGCGGCCTGGCGGCGTTAGCGCTCTCGATGGCCGGCAATTCCTGAATCTCGGCTTCATGGAATGGGATACCCGCGAAAACGTCGCCGAAAACCGCCGCCTCCTGCAAGCCGCGCTCGATGCGGAGAGTTTCGCGCTAGCGCCGCTCAAGCAAATTCACTCCGACGTAATTCGCCTCTTCTCCGCCACGCCCGCCCACGCCTGCAAGGGCGACGCCTCGGCCACGAATCACCCCGGCCTGCTTCTCGCCGTGCAAACCGCCGATTGCGTCCCGATTCTTCTCGTTGATCCCAAAAAGCGCGCCGTCGCCGCCATTCATGCCGGTTGGAAGGGCACGCTCGCCCGCATTGCCGAAAAGGCCGTCGGCCGCCTGCGCCTCGAATTTGGCTGCAAGCCTGCTGATCTCCTCGCCGCTCTCGGCCCCGCCATCGGCCCCCGCTGTTACGAGGTCGGCGCCGACCTCGTAACCAAATTCACCGCGCAGTTCGCTGACACCTCCGGCTATTTCGATGAGCCGCGCACCGGCGATGAGCCCAATCCGCTGCAGTGGCTGAGCATGGCGCCCCCGGGCCACCAGCCCCCGCCGCGCAATGTCCACCTGGATCTTCCCAAAGCCAACCGCGCGCAGCTCCTCGCCGCCGGCCTGCGCCCGCAAAACATCTTCCCCTGCGGCCTTTGCACCGCCTGCCGCACCGACTTCTTTTTCAGCCACCGCCGCGAAGGCGCTCTCTCCGGCCGCCTCATGTCGGTGATTGGAATTCGCAAATAAGCAGGGGGTATTCTTCAAGGCAAAACGGCCAGCGGAGAAGTCTTAACCTCAATCAACGCCAACTGCCCGCAGGCCGCCATCACATCGCGTCCGCGCGAATAGCGCACAAAGGCCGGTACGCCGCGCTCCACGAGAATCCGCCGGAACTCCTCGATCTTCTCTTCGCTCGATTCCCTGTACGGCAACTCGCCCGGATTCCACGGGATTAAATTCACCTTCACGCTTTTCAGCGGCGCCAGCAGCTTCACCACGCGCCGCGCATCTTCCGCCGCATCGTTCACGCCGCCCAGCATCACGTACTCAAACGTCAAATGTTCCCAATTGCGAAGCGGATATCGCCGGCAAGCCTCCATCAGCACTTTCAACGGATACTTGCGGTTGACGGGCATCAGCGCATCACGCTGCTCATCGTTCGACGCATTTAGCGAGATCGCCAGCTTCGGCCGCACCGCTTCTTTCGCCAGCCGCTTCATGCCCGGGACGATGCCGCTCGTCGAGAGCGTCACGTGCTTCGGCGAAAGCCCCACGCCGTCTTCATCCAGCAGAATCCGCAGCGCCCCCATCACATTTTCAAAATTCAGCAGCGGCTCGCCCTGTCCCATCAGCACCACATTCGTCCGCCCCGCCAAGCCGCCCTCTTCCGCATCGTCCGTCCCGTCACCTGTCGTCGCGCCTGAATTTTTTTCTGGAGCCTCACCCATTTCTTTCAGCGGCACCAGCACTTGTCCCACAATCTCTCTCGCCGTCAAATTCCGGATCAATCCAAGCTGCGCCGTCAGGCAAAACTGGCAATCCACCGCGCAGCCCGCCTGCGTCGAAATACAAATCGTCTGCCGTCCCTCGCTCGGCATGAACACCGCTTCCACCGCCGTCGGCTTCTGCAGTTTCTGTCTCGCCTTTCTCTTCTCTGTGTCCTCCGTGTCCTCTGTGGTGAAATTCCTCTCTTCTCCGATTCCAAGCAAATATCGCACCGACCCATCCTTCGAGAAATACCTCCGCCGCACCGCAGGCAAAGTGATGGTAGCCTCGCGCGCCAGCTTTTCCCGCAGCGGCCCCGGCAAATTCGTCATCCTCGCCACGTCGAATTTCCGTTCCGCATACAGCGCGTGATAAATCTGCCCGCCACGATACTCGGGCTCCCCGAGGTTTTTGCAGTACGCCCGCAATTCCTCTAGCGATTTTCCCAGCAGTTCCATCCGCACCCAGCCCTTCCGCTCTTATTCTCTCACTATCAGAAGCAAATCCATCGGCAGCCCCTGCCCTCCTGTGTCGCCCGCCCACAATCAACGTAACCCCATGCAAATATTGGATTTATCGCTTCTGGCCAGCATGTCTTACTCGCCACTCGCCTCTCTCTCCCCCGTATGCAACAATACTTTCATGGTCTCCAACGTCCGCGACATCCAGCGCCACGTTCTTCCCAACGGCCTCATTGTTATTACCGAGACCATGCAGCACGTCCGCTCCGTCTCCGTGGGCATCTGGGTCCGCAACGGCTCTCGCCGCGAAGTCCCCGCCGAAAACGGTCTGGCCCATTTCCTGGAGCACATGGTTTTCAAAGGCACCGACCGCCGCTCCGCCGAAGATATCGCCCGCGAAATGGATTCCGTCGGCGGCATGCTGGACGCTTTCACCTCCAAGGAGCAAATCTGCTTCAACGCCAAGGTGCTCGACGAGCACCTGCCCATCGCCTTCGACGTTCTCGCCGACCTGGTTCTGCGCCCCAAGCTCGATTCCGATGACGTCAACAAGGAGCGCCAGGTCGTTCTCGAAGAGATCAAGATGGACCTGGACAATCCCGAGTACCTGCTCCACGACATCTTCACCCGCGGCTTCTGGCCGGAGCATTCTCTTGGCCGGCCCATTCTCGGCACACCGGAAACGGTGCGCAATTTTGACCGCGAAGCCCTGTGCCACCGCTTCCAGAACTGGTTCGCGCCAGACCACATCATCATCACCGCCGCCGGAAACATCACCCATCCGCAGGTTCTCGAACTGGTCGAGCAGGAATTTGGCCGCTTGCAGCCTATCGGTTCGCCGCGGGAAGATCCCGCGCCTTCCACCAGCGCGCCCATCAATCTGGAAACCAAGCGTGATCTGGAGCAGGTCCATCTGTGCATAGGAGTGCCTTCGCTGCCGCTTGCCCACGAGCGCCGCTTTGGCGTGGCGGTGCTGAATAATCTTCTGGGTGGCGGCATGTCCTCGCGGCTGTTCCAGAACATCCGCGAAAAGCAGGGCCTGGCCTACGCCGTCTTCAGCGAGATCACGCCTTATTCCGATGCCGGGATGCTGACCGTCTATGCGGGCACGGCCAAGGAAACCGTCGACAAGGTTCTCGACCTCACCGTTGCGGAATTTCGCGCGATGAAGGAATCGCCCGTCTCCGATGAAGAGCTCCTCCGCGCCAAGAACCATCTCAAAGGTTCCCTGATGCTCTCGCTCGAATCCACCAGTTCGCGGATGTCCAACCTGGCGCGCCAGGAACTCTATTTCCAACGTTTCTATTCGCTCGACGAAATTCTCATGTCCATCGAAGCGGTTACGCGCGACGAAGTGCAGTCCCTCGCCCGTGAATTCTTCCAGCCCAACCGCGTCGCCCTCACCGTCCTCGGCCCCCTCAACGGCTTCTCCGTGGACCGCGCCCGTCTCGCCTGCTAAGCTCCGCGCCTGCCCGAAGGGATCAATTCACTTTGATGGCGCCGCAGCATTTCTTGTATTTCTTTCCGGAACCGCAATAACACGGGTCATTGCGCCCGATTTTCTCCTGCTTCTGCTCGTGTAGCCCAAACAGTGCTCGGTCTCTTTTGGCGGCGGCGTTGCGTTCCCGGTGCGGCGCGAAATACCGGTACATCTCCGTGACCATTACCGAAAGCCCTGCCAGGAGTCTCTCCCTCTGCGCATCCGTCATCGGCTCTTTATACGTACGGAGTTCAGGGTCGGGATCGTCTTCGTGCACCAATGCAAAGATGGGAACAAACCACCCCGCCTTGTCCTCGTTGTCGAGGATCTCCTTCCACAATCCCCTGCGCATATCCGCCCCACGGAGAAACCCCAGGGCCCAGTTATTCCCGTAAGCTTTTCCTTCGTCATCTTCCAGCAGCAAGGGCATAAAGAAATCGCCCGAACGGAACGCGTCTCCTACCGCGTTCCAGTGATGCATGATCAAACTAAAAAACAGTTGGGCCGCTTCAAGGTTGGGGAAAAGCTCTTCATTCTCGAGGGCGTCCTCGGAACCAAGAATCACCGGCAAATATTCGCTCGGCAGCACGAGCTCCGGGCAGCAATGCAGCGCCGCAAAGAACCCGTCCAACTCTTCCAGGTCCATCGCGCCGTCATCCCAGAGTTGGTCCAGAAATTCCCCGAGGACCTCCAGCTTTGCGTCCCAGAAGCGGTCCAGGCTCTCCGGCTTGTCGTCCAGTTCATCCATATCCGCCGATTTTATCGCCTTGTGGCGCTGTTGCCGTCAAGAAATCTTTTTCTTGCGCATTGACGCGATTCTCCCGCTCTGCCATCATCTTCCAAGTTTCGAGTTTCGTTTTTCGAGTTTCGCTTTTCGGCTTTCGTTCTTCGGGGAGAATCTCCATCGGCTTGCGCGTTTCCATTCTCGCGTCCGGCAGTTCGGGCAATATCACGGTGCTCGAAACCGAACGCACCTGCCTCCTTGTGGACGCCGGCCTGGGCAAGCGCGAAACCCTGGCGCGCCTTGCCGCCATCGAAAAAGATCTCGATCGCCTGGATGGCATCCTGATCACCCACGAACACACCGACCACTGCGGTGGCCTCCCGCAAGCCCTCGGCCTCTGGAAAGCCCCGCTTTACGTCACGGAGCCCACCTTGGACGCGCTCCGGCATATTCTTCCGGACACCTTCGGCAAGCGGCTCAATCGCGTCGAGTCCATCCAGGCGGGCCAGTGCTTTTCCATTGGCGACATCGAAATTCACGCCTTCGCGATTCCGCACGATGCCGCCGATCCCATCGCCTTCACCTTTCGCACCAACGGCACCAAGGTGGCCATCTGCACCGATCTTGGTTACATGCCGAATCACGTCAAAGTGCATCTGCGCGAAACCGACTGCCTGATCCTGGAATCCAACCACGACCTCGACATGCTTAAGGTTGGCCCTTATCCCTGGGTCGTCAAGCAGCGCGTCCTTTCCCGCACCGGCCATCTTTCCAATCACGCGGTCAGTGAGTTCCTCGCTGATCCCGAAGGATTCGATTCGCGCGCGCGCTATCTCGTCCTCGCGCACATCTCCCAGGAAAACAACAATCCCGATCTCGTGCGCCTCTCCGCCGAAGAAGCTTTGCGCCGCCGCCCGGCCGAATCCGCCTTCACCGGCGAGGTCCTGATTGCCTCCCAGCACGTTCCTCTCAGGCCACTGGAGCTATAGCCCCTGCCATTGTCCGCCCGCAAGCGTGGCCGCGAATTCCCGATGCCATGCATCGATTGTTCCGCGCAGGGATTCATTGACTCTCACGGGCATTTCCTCTACCTTGATAGAACTTGGTAGAGGTGCGGCGGCCATGAGTAGCCGCGTGGGTTTCCCCGAATCAGCTTCGGGCACGCGGGCGAAAGGGGCCTTCAGTTGTAGCCGCCGAAATCGCTGTTGTTGCTGAAACACCAGCGGTTGGGGACTCGGTCTAAGGCCAGGTCACTGTCATCCGGAAATCGGATGGAGCGCTATCGAGAGGCGGCAGCCCGAGCACATCCTCGCGCTTTCTTCCTTTCCTCTCGCTCCTTCCAGATAAAATCAGGTACGCATGGATTTGTTCGCATTTACGCGCGCTCTCGTTGATCTCGATTCGACCACCGGCCACGAAAAAGCGGTGGCCGATTATCTCTTCACCCATCTTTCGTCGCTGGCCGCGCGTTACAACACCCGCGTGGAGCGCCTGGCCGCCGCGCCCGATCGGGACAATCTCTTCGTCGTCTTCGGCGAGCCCGTCGTCACCCTCTCCACGCACATGGACACGGTCCCACCGTTCTTTCCCTCCCGCGAAGACGCCACGCATATCCACGGCCGCGGCTCGTGCGACGCCAAGGGCATCATCGCCGCGATGGTCGCCGCTGCCGAATCGCTGCTGGACGGCGGCACGCGCAACTTTGCGTTGCTGTTTGTGGTCGGCGAGGAGCGCAACAGTATCGGCGCCAAAACCGCCGCTGCGGCTCCGCGAGGTTCACGCTTCCTCATCAATGGCGAGCCCACGGAAAATCGCCTCGCCCTCGGGTGCAAAGGCGCTCTTCGTTATGAACTCACCGCGCGCGGCAAGCTGGCTCATTCCGCTTATCCGGAGCTGGGCCACTCCGCCATTCATGTGCTGCTCGACGCGCTGCGCGACATCCGTGCGATCTTTTTGCCTAGCGACCCGCTTCTTGGCCAGGCCACTCTCAATGTCGGCACTCTCTCCGGCGGGCGTGCGCCTAACGTGCTGGCAGACGAGGCCGGCGCCGAAATCATGTTCCGCCTGGTGGGCGAGCCCAGCGCCATTCGTGCGGAAGTGGCACGCGCGGCGGCAGCGCACAACATCGAGGCCCGCGAAATTCTCTATTTCCCCGCGGTTCATATGGCCCCGCTTGATGGCTTGCCCACCACCGTCGTGGCCTTCACCACGGACATTCCCTCGTTCAACGGCGCCTGGGGCCAGCCGTTTCTCATCGGCCCTGGCAGCATTCACGTGGCGCACACTGGCGAGGAGCGCATCTCCAAAACCGAATTGACCGCCGCCGTGGAGATTTACGCGCGCATGGTTCGCCAACTTCTCGCTACGGGGGCCGCACCCTCATGAGCACGCCACTCGCAATCGTAGGCACCGGCAAAATGGGCAGCCTCGTCGAGCAACTCGCCCCTGAACACGGCTTCGAGGTGCGCGCGCGCTTTGACGTTGAGAACATCGCTGCGCTTTCCCGCGAGTCGCTGAACGGCGCCGCAATCGCCATCGAATTCACCGCTCCGGCCGCCGCGCCCGAAAACCTTCGCCGCCTCGCCGCGTTCGGCGTGAGGACCGTTTGTGGCACGACCGGCTGGTACGACCATCTCCCGCAAGTCCGCAACGCCGTCGCCGCTTTGGATACGGCGCTGGTGTACGCCCCGAATTTCTCCATCGGCGTAAATCTATTCATCGAGACTGTCGCGCACGCCGCCGCTCTTTTCGCGCAGCACCCCGAATACGAAGCCTGGGGCTGGGAGATTCATCATTCCGCAAAGAAGGACGCGCCCTCCGGCACGCTGAAAAAACTTGCCGAAGAGATCCGCGCTGCGGGATACACCGGCTCGCTCACCCTCAGCGCCAATCGCGCGGGCGCGCACACCGGCACGCACGAAATCGGTTTCGATTCGCCGGCGGACACCATCACGCTGCGGCACACCGCGCGCAGCCGCGAAGGATTCGCCCACGGTGCGCTCCTTGCGGCGCGCTGGATTGCCGGGAAGAAGGGCGTCTTTGAATTTCGCGAAATTCTGAATGAGTTGGGCAGTTCGGGTGGGGCGTCGGCGGCGCAGTGATCAACCGGCGTTAATTCCGGCCGTCGTTTTCGTGAAAGTGCTTTTTGACGGAGTTCGTATTTTTGATTTAGACGTGGAGGAAGAAACAATGTTTACCGGAACTGGCACCGCGCTCGTTACTCCCTTTCGCCGCGATGGTTCGCTGGACGAATCCACGCTGCGCGCGCTGGTCAAGCGCCAGATTGCCGCGGGCATCAATTTTCTTGTGCCCTGCGGCACCACGGGGGAAAGCCCGACGCTTACCCATCAGGAACATTTGCGCGTCGTCGAGATCGCTGTGGAACTCGCGAAGGGCAAGGTGCCCGTGCTCGCCGGTGCCGGTGGCTACAACACCGCGGAAGTGATCACTCTCTCGCGCGAACTCGTGGACCTCGGCGCAAACGGCATCCTCTCCGTCACGCCGTACTACAACAAGCCCACGCAGGAAGGCCTCTACCAGCATTTCAAGGCCATCGCTGAAGCCGTCAGCCTGCCTATCATACTGTACAGCGTGCAAGGCCGCACCGGGGTCAACATCGAACCCGCCACCGTCGGGCGCCTTTCGCAAGTCGAAAATATCATCGGCATCAAGGAAGCCTCCGGCAACATTTCGCAGATGTCCACGATCCTGAATGCCGTGCCCGAGGATTTCCTGGTGCTTTCCGGCGATGATGCCATCACGCTTCCTTTGATTGCGCTTGGCGGGCGCGGCGTCGTCTCCGTGGCTTCCAACGAAATTCCCGCGGAGATGACCGCTCTCACGCGGCTCGCGCTAGCCGGCGATTTCGCGGGCGCCCGCCAGGTGCACCGGCGCTTCCTGCCGCTCATGGATATCAATTTCGTCGAGTCCAATCCCATTCCCGTGAAAGCGGCGCTGGCCGAAATGGGCTTGCTGGAGGCGGTGTGGCGCTTGCCTCTGGTTGCGCCGAAGCTGGAAAATCGCGCGCGTATTCGCGCGGTTCTGGAATCCCTGAATCTCGTCGGGCGAATTCATGCTGCAGCCACAAATTGAAGCGCTCTTCGATGCGCCTCCGCCCGCCTACTTGCCGGAGCATTTCGCGTTGTTTGATGCCTTCAAGGCGGGCCTGAACCGCGGTGAAATCCGCGCCGCCGAACCCGACCCCGCCTCCCCGACCGGTTGGCGCGTCAATCCCTGGGTGAAGAAGGGCATTCTCCTCGGCTTTCGCATGGGCGCGATCGTGGACATGTCCATCGACGCGCGACGCCAGCCGTTCTTCGATAAGTCCACGTATCCGGTGCACGCGATTTCCGACGCGGACGGCGTCCGCATCGTTCCCGGCGGCTCCAGTATTCGCGATGGCGCGTACATCGCGCGCGGAGTGATCTGCATGCCGCCAATGTTCGTGAATGTGGGCGCGTACGTCGGCGAGAACACGCTGATCGACTCGCACGCCCTGGTGGGCTCCTGCGCGCAGGTGGGCCGTAACTGCCACATCTCCGCCGCTGTGCAGATTGGCGGCGTGCTCGAGCCCATCGGCGCGCTGCCGGTGATCCTCGAGGACGATGTTCTTGTTGGGGGGAATTGCGGCGTGTATGAAGGCACGATTGTGAGGCGCCGCGCTGTGCTCGGCACCGGCACGATCCTCAACCGCTCGATTCCCGTGTACGATCTGGTGCGCGACGCTGTTTATTCTGCGAAGGACGATCAGCCGCTGGTCATTCCCGAAGATGCCGTCGTGGTGCCCGGCGCCCGCGCCGTCACGCATCCCGCTGCCACCAAGTGGGGCCTCTCGCTGCAGGCCGCCGTCATCGTCAAATACCGCGACGCCAAGACCGGCGCCCGCATCCAGCTCGAAGACCTGCTCCGGTAGGAGAGAGAGTTTACAGTTCACAGTTCGGAGCAGAGCCCTGCACGCAGTGGCTAGAGTAGCGAGTCCCGGCCTGGCGTCTACCCCGGCCCGGTCGGGGAGTCGGGCCACTCCGGGGTTTCTGCTGCCCTTTTAGGAGCGCGGGACTCCTGCGCCTCTACAAGAGACGGCCGAACCCAAGAGCCGACCGGCCCGCGGGCCTCACGCTTCGCACATCGCCAAGCGTGTCGGAAATACCGTATCATTACATTGGGATTGCCCTGGAGATGCTCACGTGATTCCACGTTACACACGCGCAGAGATGGGACGGGTTTGGAGCGACGCCAACCGCTACCAGAAGTGGCTCGACGTTGAGCTGGCCGCCGCCGATACGCTGGCCGAAGCGGGGTTCGTGCCGAAAGACGCCGCCGCGACGATGCGGGCGCGCGCCAAGGTGGACGCGGCGCGCATCAACGAACTTGAAGCGCGCGTCAAGCATGACGTGATCGCCTTCACCATGGCCGTGGGCGAATCCATTGGCGACCCGGTGGCCGCGCGCTGGCTGCATTACGGCATGACCTCGAACGACGTGGTGGACACGGCGCAGGCGCTTTTGATCCGCGACGCTTCCCGCATCATCGAGCGCGACCTCATCCTGTTCGCCGAAGTCCTGGATGTGCGCGCGCACGAATTCCAGCACACGCCGCAGATTGGGCGCACGCACGGCGTGCATGCGGAGCCCATCACTTTTGGCCTGAAAATCGCCAACTGGTTTGCAGAAAACCAACGCAACATCTCCCGTTTCCGCGAAGCTTCGCGCGGCATGGAACACGGGAAAATTTCCGGAGCGGTGGGCAACGCTTCGCACCTGGGCCCGGAAATCGAGGAGAAGATCTGCAAGAGGCTCGGCCTGGAAGTGACGCGCATCGCCACGCAGGTGATTCAGCGCGACCGCCACGCCCATTACATGAGCTCCCTGGCCCTGATTGCCGCGACACTCGAAAAAATCGCCATGGAAATCCGGCACCTGCAGCGTACCGAGGTCCGCGAAGCGGAGGAGTTTTTCGGTGGGGAGCAGCGGGGAAGTTCCGCGATGCCGCACAAACGCAATCCGGTCACCTGCGAGCAGATGTGCGGCTTGGCGCGGCTGGTGCGCAGCAACATGCTGGCGGCTTACGAAAATGTGGCGCTGTGGCACGAACGCGACATCTCTCACAGCAGCGTCGAGCGCATCATCCTCCCCGACTCGACGATTCTGGTGGACTACATGCTCGCCAAGATGACCGCAATCGTCAGCCAGATGCGCATCTTCCCGCAGCGCATGCTGCGCAACCTGGAATCCACGCATGGCTTAGTCTTCTCAGGCCAGTTGCTGCAGGACCTGGTGGAGAAAGGCATGCCGCGCGACGACGCGTACAAAGCCGTGCAGGAAAATGCTATGGCCGCGTGGGAATCGGAGACCAGCTTCCGCGACGGTGTGGCGCGGGATGCGCGCATCACGAAGTACCTGAACCCGGCCGAGCTGGAGCATACCTTCGATTTGCAGCGGCAATTGCGGTACGTGGACAATCTGTTCGAGCGCGTCTTTGGCGCGCATCCCGCCGGTGAAAAGGGCATCGCCAACAAAGCCTGAAGCCACTATGGGGAAAGCACTTTTCTTTAGGAGGCCGGGGCTTCAGCCCCGGCGTAAGGCCCTTATGACCCTCGGGCTTTAGCCCCTGAAGAAAGTCTTTCAGGGGTTTTTCCGCAGCATCGAAAGTCCTACGCTCCCGTCTGCGGAAAATTGCAGCAAAACACAAAAGAGCTCCCGGTCGCACGGGAGCTCTTCGGTCCTTGCCTCTTCCGAGCCGGCAAAAAGCCGGCTCAGCTGCGGAGGCGGAAACTATTCGACGCGCTGCACGTAGCGCGCTTCGGAGGTGTCCACGCGAATCCTGTCGCCTTCATTGACAAAAGGGGGCACGTTCACAATGAGCCCGGTCTCCAGCGTGGCGGGCTTCATTACCGCGCTGGCCGTGGCTTTCTGCAGCGTGGGCTCGGTCTGGATCACTTTCATGTCCATGGTGTCCGGCAAGTCCACGCCAATGGCTTTTTCGTTGTGGAACTCGATTTTCACGATAGTGTTGGGAATCAGGTAGTTCACGGTCTCGCCGAGCTCGTCCTTGGTCATCTGCATCTGCTCGTAGGTCTTCGTGTTCATGAAGTGGAAATCGTCGCCCTCTTTGTAGAGATACTCGAATTCGATTTCGTCCAGGATGGCGCGATCCACGAATTCTTCCGCGCGGAAGCGATACTCGATGATAGCGCCGGTGCGGAGGTTCTTCATGCGCGTCTGCATCGAGCCGCGCTTGTTGCCCGGCGTGCGGTGCTCGGTGGTGAACACGGTAAAGAGATCGCCCTCATGCTGGATCACCATGCCGGGGCGAAGTTGTGTGGCTTTAACGCTGCTCATAAATGAATGCGGCACCGGAGCGGCCGGCGCCGGAAACTCCTCTTCAAGTTAGGGACATTTCGGAAATTCCAAACGGCTCCCCGAAGGAACAGCGCGTGGAATGACACGAGGCACACAGGGAAGAATGGCGGTCCCTGCGCGGAAAACCAGTATAAACGGGGCGTTCCAACGGGTCAATTCGCCTTATTCCCAGTCCATTGCACCGGAAATCAACGAGGCGATTCGTTCAGACGCCTTGGCGAGCTCCCGTCACCGGCAGGCCGGAGTAATGAACATGGACCAAACGCCATCGCCCATCGGGGCCTCTTCGGTAAACCTGGGTTTCTTTGCCATCTGTAGTCACAGGTGGACCGTCACTTCGCCATTTGGCGACGAAGTGCCAGTTAAATTCAGCCCAGGCGGCATCCTCATACACGCAGATGGTGACATCTCGGACCTGCAAATCCCGCTGAGAGAAGAGACCACCCATCAAATCTTCGTAAACACTTCGCTTAATTTCATCCCAGCCATGGGCTTCGCCGCGAGGATGGATAAACGAAACATCTGGAGAATCAGACCAGATTTCAAACGCTAGGGTGGTATCGGCGTCGTCAATGGATTTCACATATTTTGCGATGAGGGCACGAATTTCAGTGACATCGCCGGTCGAGTCGGTTGACTGCACCTTTTGACTGACCGGAGATTTTTCTGCCGCGGCCCTTTCCTTCGCGGCTTCGGCCATGATTTTCTCGATCTCGGCGGGATCGCGCGGCAGTTTCTGGCTGAGGAGTTCGTGGCCGGACTCGGTGACCAGCACGTCGTCCTCGATGCGCACGCCGAGATTCTCCTCGGGGATATAAATCCCGGGTTCCATGGTGACGACCATGCCCGGCGCCAGTGGTTTGCAGCCCTCCAGGCCCGGATCGTGCACGTTCAGCCCGATCGAGTGGCCCAATCCGTGAGTGAAATACTGTCCCAGCGGCTTGCCGTGCAGATCCTTGCCGTGCGTGTTGATGTAGTTGTAGGCGATGGCGAACAGCGCATCTTTTTTGTCATGTTTTTCGCGGCAGCCAATAACGGCGCCCGGCCGGACCGCGTCTATCGTGGCATCCTGCGCGCCCAGCACGATCTCATAAATTTCGCGCTGCCGCGGGCTGTACTTGCCATTGGCCGGCAAGGTGCGCGTGATGTCCGCGGCGTAGCCGCTGTATTGTGCGGCCACGTCCAGCACCACGATGTCGCCGTCCTCGATCTTGCGGGAGAGCTTGTTGTAGTGCAGCGTCGTCGAATTAGGTCCCGCGCCGACGATGGGCGCGTAGGCTTCGGCTTCCGCGCCGCCCATGGTGTGGACAAAGTCCATCTTGGCCGCGACCTGATACTCGAACAGGCCCGGCCGCATCATTTTCATGGCCTCGAAGTGGGCATCGAGCGAAAGACTGATGGCCCGGCGCAGCAGGGAAAGTTCGGTGGGCGATTTAACGGCACGCAGGTCGGTGATATTGCTGCGAATGTCTTTGAGGGTCGCCTGGGGGGCAGCGAGCTTCATCCATTCCACAACTTCTTTTTCGTGAGGATAGCCGCCCAGTTCATGCTGGTAGGGAAGGATGGTATAGAACGCAGGATAGATTTTGGCGAGGCGTTCGACCGTGGCGCGCAATTCCGGCAGCGGTTTCACCAGCGCAAAACCCGTGCGCGACTCGATCCCGGGATCGCTGGGCGACATCTTCACGCCGTTCCACTTCTCTTTGTTCGGATTCTTGGGCGGCAGGAAAAAGATTTCGCGCGGCCCTGCCCAGTCATCCTTTTTTGCGCTGCTGCCATTGGGCGGCAGGAGGATCAGCGCGGCCTCCTCTTCGTTGTGGCCAGTGAGGTAATAGAAATTTTCTTCTTGCGCGAAAATATAGGTCTGCGCCTCTTCTTCGCGGTTGGTATAGCCGAGCAGCACGATGGGGCCGTCAATGTTGGAAGCGAGCTTGGCGCGGCGTTCGGCATAGACGGAATTGGGCTCGCGCTCGCGGCGCTGTTGCGCCATGGCGGGAAGCAGCGCGCAAAACGCCAGCAGGAGCATTGTGGCGACGCGCCAGGCCCAGCCTTGGCCACTCATGCACGCCAAACTCATTGGGAAACGACGAGACACACCACTCATTCGGCCACCTCAGGGTCCCTCAGGGCAATAGAGGGAAAACAAAATTGTAGCCGAAAAGAGCGCGGTCTGGGAAACGCGGGGCCGGGACATAAAGACTCCGGGAGCCGATGGTCTGAAAAAGTTGATGAGTCTCAAGCGGGAGAGGGCTGAATGATTTGACAGTAGCGCTCTGGGCAACCGCGCGGCATCGCGGCATGAAACCGGGCTAGGATAGAAGAATAGAAAGGCTCCAGCCAGGGAGGGACCGTGGAACGCGAACGCCGCCGCACGCCGAGGTATGTCTTTTTCGCCAGCGCCGAACTCCTTGAAGAGAAATCGGAAGTGCGCGTGGCTTCCCGGGTCAGCGAATTGAGTTTGCATGGGTGTTACCTGGACATGATGAATCCCTTCCCCAAAGACACCCTCGTGCTCCTTAGGATTTGGGCCGACGAAAAGGTCTTCCAGACGAAAGGCAGAATCATTTACTCGCAGCCCAACATGGGCGCTGGCGTCGTCTTCCTCGATGTGCAACCCATGTATCTGCCGATCCTGCAACACTGGCTCGAAGTCGCCGCCCAAAAGCAATAGCGCTCACCCTCAAAGTCTATTCTCTACGAGAAGAGTAAGGACGCAGCCGGGAATGGCTGCGGCGAAGATACGCGCTCACGTATGAGCGGGAAGCACGGAGCGCAGTACGGCGAAGTAGTGGCAGGTGCTGCCGCCAAGGACGAACAGGTGCCAGATGGCGTGGGCATAGGGAATGCGCTTGGAAGCGTAGAAAATGATCCCCGCGGTGTACAGCAGCCCGCCGGCAAGCAGCAAAACTAACGTCGTCGCGGCGATGTGCGCAAACACGGGCTTGGCGGCAATCACCACCAGCCATCCCATGCCCACGTAAACTGCAGTCGAGAGAAAGCCGAAGCGCTCGACAAACCAGAACTTGAAGACGATGCCGGCGGCCGCAAGTCCCCAGACCACGCCGAAGAGCGACCAGCCCCACGCGCCGCGCAGGTTCACCAGCAGGAAGGGCGTGTACGTGCCTGCAATCAGCAAGTAGATTGCCGAGTGATCGAAGATGCGCAAAGCGCGCTTGAACCGCGGCGAAGGGACGGCGTGGTACAGGGTGGAAGCGGCGTACAGGCAAACCAGCGTGCTGCCGTAAATCACGCTGGCCACGATGTGCCAGGGCGTGCCGCGCAGCGCCGCCAGCACTAGCAAAACCACGAAGCCTACGATGCTCAGTGCGAGGCCAACTCCGTGCGTGACAGCGTTGGCCAGCTCCTCGATGGTGATGTGCCGGCGCAGCCTGCGAACGAGTCGCTCCATACCTATTAGATTGCGCGAATACGAGAAGCGTGACAAGAGCGGAATGTGACGCAGGTCACGTCTGTCACGTGACCACCAGCCTCGCTTTCTCAATGGCCCTGTTTCCTAATCTGTGCAGCCAAAGTACATTCCCGGCAAAAGGTGGAGGTGTGTGCCATGAAGAGCGAAACGCCCTCGTTTTCAGTACGGCCGAGTGGGGCGCATATCGCGTTGGCCTTAGTAGCGCTGGCTGGGCTCGTGCTCTTTATTTTGGCGTGCCGCCCTTCCTGGAGTCCCGACGGCCAACGGGTGCTCTATTCCTACGGGGATAAGGAGACGCTGAGAGCCGCTGTGGCCGTTTTTGACCGCAAGACCCACACCTCGCGGGTGATTTGGGCGGGCACGGACGAAACAGAATCCGATCACCGATTGGTGGCGACGCAGTGGAGCGCGGATGGAGAGCAGGCAATTCTTACGTCGGCCTCGAGCGAGTACACCGATCTTCTGGTGCTGCCTTTCCGCACCCAGAAGACCGCGCGGCGTTTCACGCTGGACGCATCGGGAAGCAGCGAGTATCTTCCCTATCCGCAGATTGCGAACTATCTGTTCATCGGGGGCCAGAAAGGCATTTACCGGCTTAATCTGGAAAACGGAGAAATCCTGAAAAAAGAGCCGGACAAGGCCATTAGTGGCGAGGATGGCTTCCTGCTGTTTGAATCCGGCCGCACGCTGATGTATCTGGTCAAGATCAAGCCTGAAGATGTTCCCGCACCCAAAGAGGGCGCAAAGGTCCCTGAGGAGAAACCTGCGGGAATCCTGGAGTTCGGCGAGATCGATCCGAGTGATTTGAGTTTTCGCGCTACCCAGAAGGTCACAGAAGCGATGCTGAATGCCAAGGGGATAGGCGATATCACCGGCTTTGTTGACGTCGAGCCGAAGAGCCGGACCATGGCTATCACTGGTGAACTTCTCGACGGCGGGCGTCCGGCAATCGTGATCCTCGGAAACGACGGAAACGACGGGATCGAGAAGATTCTGGATGCTGAAATGAAGAGTAAGGAAGATGGCTTGGGTAATCCGCAATGGTCCCGGGACGCCAAACTGATTTACGCTCCGGCGCTGTTCCGGAACGCGGCGACAGGCAGGACACAATTTGCCGTTGTGGAAGTGCCGCTGGATGGGAAGAAACCGCGCATCGACCCAATCAGCGAAGGGCCCAAAGCGGAGTTCGACGATAACTTTTTGAGTATGGCACAGATCGCGCTTTCGCCCGATGGCAAACTCATCGCGGTGAGCAATGGTTACAACGAGAAGGTCCGGCCAGAGAAAAGAGGAATCTTCCTCCTGGATGTGAGCCAGCCGGGGCGGCCGGTGAGTTTTTATCCCGCGCCTGCGTTGCCGGCAGTGCCGCAGAAGCCCGCAAACAAAACTGAGGCTAAGCCAGCAGCCAAGGAGTAGCGCCGTGGAACCGCTACGCGAGATTTTCTCTTACGTGTGCGGGCAGCAGCACAACTGGGCGCCGGGCGGCGTGGAATTGCCGTTCTGCCAGCGTTGCACCGGGTTATATGTCGGAGCGGCGCCCGCCTCGCTCGTTTTTCTGTTGTTCAAGCCAAAGCCCACGAGCCGCATACTGTGGCTGCACGGAATCTGCTTGCTGCTGATGATTCCCTTCGGGTACCACCTGGTGGCACAAACGGGTGAAGAGAGAACACTGACCGGGCAACTATTCGCCTTCGGCTTGATCTACTACTTGACGCTGTTGCCGGCAGACCGTCTGCCAAAGTGGGAAGCACTTTGGGAGTGCAATTCGTCGAGCTACCTGATGGGAGTGGTCATGGCGTTGTTGGCGCTGCAAGTTGATGTGGCCTGGGGCGGGTTGCGCACGAATGCCATACTTGCGTGGTTGGGCGCCGCCGGGCTGGTCCTGTACGGATTTCTTGTCCTGACGAATGTTTTGCTATTGGTGTGGCTTGCGTGGGAGTCGCTGCGCAGGCGCATTGGTTCATCCCCAATATGAATGACTCGTTTCTATTCGTGAGACCGCCGCGGCCGCTCTGGCCGTTCAATGGTCCGGGAAGCGCGTTCTGGCCGCCGCTGGCGTTTGCGTCGATGGCGGCTGCTTTGCGCTGCGCGCTTCCCGATCTGCAGGTGGCCATTCTTGATGCGCCGGCGCTGGAGATGGGCTGGAAGAGTATCACGCGAGAATTGCGAACACGGCAGCCTTCGTTCGTGGGGATCGGCGAAGAAGCGGTGAGCTGCGTGGAAGGGTTGCGCGCCGCCGCGCTGGCAAAAGAATGTGGCGCGAAGGTGATCGCCGGGGGCTGCTTCTTCGGCAATGTGGCGGAAGCCGTCTTGCGGACGGGCCAGGTGGATGCGGTGGTACACGGGGAAGGGGAAGTCACTCTCGTTGAGCTGGTGCAGGCCCTGCGGGAAAATTCCGCGAGCGCGTTGCGGAATGTTGCGGGAATTTCTTTTCGCGATGGCGAAGAAGTGACCCGCACGGCCCCGCGGGAACTCATCGCCGATCTCGATATGCTGCCGCTGCCAGCTTATGACCTGCTGCCCGTCGGGCGCTACGGCCAAAAAAGCAAGAATCACGCGGGACTTGCAGCCCTCGAGTTGGGGCGCGGCTGCTCCTGCGCCTGCGAATTTTGCGTGCTGTGGCGGCAGATGGGCAAGATGCTGGGGAATCGCGTGGTGCCGCATCTGCGCGTGAAATCGGTCGAGCGCTTGCTGGATGAGCTTCGCATCCTGATGGACCGTTACGATCGCCGCTTTCTCGGCTGGGTGGATCCCTGCTTCAATGCCGACAGCAAAACGCCGGGCGAACTGGGAGAGCGATTGTTGCGGGAAGGCCGGCTTATTAACCAGAGCGCCTGGGTGCGCGCCGATTACGTGCTGCGCGACGATGCCGGCGGCACCCTGGCGTCGTGCGTTGCCTCCGGCTTGCGCGAGATGTATCTCGGCATTGAACGCCTGGAGAAAGATCGCCTGCAATCGCTTCACAAAGGCAATCTCCACAACGAGGGCGAGAAAGCCTTGTGGCTGCTGGCGCGTAAATATCCGCAGGTGTACACGGTGGGTTCCTTCATCTACAACCTGCCGGGAGATACGCCGGCGATCGTGCGACGATTGTTCCGCGAGGCCTACCGCGCGCCGATGGACATGTCCTTCTTCATTCCGTTGACGCCGCTTCCGGGCACACCGTTCTGGAAGGATACGGAGTGGGACGGCACGGGTGAAGCCATGCGCGAATTTGATTTCCTTCTGCATTTCCACGGGGACGGGCTGAAAGCAAGACTCTCCCGCACGCTGATGTTGTGCTACTGGTTTTCGTGGCCGAAAGAGCGGCTCTACCGGTTCCTCACCGGATTTGTTTCGCGCGACCCTCGGCGCCGCAGCATCTCTCGCAGAAACGCGGCGCGGTTCAATTGGCACTGCGCGCGCACGCTGGCAAATGGCCTGGCAGGGCGCAGGGAATTCGCCATGAACCTGCCAAGCTGGTACGACTCGTAGAAATCACCCGTCACAGGATGTTCCAATAAGGGCGGTTGTGCGGAGCTGCCCCTTTTCTGCGCTCTTCTTGTTGACGGTATCGATGTTCAATTCGCGGCTACTGTTTGTAGCGCTCCCTGTAGTAGTCGATCTGCTGCTGCAACTCTTCCTTGGATAGCCCGGCGGTCCATTTGTGGAAGTCGGACTTCATTACATCGGCAGTGACGCCCGGCATCAACTGTTCGGCCTCCGGAATGAATTCCGTGTAAAAGGTTTTCGCTACTTCGTAGAAGCCGTGCCACTGCGTGTAATCCGGGCCCATCATAGCCGTGCCCATACGCGCGCGGCGGCCCTGGTGGTGCCACAGTTCGTAGTAGGTCCATTCGATCTTTTCGTCGAAGGGAGTGGGCGTGAGTTTTTTCGCGGCGTACAGCTTGTCCATGATGGACTTGGCAGGCTTGGCGAATTTTTCGTTGTAGAGGTCGATGGTGGCCTCATACTGCGCGTAGAAATTGTTGATCCAGCCGGTGGCGTGGCAATTGGAGCAGACGTCCTGCATGGAAATGCGGCGGCGCTCCCAATTATCGAGCTTGATGGAGATGGCCGGGCGCAGCGTGATGCTGATGCGGTCGCCCACGTCGTGCGTGACGCCCTGATTCGGCGTGGCGGACATGTGGCAGGTGGCGCATGTGGGCGCGGCGGAATAGTCCTTGCCGACAATCCAGGATTTCGAGTCGAGATTCATTTTCGCGACGTTGGCGCGGAACTGGATGCCGTGCTTGGACTCGTTGTAAATCTCGATCTGCGGATGATCGGGGCCGAGGTGGCATTTGCCGCAATTTTCCGGCTGCCGCGCCAGCGCGGAGCTGAAGGAATGCCGCCCATGGCACGCGGCGCAGGTGCCTTTGCTGCCGTCCGGATTCACGCGGCCGATGCCGCTGTTGGGCCAGGTGACCGGATCGAAGCGGCCGTCACCGAGATACTTCACTTCGCTGCCATGGCACTGGCGGCAGCCGTTGTTTGCCGCGGGTCCTCCTTCCACAATCTCGCCGAGCATGTTGTCCAGCGAGCCGATGAATTGCGCGGCGGCGGCGTGATGGCTCTTTTCAAACTGCTTGACCTCGGCGGCGTGGCAGCGCGCGCAATAGTTCGGCGTCACGATGACGGCGATTTTGTAACCGTTGTGCTCGAACGTCGCGGGGTCCTTGGCGTCCGCCTGATGGCAGGAATAACAGTCGACGCCTTTTCTTGCGTGCGCGCTCGTTTGCCACTGCTCCACGACTCCGGGAGTGGAAGAAGAATGGCATTCGATGCAGGCTTTGCCGGCTTTGGAGATTTGTGGCGTCTGTGCGTGGAGGACAGAGGCCGCGAGGAAAATCAGAGGGACGGGAAGAAGACGGATGCGCATGAACCCTCCATGAGCAAAACGATTGTGGGGGAAGGACATCGAGCGAATTGTATATCCATGTCGAGCGGCCGTGGAGGGCTAAATCGGATTTGCGCGCGGGGCGTGGGAACAGAAAAACGGGAGGAGGGATTCCTCGCTGCTCAGACTCCGCTCGGAATGACGGAGCGAGGAAGAGAGTGGCGGGTATTGCGGTGTGGTTGCAGTCGCGGACCGCCTAAGAAGGCGGTCCCTACACAGACAACCGCACGAGCTAGAAGCCCGGGGCGCCGGTGGAGGCGGGGCGCATCTCCGGGGCGTTGACGCCGAAGCGCAGATGCGCGAACCAGGATTGGCTGAGAGACATGAAGCCGGTGTAGAGATAGCCCCAGACAAACAGCAGGAGAAACGGCACGGTGGCGTAATTCTCGTTGCGGATGGCGTAAGCCACGGTGAAGGCGAAATACAGGCCGAGGGCGACCTCAAAGTAGGGCATCCAGCCGGCCTTGTTCCTATACTTTTTCGCGGCAAAGGTGCCGCTCCTGCCTTCAATCTTGAATTTCGGCGTACGCGCAAAATCCGATTTTTTCCCGGCAAGGGCCTCGAGCACTGCCTGAGCGTTGCGCACGCTGATGCCGATGCCGGTGGCCATCACGAAGGGCATATACAGAAATGTATTCAGCCACGTCTTGGGGTGCAATTCCTTTTGCGCCGCAAGATAAAAACTTGAGATGGAACAGGTGGAGGCGAGGAACAACGGCAGATCAATCACCGCCATCTGAAACCAGCCTTGATAGAAGCGCACGATCATGGCGGGCAAAAGCATCGTGGAGAGCAGGACCATCAACGGGTAAGAAATGTTGGCAGTTAAATGGAAAAACGCTTCGGATTTTACGTGGAAGGGCGCATCCGACCGGAGCACTCTGGGCAGGATTTTCTTCGCGGTTTGCATCAGCCCCTTGGCCCAGCGCGCCTGCTGCGCCTTGAAGCCATTCATGTCCACGGGAAGCTCGGAAGCACATTCGATGTCCGGCAGGTAAAGAAATTTCCAGCCCTTCAACTGCGCGCGGTAGGAGAGATCGGTGTCCTCGGTCAAGGTGTCGTGTTCCCAGCCGCCGGCGGCTTCGATGGCCTCGCGGCGCCATACGCCGGCGGTGCCGTTGAAATTGAAGAAGGTGCCGCGGCGCGAGCGCCCGCCGTGTTCGATGACGAAGTGGCCATCCAGGAGAATCGTCTCGACGCGGGTAAGGAGGGAATAGTCGGAGTTGAGATAGGTCCAGCGCGTTTGCACCATGCCGATGTTTTCGCCGGCGCCGGGCGCCAGGAAATACGGGATGGTGCGGCGCAGGAAATCGGCCGTGGGGATGAAGTCCGCGTCGAAGATGGCGACAAACTCGCCCCGCGATGTTTTCAGGCCGTTTTCCAGCGCGCCGGCTTTGAAGCCTTCGCGGTTGGTGCGGTGAATGTAGACGATCGGTAGGCCGGCGGCCGCGTGGCGATCCACACAGGCACGCGCGACTTCGCGGGTCTCGTCGGTGGAGTCGTCGAGCACCTGGATGTCCAGCAACTCGCGCGGATAGTCGAACTGGGAAACGGCGTCGACCAGGCGCTCGATGACGTAGCGCTCATTGAAGATGGGAAGCTGTATGGTAACCTTGGGCCAGTTTTCCACGTGCGGCGGAATTGCCGGAATGTTTTTGCGGTAGACGTAGTAATCGTAGATCAGGGTGTAGCGGTGCAGGCCGTAGAACGCCAGAACGAACAGCACGATGAAGTAGGGGATCATCATCGCCAGATCGAAGGCGTTGGCGTTGTACACCCCGGTGAAAGTGCGGTCCGTGATTTTGTGCCAGTAGTGGCTCAGCGGACCCTGCTGCAACGCGGCGAATAGAAATGGAGCAAAGTTCAACAAGATCCGTGTCTCCCCAAATGCCTTCTGAAAACCAAGCGAACCGCCGGCAAGTGCTCTGGCTGTTGGGGGCAGGTGTGCTGCTGGAAGCGTTCTACCTGCGGATGCACAGCCTCTACTACCTGAAAAACCACGCGATCGCGTTCATCGAACTAGCGCTGGCCGCGGGAGTAGTCTACTTGATCGCGCTGTACGGAATCGAGCGCGCGCGGTCCTCGCGCACAGCCACCATTCTACTGATTTTTGCGGCGATTGCATTTCGTGCACCTCTCTGGCCGATGCAGCCGACGCTTTCCGACGATCTGCAGCGGTACCGCTGGGACGGCAAAGTGCAAGCGCATGGCTTCAATCCCTACTCCAGCATCCCCAAGGATCCGCGCATGGCCGCGCTGTGGGACAAATACTACGAGGTCATGCCGGCGCGCGAAATGCCTTCGATCTATCCCCCCGGTTCGCAATGGGTGTTTCGCGCAACGTGGAAACTGTTCCCGGGGCCCACGGCATTCAAGGTTCCCTTCGCCACGGCGGACGTGCTGGCGCTGTTGCTTTTGGCGTGGATGTTCCGCAGGGAGCCCGATCGCAACTTTCGTGTGGCGGTGTATGCGTGGAATCCCTTGGTGATCGTGGAGTTTGCTGGGAGCGGCCACAACGATGCGCTGGCGATTCTGGGGATCGTGTGCGGGCTGGCGCTGGTCAAGAACTGGAAGGTGCTGGCGAATGTGCCGATCGCGTTTGCCGCGATGGCCAAAGCGTTTCCCGCATTGCTGATTCCGGTGTGGATCCGCAAAGCAGGATGGCCGGAGAAGCGCGCGGGTTGGTGGGCCGCGGCTGTGGCGGGCGGGACGATGCTTGCGGTGCTCGCGCCGTATTGGGACGCGCTGGGGATGTTTCACGCCAACATGACCTATTACGAAGCGACGTGGAAAAATTACCACGCCAGTTTGTACACGGTGATCGACTGGCTCGCCGGCGGAAAGGCAAGAATCGCGCCGCTTGTGGGGATAGGCGCCTGTTGGGGGCTGTCACTCTGGCTGGCGTGGAAACGCGCGGAGCCCGCCCGCGCCGCCTATCTGCTGATCGGAACGATCCTGGCCTTCAGCGCGAACGGATATTCGTGGTACTTCACGTGGATCGTGCCGATGCTTTGCTTCTATCCCAATCCAGCGTGGCTACTGCTGACGGTGCTGCAATTTCTTTCCTATAACGTGCTGATCGGTTACGGAATCCTGGGCGTGTTTAAGTTTGATCCGTTCTTGCAGGCGTTGGTGTACGTGCCGTTTTACGCTTTGCTTATCGGCCTGTTTCTTTACGGCCGATGGAAACGGAAAGTCAGCGCTTCCTGAAGACTCATGGAACAGCGGGGAACATTGCCGGAGATTGCGCGCGAGTTTCTTCGCCTCGGTTTCGTCGCCTACGGCGGCGCCGCCGCGCACGTCGCCATGATGGAAGAGCGATTTGTGCGCCAGCGCGCGTGGGTGACGCGGGAACGCTTTGTGGATCTGGTCGGCGCCGTGAATCTTCTGCCGGGACCCACCTCGACTGAACTCGCTATTTATTTGGGAGAAATTCGTGGCGGGATACCGGGCCTGATCACGGCGGGTGCGTGCTTCATCCTGCCGGCCGCGGTGCTGGTGGTTGCGCTAGCCTGGGCCTATCTGCGATTTGGCGCGGTGCCGCAGATGGGGGGGTTGCTGTTCGGAATCAAGCCCGTGGTTGTCGCGCTGATGGCGCAGGCAATCTGGAACCTGGGGCGCACGGCGCTGAAGAGTGCGGCGCTGGCGATACTGACGATTTGTGTCGTCGCACTGGCCGCCCGGGGAATCCATGCGCTGCTGTTGCTGATCGGCGCGGGAATTTTGTGGATGATCATTGGCGCGGGAAGGAGTCTCGCAAGAACCCGCGCGGCGATTGTTGGCATGATTGGCACGGGCGCCGCTGGCTCGGTCGGTGCGATTGGCGCGGTGCCGGTGTTCCTCTATTTCCTGAAAATCGGCGCGGTACTTTTTGGCAGTGGTTACGTGCTTCTGGCCGTGCTGCGCGCAGACCTTGTGGCGAAGCTGCACTGGTTGAGCGACGCGCAACTGCTGGACGCCATCGCTGTGAGCCAGGCCACGCCGGGCCCCTTTTTCACGGTGGCGACTTTCATTGGTTACTTATTAGCGGGATGGAGAGGCGCGGCGTTGGCGACATTGGGCATGTTTTTGCCGGCGTTTGTGTACGTGGGCGCAACCGCGGGTTTTCTACCTAAGCTGCGCCAATCGCCGGTGGCCAGCGCGTTTCTGGATGGCGTGAATGCCGCAGCCGTTGCCTTGATGGCGTTTGTGGGCTGGCAATTTGCCCGCGCTTCACTGGTGAACGCGCCGGCAGTGATTCTGGCCGTCGTGAGCGCGGTGCTCGTCTTCCGCTACAAAGTAAACTCCGCATGGCTGGTGCTCGGCGGCGCCATTGCGGGAATTCTTCTTCACGCCCTGGGCATCATTTAAAGCTGACGATCAGGGAATGAGCGCGATCTTGCCGAAAGCGCCGGGCGCCATGACGTCAATATGGGCTTGCGGCGCGTCCTTTAGCGGTAGTTCTTTGCCAACGATTGGGCGCAGAGTGCCATTTTCGATGCCGGCAGCGATGGCGGCATGAATTTCCGCGGATTCCGCGTCCGTGGCTGCCCACAGCGTAAAGCCACGAACGGAGGCGCGCCGGGCCATCAACTCGCGAGGATTGATGGTGATTTCGCCGCGGTTGCCAATGACAATCACGCGTCCGCGGAGGGCCAGCAGCTTCAGATCGGTGGCCAGATTCACGTTGGCCAGCATTTCGAGGATGAGATCGATGCCGCGTCCGCCGGTGGCTTTCAGGATCTCTTCGGGATAGCCGGCTTTGCTGTGATCGAAGACGTAATGCGCGCCTTCTTTCTTCACCAGTTCGAGGCCGCGTGAAGTGCCTGCCGTGCCGATCACAGTTAATCCCAGAGCGCGCGCCCACTGCACTGCGGCGACGCCCACGCCGCCGCTGGCGCCGTGGACGAGCAGCGTTTCGCCGGCCCGCGCATCAGCGTGGTGGCGCAATGCCGTGTAGGCGGTGCCGTAGGGCACCCACAGCCCCGCGCCTTGCGAAAACGATATTTTTTCCGGCAGCGGGTACACCTGGTTCTCGCGCGCCAAGGCATATTCGGCGTAAGCGCCAGTGAGCGTGGTCGCCGTGTACACACGGTCGCCTGGCTTCACTTTGGTGACGCCCCCGCCGACGGCCTCGATCATGCCCGCCGCGTCGGAGCCGGGAGTATAGGGCAGCGCGGGTTTCACCGGGTACGCGCCGTTGCGCATGTAGGTGTCGTACGGGTTGACGCCCGCCGCACGCACACGCACGAGAACTTCGCCGGGCCCGGGCTTGGGCGTGGGCACTTCATGAACCGCTAGAACTTCGGGTCCCCCGAATTGGTAAACCTGAATCGCCTTCATACGTTTTCTCCCGTCAAAAAATCATAAATCCAAGATTAGATGTTTCCGCTGCAAATCATACGCCAACAAGATAGGAAAAGAGTCGCCAGACCAGAGGCTCGCTAAGTCATCGCACTCCGAACTAAAAATGGTCGTCGTGCAGCAGCGATGCTTCTTCCTTTTCGACCGTGCCGGAAGTTTGCGCCCACGCTGTTGTCTGCCAGTTGTCTTTATGCTTCTTCGTGGGAATCCACGCCGGCAAGGGCTGGCTCAAATGGTTTGCGAGAGCGTAGACGTAGGGCTCGTACATCGCGCGAAGCTCGGCAAGCTTGCGATCGGCTTCGGGGGTGGTGACGAGCTTGGTGCCGTTCTTGGCCAGCTTGGCGCGCAGATACAGGAGCGTTTCCGCGGGCAAGCGATCCTGCGGCAAAGGACGTGGCGCCGCCGAGAAGACCTGACAGAGATCGACTACTGCATGGCGCGCGATGGCAAAGGTAAGTTCGGCTTGTTTCGCGCAGGAATCTTCAATGCCCGCGATGGTCAGAGCGCAGGTGTCCAGGATGGCGGTGAGCGAGCCAATCCAGGATTGGTTGTCGTGTTGCGAGCGAAAATAGGCGAGCACCGGATAGGAGAGATGGCTCTCCAACAATTCCGCGCACCAGTGCTCCCAATCCTTAAGCAGGTCGCGCAGCGCTTCATGGCCGGTGGGATAACTGTGGCGGCGAAGCAGTTCGCCAGCAGTGGGCGGGGTGCCGGCGCGCGCATCGAGCAAGGCGATATTGGTTTCGCGGCGGCCGAAGGCGCCGTAAATAAACGGAAGATAGCCGATCACGGCGGCGAGAAAAGCGAATCCAAATCCTGCTTCGGCAACCACGAGGAGACGCGCCAAGCCGGAGCGCGGCACCACATCACCCAGTCCCAGCGTGAAAAATGTCGTGCCGCTAAGGTACATGTCCGTGAATATGCTTGGGCTGGAACCCGTAAGATTGACCGCCGACCCCGCGCCGTATTGCATCATGCCGAAAGCGATGACCAGACCAATGGCCCAGACGCCCACCAGAGCCAACAGGGAGATCGGGCCGAAGAATCCGAGAAAGGTCTCGCGCGCCTTGTGCGAAGGGAGCAGTCGGGCCGCCGCTTTCCAGGCGGACCAGGTCAGCCGGTAGTAGAAGCGCGTCAGGCGGAATTTCCGGGTCACGCGACGCGGCAGGATGATCGCTTCAAAAGCGTCCCACGCCACGAGCAGAAAAACAGCGATACCTGCAAGAAAGACACCCGGGACGGGAATCATGCGCAGCATTGTACTCGTTTTGCGGGGGAATACGCGGCGGCGATCAGGAGATCAGCCGCGCGTTCACCGAGATTTCCGCCTTGTATAGCTTGGAGACGGGGCAGCCGGTTTCCGCGACTTTCACGGCGGCATCGAATTTGGCTTTGTCGGCGCCGGGAATCTGCGCAACGAGATCGAGATGGCTCTTGGTGATGGAGAAGCCTTCGCCGACCTTTTCGAGGGTGATCGTACAGGTCGTCTCCAGTTTCGTGGCCGTGATTCCGGCCCCGCCGAGTTGCGCGGAAAGCGCCATCGTGAAGCAGCCGGCGTGCGCGGCCGCGAGAAGTTCCTCGGGGTTTGTGCCCACACCGTTCTCGAAACGCGTGCTGAAGGAGTATTGCGTGTTCTTCAGCGTGCCGCTATCGGTGGAGATGGAGCCTTTGCCCGATTTCAGATCGCCTTGCCAGACTGCGGAAGCTTTGCCTTGCATGAATAATTCTCCTGTCTCTGATTTGACGCCGTTCTACCTGTTCCTTGGATTCAAACATCCAGCGAAAAGGTTCATGCCAAGTTGAAGGGGGCGGGAGGCCGGGAGGCCCGAAGCATCCTACCACCGGTGAAAAACAAAGAATACGGCCAGGGAGATGCAGGCGTTAGCCACCACGCAGTTACATTCAAGGAATTCGGGCGGGCCAAAGGCCTCGAATGTAGACGGCGCCACCCGCAACGCGATAGTAGACCAGCCAATTGCCCGCGTGGAACCAGCGGTGGCGGCGAAAGCGGCCCTTTGCGCGCACAGGATACATATGGGGAAACAGCTTCAGATATTCAAGGTGGTCCAGGATTTGATTGCGGTCGGATTCCGGGAGTTCGTAGAAGAGGTCCCGTACGGTATCGGCCCAGACGATGCGCGTCATCAGCGTTTCTTAGCTTTGCGTCTGGAAAGCGCCCGGGACCTCCGCACAACTTCCTCGTGCGAGGTCACGCGGCCCGCTTCGATGTCCGCGTCGGATTTGGCCATCATGGCTTGAAAGGCGGAATCCGCCTCAATCTTGTCGAGGTGGTCTTCCATGTCGGAGTAGACCTGAATGGCCTGGCGGACGATCAGGCTGCGGTTTCCGCCGTTGTAAGAGGCGAGTTCTTCGAGCAGTTTGTTGGTGCGCTTATCGAGGACGAATTGTTTCCGCATAGGGGTGTCTCCCAAGAGAAGCATACCGCCGCAGTGTGGAATATTCAACACCATTCATGAATAGTGTTGAATCGCAGGACGGTGGGCCGGGAGCGTTCTCTTTGGCGCGAAGAAACGATCGGGGGGACCTAGGCGTCCAGGCTGAGGGTTACCAGGCCGGGAGGCGTGGCCGGAACGATGGGAGGAAGTCTCGAGCGGTCGATGGGGCGGTACAGGGTGTCGCGCTCGACGGGGATGCGGCCTGCGGCGCGGATCAGGCGTTCCAAGTCGCTGCGCGAAGTGAACTCGGCGGTTTTCGCGCCGGCGTCGTGGTAAATCTTTTCTTCGACGACGGTGCCGTCAATGTCGTTTGCGCCAAAGCGCAACGCGATCTGCGCGATGCTCGGCGTCAGCATGACCCAGTAGGCCTTGATGTGGTCAAAATTATCCAGCAGCAGGCGGGAAATCGCGATGTTGCGCAGGTCGTCGTAGCCCGTGGGCTTCGGAATGTGCGCGAGCGGCGTGTTGTCCGGGTGAAACGCCAGCGGAATGAACGCGACGAAGCCGTGCGTTTCATCCTGAGCTTCGCGGAGCTTCACCAGATGATCCACGCGCTCCTCGGCGGTTTCCACGTGCCCATAGAGCATCGTGGCGTTCGTCGGCAGGCCCAGGCGGTGCGCCTTTTTCGCCATGCTCAGCCACATGCGCCCGCTGACCTTGTGGTCGCAGATGATGCGGCGCACGCGCGGATGGAAAATCTCCGCGCCGCCCCCGGGGCAGGAGTCCACGCCGGCTTCCTTCATTTTCTGCAGAGTTTCATCGACAGAAAGTTTGGCGATGCGAGCGAAATAGTGAACCTCGACCATCGTGAAGGCTTTAAGATGCACGTGCGGGTGGCGCTGCTTGAGGCCGCGAATCAGTTCCAGGAAGAAATCGAACGGCAGATCGGGATGCAGGCCGCCAACGATGTGAAATTCGGTGGCGCCTTCACGCACGCCCTGACCGGCGCGCGCGTACATTTCTTCGAGCGTGAAGGTGTACGCGCCGGGCGCTCCGGGATCGCGTCCAAACGCGCAAAGCTTGCAATGGGCCACGCAGACGTTGGTGGGATTGATGTGGCGGTTGACGTTGTAATAAGTGATGTTGCCGTGGCGCTTCTCGCGGACGAAATTGGCGAGCCAGCCGACGGCCAGCAAATCGGGGGTGTGGTAGAGGGCCACGCCATCGTCAAAGGAGAGGCGTTCGCCCGCCCGCACCTTGTCGGCGATGGGTTTCAGGCTTGCGTCGGTCAGCATCAGTTCGGCCACGGTACTCTCTGCTTAGTAAGATGGTCACCCGGAGGCGGCCGCTACATCCATTTTACATTTTGAAACTTGCGAAAAGTTCAAACGCGCCAAACCGCTGCGGCAGCGCCCCAGAACAACAGGAACAACATACTAATATAGCCGTTCACGGTGAAAAACGCAGCGTTCAGCTTGCTGAGATCATTCGCTTTCACCAGTGAATGCTCGTAGCCGAGCAGTGAGGCCACGACGACGATTCCCGCCCACGCGGGCCACGGCAGGCCGAAGCTCGCCGCCAGCCAACTCAACAAGAGCACCACGCCCGCATGCATGGCGCGCGCGATCATCAGCGCGGCGGCGATACCGAAGCGCTGGGGCACGGAAAACAGCCCGGCCTGCTTGTCGAATTCGATGTCCTGGCAGGCGTACAGCACGTCAAAGCCGCCGACCCACAAGGTGACCGCGGCGCACAAAATCAGCATGCGCGAATCGAGGCTTCCGGTGATGGCAATCCAGGCCGCGGCGGGCGAAATCCCCAGCGCAAATCCGAGGAAGAGGTGCGACCACGTGGTGAAGCGCTTCGTGAACGAATATAAAAATAGGATGGCCATGGCGACGGGCGCGAGCTTCAACGCCAGCAAATTCAATTGCCAGGCAGCGGCAAAGAAGAGTGCGACGGCCGCAAGCGTGAACATCCAGGCAAACGAAACGGAGAGCGCACCGGTGGCCAGCGCGCGCATTTTCGTGCGCGGATTTTCCTTGTCGTAGCGGAGATCGGCGATGCGGTTGAGGGTCATGGCGGCGGACCGCGCGGCCACCATGGCGATCACGATCCACAAAATCTGCCGCAACGTGGGCCAGCCGTGCTGCCTGGAGCGCGCCGCGAGCAACGCGCCGGTGAGAGCAAACGGCAAGGCAAACACCGAGTGCTCAAACTTGATCATTTCGAGGATTGTGCGGATTCGGCCGGCCATCTCTGCCTACGGCGCTGCCTTCTTTGCGGGCGCGCTGCCGGTCCAGCGATACATCCTTTCCTGCGGCAACCCGGCCTGCCCCAGGACGCGGCAAACATATTGCGTCACGACATCGTCAATCGTTTTCGGTTTGTGATAAAACGCCGGCACCACGGGCATGATGACCGCGCCGGCCTGCTGCGCGCGCAGCATATTTTCGAGGTGGATGCGATTGAACGGAGTGTCGCGCACGCAGAGAATGAGCTTGCGGCCTTCCTTCAGCATCACATCGGCGGAACGCGCCACGAGGTCGTCGCTGGTGCCGTTGGCAATGGCCGCCAGCGCGCCCATGGTGCAGGGCACAACAATCATGGCGTCGACATCGTAACTGCCGGAGGCGATGGAGGCGCCGACATCCTTATTCGAGATAGTTTCGATTTTTTGCGAGGCGCGCCCCAGAATGCGGCTGGGAAGCTGGCGCAAATCGCCGGAAGTGATTTCCAGTTCTTCGGCCAGGAGCCGCAGGCCGGTTTCCGTCACGACCAAATGCACGCGCGTGACGCGCGGATCTTCTTCGAGGAAAGCCAGCGTCTTTTGGGCGAAAATGGTGCCGCTCGCTCCGGTCACACCAACGGTGATGGTCTGTGTTTGAGCTGGAGTCATGGGATTTGCGCGGGCACGAACAGTCTGGCAACGCCCCCGCGGCAAGTCAAGCCGAGGCCGGTGAAACTTCGCCTCCGCCGGCTATGCTAGACTTCCCGATGAAGCGAGGTCATTTTATGACCGGTGCCGCCCCGATCGACGTCGTGCTCGCCTTCATGGAACGCATTAACGCGGCGGATGTGGAGCAACTCTGCGCGTTGATGACCGAAGACCATGTATTCGTGGATGGACTGGGGAACCGCGTGCAGGGCCGTGAAGCAATGCGCAAGGGTTGGACGGGCTACTTCCGCATGTTTCCGGATTATCGCGTGTCGCACTCGGAAGTTTTTTCGCACGGTGATGTGGTGGCGTCGTTCGGCACTGCGGAAGCGACGTACGCGGTGGAAGGAAAACTCCCGAAAGAGAATCACTGGAGCGTGCCGGCGGCGTGGAGAGCAGTCGTGCGCAATGGCTTGATTGCTGAGTGGCAAGTGTACGCGGACAATCAGGCCGCTAGAAAGATTATGGGCTGGCCCAATCCATAGCATGGGCCGCGGGAATCATTTATGAACGAATCCGATGTTCGCAAATTACTGGAGGGCGTAAGCGGGGGGAAGCTCTCGCCGGAAGCCGCTGTGGAGCGGCTGAAGCATCTGCCGTTCGAGGACATTGGTTTTGCCAAGGTGGATCATCATCGGGGGCTGCGCCAGGGCTACACAGAAGTGATTTTTGGCAAGGGCAAAACGCCGGCGCAAGTGGCGGGAATTGCGCGCACCATGCTGAAGCCCAGAGCGTCGCGAAACAACGTGCTGGTGACGCGTGCGGACGGAAAAATGTTTGCGGCCGTGAAACGCATCAACCGCAGTGCGAAATTTCATCCTCTATCCGGCGTGATCACCATTGAGCGCACCCGCGAAATCACCGGGAAGGGCACGATCCTGGTTGTTTCCGCGGGCACCAGCGACATTCCCGCGGCGGAGGAAGCGGTTTTGACCGCGCAGTTGATGGGCAACCGCGTGGAGCAACTTTTTGACGTGGGCGTCGCGGGGATTCACCGGTTGCTGGAGCACCGGGATCTTCTGACCAAAGCGCGCGTGATCATTTGCATTGCGGGCATGGAAGGCGCGCTGCCGAGCGTCGTAGGCGGGCTTGTCGGCGTGCCGGTGATCGCCGTGCCAACGAGCGCGGGCTATGGCGCGAGCTTTGGCGGCGTGGCGGCACTGCTGGGAATGCTGAACTCGTGCGCGTCCAACGTGGCTGTGGTGAATATTGACAACGGTTTCGGCGCAGCGTGCGTCGCGTCGTGCATCAACCGTTTGTAAGCTCTCTCCCTTAAACGAATCCTGGGCTCGCGGAGCCTTCCGCGGACACAAACCGCTCTAACTCGGCGATGAGGTGGTCAGGAGAACTTTCATAACGCCGCGCTTTTGCGCATAGGCGATGGCCTGGGGCGCAGCTTTCAGCGCGAACGTGCGCGAGATGAGCGGCGTAGGGTCGACCTTGCCGGAACGCAGCAGCGTGATGGCTTTGGCGAAGGGACCGCAGCGCGAACCGACTACGGTGATTTCCTTTACTACAATCGGCCACGTTTCCACGGGAGCCGCGCCGTGGAAGGTGGACTTCAGCAGCAGCGTGCCGCGCGGCTCAGTCATGTGCTGCGCGAGAGTCAAGCCAGTGGGTGAACCCGTGGCTTCGACGACGAGACGATAAGTTTCCTTCACACGCCGCAAGTCGCTGGCGTCGCCGCGAACTCTCTTTGTGGTGATTCCCGCCTTTCGCGCGTAAGCGAGCTTGTTCGCGTGTTTGCCGTAAAGAACAACGCGCGTGCCCGCAGCCTGCAAAACGAGGGCGATGAGCTGAGCGAGCTTGCCGTCGCCGAGGACCGCGGCGGTGGAGAATTCGCGGATGTGCAACTGATCCAGGATCTGGCACGCGGCGGCGAGCGGTTCGACGAAGACGGCCTTGGCGTCGTTCACGTTTTTCGGAACGACGTGGAGGTTTTCCAGCGGCAGGGCGAGGTATTCCGCGAATGCGCCGTCGTGCGCAACGATGCCGAGCACCGTGCGCCGGGCGCAATGGGTCTTCAAGCCCCGCCGGCAGAATGCGCACACCGGCTTGTAGCCATAGGCGGAGCAAGCCACATTGATTTCGCCCACCACGCGCTTGCCGAGCCAACGCTTCTGCGTTTTGGCGGAGACGCCTGCAACCTGCACGACTTCGCCGACAAATTCGTGCCCCGGCGTGCCGCGAAACTGGTGATAGCCGCGCAGGATTTCGACGTCGGTATTGCAGATGCCCGCGAGGTGAACACGAATCAATGCCCAGCCGGGGCGCAGCCGAGGCAGCGGCTTATGCACGGAGAGAAGGCAATTTTTGGCGACTTGAAAAGAGAGCATGGGGAAAGTATGGCGATACTCAACCTAAAGCGGCAACCAGAGATTGCAGCAGCACCGGTTCCTGCTCCGGAAAGACGGTGCGCAGGTCGAGCAACAGGCGATCGTCCTCGATGCGCGCAATCACGGGAATTCCAGCGGGTGCTTGCCGCAGTCGGGCTTCGAGTTGGGCCGACGAATGACGAGCGCTGGCGATGCGGAGCACTTTCGTGGGCAAGGACTGTGCGGGAGTGGAGCCGCCGCCGACCAGCGAACTGCCATCCGCGATTTCGATTTCAGCGTCCGATACGGCGGCGTGCGGCTGGAGCGCACCGTGGAGTTTCTTGGTTCGCGCGGCAATTTCTTCAAGCGGCAACCGGATCATGCGTTGTGCGGGAATATCGCTCCACGCGCCGCGGAGATACGCGCGCAGCGTCACCTCCAGCGCCGCAATGGTCAGTTTGTCCACGCGCAAGGCACGGAACAACGGATGGCGCCGCACCTTCACTATGAATTCCTTCTTCCCCGCAATGATGCCGGCTTGCGGCCCGCCCAGCAATTTGTCTCCACTGAAGAGCACCAGCGAAAAGCCTGCGGCAACACTTTCGCGTACGATGGGCTCCATGATGCCGCTGACGGAAAGATCGACAAGGCATCCCGATCCCAAGTCCTCTACGACGGGCAAACCGTTGCGCGCGCCGAGCGCGATCAAGTCCGCCACCTCGGGCTTTTCCGTGAATCCGGTCACGGTGAAATTCGAGGGATGCACGCGGAGAAGCAGCCGTGTTTTATCGTTGATGGCGTTTTCGTAGTCGGCAAGGCGCGTGCGGTTCGTCGTACCCACCTCGCGCAGAACGGCACCGCTCTGCACCATAATTTCCGGAATGCGGAAGCCATCGCCGATTTCGATCAATTCGCCGCGCGAGATGATGACCTCACCGCCACGAGCCAGCGCCGCGAGGGCGAGAAGCACGGCTGCCGCGCAGTTGTTCACGACGATCGCCGATTCCGCCCCGGTCAGGCGCTGGATCAGCCGCGCTGTGTGCACATCGCGTTTTCCGCGTGCTCCGGCCTCCAGATCGTACTCCAGATTGGAATATTGCGTAGCTGTGTGGCCAAGCTCTTCCACCACGTGCGCGGAAAGAGGCGCGCGGCCCAGATTGGTGTGCAGAATTACTCCCGAAGCGTTGATCACCGGCTGCAGGGACGGCGCAAATTCCCTTTGCATGACATCCACGATGCGTTTTTCGATGGCAGCGGGGTGCAGAACCTCCTCGGATTGCGCTTCACCTGAGGTGATCTCGCGCCGCAATCCTTCCAGCACCTCGCGGGTCGTTTCCACCACGAAGCTGCGGTCCACCTCGCGGCTTAGGGAAACGAGGCCGGGACGCAGGAGCAATTCGTCCACCGAGGGCACACGGCGCAGGAGCGCTGCTTGCTCGGAGGAAAGCTCGTGCTTGGTGTGGGAGCCCACGGCGACATTTGAGCACAGCGGGGATTGCGCCCGCAATCGGCCCGCTGCCCGGAAGGCCAGCCGGTTGCCCTGGCGCCCGGTGTTTGATCGGCAGCGCCCCAGCGCTTCCCGGTTGACGCTTGCGCGCTACGCACCTAGCATGGGGGTTCGAGGGAACTCGCTCCATGGCCACCATCGACGAAGATTTGGCGCAACTTGAGCGCGATATCAGGCAACTGAAGATCGAGTACGACGCCTTCTTCGGAGGCGGCCGCAAACGCCCGCCCACCGAAATCGAATGGCGCATCGAGCTGATTGCGAAGCGCTATGGGGAACGCGGCGGGGATATGAAATACGGGCAGCGCTTCCGGTTCAACAACCTTGCGCAAACGTACGCGAAGTATAAGGACATTTTCCGGAAACGCCTGGCGCAGCGCGAAGAGGGGAAAGTTCAGCGCCACTTTGGCGCCGCCGCGAAGGCCATCGAGGCCGAACGCACCAAAACCCTGCCCAAACCGACGGCGGCGGCTCCTGCTGCGGGCGCCGCGGAAACGCGGGCGTTTCGCGTGGTTTGTTCGGAGCCGGAGAAGGAAACCGAGAAGGTCGATCAGCTCTACTCGGCTTTTCTGCAAGCCAAACAAAATGCCGGCGAAGAGACCTCCAAGCTCAACAAAGCCGGGTTCAAGGAATTCGTGCGCAAGAAGACCAAGGACCTTCAGGAAAAGAAGAACTGCCGCGATGTCGAATATGTCGTGGAAGTGGTGGACGGCCAAGTCAAGCTGAAAGCCCTCGTGAAGTCGTAATCCCACGACGTAAATCCACCGTTCCCGTCGGTTTTTCCCACAGGCAGCGGCTTTCCGAAACTCCGTCCCTCCGCGTACACTAATGGGTTCTTTTCATCAGCGGAGGATGACATGGGAGTGGAGCGAGCGCTGCTCAGCGTTTACGACAAAACCGGCATCATAGAGTTTGCCGGGAGGCTGGCGGCGCTGAAGATTGAGCTGCTCTCGACGGGCGGCACGGCCAAGCTGTTGCGCGAAGAAGGCATTCCCGTCAAGGATGTTGCCGAGTTCACGGGCTGGCCCGAAATGCTGGGCGGACGCGTGAAAACGCTGCATCCGAAGGTGCACGGCGGGCTGCTCTACCGCCGCCATCACGCGGAGGATCAGAAGCAGGCGAAAGAACACGGCATAGCGCCGATCGATCTCGTGGTGGTGAATCTCTACCCGTTTGAGGCCACGGCGGCGCGCGGGTACATCACCGCCGAGGAGCTCATCGAGAACATTGATATTGGCGGGCCAACGATGCTGCGATCGGCGGCAAAAAACTTTGAAAGTGTGTCTGTGGTCACGGATCCTGCGGACTACGATCGCGTGGCCAGCGAACTCGAGAGTTCGGGCGATACCACGCTGGCGACGAGGATCGAATTGGCGCGGAAGGTGTTTGCCACAACTTCCCGGTACGATGGCCTGATCACCACGGAACTCGAGCGGCTCACCGACATCAGCGGCAAACTGGAAGTCGCGCCCAGGCCCAAGCTGCCCGAGCGCGTGCACCTGGCGCTGCGGCGCAAGCAGGAACTTCGCTACGGAGAAAACCCGCATCAGGCAGCGGCATTGTATGTGCCCGCCGGGCGGCCGCCGGAAGGATTAGCCGCGGCGAAGCAACTGCAAGGCAAAGAACTTTCCTACAACAACTATGTTGACCTGGAAGCGGCGCGCAGCCTGGTGGCGGAATTCGAGGGGCCCGCGGCGGTGATCATCAAGCACAACAATCCCTGCGGCGCGGCGGAACAGAAATCGCTGCTGGATGCGTATGTGAAAGCGTACGCCTGCGATCCCGTTTCGTCGTTTGGCGGGGTGCTGGCGTTCAATCACATTGTGGACGCCGTGACCGCGGAACAGGTGGCCAAGTTGTTCGTGGAATGCATCGTTGCGCCGGGGTTCGCGGAGGGCGCGCAGGAGATTTTCGCGGCCAAGAAAAACCTGCGCCTGCTGGTTTTGCCGCAAGGCGGGTTTGAGCCCGACAAGGAACTTCAATTGAAGCGCATTCTGGGCGGCGTGCTGGCGCAGCAGCCGGACCTGGGCAGTTTGCAGGGCGGGGAATTGAAGGTAGCGACGAAGCGCGCTCCGACCGAAAAAGAGCTGGCGGATTTGCGGTTCGCATGGAAAATCTGCAAGCACGTGAAGTCCAACGCGATTGTGTTTGCGAAAGAGGGCGCCACGCTTGGCGTGGGCGCCGGCCAGATGAGCCGCGTGGACTCCGTCAAAATCGCCGTGGCCAAGGCGCAAAAATCGCTGCAGGGAAGCGTGGTGGCCTCCGATGCGTTCTTCCCGTTCCCGGATGGAGTGGAAGAGGCGGCCAAGGCAGGCGCCACAGCTGTGATTCAGCCGGGCGGTTCGATCAAGGACGTGGATGTGATTGCCGCGGCTGACCGGCTCGGATTGGCGATGGTGTTTACGAGCATGCGGCACTTTTTGCATTGAGAGGTGCAAGGGTGGTCCGCGGGAAACTTCTATGATGCGATGTGAAGATCGGCAACCGGATTGGCCGCCGCAATGTCCTCGTGAGAGAGGCAAATTCGCGGAGTAGGTTACGCCGCAAAAGCGGCGGCGAGCCGCCGCACTCCAAGAGGCTTGGCCGGGCAGCGGGGAAGTGGCGAGTGGAGATCCGTCTGCGATCCTTTATTCCAGGCCGATGTGGTCGACTTCTTTTTTTAGGTCGAGCTGACTGAGGCTGGCGAGCGGCAGGCTCAGGAACAAGCCGATACGGCGGTCCAAGGTCACAAGGGCATCGCGAAACGCTCGCTCCATCTGCTCAACGGTTCCCACGACCGCGGCAGGGTCGGGAACACCCCAATGCGCAGTGACCGGCTGGCCGGGCCACACGGGACAAACCTCTGCCGCAGCATTGTCGCAGACCGTGAAAACAAAATTCATTTGCGGGGCGCCGGGCTTGGCAAACTCGTCCCAGCTCTTGCTGCGTAAGCCAGCCACGGCTAAACCGGCCACTTCGAGTTGCTTCAGCGCAAGCGGATTGACCCGCCCTGTAGGATGGCTGCCCGCGCTGAAGGCGTGGAAATTGGGCTTGCCACGATGATTCAAGATCACTTCGGCCAGGATGGAGCGCGCGGAATTTCCCGTACAGAGAAACAGCACGTTGAATGGCGGTTGCATTGATAGCCAACCTCAATTGCAGCAAGAAACCGCCAGCGGCTTGTTCGCGCGGATGAAGGCGCTGATGAATTTGTCTTCGATCTTTGGCCCGACAACCGCAGGGTCCAGGCCCGCGGCCACCAAATACTCGGAGGCTTCATCTGCCCGATAAACGCGCGTGGGTTCCACGCTGATGGACTGGAACCCGGCGGCGGCGAGCTTTTCGCGGTACTCCGTTTCCTGCAGCGCGCCGGCCATGCAGCCCACCCACAATTCCATGCTCTTGCGAATCTCGGGAGGCACCTCACCGCGAATGACCACATCAGAAACGGCGAGCCGGCCGCCGGGTTTCAAGACGCGGAAAGCCTCGCGCAGAACACGGTCCTTGTCTCCGGAAAGATTGATCACGCAGTTGGAGATGATGACGTCCACGGTGTTGTCCGGAAGTGGGATGCTTTCGATTGTGCCCTTGAGGAATTCCACGTTCTGCGCTCCGGCCTTTTTCTGGTTTTCGCGCGCCAGGGCGAGCATCTCGTCGGTCATATCGAGGCCATAGGCTTTGCCGGTGGGCCCGACGCGCTTGGCGGAGAGCAGCACATCGATGCCGCCGCCGGAGCCGAGATCCAGCACCGTTTCACCCGGTTGCAGTTGCGCCAGGGCAGTGGGATTGCCGCAGCCGAGCGAAGCCGCCACGGCGTCCGCGGGCAGCGCCGCTTTTTCCGCGGCGTCGTACAAATTGCGGGTGATGGGATCGCAGCCGCTAAGCTGCGCACCGCCGCCGCAGCGCGCGGTTTTTCCCGCAGCCACCTGTTTTGCCGCCGCGCCGTATTTTTCCTTCACCGCATCCTGAATCTTGCCCATGACCTTACCTTCCTTTCATTTTGAAATTTGCGCAATCGACTCCGCGGGGACGGCGCGATTGCGCGTGCAGCATTCCTCGTACAAAAACCCCAGGACCTCGCGAAGCGCATCCGCGTTCGCCGTGTACCAGAGGAAAGTGCCGGCGCGGCGCACGGAAACCAAACCGACTTGCCGCAGCTTTTCCAGGTGGTGCGACAGCGTGGATGCGGGAATCCCCAAATCCTCCTGCACCTCGCCGGCGACCATTCCGGTGGGGTGCGCGGAAAGGAGCAAACGCACAATCTGCAGCCGGGGCTCTGCGCCAAGAGCGGCAAAGCGGTCGGCGCATCGCGTGACGAGCAGGGGATCGGGCTTCTTCATATTTCCATTATTGCAGAAATACGGTAGGATGTCAACCCCTCCTCAACCCTTTTTGACCGCCCCGCATCTCACTCTTGGGTCCTGCTGCCGGACACCGAAACGCCCGCCTTTTCGCTTTTGACCGCGTTTACCGCGCATGGGATACTGACTTCTCCGGGACTCCTATGAAGCTTAACCGAATTATCTCCACCCTTGTCGTCGCCGCCTTCAGTGGCGCGGCGGCGCTGGCGCAGTCACCCGCCCCATCGGCTCCGCCCGCACAGGAAAAGGTCCCCCCCCGCGCTGAGGCTTACTACAATTTCGCGCTCGGGCATATTTACGAGCAGCAGTATGAGCTAACCAGCCAAAGCGAGTTGGCCGGCAAAGCCATCGAGGCTTATAAAAAGGCCTACGCCATTGACCCGCAATCCCCCATCATCGGGGAGCGCCTGGCAGAGATGTACTGGAAAGCGCAACGCGTGCACGACGCCATGGTGGAAGCCAACGAAATCCTGAAGCGCGATCCCAACGATTTGGCCACGCACCGCCTGCTGGCGCGCATCTACCTGCGCAGTCTGGGGGATATCAACGGCTCCGGCGTTCAAACGGAAATGGTGAGCAAAGCCATCGCGGAATACAGCGAGGTCCACCGCCTGGACCCGACGGACCAGGAAGCCGCCTTGTGGCTGGCGCGTCTCTATCGCCTGCACAACGAACCGGACAAAGCCGAAAAGGTGCTGCTCGGCATGTTGAAGGATGACCCGGAGAATGAAGCGGCCGTCGAACAGCTTACGCAGCTCTACCTGGACGAAAACAAATCCGAAGAGGCGATCTCGCTACTGGAGGGCATGATTGCCCGCTCGCCTTCTGCGACGCTCGACGATCTTCTCGGCGATGCGTACACACAAACGCGCGAATTCGCCAAGGCCGAGAAGGCCTACCGCAAGGCGGTAGATCTCGATCCCTCGGAGCTTGGGCATCTGCGCGGCCTGGGCCAGACGCTGCTTTCCGAGGAGAAATATGCCGATGCGCTCTCCGTGTATCAGAAGCTGGCCGATCTGATGCCCGATGACGCGGACGTGTACCTGCGGATGGCGCAGATTTACCGCGAACTGCATCAGCTGGATAAGGCTGAAGAAAGCGTCGTCAAGGCGCGGCAGTACGCCCCCGGCACCGTCGAGGTGATGTACAACGAGGCGATGATCTACGAAGCGCAGGGCCGCTTTGAGGATGCGATCCGCGTGCTATCCGATGCCGTGACCGGCGTCAAGACGCAATCCACCGTGCTTCCTTCGCGGCGCCGCGAGCTGGCTATTCTTTACCAGCAACTCGGCGGACTTTACCGCGATACGAATAACTATCAAGCGGCCATCTACACCTTTCAGGAGCTGGGCCACCTGGGCGAAGAGGAAGACCGCCGCGCGCGCATGCTGATCATGGAAACCTACCGGCAGGCGAAGGATTTGTCGAAGGCGCTGCAGACGGGAAAAGAAGCGCTGGCGAAATATCCGAATGACGCGGCTGTGCGGGCCACCTATGCCTTGCTGCTCGGCGAAAACCAGCAAGCCGACGAGGGCGCGAAGCTGCTGCAAGCGAATTTGAAGGGCACGGCCGCCGATCGCGAGCTGTACTTGAACATTTCGCAGATCTACGAACGCAGCCACCGCTACCAGGAAGCGGAAGAGATGGCGCACAAGGCCGAGACGCTTCCGGGTGAGCCGCGCGAGAACGAGATGACGTGGTTCCTGCTGGGCGCGATTTATGAACGCCAGAAGCAGTACGACAAGGCCGAAGAGCAATTCAAGAAAGTGCTGACGGTGAATCCCAAGAATGCCGAAGCGCTCAACTATTACGGTTACATGCTAGCCGATCGCGGCCTGCGCCTCGACGAAGCACGCGACATGATCCAGCGCGCTCTGGATCAGGAGCCGTTCAACGGTGCGTATCTCGACAGTCTGGGGTGGACTTACTTCAAGCAGAACAAGATCGAAGATGCCGAGGCGGCGTTGCGCAAGGCTGCCGAGCGCGAGCCCCACGACCCCACGATCCGCACGCATCTCGGGGACGTTTACGCCAAGCAGGGGCGCATGGATCTGGCGGCGGCGGAATGGGAGAAGTCGCTGGGCGAATGGCGGCGCTCGCTTCCCGCCGATCTGGAGAGCGACAAAGTAGCGGAACTCGAAAAGAAACTGGGCCAAGTGAAGCACCGCGTGGCGCAGAAGTCGCCCGTGGCCGATTCGAAACCCTGAGCCAATCGCATGCGCGAAGTCCGTATTCCGGCATACGCAAAGATCAATCTGCGTCTTGAAATCCTCGGCAAACGCGCCGACGGCTACCACGAACTGCGCACCATATTTCAGACGATTTCCCTCCATGACACACTACGCTTCCGGTTTTCCCGCCAAGCGGGGATTTCGCTGCTGATCCGCGGGAATGAGGCCCTTTCCCGGGAGGCCGTGGAGAAGAATCTGGTGTACCGCGCGGCGGATGCCCTGCGGCGGGAGCTGAAGATCCGGCCGGGCGTGGAGATTACACTGCAGAAAAATATCCCTGCGGGGCGCGGTCTGGGAGGCGGGTCAAGCGACGCCGCGGCCGCGCTGCTCGGGTACCTGCAATTCATGCGCAAACGAATCGAGCCGGTGCGGCTGCTGAAAATTGCCGCGGAACTTGGCGCGGATGTGCCATTTTTTCTGTTTGGCGGGCGCGCGCTGGGCGTG
>Ga0187854_10000437_pt1 | contig 54423 bp, 52 predicted proteins | sample June2016WEW_6_15_FD_132445 | JGI IMG/M metagenome (GOLD analysis project Ga0187854, IMG submission 132445) | Peatland microbial communities from SPRUCE experiment site at the Marcell Experimental Forest, Minnesota, USA - June2016WEW_6_150 | ecosystem: Environmental > Terrestrial > Soil >... | reverse complement strand
TAGGGCAGGCCGACAAAATCGGCCATATCGTAGGCATAATCGGAAGCGTCATATTCAAGCGCAAAGGGGCCGTTGACGGGGGCCTTAAGACGGTCAGCCGGATTCGGATCACCGTGATTGCAGCGCGGCAGCAGGCTCCAGGTATCCTGGGGGCAGAAATAGATCGTGGCGTCGTCGTTATGGCCGGCATTGGGAACCCCATCCGTCAGCAGGATCACCACCCATAAGACATCCTGGCGTTTGTCGCTGGCCAATTGATTCCCGGCCAGCTCCAGGCCCCCACCGATATTGGTGGTGGTGTAGTTGGAAGAATCCGGAGGATTAATAAAATGAGGGTTTACACTTGGGCAGGAATCCTGGTTCCGGCCAATCAGACCCTGATAATTCGAGCCGCTGCCTAATATCGGGGTTGTAGTGCAAATGTCACTGCCCGGACCGGCGCATTGATCATTAGAGAAATCATAACAGCGATAATCGTCCGTTGCGTTCGAACTGGCACCTTGATAGGCGTCTACGCCCTGGAAAACAGTCAAATTCCTGAGCGTGGAGGCAACGGTACTCGGGTCATTGCCGGCAAGCAGGGGCAGGACAACAGTCGGTTCCTTGTCGAAGGTCACCACCGAGGCGAGGTCGTAGGATGGAACCAGGATTTTCGTAAAGGCAGCCGCGGCATTGATGACCTGGTCGAAAGGCTGGCAGGAGCCAATATCCCCACTGTCGACGCCTGTGCCAGGTATGCCATTGCAATAGAATGGATCGCTCATCGGGTCACCGGGGGCATATGGGTGTAAATAGTCCGGACCATAGGTCATCGATTCCGAGCGGTCGATCACCAGCACCACGTCCACCGAAGCGGCCTCCGAAATGGCCGTGGCGGAGACGGGCACGCTGTTAATCCCGATCACCGTCAGAAAAGCCAATGGAATATCGACCGTGGCCGTCACCTCCACCAGCTTGCGGGGGTTCGGGGTCGTACAAAGCGTAGTTGTAAGATCCGGCGGGCTGTTGTAACAGTCATAAACATGCGTGACCGGATTGGTGAAGCCATTCAGCACCATGAACTCATTGGCGGAGTTCGTCAGGATATTAAGCAGGTTTGCTTGGGTAGTGGAAGCATTTTCACGGTATTGCAAGGCCGCCGAGAGGGCTGCCGAATCCACCGCCCGGCGCAGCCGCGCATTCCCGATGAACATGAGGCCGACATCGATCGACAAACCGATGATGGCGATAATTCCGACCGCCGCAGCGGCCACCAGCACAAGCACCTGGCCGCGTTCCATGCGGGAGAATTTCGTTTTGACATTGCGGACGATTTTTGCCATTTTTTTGTTCCTAAGGCACTACCTGGGTCGGCTCGGCCGAAGAAATCGGCATGACCGTGTAGACATACAGCGGGACCGGGTCGGGCAGGAGGGAATAGGTGACACCCATGAAGCCATTATTGGAGAGCAATTTTAAGAGCTGGGGATAATTATAGTAAATCTCCACCAGCATCACCCCGGTGTTCGGCGCGGAAGCATTCAGGCGGGACTGAATATCGGCGGAGGAGAATTGCGAAACGCGTGCATTCGCAGCGCACGAATTCCAACTGCTGTCACTTAATTGACTCGGAATGGGTATGTGTTGGCTATTGAAAAAGGCCACGAAGCCGGCATAATCCTTGCACAGGCTCCAGCCCTGCGGATCCGCCAATGGAAAACGAACCGGAAGATTTCCTGTGGTGACGCTGAAGACGGAAATGACTATGTCATCCGGACTGGTGGGACTTAGGGCCGGGTTCAGTCCCACCGGGACCATCGTGGAGCCCGCTTTGGCCGCGGTATAGTAGTAGAAAGGCAGGTCATCTTTTATCGTGCCATCCGGATTCGTTTCGAACGTGCCATCCGGATTCGGAATAAAAGGTTCCGTTAGAGAAGCGCTGGCATACCGGGCGGCCTCGCGCGCTCCGTCCAGCACGTGCAGGTACTGGTTGAGCATGAAACCGAACTCCACCACCCCGGCGAGCAATACCGCCAGGATCATCACGACCAGCATGAGCTCGACAAAGCTCTGCCCGCGCGGCTGGCAGCGCATCCGGCAAAGTATGCGCTTGAATAAGCTGGTGTTTCGGCGTAAAGGTCTAATCATGGACATTTGGCAGGCTATTAACAGTTTTATAGGATTAATCCAATATTAATAATAGCAGGTTCCCAGGGCCAAGTCAACGCAATCAGCGCATTTGTAGAGCTGCTTGGACGCGGATTTCACATAAAATGGACAATCTGGCCATCCAGGATCATCCCTCCTGTCCTGCGCATCAATCGAGAAAGGTTTATTGGATGCCAGTTTCCATCAGCTCATGATTTAGGGAAGGTATCGGCATCTAATATCGTCCCGATAGTTCGTTAAACCTTCCGTTGAACTTTCACGAACATTTAGTACATTGTTCCTGCGAGATTTAACTTTTCCCAAACTCCCTCGAGCCCTGAATTTTTCACACTGGAATGTTTCATCGTTCATCGTTTTCACATTTCGCTCGCGCGCTTCACGATTATTTCCTTGAAGGCGCGAGCCTGGATCGCTCCAACACCCTTGCGTCTATTTTTTTAGCCTTGCATGATGGATTTGCCCTGCGTGATCCGTCCCTTATGGACGGAGTTGATTTACTTTGAGGTATAATCCCAGCCAAACCCTATTGCCAAGCAGGCGAAAGGGATTAATTTTTTCCGGGAAAGCCAGCGCATGGGCTTTATTTGGATGGTCAAATAGTTAAAATATCATGTGGTACAGCCAGACGATGATTAGACTCTTGACTATATGACTAAATAACTAAAGCTGACGAGGATGAGGGTTCTCCGCCACGCGGCGGAGTTAATTCCGGCAAAATTCGCCGGGAGAAAATCGAAAGATCAGCGGATGCCCTCCGGGGATGCCACAATCCCCGCAGCCTTTCCCTCCAGGTTTAATCCAGCCATAACGCTCACCGGGTGACCGGAGAGACAAACCGGCCGGAAGTGGTAACATTCATGTCATTGCGAGCCCCGTAGGGGGCAATCGCGGATTATACCCGCATCACGAATAATCTCCATATATTCTGGAGGATGCTTTATCGTATGGAACCCACCACGCAATGACACAAACTTTGGAGGCATCCCATGTGTGGAATCGTAGGTTATATTGGCCCACGCGAAGCAGCGCCAATTCTGTTGAATGGCCTTAAACGTCTGGAATATCGCGGTTATGACTCGGCCGGACTGGCCGTCATGACAGAAGGCCACATCGAAGTGCGACGTGAGGCCGGGAAATTGAATAAGCTGTTTGAACTGGTGCAGGCATCCCCGCTTAGCGGTTCTACCGGCATCGGTCATACCCGATGGGCAACCCATGGCGTCCCGACCGCTCGCAACGCCCATCCCCATCTAAGCGCCAATGGGCGTGTGGTGGTGGTGCATAACGGCATTGTCGAGAATTTTCTGGAACTGCGTAATGAACTGACCGCCGAGGGCGTGAACTTCCAATCAGATACGGATACAGAGGTGATTGTCCAGCTGGTCGAAAAACACCAGGCCACCGGTCTGGGTCTCGTTGAAGCCGCCCGCCGCACCTTTCAACAGATCCAGGGCGCCCACGGCATCGTCCTCATGTCAACCGACGAGCCGGATAAGATTGTTTGCGCCCGCATCGGCAACGCAGGGGGGGTTGTGATCGGTTTCGGCCAGGATGAAAATTTCATCGCTTCGGATATTCCGGCCATCATGGAATATACCCAGCGCGTCATTTTCCTTGAGAGTCACCAGATTGCCGTTGTGACCCGCGAAAAAGTGCACGTGGAAACCCTGGCAGGCCAGCCTCTCCAGCCCAGGGTACATACCATCAGTTTCGATGCCGCCGCGGCCGAGAAAGGCGAATACCAGCACTTCATGCAGAAGGAGATCCATGAGCAGGTGCGCTCGCTGACAGATACACTGGCCGGGCGGGTGAATTTCCACGATGGGCGTATCTGCCTGTCGGAACTAAATCTTACGCCCGAAATCGCCCGCAGCATCCAGAAAGTGGTCATCACCGCCTGTGGCACGGCTGCCTACGCTGGGATGGTTGGAAAAATCCTGATCGAAAAGATCGTCCGCCTGCCCTGCGAGGTGCAGATCAGTTCCGAGTTCCGTTACAGCGACCCCATTGTGGATGAGCATACCGTGGTGCTGGCCATCAGTCAATCCGGCGAAACCGCTGATACACTGGCCGCCATGGAGGAAGGCCGTCGCAAGGGCGCCAAGATCTGGAGCATCGTTAACGCCTTAGGCTCCCAGGCTATGCGGGCTTCTGACGGCAGCATCTCAATGCAGACCGGTCCCGAGATCGGGGTGGCCTCCACCAAGGCCTTTACCGCACCGCTGGTGGACCTGTACATGCTGGCCGTGTTGTTGGCTGATCTTCGCGGCGTTCTCAAAGAGGACGCCCGCCGGGACCTGGTGGCAGACCTGCGCCTGGTACCCCAGCTGGCTGGACGGGTTCTTAATACTGAACCGGAAATCAAGAAGGTCGCGCACGCCCTCAAGAATGTGCATGATTGTTTATACCTGGGACGAGGCATCAACATGCCCATCGCCTATGAAGGCGCCCTCAAGCTCAAGGAAATCTCCTATATCCACGCTGAAGGCTACCCGGCCGGCGAGATGAAACACGGCCCAATCGCCCTGATTGACAAGCATATGCCGGTCGTCTGCATCGTGCCTCAAGACCCATGGCACGAAAAGATGATCAGCCAGATTCAGCAGGCTAAGGCGCGCGGCGGCACGGTCATTGCAGTTGCCACCGAGGGGGACGACCTGGTAGCCTCCATGGCTGACCATGTCCTGTGGGTGCCGGATTGTCCCTGGATGCTCTCCCCCGTGGTTACGGTTATTCCTCTGCAGATCCTGGCCTACCAGATCGCTACCTCGCGCGGCTTGGATGTGGACCAGCCCCGCAACCTGGCGAAAAGCGTTACCGTGGAATGATCAACTAGTTGGATAGACAATTGGTCAACTAGTCGACTTGTGCTTTCTTGCCCTCCTGGTTTTTTATGAAAATCCGAATCGGAGTCCGAAGTTTCCACATCTTCCCTTAAAGGGAACTTCTGATTCTCCAACGTCAGGATACATTTTGTTCGGAGGATAAGGTTTTCCGAGGGAATTCCTTTTCAGGCAGGTACCGCCAGGCACATCGCTTGGAGAAAGTTTTTTTCAAGGATTGCTATTATTTTCACAGACACATCCTATCCGGTAAATTCTTATGTCGTTTTGGTCATAAACGGTTTTAAGGGTCATATATGGCTCTGAAGCCTGGGCCTGAAGGATATCATGTGTGATGATATACCGTATATGATATGTATCCCAAAGTTTGCCATAATCCTGGTCTGTGATTGTTTTCGTTAATGCAACTTCTTTGACAGACACGCTGGAAGGGAGACGCGAAACGTAACCAAATGCAATCGGTTTGCCATGAATTGTCTGGTAATACAACGGCAATGTCAGGTCGTTTGTTACCAGGTCGACTACACCACCATCGTTTGGGAGACCCGCAAGTGCAGTAATATAATCTGGTACTTCGATTTTGGTGGCAGGTAGGGGTCTTGGAAGGGTTTCAAATACAAGTACACCTAATAATATGATGATAAATATCTTCTTGTGCGAAAATTGTTTGAAGAGTTCACCGAAACCAATCGCGCAAAGAAGGGAAGCGCCGAAGATCACCATGATCATCATTCTGACCGGCAGCCCCGAGAGTTTCATGAACGGTAACACATTAATCAAAAGTGTATACGGCATGGCCTTATCCCAGATGATTTTTCCATCAACCTGGAAAGCTGGTCCCAAAGCCATCAACAGGAAAAAGCCAAATGTAATAAACCATAAGTAGACTTGTTGTTCAATCCTGCGTTCCAATTTCTTTCTTTTTATCCAAACATATCCGAGGATGAAATAAACTGAAATTCCGAGATAGACACTGCTCTCACCAATATTTCCCGGTAGTTTGGACCAATAGAATTGTGTCCATTGATTGAACATCCAATGTCCCCCGGGGATAAAAAGCGCCAGGATGTCCAGGGAAAAATTGACTGGATTGTGATTACCAAGTAAAGGATCGCGGTAATTACCTAAGAACAAGGCACCCACCATAGGCCCTATCAGCAGTAAGCTTGCGATTGTAAAAGTTGCCAGAGCACCACAATGTTTTTTTCTCACGACGAACCATGCACTCTTGTTAATGGCCGCATACCAGATAATGATGAAGATCGCTGTCAGAACACAATACAAAAAATAATAATAATCACACAGCACCACCAACCATAGGGAAACCGCTGCCACCAGAGCGGTGAATAGTTTGGGGTTGTCAAGCAGGGAGAGCCAGCACAGTATGAATAATGGCATCCATTCCAGTGATACAAGTTGTAAATGTCCTTCAGCATGCATGAAGTGATAACTGGAAAAGGTGAAGATAAAACCGGCGATAAGGCTTCCCCAAAATGATTTGGTCAGGTAATACGCCAACCAATACATGGTCACTCCACCCATCACAAAGGAGAATATAACGATCGTGTTATAGGTCGCCGTAAGCGACAGGAACCTGTGCAGAAAGACCGTTAAATACCCATTGAATGGATTAAGGGTTTGGGCGAATAAAGTCGTACCAAACGGCCAATGCAGCAAATTTGTGAACCAAATTGTGGGATACATATCCGGCCGACGGATTGCCAGATCAACCCACCAAAGGTTCCAAATATTCTGTAAACCGTCATTCTTATCTGCAAAATAATGCGTGAAAAAATCAGAAATTTCCGGGTAAGTTAGAAGGCAAAAGGAAAGAAAATAGAAAAGTGTCGGCAATAAGCCATGCTTTATTGCTTTCCTCCACCCGGTTTGTTTGTGGCCTATTTTCTCCACCATAATTCCAGCCTTGTTTTCCATAAAAAATGCTCCTCCTAGTTCTACCAAATTCTCAGGAAGTTTGATTCTCAGAGCTATGAAAATCGGACTGATGCCCTTGATAACGAAAAGATTATAGCATGAGAAATATGGCCGATTTTCTTGATGGAATATCTGCCTGTGTGTTTCTGTACTATAAGTTATTTGTTCGCAACACCCTTGGGACAAAACTCTTTACCATTTCCCTCTATCTAATAGGACTTTCTTTGCACCTCTTTAGAAAAACCAGAATGGATTAGAATAAGCGTAATTCCTACGCGCTTTTCAAGGAGATAAAATATATGTCAGAAGAGAAAACCGCAATAAAAAGGGAAATACGCCGCCGCAGAGCCCGCGAGAAGAGAAATCAATACATTATTATAGGCGTTGTCGTCCTGGTTGTGGTCGCAGTAATCTGGGTATTAATCGCCTCCCAACCGTCTGCAACAGGCACCGCCAGCGTGGTTCCCACGGCTGCTGCCGGCAATTCCACGAATGCCGCACCAACCTCAGTTGCCGGAAATTGTACTGTCACCAATATGCAATTTACATCTTCGCCGCCAATGCAGATTGATGTCAAAAAACAATACTTTGCCACGGTTAAAATGGTTAAAGGCGGCCAGTTTGTCATCCAGCTCTATCCCGATAAAGCCCCTATCACAGTGAATAGTTTTGTATTTCTGGCAAACAAGGGATTCTTCAATTGTGTTACTTTTCACCGAGTACTTGATGGTTTCATGGCCCAGGGCGGCGACCCAACCGGAACAGGGAATGGCGGACCAGGATATGAATTCCCAAATGAAAAGAATGATTTGCTTTTCGATAAGGCTGGAGTAGTTGCCATGGCTAATGCCGGACCGAATACCAACGGCAGCCAGTTCTTCATCATGTTTGGTCCTTTTGGTCTTTCGGAGAATGACTATACCATTTTTGGACAGGTTATCAGCGGTATGGATGTTGTCAACGGCTTAACCCGCCGTGACCCAACCCAGAACCCTACTTTCTCCGGCGACGCGATACAAAGCATAACCATTTCCGAGAAATAACGGGGCGTTTTGGGAATTCCCATGTTGGAATGGAAGATGTGGGAGTGTTGGACGGGTCGAGCAGCACCGCCATGCATCCCGAAGGGATACCCGAAAGATGCTAAGCCCGCCCAACCCCCCCTTCTTTCTGTCGACCCGGCGATCCCAAAAGAGACGAATTAATTACTGGTTAGAAGCTTTATATTGAAGCTATTTCTATAAAGATGGGAGAAAAAATGAAACGTTTCTTAATTGCCATTGCCTTTCTCTCTATCCTGATGTTTGCCTGTAATCTCACAACGGCAACCCCGGTCCAGATAACACCTGCATTAACTTTGCCGGCTCAATCGACCCCGATGATGCCGACATTCTCTTTGCCGGCTCAACCGACACCGATACCACCCACGGTCACTTTGCCGGCTCAACCGACGCCTATAAAACCTACGGTCACTTTGCTGCCTCAGCCTCAAACGAATGTCACCTGCAACAATCTATCCTTCTATCTTAACAAACTGGTGGCTTTCAACTACACCTGCGCCACAGTACCCCAGCAGCTTGTCGGAATAGGTGCTCACCCCCAGTATACCCAGGTAACCCTGACAACTTATCAGACCGGCAGTTCCGTGTCTCCACAAATCGACGTTTTCTCTGTCCAAAGCTATAACGCGGATTTTCCACCCAATGGGATTAGCGATTTCCAGTCCACCTTGCAAGCGCTGATTGATGGAGGGACGCCGGGTAATACCTTGCCTTTCCTGAATCCGCATGAATCCGCACAGATCTTCTACGCCCAATATAAGGTTCTCCATGTTCCCAGCGGCAATGGCATCCGTTATCTTACCCAATTTGCCCAGAATTATGCTGTGATCACCAACAATGCTATGTTCTATACGTATCAGGGATTGACAAGCGACGGCAAGTACGTAATTACAGCTCTCCTGCCGGTCTCCAATCCCATCCTTCCGAATAGCGGGGATACCTATCCCGGCGGTGAGACCTGGCAGCAGTTCAGCGATAACTTTAATACCTATATTGCTAATACAAAGAGCCATTTGGATGCCCAGCCTTCCGCCATTTTTTCCCCCAGCCTGGCCTTACTGGACGATCTGGTAAATAGCATCCAAATCCAACCATAGGATAACACTGGCATTATTACGAAAAATGGTTTTAAGGCTTGTAAAAACCGTGTGATAACCGTGATCAGTGTCGCGTTCAGAGAATGTCAACGGTTCCTGACAACCCGAAATATACAAAATGGATAGCCATTTGCACTCCGCTGTAACCGGGCCACTTGTTCAACCGACGAACCGCTGCGCTGCTCCAGCAGATGCGCATCCATCCGGCAAAGCTCGGGGTATGCCGTGATAATGGCTGCGTAGGGGCAATGTCCCAGGATAATCCGCGCTCCATCGATGCCAGCCTCCCAACGGGGTTGATAGTGCAATTCATTTAGCCGGTCAACAGCCAAGGTTAATCGGCGAGGAAGCGGAGTGTCACGATCAGGTATATCGTTGCCTCCCAGACGCAGCGCCATGGAATTCAGCCAGGCCTCCTGTACAGTTTCAGGGGCTTGCCGTAATAAACTTTCGAACATTGCTCCTGCCAGTCCATCCAAACCGTCGCCCAATACCCGCCGAGACAGTCCATAAACATTTACTGGTCTACCGCGTCCTTCCTGCCGCTGGCAGACTAACTCAATCAAATCGTTCGATTCCAGCACGGCCAGGTGATGGCGCACATTCGCTCCGGTCATTGCCAGGATGCTGCTCAGCTCATTAACGGTAGCGGTCTGTTGCTTCCGAAGGTAATCCAGGATGCGTAAACGGGTTGGTGGGCACATGAAAATATTATACTATTTATGCAAATATATGTTTGCATAATTAAATTGACAGGTACCATTCCGGCGGCTATAATCCAGCCTTGTCTGATAATCAAGAAGTATTGCACTATTATCTGGAGAATTTGCATGGACTCAAGAGAATTGAATGCACTAGGTTATGAGATTCCCCCCGAAATAAAAGGCCAGATAGCAATAACGAGCTTAGACCGCATCTATAACTGGGGCCGAAGCGCCTCAGTCTGGCCAATGATGTTCGGTTTGGCATGCTGTGCCATCGAGATGATCTGTGCCGCTGCTAGCCGCTACGACCTGGCCAGGTTCGGCATGGAAATAATGCGCCCCTCTCCGCGTCAGAGTGACTTGATGATCGTCTCAGGCACGGTAACCAAAAAGATGATTCCGACCATAGTCCGCCTGTATAACCAGATGCCCGAGCCGAAGTATGTTCTTGCAATGGGTGCCTGTGCCTCCGGTGGCGGGCCTTTCAAGGAAGGCTACAATGTTGTCTCCGGGGTGGACAAGTTTATACCGGTCGATGTTTATGTACCCGGTTGCCCGCCTACCCCCCAAGCCCTTCTTAATGGGCTGATGAAAGTACAGGAGAAGATTAGAGGAGAATCCATTAAGCATTCCCGCTGGTATCAAAAAGGCCCGGATATGGCCGAAATCCCCATCCCCATGCTTGGACCGGATCTGATCGACCCGCGCAAAGTTGACCTGATCAAAAACAGCGAGAAAGCCTAGGAGATAAATATGGCTGCCCCCCTATCAAGTCAAACACAAGAACTTTCATCACGGTTTTCAAACCGGATAAACGTTGATACCCGTCCGGGTTATTCCGGTTGGTTGCTTGATAAATCCCATCTGCTCGAATTTGCGATTGCCCTGAGGGATGAGTTCGGATACGATTACCTCTCATCAATCACCGGCGTGGACTATCTGCCCGAAGGGAAGATGGAAATAGTCTACCAGGTGTACCGGACCACTGGCGGACCGGGACTAATGTTCAAAGTCCAGGTTCCGCGCACGGACCCGGTGGAAGTCCCCTCACTGGTGTCTACTTACCCCGGTGCAGAACTTCAGGAACGAGAAGCCTGGGATCTGCTCGGCATTAAATTCACAGGTCATCCAGACCTTCGCCGCATTTTTATGTGGGAAGGTTTCGCCGGTTTCCCCTTGCGGAAAGACTGGCACGAGCCATATTACGAAGAAGATGCCAAACCTTTTAAGAACCGCTGGCCGGCTGGCAAGATTGTCATGGCTGAAAATAGCAATTTGTTCGATGACAATATTGCTTATCCACAGGGTTTCAATCCCGAAAGTCAATCTTTTGATCCTGAGAAAGCCCTATATGACGCCTTACAGACCTACCAAAAAAACGAGATTGGTCTGGAAACCGACCACATCATTGTAAACATCGGGCCACAACACCCCTCCACGCATGGAGTATTCCGGGTGGCAGTGATACTGGACGGGGAGACGATCGTCAACCTTAAGCCGGTGATGGGCTACCTGCACCGGAACCACGAAAAGATTGTCGAACGGAATACCTATATCATGAACATGCCCTACACCGACCGGTTGGATTATCTTGCCTCGATGAGTAATAATTTTGGCTATGCGCTGGCGGTCGAAAAACTGATGGGTATAAAACCGCCGGAGCGCGCCGATTACATCCGGGTAATGATGGCTGAGATGACCCGCATTTCCAACCACCTTTTCTTGATCGGTTCTCTGCTCAACGACTTGGGTGCCTACTTTACTCCCATGCTCTATGCCCTGGAAGAACGTGAATTGATCCTGGATATCTTTGAAGCTGTGGCCGGTAGCCGCATGATGTGCAACTTCTTCCGCTTTGGCGGCATTGCACGCGACCTTCCGGAGGGTACCCTCCAAAAAATAAAGGAAATTTTTTTCGAGCGTCTTCCACGTAAGATTGATGAAATCGATCGTTTCCTTAGCGAAAACGAAATCATCCGCTCTCGCGGCGTTGGCCAGGGGGTACTGACTCCAGAAAATGCCATACGCTTTTCGGCTACCGGCCCTCTATTGCGTGCATCGGGTATCCCTTATGATATTCGCCGGGCCGAGCCTTACAGTATATACAACCGCTTCGAGTTTGATGTCTGCACCCGTAAAAACGGCGATATTTACGACCGTCTCATGGTGCGTTTCGATGAAATCCGTCAGAGCATCCGTATCATCCAGCAGGCCGCCAAGCAGATCCCGGAAGGCCCGGTTATGTCAGTCAAACCCATGTATCAGGTGCGCGTGCCGCCCGGGGAAGCTTATGGACGGGTAGAAGGTCCTAAGGGGGAACTCGGCTTCTACGTCGTTTCAGACGGTAAACCCAACCCATGGCGCTATCACGTGCGCGCCCCCTCCTTCATCAACCTGACCGCCTTCGGGCCTATGTGCATCGGTCAAAAGATTGCGGATGTGGTGGGCGTTCTCGGCTCGATCGATATTGTCCTTGGCGAAGTGGACCGCTAATACTTTACAGGTACAAGGAGATACATATGAGTGATATGTACGGTAAAGGTATCTTGAAAGGACTGGGCGTCAGCCTCAAACGATTTGCCGAAACCTACCTGGATGATCTGAGCTGGATCGGCAAACGCTACCACACTGAAGGTGGGATTGCTCATCGCTCTGGCAAGGATGCACGCGGAATTTTCACTGTCCAATACCCGGAAGAAAAAATCCCGGTTCCCGAGGAGTTCCGGTTCGTGCCTTTCTTGGTTTATAACGAAGGGTCGAATGGCGAAAAAAATCTTCTCTGTACATCCTGTGGCATCTGCGCCAAAGTCTGCCCTCCGCAGTGTATCTGGATCGTCCGCTCCACTGACCCGATCACTGGGCGACCCATCCCGGACCCGGCTGAATTCTATATAGATGCCGATATTTGTATGAACTGTGGCCTGTGCGCCGAATATTGTCCGTTTGACGCCATAAAAATGGATCACGATTATGAACTGGCTTCCTTTGAGCGCCATATTTATAATAAATTCAGGCTATCCAAACCAACCAAATATTATGAGAGCATCCGTCCAGATAATGCCGGGCGCGAGAATGCTGCCCGTTCTGCCAAGCAAGCTGCCCGCACCGGGGTTATTAAGGTAGAATAGTTTTCCTCATGTATAATCCCGAGACGGACCTGCTTTTTCCTCCGCGCAGCTTACCGGCTTTACGCAACCTGCGCAGCAGCGAGTGGCAACATCTGGTCACCAATGTGCTCGAGGCCGGGCCCGATGGCATCGAACAAATGGCTTTCGTCTTGATGATGGCGCGAATGAATAATTGCGCGACCTGTAATTCAGACTCTTTTCGTGCTATGGCTGGCTGCGCCACATGCGCCGCACAATCCCTAAAGAGGTTCCACGAGACCGACGATGCACTGATTTCGCTTTACCAGGCAGCCCGGGGAGAGGTGGAGCAGTATCTACAAAAGAAGAACTACCCTTTATCAAGGTGATCTATCGGATCGCCTCCAGACAATTAACAGGTAAACATGCCAAAAAACATCTCTTCTGAATCTATCCTGGCCGCATTGGGCAAGATACAAGAACCCGAATTGCACCGCGACTTGGTCACTCTCAACATGATCCGTGATATTGAAATCAAGGATGAAACCGTCAACTTCTCCATTGTGTTGACTACTCCCGCTTGCCCGCTCAGAGGCAGCATCGAAAAACAAGCTCGTGAGGCAGTCCTGGCCCTCCCGGGCGTCAAATCGGTCAACATCAAGATGGATTCCAGCGTTCCAAATGATGGGCGCAACCGTGGACTGCTCAACCTTCCCATCCGCAACGCAATCGCAATTGCATCCGGAAAAGGTGGCGTGGGCAAAAGTACAGTATCGGCCAACCTGGCAGTTGCCCTGGCACAGAGCGGCGCACGCGTTGGTCTGCTGGACGCCGATATTTATGGCCCAAATATTCCTACCATGATGGGCATCCATGACATCCCTGGAACCCAGGACAATAAACTCATCCCGGCGGAAAGCTATTGTGTAAAACTGATGTCAATGGGCTTCCTGGTCAAACCCGGGCAACCCCTCATTTGGCGCGGCCCTATGCTCAATTCAGCCATCCGACAATTCCTGGCTGATGTGGAGTGGGGCGAACTTGATTATCTTATCATTGACCTGCCCCCTGGCACTGGGGATGCCTCCCTCTCGCTGGCACAGATGCTCCCACTCTCCGGCGTGGTGATCGTAACCCTGCCTCAGGCCGTCTCGCTGGAAGATGCCAGCCGCGGCTTGAACATGTTCCAGACCCTGGAAGTGCCCATCTTGGGAGTCATTGAAAATATGCGCGGTGATTTCTTCGGTTCCGGCGGAGGTGAGGACCTGGCCCGCATGGCCAAAGTGCCATTCCTTGGGGCAATACCGATGGAACAGTCCGTCAGGATTGGCGGTGATACTGGCGAACCGGTTGTAGTATCCAGGCCCGATTCGGATGCTGCCAAGGCGTTTCAAGCCATTTCAGGCCAGGTGGCTGCTCGCATTAGCATTGAGGCGCTCAACCAGAAGAACGCACCTGAAATCAGTATCGGATAAAAGGATTAAGAACCATTTCCATTGAAAGGAATTGGTTCTTTCTGAAGTCTGCTATAATCATGTCCATGCAACCTCTCGTCGTTGGTATCCGTTTTGCGGATATCGGTAAATCCTATCACTTCAATGCATCCTCGCTTCCACAAATCAAAGTCGGTGATCGGGTCATCGTCGAAACCTCGCGCGGCAAGCAAATGGGCCAGGTGGTGCAGATTGTAAAAAATGCTACACCACCTTCCGAGGGCTGGAAGCCGATCGAACGAATTGCCACCCCGCGTGATCTCGTCCTGCGTCGTACCTGGGCACAGAAGGAAGTCGAAGCGATGATTTCCTGCCGGGAACGTGCTGCACAATTGAAACTGCGCGGTGTCAAGGTTGTTGCAGCTGAATACTCATTTGACGGGACACGCTTGACCTTCATGTTCAGCACAGAGACCGAAGACAAAGCTGATCTCAAATCCCTGCGACATGATATGCAAAAACAGTACCTGCCATCGCAGGTCGAGATGCGCCAGATTGGTCCGCGTGATGTTGCGAAAATGATGGGGGGCATGGGCGCCTGCGGGTTGGAGGCACGCTGCTGCTCCAAATTCCTGACCGAGTTCAGTCCCATCTCCATCAAAATGGCCAAAGAGCAGGGCATTTCCCTCACGCCGCAGGAAATTACCGGTATGTGCGGACGGCTGCGCTGCTGTCTGGTCTACGAATATGAGCAATACGCGGCTGCCCGTAAAGAGCTGCCCAAACGCAACAAACGGGTTGTCACACCCATGGGTGAAGGAAAAGTGGTTGATGTATCGCCTCTCCTCATGACGATCCGCGTTGAATTGCTTGGCACTGGCGTTCGCGAATTCCAGCGTGAAGAAATCGAGCCCTGGGATGAACTGGAAGCCCTGCGACGTAAATCCGAGCAGCCCTGCGATAATTGTCCTAATCCAAATAGAGAGAAAGCATGACCGAAGACATTGCGTTAGCTCCCGACTCTTGGGAGAAACCGCAAAGAATCCTGGTCATTCTGGCTCATCCAGATGACCCGGAATTTTTTTGCGGTGCCACTTTGGCCCGCTGGGCCCGGTCAGGCCACGAAATCCATTACCTCCTGCTTACGTGCGGCGATAAAGGTTTCGATGATCCCGCAGCGACCTCCGATCATATTTGTGGGGTGCGTCAAGCCGAACAGAAAGCTGCAGCCGCCATTATCGGTGTGAAAACTGTCCGCTTTCTGGACCAGGAGGACGGGTATCTGGTTCCAAGTATTGAACTGCGCCGTGAAGTGGTCCGCGCCATCCGGCAGATCAAGCCGGATATACTGGTTACTTGTGACCCAACCCATCTCTTCGCGGGTGATTATTACATCAACCATCCCGATCACCGTTACGCCGGGCAGGTGGTCCTGGACGCGGTATTCCCTGCAGCTAATAATCCGTTTTTTTTTCCGGAACTCATTAAAAACGAGGGCTTGCAACCTCACAAGCTGCGCGAAGTGTGGATCTCGCTGACCGGTAACCCGACCGTAACTCTGGATGTCACAGATACGTGGGAGATCAAACTCCGGGCGTTGAAAGAGCACAAGTCCCAAATTGGCGATCCAAAAGAATTTGAGCAGCGCATGTGGGCCCGCAAGTCGGAAAAAAGCACGGAAGAAAACGAGTATTACGAAGAAAAATTTCGCGTAATAAAATTCCGGTAATCAGGCAGATCTCATTCCAATTTTCGGGAGAGAATTGTATGGCTGACTTTATTTCCGAGGCTGAATCCTTGTTTGAATACACCCGAGCCTTGCGCCGGGATTTTCATGCCCACCCTGAACTCGGCTTTCACGAAGTCCGCACATCCGGGATCGTCGCCCAGGAACTCAATAAGCTCGGATTGGAATTCAATACCGGTATCGCCGGGACAGGCGTCGTTGCCTTGCTCGAAGGAGCAAAACCCGGTCCGGTCATCCTGGTTCGTGCCGACATGGATGCCCTGCCAATAATAGAAGAAACCGGTGCAGAGTACGCATCCCAGAATCCCGGTATCATGCATGCCTGCGGGCATGATGGGCACACTGCCATCCTGCTGACGGTGGCCAAAATGCTCCAGGCCCACCGCGACGAATTGGCGGGGACAGTGAAATTCATGTTCCAACCAGCTGAGGAAGGCTTGGGAGGCGCTGAAAAAATGATAGACGCTGGTATTCTTGAAAACCCAAAAGTGGAAAAGGTGCTTGGCCTGCATCTTTGGAATGAGCAACCAGTCGGTTGGTTCGGCATCTCCAATGGCCCGATGATGGCCGGGGCGGAAATATTTTCGATCAAAGTCGATGGAAAAGGTGGGCACGCCGCTGCTCCGCATCAAAGCAATGATCCGATACTTGCCGCTGCACAAATCATTAGCGCCCTTCAGGGGATAGTTGCCCGAAATGTGGCGCCCCTGCAAACTGCTGTTGTAAGTGTCTGCACCATTCATGGCGGCGAGACCTTCAATGTCATACCACCGGCAGTTAAAATGACTGGTACAATCCGCACTTTTGCGCCGGAGGTCCGCACACGGGTATTGCAACGCTTCGAAGATACCGTCCACGGTGTTGCGGAAGCAATGGGGTGTCGGGCAACCATAGACATGGAACGCCTCTGCCCTGCAACGGTTAACCAGCCGGAAACCGCCCTCCGCATTCAGGCTATCGCTGGTCAGCTTTTCCCGGATGCAGACATAGAATCTTCTAATTGCATTACCATGGGCTCGGAAGACTTTGCCTTCTTGTTGGAAAAAGTGCCCGGTTGTTTCTTCTTTGTTGGTTCAGCGAACCCGGAAAAAGGACTGGATGCCGGTCACCATCACCCAAAATTCGACTTTGACGAGGTTGCTTTACCCCGAGCCGCAGCCCTGATGGCAGCCGCGGTTATTAATTTATTGTCAGGCAAATAGAATTCATTGGATTTTGTTTTACCATTTTATATTATTCTTGTTTCCCCTCTTGACCCTCGTGCAGGTTTGAATTATTATATTTTCGCCTCTTTTTGTCAAATTCGGCATCATAATATAGGAGCAATTGTTATGGTTGTCAAAAAAATCACAAATGATTTCTCTATTACTATTGCTACGGTTAATGGTTCCGGCTCACAGACGGCCAATGTCACGTTACTGCGAGCACTATTCAAAATGGGGATTCCAGTTTCTGGCAAGAATCTATTCCCTTCCAATATCCAGGGATTACCTACCTGGTATACCATTCGCCTGAGTAAAGACGGATATATCGCCAGACGTGACGAGCAGGAAATCGTGGTTGCCATGAACCCGGCCTCTTTTGCCAAGGACCTGGCATCGGTATCTCCTGGTGGGGTTTTCTTCTATTCCGATGATATTAAATTTACCATCAACCGCAACGATATTATTGCCTACTCTATGCCCGCCAAACAATTGGCGCGTACATCGGACGTTTCGCCCAACCTTCGCGATTACATTGCCAATATGGTTTACGTTGGCGTGTTAGTCCAGATGCTTGGCATCAGCATGGAAGCCATCCAGCAGGCCCTCAACTTTCACTTTAAAGGCAAGGAAGGACCGATCAACTCTAACCTGGGTGTAATCCGCGCCGGTGCAGAATGGGCGGCCCAGAACCTCAAGAAGAACGATCCATATTACGTGAAGCAACATGATCGCACTGATGGCATGATCATGGCAGATGGCAATACCGCCGGGGCATTGGGCGCAATCTATGGCGGCGTCCAGTTCGCTGCCTGGTATCCGATCACACCCGCCACCAGTCTGGCCGAGTCACTGAATGTTTACCTGCCTCAATTACGCAAAACGCCGGAAGGTAAGCAAACCTACGCTGTGCTGCAGGCGGAAGACGAAATTGCTGCCATTGGCATGGCCGTTGGTGCGGGCTGGGCCGGGTTGAGGTCGATGACGTCTACATCCGGCCCCGGGATCAGTCTGATGTCCGAATACACCGGCCTGGCACTTTTTACAGAAGTACCGGTAGTTGTTTGGGATGTACAGCGCATTGGACCATCCACCGGTCTTCCCACCCGCACAGCCCAAGGTGATCTGACCGCAATTTATTACCTCGGCCACGGCGATAAGCAGCACGTTATATTGCTACCGGGTTCGGTAAATGAATGTTTCGAGTTCGGCTGGAAAGCTTTCGACCTGGCAGAACGCCTTCAATCTCCTGTCTTTGTGCTTAGTGACCTTGACCTGGGTATGAATCAATGGATGACCAAACCTTTCGTATATCCTGATGTTTCAATGGACCGCGGCAAGGTGCTCTGGGAAAAAGACCTTGAACAACTGAATGGCATTTGGGCACGTTATAAGGATGTGGACGGCGATGGTATCCCCTTTCGAACGGTCACCGGGAATAAACATCATGCATCAGCTTACTTCACGCGTGGTTCCGGTCATGATGAAAACGCCCATCTATCCGAAGATGCTCAGATTTGGGAAGCCAATATGGCACGTCTGAAACGCAAATATGCTACCGCCCGCACGCTGGTGCCAAAACCTTTCATTGAAAAGACACCCGGGGCGAAGGTTGGCCTGATCACATACGGCTCCAGCGAAGCAGCCGTGCGTGAAGCGCGCACCTTACTAAAACAGGCCGGAGGTACGAAAACTGATCTCCTGCGCATTCGAGCCCTGCCGTTCACTCAGGAAGTCTTTGATTTCGTCAAAAAGCACGAACGCATCTATATTATCGAAGCCAATCGCGACGGCCAGATGCGTCAAATTCTTTCCGCAACCATGCCTGACCAGGCGCCCAGGCTCCGTTCGGCTGCTCATAGCGACGGCCTGCCAGTGACCGCCAGATGGGTCAAGGAAACCATCCTTGCCCAGGAGGAAAAAGAATGACCACACCCATTTCCGTAGGCCAGATCAATAAAGCCGGCCTGACCAAAAACGAATACCGCGGCCAGCCATCCACACTTTGTCCCGGCTGCGGACACAACTCAATTGCCAACCAGATCATCGCAGCCTGTTATGAATTGGATATAGTCCCTGAAAACGTGGTGAAGTTCAGCGGGATAGGTTGCTCATCGAAAAGCCCCACCTATTTCTTGAATCGTTCTTTTGGCTTCAATGGCCTGCATGGGCGCATGGCTTCGCTGGCCACCGGGGCCATTTTTGCCAACACTTCCGTCAAAGCCATTGGCATTTCCGGCGATGGGGATACTGCTTCCATCGGAATGGGCGGTTTCAAACATACCGTTCGCCGCAACGTACCAATGGTTTACATCGTTGAGAACAACGGCGTTTACGGCCTGACCAAGGGCCAGTTCTCGGCCACAGCTGAGGTTGGCCTGAACTTGAAGCACCAAGGTACCAATCCTTACATGCCGGTCGATATTTGCATGGAAGCTCTAGCCTCCAATGCCACCTTCGTGGCACGCTCTTTTGCAGGGGATTCAAAACAGGTTAAGGAACTCATCAAGGCTGCCATGAGCCATCATGGCATCGCCATATTGGACATCATTAGCCCTTGTGTTACTTTCAACAATGAGGACAACGCCTTCCATTCCTATACCTGGAGTAAAGATCACGAAGCTCCTCTGCATGAGATTTCTTATGTACCCAAACTCTCAGAGATCATTCTTCAGGAGGAGTTCGAGGAAGGTACAGTGCGTGAAGTAATCATGCACGATGGCTCCTCCGTCATACTAAAAAAATTGGAACACGATTACGACCCTACCAGCCGTTGGCGCGCCTTGCAGATGCTTGAAGAGGCCCAGCGCAACGATTGGCTTGTAACCGGGCTGATCTATATAGAAACAGGACGTCCAGCTCTGACGGATATGTACAACCTGGTGGACACTCCGCTTAATCGTCTTTCCGAAGCGGACATGCGGCCGGCCCGCCAGTCACTCGATAAAATCAATGCGCTGATGTTTTAGGGTAGACTGATAAAGATTAAGAGTCTGATATATTTATTGAAGAATACTCGTAAAGGTTCAACAGGTTGGCGGGCAACTTGTTGGGCCTTTGTATTCTAATTTCAAAGACAGGATAGACTTAAGGTCATGGAACTTACTTCCGGCCTAACAATCCAGGAAAATGAGTTGATCTTTTCCTTCGTCCGTTCGTCCGGGCCGGGTGGGCAGAACGTTAACAAAGTGGCAACGTCCGCCCAATTGCGATTTGATGTTCGCAACTCCCCCTCCCTTACTGCAGAAATGAAAGAACGTCTGGCACGCCTAGCCGGTAACCGTATGACAAATGATGGTACGCTGGTCATCGAGGCAAAACGGTACCGCACCCAGGAGCACAACCGGGCGGATGCATTGTTGCGGCTCGAAGTTTTACTTGAAAAAGCTGCCATTCAACCCAAAATCAGGCATGCCACGCGACCCAGCTTGAGGGCGCGGCTTATGAGAGTGGCGACCAAGAAAAAGCGGGGAGCTGTCAAAAAACTTAGACGGCCTTCAAACGAAGAATGAAATAACCCTCTAGCCCTAGGTTATACTACCAGCCAAGGCTTGGTTCTTTTTATTCCAGCTCTGCAATCACATCCGGGACAGCTTCCAACACATCTCCGGCCATAACTGCAGCCATACCTCCTTGGAACCTGGCGGCCGTCAAGCCCGCCTGGGCATGGATCCAGGCTCCAGCCCGCGCGGCATCATAAGCATTCACTCCTTGGGCACGCAGTCCAGTTATCAAGCCGGCCAAAACATCCCCGGTACCAGCCCGCGCCAGTGCGGGTGTCGCCACCGGGATGGTTGTAGTTCTTCCATCCGGAGCGGCAATAACAGTAAAAGCTCCTTTTAATACCACTACGTGTCCCCACTCCTGGGCAAATTTGCGTGCAACCGTCAAGCGGTCTTTCTGGATTTCTTCAGTCGTCAGACCGGTCAATACAGACATTTCTCCAGGGTGAGGCGTCAGGATGGCAGGCGCTGGCAGCAATTTCGACCAGTCAGGCAGCTTTGCCAGAAGCTTCAGCCCATCCGCATCGAAGACCATCGGTGGTAGAGGTGCTGGCTTGGGCGTCGGCTTTCCCGCCTCAGGCTGAATAAAGCCCATCCGCCCATGAACAGGCATATCTTCCGAAATATGGAGTAAATCCGCAATGAAATCCTTGGTGGTATCTTCCAGGCCAAGGCCTGGGCCAACCAGGAGCGTGGTTACACGTTCAAGATTTTTCTTCAAAACATCCGCCGCTCCTGATGAAATAACACCCATCTCATGCGGAAGGAGCACCCAGGTCGCTTCGGGGAACTGACCCGCCAGAGTCCCGTGTAACGAAGCCGGAATAGCCAGAGTCACCAATCCGGCGCCGATACGGTAGGCTGCCTTGCCAGCCAGGTAAGCCGCACCGGTATAATTAACGGATCCGGCAGCGATCAGCGCTGTACCAAAAGTTCCCTTATGTGCATCCGTCGGGCGGATCGGCAGGAGCGATAAAGCTAAATCTTCGTCTGCCACCTCATTTTTAATAGCCTGCCAGGATTTCAGATCGTCTAACTGTCCAATTTCAACTACACGCAATTCTCCTACCAGGTCATAGGCAGGTAATTTCAATAAGCCTTGCTTGATCGCTGCCATGGTAACAGTCGCATCGGCCGGGACAGTTTGCGGGGCAGCCCGGCCGCCATCGCAATCTACTCCGGATGGGCAATCAACAGCGATAATATAGGGAGGCCATTCCATCTCAGCCACAATTCCCTGAACAGCCGCCAGGACCGACCCAAATTCATCCTTGAGAGGCAGCTTAATGCCTGTTCCAAGCACACCATCTAGTACAACATCCGCACTCTCAAGAAACGCCTGCAACTGCTGGAAATTATTATCCTTCTCGGCTTGATAAACCTCTCCACTGGCGTCCTCGAGTCGTTTAATCAGTACATCACCAGTCAATTTTCGATGCAAAAGATAAGCACGGGCTGTCCAACCCTTTTCGGCCAGGCGCGTCAGCGCTACTAGGGTATCTCCGCCATTATTGCCAGGGCCAACCAGACCTAGAACTTGAATTTCCTCTTCATCATCGTCCTGGGCATAAGCCAGCCGTAACACTTCCCGGGATAGGTTGTATCCGGCATTTTCCATCATCTTTTCGTAAGTCAGGCCGCTGCTATCTGCTTCCTGCTCGATCAGATGCATTTGTGCAATGGTTACTAATTTCATAAGATATTCCTCCGAGAGTTTTGATCTCGTTTATTTTAAGGGGTTGAAATGATTATAAACGAAATAGCGGCCACCGCCGCTATCCCTTGGAACAATCCTCTTTCCAATCAAAAGGAAAATCTATAGCTAATTCAATATTTTGCTGAGAAATAGCTTGGTCCGTTCTTCGCGCGGATTGGCGAACAGCTCATCAGGCGTGGTGTCTTCGATTATTACTCCTTCGTCGACAAATAGGATCCGATCTGCAGCCGCTCGCGCAAATCCCATTTCGTGGGATACGACAATCATGGTGATTTCCTTGGCCAGTTCTTCCATGACACTGAGTACCTCGCCGATCATTTCCGGGTCGAGCGCAGAGGTGGGTTCGTCGAACAACATCAGGCTGGGTTTCATCGCCAGCGCACGCGCGATCGCAATTCTCTGCTGCTGACCACCAGAGAGCTGGTTGGGGTACTGGTCACGCTTCTCAGCCAACCCGACCCTCGCCAGCAATTGGATCCCATCTTCCTCGGCCTGTTCGCGGGAGGTTTTTCGAACATTTAACGGGGCTTCAATGATATTTTCCAGGGCAGTCAGGTGGGGGAAAAGGTTAAACCGCTGGAAAACCATGCCGATATCCGCCCGCAGTCTGGCGATGTTCTTTTCCGATTCTTCAACCAGCTTGCCATCTTTTTCATAATATCCTATCATCCGGCCATTGACAAAGATGTGCCCACTGTTGATTTTTTCAAGATGGTTAATGCAACGCAAAAGGGTGCTCTTGCCGGACCCGGAAGGTCCTATGATTACCACCACTTCGTTCTTATGCACTTCGAGATCGATATCTTTAAGGACGTGCAAGGAACCAAAATATTTATTTACTTTCTCGGCCTTAACAATTACGGAGGTATCTGTCGGCGCAGCAGGGGAACTGATTATTTCGGCCATTAGCGCGCTCCAATTCTAGATCCGACCAGGCGTTCGAACATACCAGGGGTTTTGATATTGCCTTTTCGTTCTCCAAGTCCGGCTTCGATGCGGGCCTGGATAAAAGACCAGATGGTCGTTAACACCAGATAATAGATTGAAGCATCGAGGTAGAGTTCGAATGGTTTAAACAGAAGAGCGTTGATTTGTTCAAACCCGTAGAACAGTTCCCCCGCCGATATAATTGTCATCAGAGTGGTTGTCTTCATCATGTTGTTGAATTCATTGCCCAACGGCGGGATGATGACTTTAGCGGCCTGAGGCAATACAATCCGCCGCATTGCCAACCCAAATGTCATCCCGAGCGATTTTGCGGCTTCCATTTGACCGGCATCCACCGCCTCAATTCCGGCCCGGACAATTTCCGCCATGTACGCGCCTTCATTGATCCCGAGTGCCAGGACACCAGCCTGGATAGCTCCGGTTATGGTGATGATACCGCCGATGTGCCAATCAGGAAAATTAAATATATGGGTAACCCCCAATCCATAATAAAGAAGAGCCATCTGAACCAAGAGGGGAGTACCGCGAAAAAACCAGATATAAGCCTCTTCCAGCCAACGCAATGGTGCTGCTTTTGACATCTTGGCCAGGGCTGCGAACAACCCAAGGATAACGCCCATAACCTGAGCGATGATGCTTACTACAATGGTAACAAGTAAACCGTAACGGACCAGTGGGTTTTGAAAGGCAGTGACAGGCCACAAATATTTCCAGAATAATGCCCAATCAAAATGGTACATATGCTCCTCTTAGACCGATGGCGCACCTGTCTTATTATCTCAATTTACCTCCTCATTTCAAATGGGGATGGGTAAATAAAGACATTTCGTTGCTTCACTTGGAGAATGGTTTTTTCAAGCCTAATAAATATAAAGGGGATGTCCCAGGCAATGAACTACTTGAGACATCCCCTGCTTTACCTCATCGTATTACGGAAGGGTTACAGCACCTGAAGCTAGGTTCCATTTAGTCAGGATCTTCAAATAGGTTCCGTCGGCCATCATGCTCGCCAAGGCAGCTTTCACAGCTGCACCGACGGGTGAAAGAGGTGCATTTGTGCAATCGGTGGCCGTGCCGCAGGGAACACCAATTCCTTCAAGCGCCGGTTCGAGCACTTGCCCGCCAGCCGCCAGCGCAAAAATATCCGGGTGTTGAACCGTGTAATAGGCAGCCACCGGTGAGTCAGCGGAGTACACCACGACCTTGCCAGATTGGAGCTGCTGGAGCGCATCTGTATCCTTGGCAGCCACAACCACAGTGATCGGCTGTTTGCCGGCAGCCACGCACTGCTGGGACAGACCCTTGCCCGCATAATCACCGGTGCCTTGCAGGTAATTAGCCTCAGTAGTGCCACTCTCTGCTGCGGCGGCTTTCCCGCACAGATCCATGGGAGTATTGATGTTGTCTGGGTTACCCTTGAGTGTCACAAACGATTGCCCTGCCTGAAAATACGGGATCTGGCTTATCTGCTTCTGGCGATCGGTTGTGATATTCATGGCCGAGATGATGATGTCACATTTACCACCAGTAACCGCCAGGATGATCGAGTCAAAAACGCTATTGACAAACTGAACTTTCAATCCCAAGCGGTTGGCGATCTCAGTTCCGATTTCAACATCCATTCCCGCCGGGTTTCCGTTTTCATCAAACATTTCCTGGGGCGGGTATGGGAAGTCGGTGCAGATCAGTAGGTGTCCAGCTTGGGCCAGGGAAGTCGCCGGGATCTGGGCAACCGGGGTACCCATGGGGCTGGCTGAACTGGCCTTAGGTCCGCAAGCAACCAAAATTATGGAAGCAAACATAATTACACTCAGAATTCGTGCTATTTTCATCTCTCTCTCCTTTTGAATACGGGATTGGCGTTTTCTCCAAGTAGATTGGAGGTTGGCATAAGTTGCGCAGGATTATATGCTAACTAAATAAATAACGCAATACTTTTCCCCATTAAAAAAATAGCCGCATGATGCAGCTATTAATTCCTAGTGCGCTGGGGGGGACTTGAACCCCCACGCCTTGCGGCACATGGCCCTCAACCATGCCTGTCTGCCAATTCCAGCACCAGCGCTTGAGCAGGTCGTATTATAATCATGTTCAATACCCTGTCAAGCAAAACCTTCCAGGTCTATATTGAGATTTTCCTTTTCCAGGAATTTCCGGTGGCTGAGATTAAGCGATGGAGGATTTATGACTTGTGTTGTTGTTGACGCCATGGGCAGCGATGAATTCCCAACCCCGGATGTGGTTGGGGCCATAATGGCCGCGCGTGCATATGGCGTGGAAATCATACTTGTCGGGGATGAGAACAAAATCAGACCGGTGCTCGCCGCGCAAAATCCGGGGGATCTCCCCATCCGCGTCGTACATGCCCCTGAAATGTTAACAATGGAAGATAAGGGCATGGCACTCGTCCTGAAGGCGCGCCGGCCTAATGTAAAGAACTCGATGGCGGTGGGAATCGATTTGGTCAAGAACGGGCAGGCGGATGCTTTTGTAACCGCTGGCAATACTGGCGCAGCCTCTGTGACGGCATTCTTCCGGCTTGGCCTGATTCCGGGCGTTGACCGGCCCGGTCTGGCTCCGGTTTTCCCGACAGCCACCGGTTCCTGTGTGGTTCTTGACGTGGGCGCCAATCCCGAATGCAAACCCGAAAACTTGCTCCAATTCGGCATCATGGGTAGCGTCTACGCCGAGAAAGTGCGCGGGGTGCATAACCCCAAGGTGGGCTTGCTCTCCAACGGTGAAGAAGCTGGAAAAGGGAATGACTTGGTGAAGCATACCTATCCTTTGCTTAAGGATTCCGGGCTGAACTTCTACGGAAATGTCGAGGGCAAGGAAGTCATAGGTGGCATGGTGGATGTTGCTGTTACGGATGGATTCACCGGAAATGTAATGTTGAAATCCTCGGAAGCAATTGCAAAATTGATCCTTGATAAAGTAAAGGAACTGATCAATGCCGGTCCGCTGACAGCCAGGATTGGCGGTATACTGGTTCGTCCGACCATGCGGAAAATCAAGAAACTGCTCGACCCGGAAGAAGAAGGGGCGGCGCCTTTGTTGGGAGTCAACGGTCTGGTATTCATTGGTCATGGCCGGTCGAATGAGATTGCCATCATGAATGCTGTCCGGCTCGCTAAAAATGCGGTCGAGACCGGTGTACTGGTCTCAATCCGCACAGCCATCGAACAATCCTTAAGAGAAAAGTAGGGCAAATAATGAAATCCGTCACCAATATCAAGTTAGTTCAACGTAACGCGAAAATCGGGCAATATACCAGCCTGGGTGCATTGGTTGTTCTCGGGCTCGGTCTTTTCATTACATTTAAGTATCCAACCAAGTTCGAATATTCCCTTGTTGCCTTACTGGTTGGCTTCTTGATGTCCCAGATCGGAATTCATTTTACTAATCGTTGGGGGCACACGCCGCGTCCGGACGAAATTGTCGACAAAAGCCTGAAAGGCCTGGGCAGGGAATTCACCATCTATCATTATGTCACCCCTGTCTCGCATCTGCTGGTCGGCCCGGCTGGCATTTGGACGATCATGCCTAATTTTCAGGGCGGAATTATTGCTTATGATAAAAAACGCTGGCGGGCAAAAGGCGGCGGTTTCCTCCAATCCTATATGCGCTTGTTCGGCCAGGAAAACCTCGGCCGCCCTGACCTGGAATCCGAGGCAGAGATCGATTCGGCCAAACGCTACCTGAAGCGCATTCTTCCTGAAGGTACAGAAATTCCGGAAGTCAGGTCTGCATTATTATTTGCCAATCCCAAAGTCGAATTGAAAGTGGAGGATGCACCCCTGCCGGCCCTCACCCCCAAGGAACTCAAGGATTTTCTGCGAGAGAAAAGCAAGGAGAAAGCCCTTGGAGAGGTGACACTTTCCACCATCCGCGCCGCTCTCCCACAAGCCGGAAAAGAAGAATAATAGTACAATTGTTCTATTATGTCTTCCATTGTCGCACTGGACCTTGAAACCACCGGCCTCGACCCGCAAACGGATGCTATCCTCGAAATTGGGGCACGCCGCTTCGATGGCAACCGGGTTGAGGATGAGTTTTCCACTCTTATAAATCCAGGCCGCCACATCCCGGAGTTTATCAGCGGCTTGACCGGTATTTCAGATGAAATGGTGCGGCAGGCCCCCTCTATTCGTGATGTACTGGATGGGTTGATTGCATTTATCGGCGATTCCCCTATCCTGGGACATAATATCCAATTCGATCTCTCGTTCTTCAAGAAATACAAACTATTTGAATTGAACGAACGCCTTGACACTTATGAGTTGGCCGCAGTTCTGCTGCCCTCAGCCAACCGGTACAACCTGGGTTCGCTCGTCCAAGAACTGGGCATTGCACTTCCCGCTACCCATCGTGCGCTGGATGACGCCCGCGCCACCCACGGTGTATACCAACGGTTATTAATCCAGGCAAAGGAATTACCGATCGATCTGCTGGCTGAAATTGTTCGGCAAAGCGAACCCATCGAGTGGGCCGGTTCCTGGGCTTTTCAGCAAGCGCTTCAAGCACGCTCACATGAAGGCATCACAGCCAAACGAGTTAAAAGAGAACCGGTTGGCACCTTGTCCGAATCAGATGAGGCGGAAAGACGTAAAGAGCCACCCATTCAGGTTCCTAAAGAACCCCTCCCGATAGACCCGGAAGAATCCGCTTCCGTTCTGGAACACGGCGGGCCTTTTGCCCGCTATTTTGAGAGTTATGAGTACCGTCCGGAACAGGTTGAAATGTTGAAAGCGGTTGCCAATGCTCTTTCATTCGGGCAGCACCTGATGGTTGAAGCAGGTACGGGTGTAGGAAAATCCTTCGCGTATCTTGTTCCGGCAGCCATGTTCGCTTTAATGAACAATACCCGTGTGGTTGTTTCAACTAATACCATTAACCTTCAGGATCAACTGATAAAAAAGGATATCCCCGATTTGTGTGCAGCCCTCGGCTTGAACCTGCGGGCGGCGGTACTTAAAGGGCGGTCCAACTATCTCTGCCCGCGCCGCCTGGAACTTTTGCGCAAGCGCGGGCCGGCCAATGCTGATGAAATGCGTGTGTTGGCAAAAGTGCTGGTCTGGCAACTGCAAGATGCCAGCGGCGACCGCACCGAGATCAATTTAACCGGTCCCTCGGAGCGGGAAGTCTGGGTTCACATCTCTGCGGAAGATGATGCCTGCACCAGCGAGACTTGTCTGGAACGCACCGGGGGAGCCTGTCCTTTTTTTCGAGCCAAACAAGCTTCGCAAAATGCCCATATTCTGGTGGTCAACCACGCCCTTCTTTTAACAGATGTGGCAGTTGGCAACCGCGTGTTGCCGGATTACGAGCATGTCATCATAGACGAAGGTCACCACCTTGAATCCGCTACCACCGATTCCTTATCCTTCCGCCTCACCCAATTTGACATGGAGCGTTTGATTCGCGAGACAGGTGGTTCCAGCTCTGGCATCCTGGGGAACCTGCTCGCCACGACGCGTGACCAGATCCGCCCGTCCGCTTATGCCCTGTTGAATCAAAAAATCGAACGTGCCACCGACCTGGTCTGGAGACTGCAGGAACAGGTGCGAATCTTTTTTGATGGAATGGGCGAGTTTGTTTCGCTCCAACGCGAAGGCCAGCCGGTCAGCACCTATGCCTACCAGGAGCGCATCCTGCCAGCCACACGCACACAGCCGGGCTGGGATGCCGTGGAAATGGCCTGGAGTGCCGCCACCGAGACACTGGCTTTGCTGGTGGCACTGCTCGGGGAAATTCAGAAAGGCGCAACCGAACTATATTCGGATGGGCTGGAAACACTTGAAGATATCATTGGAAACCTTGGCAACCTTTACAGACGCCTGACTGAAGCGGAAAGCATGGTCGGCTCGATGATCTTTGAACCAGCCACTGATTACGTTTATTGGGTGGAAGTCAACCCCAACAACAACCGCCTGGCGCTCAACGCGGCTCCCATCCGGGTGGGACCGCTGGTCGAGAAATATCTCTGGCATGAAAAGCGCAGCGTCATCCTGACCTCCGCTACACTGACCACGCACGGGGAATTCAACTACATCCGCAATATTTTGACTGCCGATGAAGCCGATGAACTGGCATTGGGCTCCCCTTTCGATTACGAGACTGCCGCACTTTTATATATAGCAAACGATATCGCCGAACCGAATGCACGTGAGTACCAGGGACAACTAGAACGGACCCTCGTCAACCTGTGCTCAGCAAGCAGCGGCAGGACCCTGGTTCTATTTACTTCATATGCCCAGTTGAAGCGTACTGCCAATAACATTAAAGGCCCGCTGGCCCGGCAGGATATCAATGTTTACGAACAAGGCGAGGGTGCCTCACCGAATGCCTTGCTCGAATCCTTCAAGAGTTCTGAAAGGGCCGTCCTTTTGGGAACCCGTTCGTTCTGGGAAGGCGTGGATATTCCAGGTCAAGCTCTTTCGGTGCTGGTTATTGTCAAGCTGCCTTTTGCCGTCCCATCCGACCCGCTTGTAGCTGCGCGTGCTGAAACCTTTGAGGACCCATTCAACGAATATCACCTGCCTGAGGCCATCCTGCGCTTCCGCCAGGGCTTTGGGCGGCTCATCCGAACCCAGTCCGACCGGGGAGTGGTTGCTATTCTGGACCGGCGAGTGCTCACAAAGGCATACGGAAAACTATTTATCGAATCTTTGCCAACCTGCACGGTACGGATTGGTTCGCTAAGCGAATTGCCGCGTGCAACCGCCAAATGGTTGGGATAATCTACTTTCAGTGGCTCTTTGGGAATTACCCGTGCAAAAGGGGAAAAGGGGATGGCTGTTGGAAAGACGAAACCCGCCAAAACAACATTCCCATCTCTCCCTTGTATCACGATGATCCCCGATGAGCCATAATCTCGGAGGTACTGATATGGATATAATGAAATGGGAAAGACTAATCGAAGTCCAGGGTCGCCTGGAAGCTGAACTGATCGAAAGTTACCTGGAGGCAAACGGGGTGGACGTGGAACTTATCCAGGAGTCGGTTGGTCATTCGGCGTTCCCGGTCATGGTGGATGGGCTGGGACGCGTCCAGATTTTTATTCCCAAAGAAAAAGCCCAAGAGGCGCATGTATTGCTAAAGGAATTTAATGAAGGTTCGAATCAGGAGGAATAATGTCCATGGATGATACCGTTTTGATCCTCAATAACAACGGAATGGGCAAGGGTCCGCAGGAATTGCAGCTCACGTTGATTGGCAAATATTTGGAACTACTTAACTTGCAATCCGAACTTCCCGCAGCGATCTGTTTTTACACCGAAGGTGTGTATCTGGTGGTAGAAGGATCGCCAGTCATTGAAAAACTCAGGTTGTTAGAAGAAAAAGGCGTGCGGCTGATCGTCTGTTCGACCTGCCTAAACTATCTCGGCTTGGTTGATAAGGTTAGAATTGGGATCATTGGTGGAATGGGAGATATTCTCACGGCGCAATGGCAGGCTGGTAAGGTTATAACGCTTTAAACAAAGAGACCCCTCTCAATGAAAAAAACAAGAACCGGTGTTTCCTTATGGTCGCACCGGTTCTTTAATTCCAGATGTTATTTCTGGCGATTCAGAAAGTATCGATAAACGAAAAAGGCGCCAGCGCATAAAACCAAGTCAATCAACAGAATCGGCCAGCCCGAACCAAACGCCTGTCCGACTGCTCCGGAAGCTGACACGGTTCCCATATTGTAAAGAGCCATCCAAAGTGCTGCTAAAACACTCGCAAATATCGCCGCAAAGACAACGATAGTCCATACGGCCATTCTTCTGAGTTTCGATTTCTTTTCGTCCATTTGAGCCTCCTCTTTTGTTTATCTACTTTCTGTTTGGTTGCATATTGTTGTCTAAGTGATTGTAGCACCCCATTAACCAAACACAGATTACATTCACCTTACCTTTTCAGCAAATGAGATAACATTTAATCCTTCATAATATACACTAGTCTTTGCTTTAAGATCAGTAAAAAGATCCGCAATCTTATCGCCAGAGAGAAAGTGGCTGCGCATCAGGAGTACCTTCTCACCAATGGCTATAACCCTGACCATAAATTGGTGGATATCCGGTTCGACGATCAAAATACGTCCGCCGGGAACAAGCACACGGAATAGTTCGTGCGCAGTTTGGTGCTGATCGATAACATGATGCAACGCATCCACCATGATGACACGGTCAAAACTCCCGGATGGAAAAGGGAGTGATTCCGCCCTAGTGCAAACCGTTGAAAGCCCTTTAACAGCTGCACGGCGAGTCATACCTCGCGAGGGATCTGCCACGAACACCCCCTTTACCATGCTGCGCATTACCGCCGAGATACGCCCCGTTCCTCCACCAGCATCAAGCAGGAGGTAATCAGGGGATAAGGATAGTAATTCTAACAACAATTCGGAAACCCGAAACGGTCCTGCCCGGTCGTAGAACCCGGCGATCAAGTTGAAATGATCGAAAGGCATGTTAAGGGCCTACACTTATATAATCCTGGAGATCCGCAAATGTGGAAGGGCCGATACCAGGAACGTTCTGGATCTCTTGTATGACCTGGAAGGGGCCATGTTGAAGTCGATAATCCACAATGGATTGCGCCGTCGTTGGTCCTATCCCTGGCAAGGCATCCAGCTCATCCACCGTAGCTGTATTGATATTTACTCGTCCGGCATTGACATGGCTGGTATCCACAATTCCCGGGACATTTATTTGCTGGCCATCCGTAACCAGCATTGCCAGGTTGATATTGTTCGCTTCAGCGCCGGGGAGCAGGCCGCCGGCTGCAGTGACCGCAGCCTCCACCCGGCTCCCTTCCGGCAAGTTATACACACCTGGTGTTGCCACTGCCCCACTGACATAAACCGTCAACATTCCTGGAGTGGCGGTCGGAAGCAATGTTACTTCTTCGCCGCGTGGAGGTGAAACTGCCAGCCAGATGATTCCAGCCGCCAGCAAACCAATTAACACTCCGTAGGTTATATTCAGGATTGTTTTCATATTTTTCCTGCTTCAATCAATCCAGATATAATTTCCACAGTGCCTTCTAACCGCATGACCAATAACCGGTCCTCTGCCTGCACTTTCGAGTTAAATATCCGTTCGGCCCGGCTGATGCGTTGAAAATAAACGGGCATTTCATCCTGGTCGATTGCACGGAACCCAAACTTGATATATAACGGTTCCAGGCGGGCACGACACATTAAATACAGCGGACGCGTGAACTCGCGAGCCAGCAATTCCTGGATAACTGCCCTTGCTATACCCTGGCCGCGCACATGTTCCTTGACGGCGATGGATGCCAGCTCCCGCGACCCATCGAAATGGGGCTTGATCTGTCCGCACCCTAGCACAGTATTATCGGGCGATACTACCACCAGGAAGCGCCGCCAGTCCAGTCCGGTCGGGTTAATGTGCACCTCATGAATCAGATTACGAATTTCCGGAAAGTCTTGCCGCTTAGCCGGACGAACCACGAAATCAATCAAAGAAACCTGCCGTTGTAAGGATCAGCAACGAATCAGCAAAATGGGTAATCTTCCACTCAAATTGCAGTCCTTCGTTTAATAATTTCTTCACCTTTCGCCTTTAGAAGGAAAAAAATCATATTTTCCGGGTGGAAATGGCAACAAAGTAAGTATGCCCGCAACGAGCCAGATTTCCAACCCACCCGTTTATATATTGCAGCCCAGGCTCAACGTCCGGATTAAATCGATTATACTTGAACATACCAATCCAATGCTCATATGAGCATATGCAATAATGGAGCAAAACCAGTTAACCGTTTACTTCTGTCCATGGAATAGAGGGAATTGCAATGGCGTCCATTAGAATAGCTGTTATTATCGCATGTTTTATTATTGTCCTCTTTCTAGATGGGCTGCTGATAAAATGGTCAAGAAAATTGGAAATCAGGAAAAAAAACAAAATAGTAATTGAAAAGGGGCTTAATGATATGGAAAATCCGGGAAATATAAAACAGGATTTAGGTTCATTATCAATTTCAACCGATAGGTCGGATGCAAAGTTACATTCGCCCATGAAACAATTTTTTCATAGGTTGATTCCAAACCAACACTTGTACGAATATGCGGCCGAGTTGATACCACTGCTAATATTGGCTTTTTTTATGGCCGCTCCATACCTGGATTTCCGCCAGGATTACCATCCAAATGGATACGAATATTATGTGGTTACAATTACGCATTATGTCTGGAATTTATTGCCCAAATGTGGAACCTGCGTATTTTGGAATGGTCAATTAAACGGGGGCATGCCAGCTTTTGCCGACTTGCTGGGTGCGGTTTTACACCCATTGGTGATCCTGACCACTTTGATCTGGGGCGTAATAAATGGATCAAAAATAATTATTATAGTTAGTTTGATCATGAGCGGTTTTTCCATGTGGTGGTTTGCCAAGGAATTGGAAGTCAGGCGATTGTCGAGGATTTGGATATCCTTGTTTGGCGTTGTTGGAGGATATCTCATTGGGCGGCTGGAATCCGGGAACATTGTATTAGCGCTTTCGATCGCTTCAGCAAGTCTCTTGTTCCCGATGGTTTTACGGCTTGCCAAACAGCCCACCAATAGACGTGTTGCAGTGTTGGCTATTCTAATGGCATTAACCTGGCTTTCCGGGGAAGGTTATATCCAATTGGGAGTTGTTTTGGCCTGGTTTCCCGCTTTTCTGTGGTTATTGTTTGAGACTGGCCAGAAAAGGCAGGAAAAATGGATCGCATTTGGCAAATCGCTCTTGATTTCCGGTTTATTATGCGGCTTGCTGATTGTTCCTTCCGCCCATTTTCTCCCCAACAGTGATAAAGACTCCTGCCCGGATCTTCCGGACCTGCAGCCCATACGCTATCTACCGCTGAATCTTGTAATTGGAGATTCGGCCTTGATGGGCCAGACTTATCTGGGTATGGACACATTCCCTTATTCACATATTAATTTCATAGATTGGACTCCGATAATCTTAGCGGTTATAGCTGGATATTTTGTATTTCAACAAAAGAATAAAAAAGTTTTTGGTGCAATTTATTTATCGAGTTTACTGGCTCTGGTATTCAGCAGCCGGGAAATATACATTTTTTTGATTCCTCACCTGCCCTTCCTGACAAAATTATGTTCCATGAGTGATTCCTCAAGCTTAATGGTTCCACCAATCCTGGTGATGGCAGCCTGGGGATCGGACCGGCTATTCGACTTGAAATGGCCAAAACTATCATTGGTAAATGGCCAAAAAGATGAAAAGGGGAAATCTATCACTGTAAAATGGCTTATCCTCGTTCCTGTTTTAATCTTGTCATTTACGAATGTTATTCCTTTTGACAAGAATTATCTCAATGTTCATCAAAATGTAATTCAAGCGGATGAATTTGCTTATGCGCGAGTAAACGATGCGCAATGGGTCGGTGCTCCTGCGAACTGGCTTCCAACTTTATTGGATGAGAACCGTAAGGTTATTATGTGGGACCGCCACGTGACCTGGAAAGATCGTCAGCGCCTGGCCGGGTATATTGATTTCACAAGTAATCCGGACAACACCATGCAAATCGTGGCCCAATTAAAAGATTTCGATGTGATCATTCGCCCGGATGAATTGTACGCCAGCGTTAAAACAGAAAATAATTCTATAATAAAGTGTTCGGCTGTTTCCTTGGGTGGCGAAATTAATGTTTCTTGCAACACGCCAAACCCGGGGATACTAACTGTGCTCGACTATCAATATAGTGGTTGGTATGCCTGGGTGGATAGGAAATCACAAACTTTACTTGCAGGTGATTGGCTCTCGGTCAATGCTCCATCCGGCAAACATGCCTATGCCTTTCGATACCGCCCTTGGGATGTATATCTCGGTGCCTTATTATCCTTGATAGGAATTGGTATTGTCATCTGGTTTTGGATTAAGAAGGATGATCATACTTCTATTACCACCAAACCGGACAAATCCTTATAACTTTTCTATGAGAAAAAGGACTGTAGGAGTAACATGCCTTGCAATAATTATTGTTTTCGCCATAGTCTGGAATGGCTTACGCCTTGGTGAGACAATTTTCTTTTGGAAGACGCTGGAAAAATATGGTGCTCACCCGCTTTATATCGCTATCAGCAGCGGTCTCTGGTTGCTTCTCGGGCTGGTGCTCTTCGTGGGACTTTGGCTGGGAAAAGCCTGGGGGTGGGCAGCCGCGCTGGTCGGCACAATTGGCTATTCCGCCTGGTATTGGTTTGACCGGCTGGTTATGCAAAAACCGCACGCCAATTGGCCGTTTGTACTGATTGCTAACCTTGCTTTCCTGCTTATAATCCTTATGATTCTGATGTCAACCAAGACAAGGCGTTTTTTTAAGAGAGATGTTTATGAGCAAAAACCCCAAACTCCAACAATTACGTGACCGTAAAACCAACACCCGTCTTGGAGGTGGCTCTGAACGGATCGAGGCGCAACACCAAAAGGGCAAATTAACCGCTCGCGAACGCCTCGACTTGTTGCTGGATAAAGGTTCGTTCCACGAAACCGATCCTTTCGTTGTGCATCGCACCCACGATTTTGGGTTGGAAAAACAAAAATATTCGGGAGACAGCGTGGTAACCGGCTGGGGAACCATCGATGGGCGGCTGGTATATGTGTTTTCGCAAGATTTTACAGTATTTGGCGGCAGCCTGGGTGAAGTGCATGCTGGCAAAATATGCAAAATTCTCGATCTGGCGCTCAAGAATGGTGCCCCGGTGGTAGGGTTGAACGATTCTGGAGGCGCCCGTATTCAGGAAGGTGTGGTATCGCTGGCAGGCTATGCGGAAATTTTTCTGCGCAACACCCTGGCCTCCGGTGTCATCCCCCAGATCTCGGCCATTCTCGGGCCCTGTGCCGGTGGCGCCGTTTATTCACCGGCCCTGACCGATTTCGTTTTCATGGTGCGTGGCACTTCTAATATGTTCGTGACCGGTCCGGACGTCGTTAAGGCAGTCACCCATGAAGAAGTGACTGCCAACGAACTGGGCGGAGCGGATGTTCATGCCGAAAAATCCGGCGTCTGCCATATGACCGCTGAAAGCGAAGCAGATGTGATGTATCTCATCCGAAAAATGCTTGGCTATCTGCCACAAAACAATATGGAAGATCCGCCTTTCCTGCCGAACGGCGATGACCCATTGCGCACAGATGAGACGCTCGATTCCATTATTCCGGACGATCCCGGGAAACCTTACGATGTGAAGGAAGTTATCCGTCACGTGGTCGATAGTGGCGAATTTTACGAAATTCAGGAAGCTTTCGCCCAGAATATAGTCATCGGGTTTGCTCGCCTGGGAGGCCATTCGGTTGGTCTGGTGGCAAACCAGCCACAGGTATTGGCAGGTGTTCTTGATATTGACGCCAGCGAGAAAGCTGCCCGCTTTGTCCGTTTCTGCGATTCTTTCAATCTCCCGGTAGTCACCTTTGTGGATGTACCCGGCTTTATGCCTGGCACGCAGCAGGAACATGGTGGTATTATCCGTTCTGGCGCAAAATTATTACACGCTTATTGCGAAGCGACGGTTCCAAAAGTGACCGTGGTATTGCGTAAAGCGTATGGCGGGGCATATATTGTCATGTCCAGCAAACATTTGCGCGGCGATGTGAACCTGGCCTGGCCAAGTGCCGAGATCGCCGTAATGGGTCCAGATGGGGCTGTCAGCATTGTCATGCGCAAGGAAATGGAAAAAACTGACGATCCCATACAGCGCAAAAAGGAACTGGTAAGTGAATATCGCGAAAAATTTGCCAACCCTTACGTGGCTGCCGAACGTGGTTATTTGGATGACATCATCGAGCCCGGCGACACTCGCCCGAGATTAATCAACGCTCTGGAGATGCTCAAGAATAAACGCGATTCCAACCCGTTAAAAAAACACTCGAACATTCCCTTGTAAGCGCAAATTGCCAGCGTTCAGGAAAAAATAAAATGAATAACAAAACCACCGCCCGCATTCAAAGAATCGCCGATTTTACCCAGGCCTATTTGCAAGAAAGCTACCAGAAGCGTTCCAAAAAAGATAAAGACAACCTCAAACTCTATTTGTCAGGCGCAGATTATCGCTGGCAGCATACGCTGCGCGTGGCACAATTTGGCAAGGTAATAGCTGAAAATGAAGGGGTGGACGTGGAATCAGTTGTAGCAGCCTGCCTGTTGCACGATATAGCTTGGTTCGATACCACCGCCGAAAACAACCGGGAACATGGCCGTATTGGAGCAGTAAAAGCCCGGCCCTTAGTGGAAAGCCTTGGCTACAGTCCAAGACGAATAAAGAACATCTGCTATTCTATTGCATCGCACGTGGATGAAGACGACCCTAATACCCTCGAAGCGAAGATCGTCAGCGATGCTGATAACGTGGACCGCTTTGGGCCTTACCGCATTCTTCAATGGTGTTTTTCAGATATAAACGATTATGGCAAACTGGCTGCAAAACTAAGCGAACGTATACTGCGTTTGGAACAGTATCGCGAGGAGAATCCACTATTCACCACCACTGGCCAGCAACTTTTCGCCGAACAACTCAATCTACAACTACGATTCTTTTCTGAATTTGTCGGCGAAAAAAAGTTGAGCGTAATTCCCCAGATTTAGAATGTTCAAAAAACTGCTAATCGCCAATCGTGGCGAGATTGCCGTCCGTATCCAGCGCGCCTGCCGGGAACTTGGCATCAAGACAGTTGCCATCTATTCCGAAGCTGACCGGCACGCTATGCACGTCAGGTATGCAGACGAGGCCTATTTGCTCGGGCCATCCCAGGCACGTGATTCTTATTTGCGCGGCGACAGGATCATAGATATTGCACGTAAATGTTCTGTGGATGCAATCCACCCCGGCTATGGCTTCCTTGCTGAGCGCGCTGATTTTGCAGCTGCATGTGCAGACGCCGGGTTAGTCTTCATCGGCCCCCGTCCCTCGGCAATCACTGCCATGGGCGATAAAGCCATCGCACGCGCTACGGTTGCTAAAGCAGGCGTGCGGATAGTACCTGGAACGGAGAGTGCCGGCCCACTTCAGGATGATGAGTTATTAGCCATTGCTCCAGGTATTGGCTTTCCACTACTCATCAAGGCAGCCGCCGGAGGCGGTGGGAAAGGCATGCGCGAAGTTCTGAACATCCAAGAAATGCCTGAACTGCTTCAATCGGCGCGTCGGGAGGCTGAATCCGCATTTGGGGATGGGAATATCTATCTGGAAAAAACCATTGAGGCCGCCCGCCATATCGAGTTTCAAATCATGGCCGACCAGTATGGCGATGTCATTCATCTGGGAGAGCGTGAGTGCTCCATCCAGCGCCGCCACCAAAAACTCATCGAAGAATCTCCCTCACCCTTGCTTGCCGGCAATGAAGACTTACGCCAGCGCATGGGAGCAGTTGCCATCCAGGCAGCCCGTGCCGTGGATTATGCCAATGCCGGTACGATTGAATTTCTGGTGGATAAAGATCAGAATTTTTATTTTCTTGAAATGAATACTCGTTTGCAGGTTGAGCATCCGGTCACCGAGGCGGTCACCGGAATAGATATCGTGGCTGAACAAATCCGGGTCGCGGATGGTCGGCATTTGGGCCACCGCCAGGAGGATATTCAGCGACGCGGAGCAGCCATTGAGTGCCGGATCAATGCCGAGGATCCATACAACGATTTTCTGCCTTCAACGGGACGTATTTCGTTAATGCAGGTTCCTACCGGCCCAGGGGTGCGGATAGATACCGGTGTATATGTCGGTTTTGAAATTTCGACTTATTATGACCCGCTTATTTCCAAACTGGTTGTTTGGGGAGAAACACGCCCTCAGGCAATTGTCAGGGTCCGACGGGCGCTGGAAGAATATCGTATCGTCGGGGTTCGGACAAATATTCCATTTCACCAGACCATGATGAGCACGTATCCGTTCATCACCGGCAATTACAATACACGTTTCGTGGAGGACCAATTCTCCAAGCTTGACGCGGCCGAGAATCGTGAACTCTACCTGGATATCGCCGCCTTGATGGCCAGCCTGGTGGCAAATGGACAAATCGCAAGGCAAGCCCAGAAGTATCCAGATCGTGACCACAAATCAAATTGGAAATGGGCCGGGCGCCGCGATAAACTTGAAAAATGAAATATATAGCTGAAGTTGATGGTTTGGAATTCCCGGTTGAAATCCTGGATGAGCATCACATCCGCTTCGGGGAAAATGTGCTCGAAGTGGACCTGGCGGCTGTCAGCGGCGAACCGCTCTACTCGCTCATCGTTAATGGAGAGTCTTTCGAGGGATATGTTTATCCCGATGAGGCTGGTTGGCAGGTACTCTTATTCGGGCAATTCTATCAGGTGCACGTGGAAGATGAACGTGAAAAACGCCTGAAAACAGCTGTGCAGGGCGCCGTCCGGTCAGGTGCAGAATTAATACTCAAGGCGCCCATGCCGGGCCTGGTAATATCAGTTCAGGTAAGTGAAGGCCAGGCGGTGGAAAAAGGTCAGATTCTGGTAATCCTGGAATCGATGAAAATGCAAAACGAGTTACGCGCTCCAGCTGCCGGGATTGTGGCACGCCTGCGCATCAAACCAGGTGAGAGCGTGGAGCAAAAACAAATTCTACTCAACTTGACGCTTAATCCTCAAGCCATTATCAATTGAATGGATTTCTTTCCCTTTCCAATCAATTTGTTGGATTTTGCCTGTTTCTCCAAGCAATTTTGGCAGGTGCACAGCCAACCTTGCCGCCTCTCCGCTGGTAAAAAATCGCAGAAGACTGGTTTGTAAACCGGGATTTTGGTATCCTGCCATTTCCAATAGATGGGACGTTTGCCGTGCCACTGCCGGCGCTGGGTCTATCACCCTCACTTCTGGACCGACTATCTGCTTTATTAAAGGAATAACGAAAGGGTAATGGGTACAGCCAAGGACAACTGTGTCTATTCCCTGCTCCAGCATCGGGTGTAATGCTTTTTCAAGGATTTCCTGAGTAGCAGGAGAATCCAGTTCACCGTTTTCAATCTGCCCCACCAAACCGGCACAGGTGTCCTGAAGAATGGTTACGCCGCTGGCGAATCGCTCCACTACCGATGCATAAAGCGCGCCCTGGAATGTAGCCGGGGTTGCCAACACACCCACCACACGACTTTGAGTGGTCTCAGCTGCCGGTTTTACCGCCGGTTCCATGCCTACGAAGGAGGTTTCTGGAAAAGTCTCTCGTAAATGATGCAGCGCAGCAGCAGAAGCCGTGTTACATGCCACGACAATCAGTTTCGCCCCCAGTCCTAGTAAAAAACTGGTGATCTGCTCTGAAAACATCCGTACTTCATCCAAACCGCGTGGTCCATACGGGACATGCCCCTGGTCTGCAAAATAAAGCACGGATTCAGTTGGCATTTGAAGGCGGATCTCCTTAAGCACGGATAATCCACCCACACCTGAGTCGAAGATGCCAATGGGAGCCTGTCCTGGTAACATCCCCTTAATCCTTGCCAGCCGCTTCCACAAAAGCCCCAAATAACCGCCGTGTCACTGGCTGGTCTGTCAGCCACTCCGGGTGCCACTGGACCGCCATCCCAAACGGATGCCCGGGCAGCTCCAACCCTTCCACAAGCCCGTCTGGAGCATAGGCAGCCGGCTGCAGCGCTGGGGCCAAATCTTTCGCTCCCTGGTGATGAAGGCTGTTTACGTTTAGTTCATCTTCGCCCATAATACTCGCCAGGGCGGAACCCTTTTCCAGCCGGATGGGGTGGGCTAGAAATTGGCGCTGTGAATCAGAATCGTAATCATGCTTGATCGCGCCCGGCAGCTGGTCCTGGATATGGGTGTACAGCGTCCCGCCCAGGGCCACGTTTACCACTTGAAAGCCTCGACAAATGCCGAAGAAGGGTTTGCCGGATTGCGCGGCACTCTGCACTAAAGCAATTTCAACTGTATCCCGATTCGGATCAACCCCTTCGACGCGAAGATGGGGTTCTCCATCGAAGCGATCGATGGCAATATCGCCACCGCCAGTCAATAGAATGCCATCCACCCTTTTAAAAAGAGACTTAACAGATTCACTGTTTATCCCGGATGGAATCAATATCGGTGCACCACCCGCTTCGCCAATTGCAATGATATATTGCTGCATTAAAGCAACAATTGGATGACCATACTTATTTTCGCCGTTATATGTTGTCAGGCCAATTATCGGGGCGGACATATATGCTCCTCACAAAACACAAAAGGGCGCAGTATGGAATCTGCACCCTTTCATTGTAAGCGATTTTTGTACTACTCGAACTTCTGTTTGAGGTGTGCCTTCTTACCAGTCAATCCGCGCAGGAAATATAATTGCGCCCGGCGGACATGGGTATGGCGCTCGACTACCACTTTATCGATCCGGGGCGAGAGCAGCAGGAATGTACGCTCTACTCCAATACCGTTGGAGGCAGTCCGGCGGACGGTGAAATTTGCATTATTGCCACCCTTGCGTAGACGGATGACTGTGCCTTTAAACTCCTGGATGCGCTCGCGGTCGCCTTCTTTAATACGAACATGCACGCTCACCTGATCACCCGACTTCAGTTCGGGGATACTCTCATTCTTAGTGGTATTGAAGTTTTTATTCAAGTCAATCATGATTTATCTTCCTCAGGATAATTTCTTCGCCTTGTGGCGCGGGGCGAGATTATAACATGCGTTCTGGAATGGAGCAAGTGGCGAAATTCGAGTATAATTTTTGCTCGGCCCCCGTAGCTCAATGGATAGAGTAATGGACTTCGAATCCAGTGGTTGAGAGTTCGAGCCTCTCCGGGGGCGCTGAAAACAGATGGGTTTTTCTCTCAGTGAAAAATGCTTTGAAAAAGAGGAAAAACCTATGTTTAATATCAAAATTGACAACCAGCGGATTCTTGAAATTAATTTAGGCATATATATTGATGCATTTCTCACGGATAGTAAAGCGGCAGGACTTGCCAGAACAACACTTTTCTTTTACAGCCAAAGACTAAAGCCATTTCTTGAATACTGCAACTCCCAACAGATAACCAGCATAGAACAAATTACACCTGATTTTATACGCAGGTATATTTTGTATCTTCAGGAAAACCATAACCCGGGCGGCGTTCATACCTTTTTCCGTGCTCTACGTGCGTTCTTTTATTGGGCTGAATTTGAAGAATTGATAGAAAAGAACCCAATTAAAAAAGTTAAAGCGCCAAAAGTTGACTTGCCTCCACTCTCCCCAATCAGCCTTGATGATGTAAATAAACTGCTTCAAGTTTCAAATGAGCGGGATAAGGCTGTATTTCTGTTTTTGCTGGATACCGGGTTAGGGGCAGGTGAATTACTTGCGCTAAATGTTATTGATGTTGCTTTGGATGGTGCTGTAATCATTACCAAGAGCAAAAGCCATAAACCACGTACTGTTTTTATTTGCAGGAAAACCAGAAGAGTTTTACGTGCTTATCTCAGAACCCGCCAAGATAACTGTACTGCGTTGTTTGTTACCAAGTTTGGTGACAGGCTTAGCTACATGGGCTTGCGTGAGATACTACGGCGTAGAATGCAACAGGCAGGCGTTAAAACCACCTTGCATAGTTTCAGGCGTGCTTTCTGCTCGAATATGCTTAGAAATGGTGTCGATATATACAGCCTGAAAAAACTGATGGGACATGCTGATTTAAGTGTTATGCAACGGTATCTTCAACAAACTAACTTTGATACACGCCGTGCACATGAGTTAGGGAGTCCTGTGGAGGGGCTTTAATGCCCCTCATTTAGCATCATAAAATTTAGATTTTATTATCTATTTTGACTCGCCCTTCTTTAGTCTCTCCACCTGCTTTTGTAAATTGGTGTAGTCATTATTCATCCAAGAAAGTTTGTTAAGAAGTTTATATTCTCGTTGGTCTGCCTCTTCAAGTTCTGGGCGAAGTTCGGCAATAATTTTATTTGCTTCTTGCAAATCCTTTTTAAGTTTCTCTATATCGCTCATTTTTTCTCCTGATTAAATTGAGGTTATTCTTCTTCTTTAAGTCCTTCCATAAATTTACCATCTTTTTGGTAAATATAGAATCCTTTTCCGTCTTCATCAGCAATATATTTAAAGCCCGCGTAACCAGTTTTGGCATATTCCTCTGCATCAGTGCCAGCATATCCACAATATAGGAATAATTCAAAAACTTCTTCATGGGAGTCCATAAATATTTGCAGGTCTATATCATTAAGTTTATACTCGCATGGGGAAGTTGTATGGCTAATATTCTCTTTACCGCACAAAATACATCCGCCCATTTCCCTACTTGGGGATGTATACGTGATGTGCCCATTGTCAACAATATAGTGCGGTATTATTTTGATAGGCTTTCTATTATTTATTGCTTCAAAACGCTTCCTATTTTTTAATCTCATTCTGTTCAGCCTCCAGTAAATCAAGTTTCCTTTCGAATTCAACCATTTCCAGAGTATCAAGCAAGGCGGAGGCGGCGTTTACTATTGCTTTTGCCTGTGCAACCGTTGCAGGCATTGCTACAAGTTCACCTACTGCAAGTGATAAAAGGTCTAGAACATCCTCTGCGCTTGCAATTTTTAATGGGATACCTGCTATTTGTTCTTTATGCCTCCCCCCTAATTTGCGTGCAAGGTCACGCTTGCCTTCAAGTTCAGGAGCGTGCACAAAACAAAATTGGGAATTTGTCAGACTGTATGCTTCACATTGCTCCCCGTTTGGCTTGATAAAAGAACACTTTTTACCGTCACTCATTATTTCACCCCCTCTTGCATCTTCTTAGCACGTAAATACTGTTCAACATAGTTTATCCCTCCCTGCTCACTGTTATTCCCCCAAAAGTCTGTACCATGCGTCAGGCAATAAAGAAATTTCTTTCCAGGAGTTCTTCCTTTTAATAACCGGTCAGGCGCTCGGCGGCCGGGTTTACAAACTTGGTCCGCGTTCCTTGAAAAATAAAAACCGCCGAAGAGGCCATTTCTGCCAAAGCGCTAAACATGGCTTCGCTTTCATGCAGCGCAACTTCTGGTTCAAGTCCGACTGGCGCATGTGTCAGAGCTTTTTTCATTATGGTTTGGCGCGTATTCCTATGTGTCGTAGATGGCTCCAAGTATAGCGTGAGAAGGAAATAACAACAAAAAACTGCCCAACCAACAATTTTTACCGGCGTGGTCACCTTGATCGAACCCATCTAACGGCTAGAAAGCGCTTATAATGGGTTCTTATAAAGGCAAGCATTCCGATAGTACTCCGTTCAAGGAAGAAAAAACTATGCCAGATGAACAGCTTTCTGCAAGGCACAAGATCGCCATCCTCATCGACGGCGATAACGCCCAGGCCAACCTGCTGCCACAAACCTTGGTTGAGGCTGGTAAGTATGGGCTAGTCACCGTCCGACGCATCTATGGCGATTGGACTACTTCGAGCATGAATTCATGGAAAGACGTGCTGAACTTCCACGCTGTTCAGCCTGTCCAGCAATTCCGATACACCGTTGGCAAGAATGCTACCGACAGTGCCATGATCATTGACGCAATGGACCTGCTCCATTCCGATGTGGTGGATGGCTTCTGCCTGGTCTCCAGCGATAGCGATTACACCCGTCTCGCCACTCGCATTCGTGAATCGGGCGTTTTCGTGATGGGGATTGGCGAGAAAAAGACTCCCAAACCCTTCGTTAATGCATGCGACGTATTCGTGTACACTTCCAACCTGGTGGCCGAGCACAAACAAGCCCGCCCCGTCGCACAAAAACAGACCCGCCGCGGCAGAAAACCGGTCTCCCCGTCCACTTCTTCTAGTGCACCCACCCCGGTTGCATCAACCGTGATCGCTACACCCGCACCTACACCTGTCCCGGAAGCGGAGAATGAGAACGACCCGATGCCGCTGATACGCCAAGCCTACGAGATTGCCCAGCAGGAAGATGGCTGGGCTCGCCTGGATCATATGGGCAACGCCCTTTACCAGCTTGATCCCGGTTTCGACCCGCGCACCTACGGCCACCGCCAGCTATCCCGTCTCATTGCCAGCTACAAAGATCTGTTCCAGATGCGCACCCAGGAGATCGACGGCTCGACCTTGTTTGCAATCAAGTTGAAAGAGTAAGGGGCGTTGGCAAAGTAGACAGTCATCCGCCCAACTTTTCGTTGGGCGGTTCGGCATCCACAAAGGAGCTCAAATGCTAACCAATAATCCACTTATCTCCCAGGCTACTGTTTCTATCCAAGCTCCGATCTCAAAAGTGTGGGAAGCGCTCACAAGCCCAGACGTTATCAGGCAATATTTGTTTGGCACTACCGTTAAAACCGATTGGAAGGCGGGCAGCCCGATCATTTACGAGGGCCAGTGGCAAGGCAAGTCATACCAGGATAAAGGGACGATCATGCGAATCGAGCCGGGCAAGCTTCTGGTCTCGACCTACTGGAGTTCCATGGCCGGCCTGCCGGATACTCCAGAAAACTACAAAACCGTTCGCTATGAATTGTCTCCCGAAGGGCCTGGAACGAGATTGACCGTTACCCAGGATAACAACGCCACGCCGGATGAATCCAATCACTCCAGCCAGAATTGGAAAATGGTTTTGGAAGGCATCAAAAAACTGTTGGAAGGAAAAAAAGCTATGAGACGAACACTCGGTCGCTCAGGTATTGAAGTCAGCGCCCTCGGCATGGGTTGCTGGGCCATTGGCGGGCCTTTCTGGGCTGGCACTACTCCTAATGGATGGGGTGAAGTGGATGATGAGGAATCCATCCGCGCAATCCACAAGGCCCTGGATATGGGGGTCAATTTTTTCGACACTGCCAATGTGTATGGGGCCGGTCACAGTGAACGGGTGCTTGCACGCGCATTTGAGGGTCGCCGAGCCCAAGTTGTGATTGCCACCAAGTTCAATGCAGTTTTCGATGAAACCACCCGCCAGGTGACCGGCAGTGATACCACCCCGGAAGGCATCCGCAAAGCCTGTGAAGACTCTCTTGGCCGCCTAAACACGGATTATATCGACCTGTACCAGTTTCATGACAATGGTTTCCCGGCTGGACAAGCCGTCCCAGTTCGCGAGACGCTCGAAGGACTCGTCAGTGCAGGCAAGATCCGCGCCTATGGTTGGAGCACAGACTTCCCCGAGAGGGCCGAGGTCTTTGCCCAAGGACCACATTGCAGCGCTGTACAATTGCAACTCAATGTATTGGATGACAACCCAGCCATGCTTGCCTTGTGTGAAAAATATGATCTGGCCGCCCTTAACCGCGGACCTCTGGCTATGGGTCTTTTGACCGATAAATACAATGGCAGAATTAAAGTCGCCGCTGATGATGTACGCGGTGAAAAAAGCCCTGATTGGATGAAGTATTTTAAGAATGGCCTTCCCAATCCAGAATGGGCGGCCAGGCGGGATGCCATCCGTGAAATTCTGACCAGACAGGGGCGCACCCTAGCGCAAGGCGCGCTGGCCTGGAACTGGGCCCGCAGTGAAAAGACCCTCCCCATCCCGGGCTTCCGCACAGTTACGCAGGTACAGGAAAATGCCGGGGCAATGCAATTCGGTCCTCTCCAGCAGGAACAGATGAGCGAGATTGATCGGTTGCTGGAGAGGGCATAATATCATTATGACCAAATTAATCTATCTGGTTGCCGGTGCACGCCCCAATTTCATCAAACTGGCCCCGCTCGTATGGATATTGCATTCCCGTCGGAGTGTGCCATTCCAGATCGTACACACCGGGCAACACTATGACCATGCCATGTCGGAGACCTTCTTCAAAGTTCTGAACATCCCCGAACCGGACATCAACCTGGAAGTTGGCTCGGGTACGCAAAGCTTTCAGACCGCCCGGATTCTGGAACGCTTCGATGAACTGCTCCAGGAAAAGCCCCCAAGCGCAGTGGTTGTATTCGGCGACGTGAACAGCACCCTGGCCTGTTCGCTGGCAGCCGCGAAGCGCCAGATTCCTGTCGTGCACGTGGAGGCCGGATTGCGGAGCTTTGACCGCAGCATGCCGGAGGAGATCAACCGGCTGGTAACGGATGCGCTTTCGGATCTCCTGCTGGTTTCAGAAGCATCCGGGATGTTGCACTTGCAGCAGGAAGGCATACCAGAGGAAAAGGTTCACTTGGTGGGAAATATCATGATCGATTCACTCGTCCGGATGCTGCCAAAGGCTCTGCAACGGCAGACTGCCTCTCGCCTGGGAGTCGAGCCGGGTCAATATGCGCTGCTTACACTTCACCGCCCATCCAACGTTGATGATCCTGAGACTCTTTCCCGGTTGCTTGCCTTGTTTGCAGACCTGTCCCAAAAAATCCCGCTCATTTTCCCGGTCCATCCCCGCACGAAGAAGCAGATCGAGTTGCTTGGCTATACGCCACCCTCCGATTTTCGCATGGTCGAGCCGGTGGATTACTTGGATTCACTCTGCTTGCAAAAGCAGGCCAAACTTGTCCTGACTGACTCGGGTGGTATCCAGGAAGAAACCAGTTGCCTGGGCATTCCATGCCTGACATTGCGAAAGAATACCGAGCGGCCCGTTACCGTGGAGTTGGGCACTTCTACCATTGTGGGAAATGATGAAAACCTCATCTGGAATGTATTCGAGCAGGTACTCGCGGGCCAATACAAGCATGGACAGCCGATCCCTCTTTGGGATGGCCATACTGCGGGACGGGTGGCGGATAATTTACAGGACCTTTTGAAAGGAATTTAATGGAACGGTGGAATTGATCACGTCAGTATAGACCCCTACAATCTGATTGGCAATTTTTTCCCAAGCATAGTTCTGAGCATATTCCGCCGCGTTCCGGCCCAATCTCCGGCGTAACGACGGATCTCCCAGCAATGCCGTTAATTTTTCGCATAAAATCTCGTCATCGCCATCTGGTACATGATAGCCGGTCACGCCATCCTGAACCAGGTAAGCCAGCCCGCCCACTTGGCTGGCTATGACCGGTGTTCCACAAGCCATGGCTTCCAAGGCCACCATACCAAATGACTCATAATGTGATGGCATCACTACCACTTCCGCCGCCGAGTAGTAATATGGCAGGGTATCCTGGCTGCGTTTGCCCAGGAAAGCCACCATCTTCCCCACCGTCAGGTCATCACATATTTTTTGGATGCGCGCCATTTCGGCCGACATTTCTTCAGGAGCGGCATCCGGATCGCCACCAATGACAGCCAGGTGCACCGGTTCGGAAAGATCCTGGACGCGTAGACAGGCCACAGCTTTAATAAGTGTATCAAGTCCCTTGAGCGGCTCGATTCGGCCGACGAACAGGATCATGCGGGCGTCCGGTGCCAGGCCGATGAATTGGCGGGCTTCATCCACCGGGATGGGGTAGAAATGGCCTACATCCACGCCAGGTGGCACTACGGTCACCTTGCGCATATCGGTCTTGTAAAGCCATTCAAGCTGGGCCTGTTCCGCCGGGGTGGCTGCAATCACCCGGTTAACACGCTCCATAACATGCCGTTCGCCATCCAGCCGATAGGCGCCTTCCCGTTCTGCCTCGCTCTGGGCCACCCGGTTCTTCATCTCGCCCAGGGTATGGAACATCTGGACGATGGGCGTTCCGCCCCAGGCGTCCGAAAGCGCTTCAGCGGCTAGGCCCGACATCCAGTAATGGCTATGGATGAGATCATAATGAATGTCTTTTTCTTTTGTAAATTGCTTTATCCCCTCCACGAATTGGGGGATGTAGCCCGTTAGTTCCCGCTTCGGGCATGGTATCTCAGGGCCGGCTGGAACGTGTACAACGCGGTTGCCAAACCCCAGGTCGTGCAGCACATGCGGTACATGCTCGTCCTGCGAGCGCGTAAACACATCCACGTGGATGCCCATCCGGCCTAACTCACGCGTTAAGTCGCGTACATAGACATTCATTCCGCCGGTGTCTTTTCCACCCAGGGTTGCCAGCGGGCAGGTGTGGTAGGATAACATTGCCACATTCATACTTGTGAGTATAATCGCAAAGTCTTAAACTTGCCTGATAATAAAAAATACTGGTATAATCCCGCCGCTCGACGAATCGCCACCATAGCTCAGTCGGTAGAGCAGACGTTTCGTAAACGCCAGGTCAAGAGTTCAAATCTCTTTGGTGGCTCAAAGTAAGTGGCTCCCGGTCTCAATTCTCAACGGGGGCCTTGTATTTTTTTACAGAGGGAAATGGCATGTAGGTTTTCGATAAAATAATGAATCCCTTGTGAAGGTTGACACAAGAGTCTTCTTCCGATAAACTTAAGCCGTTAAGGAAATATTTAACGGGAGCCATACTATGCTGCAGTTCAAGATCATCAAGGCTTTCGAACAGATCAAGCTGCTCTCAGACACACGCCGGCTGGCCATCCTGCGGAAATTAATGGCCAGACCTGCAACTTTAACACAATTGGGGGAAGAATTGGGGGAACACCCCTCCTGGGTCCGGCACCATGTCGTGCAGTTGGAACAGGCGGGTCTGGTGGAACTGGTTGAGACGCGCATTACCTCAGGCGTGACAGAAAAATTTTATCGCGCTGTGGCCGGCGGCTTGCTCCTGCAGGAACTTATCCTGCCGGATAACCCATCCATCCCTTCAGTCATCTTCTCAGGAAGTCATGATCTGGCTGTCGAATTATTTGCCCGACAATTGGATAAACAGTTGAATATCATGATACTGCCCGTTGGCAGCTTGGACGGGTTGGTTGCACTTCGCCAGGGGGTATGTCATTTTTCTGGATGTCATCTTTTGGATGTGACCGGGGAATATAACCTCCCCTTTATTCGCCACATTTTTCCCGACAGGTCTATGCTGGTCTTCATACTAGCAGAGCGCGAACAGGGGCTGATGACCGCTCTTGGAAATCCAAAAACCATCCGGTCGCTGCAGGATCTGGCTCGTTCCGATGTGTCTTTTATAAACCGAAACCTCGGTTCCGGGACTCGTCTATGGCTCGACCGCCAATTACAGGCGCAAAGAGTTCCCATTGAAAAAATCCGGGGGTATGAAAATGTCACCAACACACACACCGAGTGCGCTAGGTTGGTCAAGGAAGGGAAAGCGGATGTGGCCCTTGGGCTGCATGCCGCAGCTTTCCAACATGATCTCGGTTTCATTCCCCTCTTCCAGGAACGATATGACCTGGTTATTCCGCAGGAAAAGATGGAATTGCTCCATCCATTGCTCGATACCCTTCAAACAAGTACGTTCCGCCGCTCCATGGAAGGCTTGATCGGCTATGATACGACCCACACTGGTGAACAAATCTTACTGTGAGGAGATAGGCACGCATAAAACAAAACTGAATTTTCCGCCTATTTCTGCGCCTGGCTGGTTGCCTGGTGCTCGGGCTGGCGGCTTGTTCTGCTGCTCGAACCGCGATATCTATCCTCACCGCGCATCGACATACACGAGCGTTCTCGAGTTGTTTATTCAGAAATGTTCCGCTACATTTACTTTGAATCAGCTTAAGGCGTTGCCGTTTCATGAAAGGCAATCTTACGGCTTATGACGCCAATGATGCCTAGCTGCCCGAGAAATATTACCTATAGTACTTTGTCATATTTTCAGAATGTAACACAACGTAGGGGCAACTTTCCCTCTCGTTGTGAACAAAATTTAAAGAGGAGAAGTTTCTTATGAAGCATAATCGTCCATTCTTTATAATTCTATCTTTACTGGCGCTGGTTTCAATGGCGTTGGACGCCTGCGGTACAGCCACGACTCCCAAACCGACGCAACCGCCTTATTCCACACAACTACCTGTTTCCACCCAACCGCCGGCTTCCACTGCTGCACTCGAAGCAACGGCCACCGTGCTAACCAACCCGAACCTGATATTGGCAACCACCACCAGTACTCAGGACTCTGGTTTACTAGACGTGCTCATCCCCCTCTTCGAGCAGGAAAGCGGTTATAAGGTCCAAACCGTGGCAGTCGGTTCTGGCCAGGCCATGACCATGGGGCAGCAGGGCAACGCCGATGTACTGCTGGTCCATTCCCCGGCCGCCGAGGTTACCTTCATGGCAGCCGGATGGGGTAAAGACCGCGTCTTGGTTATGCATAATGACTTCCTCATTGTCGGTCCTGCCTCGGACCCTGCCAAGATCAAAGGCTTGTCACCCGTGAACGCCTTTAAGGCCATAGCAGCTGCCAGTGCTCCCTTTATTTCCCGGGGTGACAATTCAGGCACAAACGCCAAGGAATTGAGCCTTTGGAAATCGGCCAACCTCGACCCCGCCGGGAGCAAAGCCTCCTGGTACATTGAAACCGGCCAAGGTATGGGCGCCACATTGACCATCGCATCCGAAAAATTCTCCTACACTCTTACCGACAGAGCTACATTCCTAGCAAACCAGGCTAACCTTGCTCTTACTATTCTGGTTGAGAAGGACAATACCTTGCTAAACGTGTATCATGTCATCACGGTCAACCCTGACAAGTGGCCCAAGGTCAACTATGTGGGTGCAACTGCCTTCCTGAATTTCATGGAGGAATCCTCCACTCAAACTTTTATCGGCAAATTCGGAGTAGATAAGTACGGCCAGCAGCTCTTCATCCCCGATTTTGGAAAGACAGATACTTACTTCGGCTTGCCCGCCGTTCCAACCGCCACCCCATAATGGGCCACCTTTTTTTCTTATGAAGATACAATGAACCTCGTAGAATGATTTTTGCTTCACCATCCTGGTTGCTTTGCTTTCCATGGATTGCGGCGTCAATATGTCTGCAGAATTGATTGCAAGTAGCTCAAGAAAAACCCGCTGGTCATCTACACCGCCAGCAGCCTGAAGGCCACCGGTCCGAGGGCCTTCAGGCTGAGCCTTGTGGCATTAGTCGTCTTTATTCTGCTGAGGCTTGCACTGCTCCCCAATAACAAGATGGATGTTTCCTTGATGTACAATCTGCGATCTAGATAACCAACCACTGATGTATTTCAACAATCCCGACATTTGGGAAATCACCCTGCTTTCGCTAAAAATATCCGGTCTGGCAACGATTATCAGCCTTCTGATAGGGCTGCCAATTGGGACTGGACTGGCACTGGGGCGCTTCCCAGCACGCAACCTCTTGCTTAGTCTGATTAATACCGGCATGGCGTTACCGCCGGTGGTTGTCGGCTTGGTCGTCGCAATGTCTCTCTGGCGCAGCGGTCCACTCGGTGACCTGCACTTGATATATACCCCCACAGCCATTGTCCTCGCTCAAGTTATCATCGCCACTCCGGTGGTGACTGGTCTGACATCAGCTGCCTTACAGCAACTTGACTCTCGCCTCCGGCTGCAACTGTACGGTTTGGGTGCCTCACGGATCCAAATGATATTCAGCCTTTGGCGCCAGGCTCGCCTGCCCCTACTCGCAGCACTTATGGCCGGCTTTGGCAGTGTCATCTCGGAAGTGGGAGCCTCAATGATGGTTGGCGGTAATATTCTCCATCAAACACGTGTCTTGACAACCGCCATTGTCTTGGAGACTAACATGGGAGATTTCCAGAGTGCTATAGCACTTGGAATCCTGCTCCTATTGATCACCTTTTTAATAAATGCTGCTCTTACCTGGATTCAGCAGAGCGGGGCAAAACGATGAGTACTTTGTTGGAAATCCGCAATCTGCGACTCACCCGCGATCGGCGTACCCTCCTGGCGATCGAACATCTGATTGTGGAATCCGGTCAGGTACTGGCTGTTGTTGGGCCAAACGGGGCAGGGAAAAGCAGCTTGTTGCTAGTTCTGGCGCATCTGCTTAAGCCAGATCATGGAGAAATACTGTTCGATGGACTGCCGTCTAATGCTTTACGCGAACTTGCTTATCGGCGACGCATAGGGCTGGTGCTTCAGGAACCGCTACTCCTTGACGCATCGGTCTTTGATAATGTTGCGGTCGGTCTTCGCTTCCGCCATTTACCCGCTGCCGAGATTGCTCACCGGGTGGAAACCTGGTTGGATCGTTTGGGGATAGCAGATTTGCGGCGCCGTTCGTCTAAGAAACTTTCCGGCGGCGAAGCCCAGCGTGTCAGCCTGGCGCGTGCCTTTGCGCTCGAACCGCAACTGTTACTTCTCGATGAGCCGTTTAGCTCTCTTGATACCCCGACTCGCTTGCGTTTGATGGACGACCTGCACGGGCTGCTGGCTGAAACATCCACAACAACCATACTGATCACACATAACTTTAAAGAAGCCTCCCGTCTCGCAAGCCAGGTGGCTGTCCTGCTGGATGGGAATCTGCGCCAGATTGGAACGCCGGAGGAAGTGTTTACCTTCCCTGCAGATACCGAGGTGGCCGCCTTTCTGGGGACCGGAAACGATCTTTCGAACCCATACGAATTAAGTTAACCCCCTGCTATTGATGGGATCAGGATAAGTTGATCACCCTCTTTCAATGGCGTGTCAAGACCCTGTAGATCTCGGATATTATTCTCCCCTAAAAAGATATTAACAAATGGGCGTAGTTTCCCCTGCTATTGGTGAGATGAGTCCGCAGGACCGGGAACTGTGTCATCAAGCTCTCCACGGCTTCGGCGGCGTTTTGGCCCATGACTATCACCACCTACGCAGCATTGACATAAGAATTCGGATGTAAGAGTTTAAAGCGAATTTAGCCTGAAAGAAGTTTTTAGGTTATACAGGGGTATTCATGTCTAAATGGTCAATTCTCCCGCAATCACTTTCCGAGCTGGAGCGCGGGTATAATCACCCTGTGTCCGAACGCATAACCCCCCTCGTCATCGGTATCGCCGGTGGCTCCGGTTCTGGTAAGACCACGGTCGCCCAAACCATCCTGCAACGCGTTGGTCCGGACCGGATATCCTTCCTCCAGCACGACGCGTATTACAAGGATTTGAGTGGTCTGCCTCCCGCCCAGCGCATCGAAGTAAACTTTGACCATCCCAACTCACTGGAAAACGAGCTGCTCATCCACCATATTCAACAACTTAAAGATGGAAAGGCAGCTGAAGTTCCCATCTATGACTTCTCCACTCATAGCCGAACCGACCGATTTTTCACGGTCCAACCGCGCAGCGTAGTCCTGGTGGAAGGTATTTTGATCTTTGCAGAAGCAGCCCTGCGAAATT
>Ga0187854_10000425_pt1 | contig 55726 bp, 77 predicted proteins | sample June2016WEW_6_15_FD_132445 | JGI IMG/M metagenome (GOLD analysis project Ga0187854, IMG submission 132445) | Peatland microbial communities from SPRUCE experiment site at the Marcell Experimental Forest, Minnesota, USA - June2016WEW_6_150 | ecosystem: Environmental > Terrestrial > Soil >... | reverse complement strand
CCGCTACAAGAGCTACAAGCACGTCGCCTATCAGTTCGGCAACGACTACGGCGGCTCTTTCGACGCGCAGGTCGCCGCCATGATGTTAGGCGTCCAGGAAACTGCTCCTGCTGGCACGCTGATCACGATGGAGATGAATTATACTCCATCAGACAGTACCGCGCTCGACGATGCGAACTTCAGGTCTTACGTCAACTGGACGGGCAATTATTCCTACTATGTGACCTTTTGGTATTCGCTCGTGTCTTATTTGCAGTCGCCAGCCGCGTTCGCCGGCGTGACCGGCACCAATAAGACGCCGACGCCGTGCCCGTCAACGATGCTTGAAGCCAATTACGAATATGAGAACAACGTCGGCAACCCCGGCAACCGTCTGAATCTGCGGCAGCAGGCATGGTGGACGCTGTGCTCTGGGGTATTCGGGCAGCAATACGGTAATGGCTTTCTCAGTACCGGATTTGAGGTCAACGTCGGTTCTAACATTCAGGTGACTGGTTACAACAACACGTCGCCGCGATGGAAGAACAACATGGCGACGCCGGGCGTCGCGGATCTTACCGTACAAAGAAATTTCCTTTCCACTATCGCGTGGCAGAACCTAGTTCCAGATAACGCCCACACCGTAGGCACTGCTGGTTATGGTTCAAACCCGACTGCTGCCACTGGCTTCGCAGCAACCAACTACATCACGGTGTCGGCGACGCCGGATGGTACGCTGGCCCTCGCGTATTTCATCTATGGTCAGACAGGCACGCTCACGGTTGCCATGTCACACTTTGCTGGCAGCGTGACGGCACGATGGCTCGACCCGACTAACGGAGCATTTACGGCCATCTCTGGTTCGCCGTTTTCCAATACCGGCACGCATAACTTTGTTCCGACATCCAACAACGCCAACGGCGACCCGGACTGGGTCTTGGTGCTGACGGCACCATAGAGGGCGACGATGGATTACGTTCTCATTCAGACAAAGCCGAAATTGTCGCCGCCATCGTCCGGTTCGTCCACCGATCCATATGCGGGAGTGGATGGCTCGCCGAACGCTGCGATTGGCTCGGCGCAGTGGCCGAACGAGCGGGCCAACTATGCTCATCCACCGGCATGGAAGGTAAGCGGTTGGGATTACGCCGTCGGCATCAATGCCAACTTGACGATGTCAAACTTTGGTTCGACGATCTTGTTTACCTATGTCGCACCGCCCGGGTTACCGTCGACGCATGGTCTTTCCGCTGGCCAGATCATCACCTTCTATGCACAACAGGACAACATTTCTCCCACCAGCGGTCTACCACTGACCAGCACGAACGTTTTGCCTAGCGCGCTGACGCAGGGCGTACCGTACTATGTCATTTCGACTGGATTGACGGAAACGCAATTCCAAGTCTCGACAACTAGCGGCGGATCGGCGATCAACGCCTCGACTTCTGGTATGTCGGGGAACAACTTTTATTTCCTGCGCGATCCGTTCTCTAGCTACACAAGCAACACGGTCGGAACGCTCGTCTCTATACTGACAGCGATTGGCGGCACTTACCCCGGCTCTTATAGCGGCAATGGTCAAGCTATTCAGTTCTCAGGATCATCGGCCAATAATGCCGTGTTGTGGGGCTATGACTTCTCGCTGCATACTGGCATTGGCATCATCGTGGCTAATTGTTCCGGGTTCACTATCCGCGATAACTATTGGCATGAAGGCGGCGGCGGCACGACTTATGGGTCTGGCCAGATTACTGTACCGGGAATTGAAACAGTAGGTTCCGCGAGTCTTGTGGCATCCAACGTAACGGTCGCGTACAACATCGTGGACGGGGGTGCGTTGCAGGGTTACACCAACAATAATGCCGGAGGGATTGAGGGCAATGGGTATGGCACTAATCTAATCCAATATAATTGGATCAAGAATTTCTGGAACGAAGATGTTGTCTATGGTCAGGATACTCCGGCACAAACCGGAGTGACGCTGACAATTCAATACAATCTAGTTGAAGTCGCTGGAGCTGGTTTTCCAATCGACGGTTCTCATGGTGACTGGTTGCAGGTTTTCAACATTTCCGCCAGCAACATTCAGACTATCACCACGAACTTCAATCTTTGGCGCCAACCGGGCTTGACGGGAACTTATGCCGGAGCCGCGACACAAGGTTTAAGCATCGTCAGTGCGGCTGGCAACAGCGGCAGCGCAACCGTTGTCGTTACGAATAATAATACAATGGTGACGCTCGGGACGAATACCGTCAGCTATGATTGGTACGTCGATACGAGCAACATTAAGACCTCGATGACCTATGAGAATAATTTTGTCGATCCGACCGGAACGGACTACGGAGTGTTCTCTGTGGCTAACGAAGGCGAAGGGACTTACAATCCAACAATCACTTATTCCGGCAACACGAACCTGAAGACTGGCGCCAACTTAGGCGGATGAGATGGCTCTAAGCATACGAGACTATGCCTCGGGAATCTCGACGACCTCGCCCATCGCGGAAACTGGGATGCTCGCGAGCGTGGGTGACGTCGTCATCATTTGTTCCGTCATGGACAGTGTCAGCGCATCGTACCCAACGATATCGACTTCTACTCCGCCATCTGACGGAACCAGCAACATCTATCAAAAACGCAACGGCATTCAGTACACGTCTAATTCGGCGTTTGGCAGCGGATTGACCGATTTGGAGATCTGGTGGACCTACATTGCCACGGCATTAACAGTCTCGAGTTCTATTTCGATCACCACCGCTGGCGGTGCCTTGGACAACGGCGCGTTCATGAGCTTCTCGGTCACCGGGTTCACGGGAACATCCTATCGGACAAATCCGTGGGATCAGTCGGCAACGACGGCACTCGGGTTTGCGGTCACCAACAACGGCGCTACGCGGACACAGTTGACGTCCGGGGCTAACGTCTCAACCGCGAATGCCGCGACGTTAACCTTTGCGTTCGGCGGTAGCTCGGACAACGGCGCTACTGTCCCATTTTTTGAAAGTGTCCAGCCTGGACCACTCGCTGGTACAACAGGAACTTCGGTCACGCCGGATGTCGCGCTTGAAAACTCTGGAAGCAATGCGGCTGGTCTCCAAGTAGAATATCGGGTTCTGGCCGCCACTATTTCCTCCGCCTCTGCCGCATTCGCCTCTGCCGCGACGGCGGGCGGCTGGGGCATCATGGTGGACGCACTATCGCAGACCGGCGGCGCTACCGGCCTCAATCCTTATAATCCTTGGCCGCAGCAAGGGCCTATCCTGGCGCAGCGGCGGAAATCTGTGGGTTGGTTACCGCCACGCTACCAGCGGCATAGAAAGTCTGGCTTGCTAGTGCCGAATCGTGGCCTGATCCTGCCGAAGAAAGCAGCATGACATGACGGATTTTCTTTTTGACAAAGACATGCTCGTCGGCATCATCAACGGTGCCCGCTACGAGCGCGCGAACAAGACGGAGAGTTATGTCGAGATACCGCCAGCCTTCATCATCACCGATTCCGACGGTGCGGCCTGGACCATCGGGACGCAGTACGAGGTCCACAGCGGCGAGTTCGAGTGGACGGTGATGCGGAACGATGTTGATACCGGGGAGGTCGCGCGCAAGATCGTGTACCAGCGCGGCGTGGTGAAGATTTTCGGGCATTACGGCTGGAAGTCATTCAGCCGGTCTAGGAGAGGCTTCGTCTGATGGCCCTCGTCGATAATGCTTGGTATGTCAACTTCGGCAACGGCTCCTCGACAGGCTATTACGCCATCCCGACATTCCCTGGCTTGACCGTTGTTGCGGCTGGCGCGCTTTATCGGCAGCTCACGACGCCAGCGGTTGGCAGCGAACGCTGCTTCATCGTTACAACGGCGGGCTCGACCACGACGGAACCGACATGGACGGTGACGCGCGGCGCGCTGAACACCAGCGGTACGGCGGTCTTCCAGGAATGTACCGGACTCAGCGGCCTCAACGGCGACATCACCAACACGCCGCAGTGGTCACTGAGCAAGACTTGGGTGCTTGGTCAGCACATCTACGATCCTGGCACGACCTCGATCCAGATTTGCACGGTCGGCGGAGCAGGCAAGACCTCCGGTTCTCCAACGTTCTCGGCGACGGCTGGCGTCACCGCGTCGGACGCCAGCGCGACCTGGACTTCGCTCGGGCTGGCAAGTGGCTTTTCAATCTGGAGCGCGCCGCACGCGCGGCTAGGTAACGCCTTCGCTTCAACTTGGGGACAGGCCGGGAACTCTTTCTTCATCAGCGCCATTCATGCCGAGACGCAAGCATCAGCAAACACGCTGACTTCACCTGGCACTTTTGCCGCTCCGGCATATTGCTACTGCGTGGCACAATCCCCAGGCAGCGTTCCGCCTGGCACCGGCGACATAATCACTGGCGCATCAATTTCTACGACTCTGATTAGTAACCTTAGTCTTGCTGGCACCGCCGTTTATTGCAATGGCCTCACGTTCAACGCGGGCAGCGGTTCAAGCTCTTATGCTACTTTTACTTTTGGAGCGAACTGGCAAAAGATAGAAAATTGCACGATTGCAAAATTGGGCACATCTTCTAACTCAGGTTCTATTACAACAGTGTATAACATCTACGTCGAACTCGTTAACACGACGCTGCAAATCGGAACCACCGCCGATGGGGTATCGATTAATACCTCTAATTTTATCTGGAAGAATACGCCGAGTGCAATCCAAGGCGCGACTTTGCCGACGAATCTATTCCAAGGTATTGTCCTCGGATTGGCATTGATAGACGGCGTTGACCTTTCGGCCTTGGGCTCCGGTAAGACACTTGTTGATTCGACTTCGCTCAACGGTGGCGTGATATTCAGGGATTGTCTGTTGGGGTCTGGCGTGACGCCTTGCATCGCGCAAACTTACCCAGGATGTAACGTAGATTTCATCACTAGCGATAGCGCGGCGACAAATTACCGGCAGGCACGATACCACTACTCCGGTGTTTTGACGCAATCGACATCGGTTTACCGCAGTGGCGGCGCATCGGACGGCACGACGCCGATTAGCTGGAACATCGTCACGACAGCGAACAGCAAGTGGATCAATCCATTCAATGCTTTCCAGATTCCAGAGTGGAACACACTTACCGGATCGTCCCGCAATGTCACGGTTTACGGTCTCGTCAACGCCGCCGCAGTTCCTAACAACGATCAGATATGGCTGGAGTGCGAATACTTCGGCTCGGCGAGTTCGCCGATGGCCAGCTTCGCCAATGATACCAAAGCCAACAATCTCGCTACCGGCACCGCGCTCACCGCCGACTCAACGTCGCAATGGAACGCGACGGCGCGAGCCAACAGCACGTCTTATTCGCTCGGCAACACGATTAGCGTGCCGGACAACGCGGGCCGCGTGTTCTTCTGCACGTCGGCGGGGACCAGCGCCAGCAGCGAGCCTGCCGGATACGCGAGTGCCGTGGACGGAGGCTCCGTCACTGACGGCGGTGCCACGTTCCGCGCCGGGTGTCGGTTCTCGATGGTGGTGACGCTGACGGCGCAGATGGTTGGCTACATCTACGGCACGGTGAAGGCTGCCGAGGCAAGCACGACGTTTTTTGTAGACCCTCTGATGAATTTCAGTTGAGGCTGACATGGCAGGCAGACAAGCTATCGTCGCCGGATTCCCCTTCCCGCTCTACATCAACGAGACCGGGACGCGGCAGGCCATCGCAGCAGGTCCGGTCTACGTCAACGAAACGGTATCGACAGCGCCGCCTCCATCGTCGCCCCCGCAGAACCCAGGCAAAATGATGGTGCTGCATTTTCCAGGAGTAGGAAGCCGATGAACTCTATGCCGGATTTAAACGCTCACGGCAGGCTTATGATTGGCCTCGAATTAGTTCAGAAAAGATATTTTGAGGAGGCATTGCCGTGGCTCGACCAAGCCATTGCCCAGATGCAGGAGGATATGCGCGCCGCGCTATGCAATCGGGCCGTTGCGCTTGGAGAACTAGGACGTGCTGACGAGGCGCTGTCAATCCTCTACGCCATTCTCCGCAATGACCCACTCTACCACGTCGCGCGGCTCAACCTTGGCCACCTGCTCATGCAGGTGCAGCGCCACGAGGACGCGATCACCAACTACGACATGCTGATCGACAATCCTGATGTGGAAAAGCCTTATGAGCACGCGGCGCGCTTCGGGCGCGGCTTCTGCAATCTCGTGCTCGGCAATTTGCGCGACGGCTTCGTGGATTTTGAGTATCGCAAGAAAATGAAACTGCCACCGCGCTCGACGCCAGAGTGGACCGGCAAGCAGCCGCTCGACGGCAAGACCATCCTCATCGTCGGCGAGATGGGTCACGGCGACAACATCATGTTCCTGCGCTACGTGCCGATGCTGCGGAAGTGCGGAGCTAAAGTGATCGCTGCCGTCCCCTCGGTCATGCAGCCACTCGCCGCCACGCTGCCGGGGTTGATGCTCCAGATCAAGGATGAGACGCCGAAGCACGATTACTGGGTTCGTATGATGAGCTTGGCCCATTGCTTCGGCACCGATGTCGATACCTGCCCGCCACCAGCTCCGTATCAACTGCCGCTCCAACTCAAGGCGAAGTGGAAATCCGGGATGTTGATGGGCGAGCCGCGTTTGCGCGTTGGCCTGTGCTGGTCCGGATCGCGCGAGAGCCAGTACGACCGCGTCCGCAACATCCCGCTGCGTGAACTCGCGCCGCTGTTCGAGATTCCCGGCGTCGAGTTCTACAGCCTGCAACTCGACATCAGGGACACCGACAAGGCCGCGTTCGACGAAATGGACATCTTCGACGTCGGCTCGAAGGTGAAGAATTTCCTCGACACCGCCTGCGTCATCGCCGGCCTTGATCTCGTGATCACGGTCGACACGTCGGTCGCTCATTTGGCCGGCACGGTCGGCGTCAAAACATGGGTGATGCTGACATCGTATCGAACATATTGGCTCTGGATTCGCGGCCGCACTGACAATCCCTGGTATCCGTCGGCGACGTGCTTTCGGCAACCTCACGACGGGGATTGGAAATCCGTGGTCGCCGTGCTAAGAGCAAGACTCAGCGACTTGGTGCAACAGGGCAGGTCGCAATCGGCTAAGACAACATCAGCGGAGACCATGCACCATGTCTCGTGAATTTACGGTTGGCGGCGACGGCCTCACGCTCGCGAACTCAGCCATCACGCTCGATTACATCAATCCGCCCGCGGCGCCGTCGGTCGACATCCTGGTCCTCCGCATGTGGGCGTCGCAGCAGGGCTCCGCGACTTCCGCGCAGCAACGCATCGAGGCGGAGACCCAGGCTTCGGCCTTCCCGACGTTGGTCAGCGCCACGCCAAAGCACTTGAAGCTCGGCGACACCACGGCCTCGATCGTCTCCGGCGCGACGACCGGCGCGGTTGGCACCTGCGGCATCAACGCCTCGGCCGAGAACGCCGGCTCCAAGACCATTATGTTCGGCGACAACTTCAACGTTCTCAACGGCTATCTCTGGGTCGCGACCCCGCGCGAGCAGATCGACCTGCCGCCGGCGTTCGGCTCCGGTTTCGGCCTCTTCCTGCCAGCGGCGGCGGCTTCGCTGTCGAACTGGGCAGTTGGGATCAATTACGCCGAGGGCGTCTAAGCCAACTGACGAGGCTTTCGTAAGCCGCGCTTAGAGGGGCGGCATGGGCATCTTCTACCACCCGCCCCTTTACAATGTCGGCAACCAGCAGCCGCTTCAAGAGAAGCTGCTGGTTCCGCCGCAATCCCAACCTCAAAACCCGCCATTCATGGGCGCCGCCGCGATGGCGTTGGCGGTCGTGCTTGGCGCGTGGACGCCTGCGCCGCCGCAGCCCATCGTCGCGACCAATCTCAACCCGCCGCTCTCGCAGCCGCAGAATCCTCCTGTGATTGGCGGCCGCGTCCCGGTCGAAATCCTCAATGCTTGGCTGCCACCCCCGCCGCCGATCTACGAAGGCAACCAGCAGCCGTACTGCCAAGAACTGCTGACGCCGCCGATCTCGGCCCCGCAAAATCCGCCCGTAATCGGAAGCAGCGTGCCGCTGCCCGTCTTAGTCGCCTGGATTCCGCCCGATCCGGCCTTCCAAACAGCGCGGCTTCTCAATCCTCCGATCTCTGCGCCTCTTGCTCAGAACCCGCCGTTTCCCGGGACCAAAGTACCGCAGTCGGTATTGAACTCTTGGTCGGCGACCACGGTCGTCTCGATCCCGATCAACGGGTTGCCGCCGTCGGCGGCGGCTCCGGGCTTCGTGCTGCCTCTCGTATCGCAACAAGTCGTGGTGCAGAACGCCTGGCTGCCGCCAGACCCGCCGTTCCAAACCGTTCGCTTGTTGGTGCCCCCGCGGTCGGCGCCGCAGCCTACTCCGGTCGGGTCGCGGGTTCCGCTTGAGGTCCAGATCAACTGGATTCCGCCCGATCCTCAGTTCCAAACCGGCCCCAATCTGACGTTGTCCACGTTCCAGTCGATCGGGACCGCCGTGCCGTTGCCGGTCCTGATTTCATGGCTTCCGACCGACCCGGTTTTCCAAACTACTCGGCTGCTATCGCCTCCCATCGAAGCCCCGGTGACGCCGTTCACGAGGCCGCTGGTCGAAAACTTCTCGTGGCAGACGCCGCCGGCCAGCGTCGATTTTGCGTTCCAAGTCGCGCGCAATCTCATACCGCCGAGCGGACCCACGCCGCAGAACCCGCCCTTCCCGGGGGCAACATCGCAGCAATTCGGCGCGGTCCTGGAAACGTGGCTACCGCCAGACCCGGCCTTCCAGACGGTTCGGAATCTTTCTCCGCCGGTAAGTGCCCCGCAAAACCCGCCAGCCGTTATGTCGATCGGCGTCCCGTTGCCGATCTTGATCTCATGGGCGAAGCCGCCAGCCATCATTGATTTGGCGCCTTCCGGCGTCCTCAGCAGCAATATTCCGCAGAACCCGCCCGTTATCGGGACCAAGGTTCCGATCGAGGTTCTCGTCGGCTGGATTCCGCCGCCGCCTCAACCAATCAGAACCCAGCCGCGTCTTCCACCGAGCGGGCCAGCGGGACAACCGCCGCCGCCAGTCGGAGCGAAGGTGCCGGTCGAAGTTTTGATTTCTTGGTTGCCGCCCGATCCGATGTTCCAAATCGGAGCTTCGCTGACGGAGCCGAGCGGGCCCGCAGTGCAAAATCCGCCGTTCCCCGGGACCAAGGTTCCGGTGGAGATTCAGATTGCTTGGCTGCCTCACGCCCCGCAGCCACAAACTGGCGCGCGATTGACGCCTCCGCAGCCGGGACCGGCAGTGCCGATCCCGTTCCCTGGCACCAAGGTGTCGTTAGAAGTTCTCTCTTGGTATGCACCGCCGATTTTTGTGGAATTGCCAGAGTCCGCCGTACTCAGGGGGCCCGCCTACGTCCTCGCCCCAGCGTCGCAGATAGCGGTCCTCGACGCCTGGATCGCGCCGGATCCGCCATTCCAAATCGGGGCACGGTTGACGCCGCGCTCGGCACCGCCGCCGACGCCCATCGGGACGAAAGTCTCGACCGAGATCTTGGCCTCGTGGCTGCCGCCCGCTCCCGCGTTCCAAGCGGCGCGATTGCTTTCTCCGCCGCGGTCGGTGCCGCAGAACCCGCCGCTGATCGGATCGAACTTCCGCGAGGCGGAACTGCTGGCGTGGTTGCCTCCGATTTTGCCTTTGCCGGCAAGAGTACAGACTGTCCCGCCGCCGATCCCGCAAAACCCGCCGTTTGCTGGCGGCGCTCAGGTGCCGTTGCCGGTTCTACTGACATGGCTACCGCCAGATCCGGCACCAATCGTGGGTGCGTCGCTGACGGAGCCGAGTGGGCCAGCGCCGACAACCCATCTGGTTGGCGCAAGATTGCCCGACGAAGTGCAACTCAACTGGCTGCCGCCTGACCCGCAGCCAATCGTAGCGCCACCATTAACGCCACCCAACGGCCCGACGCCGCAGAACCCGCCATTCCCCGGTTCCCGCGCTCCGTTGGAGATTATCCAAGCGTTGTGGTCGCCAATATCACCGCAACCACAGACCGCACCGTCGCTGACGCCGCCGAGTGCTCACGTTCAACCGTTCGGGTCGCAAGTTCCCGCGCCTGTCATGGTGTGGTGGCAATCCATTGAGCCGCCTGCGGCGCAGACGGCGAAGCTACGGACGCCGCCGAGCGCGCCGCAAAAGACGCCGATCGGGTCGAGCGTACCGCTGCCGGTCCTGGCTTGGTGGCAGATACCGCCGCCTGACCAGGTCTTCATCCCCAAGGTGGTCCCGCAAACGGCCTTCCTGCCGCGCGGCACCGCCATTGGTCAGGATGTCCTGTCTTGGTGGGTGGCTCTCGCGCCGGACCAAGTCATCACCGCGAAGATCGTTCCCAGGACGGCCTTCGTTCCGCGTGGCGTGGGCGTGGGACAAGACGTTCTTTCCTGGTGGGCCGTTCCAGCCCCGGACGTCCAAACGCGACGGGCGACCGCGCCAGGGCTGCTGGTGTCCATTCCGCCGCTGGTCGGAGCCAAGGTTCCCGTCGAAGTCTTGGTGAATTGGCTCGCGCCGGAACCGATCCAGCAGCGCATCTTGGCGGTTCCATCCGGTCCGTTTCCCTTCGCTGGCGCAAAAGAGCCGCTGGAGATCGAGATCGCTTGGCTCGGATATGGATACCAGCCCGATCAACCGCTGCGGTTGCCCATCCCCGTCAGCGCGCCGCAGCCGCAGAACCCGCCGTTCCTAGGATCGAGCGTGCCGCTCACAGTCCTGATCGGGTGGGTTCCGCCCGATCCGGCCTATCAAGTCGCCGTCAACCTCGACCCAGCGAACATCACGCCGGTGGCGCCAGACACTTGCGTCGCCAGCGATTTCGCGTCCTTCGTGGTATTCGCGAGCGACATCGGAAAGGCTCCTCGGTCATGAACATGTATCAGATCGACACGCAGATCCAGCTCAACGGGAAATTCTACAACGTGGCCGCCAACATCCCGGCCGATCCGACGACGACGATCTTGTACGTCGAGGATCCGTCGGGCAACGTGACGGAATACGGTCCCGGCACTCCCATCGTGCGGACCAGCGTCGGCGTTTACTACATGCTGTTCGTGCCTTCCGGCCCTGGGGAATGGACGTATCAATGGCAGGGAACGGGGGCGGTGATCGCGACGTCCCCGGCTACCAAGTTCTTCGTCAAGGCTTCTGACCTGATCGCGGCATGAGGAACGGAAAATGAGTTCAGCCAAGGAAGCCGCAGCCGCCAAGACGCCGCTCGCCAGCGACCTCGCCGCTGGCGTCGAGACCATATCACTGACGCAGCGCGTCGAGTTCACGCTCTACGCCAAAATCGTTCTGCCTCTCGATTCTTGGGTTTTTTGGATAAGAGCCGACCTGCTCAGCGCCGTGACGCTCGCCAACATCGTCGCCGCGGCGCAGCTTTCCAGCGCCGATATGCCGCTGCCTAAGATCAAGGCGCTCGGATCGCTCCACTATGCCATCGACGTCCGCCAGGAAGAGGCAGAGACGCTGGCGGTGAACGCGGTCACCTTCACGTCGCTCGAGGAGGTCCAGGACCTTAACAAGGTCGGCCCCACGCTGCTCTACGTCGCCGAGTTCGAGGGCCAGCGGTTCGCGTTCTCGAACCGGAAGAACTTCTACCGGCAGGCGTCGCTATTTCATTACTTCGGCAACGCCGTCTACCCCGACATGGAGAACCAGCTCGTCGACGACGTTTCTGATTTCGATGATTCCAGCGTCGTCGTCTCGAACAGCCTGCCGGCTTGGCTGGCGCTGAACGGCTATGATCCGCCCTACGGATTCGGCAACCCCGGGATCACGCTCTACCCGTCGTTCCTCGTGCCGCCGAACATCGTGCCGCCGTTCGCCGCGGTGCACATCTTCCCGGAAAGCACGCGGCCGCTGGCGCTGGCGCCGCGCATCGGGTCGAGATCAAGCCATTATCAGCTTTGCGCCGAACGGGTGAAGATCACGCTCTGGGGGACCAGGAACGACGAAGCGATGGATTTCGTCGATTGCGTCAATCAATACAGCACCGATGTCGGCATTTTCGGCTTGATGAGCGCCTCGCCTGCTCCGCAGGACGAGAAGCGGACGCAGGCCGAGCTCGGCACCATCGCCATGAAGAAGTCGCTCACCTGGGAAATCTCGTATCACCAGAGTCGCATCCGCGACGTCGCGCAGAAGATCATCAAGACCGCGATCCCGACTTACTACATCAACGGCCAAGCGGACGAGGCGGCCTGAAACCCGCTAGTGCGGAGGCTCGTTCTGCTGTAGAAGGTGGAATCGGAACTTCGACGCGGCCTCAATTCCGCCGGCCGCCATCAGGAGGGGCTACCATGCCGCAGGGGCCGATCGCCGTCCGGGTCACCAACAGTGCCGCCATCGGAAACTCGTGGTTCGTCAATGAGTCGACCGGGAACGACAACTATCCTGGCAATGCGCAGCTCCCTTTCGCGACGCTCCCCGCCGCTCAAAACGCCGCAGTGGCGAACAATAATGACGTCGTCTATCTGATGGGGACGTCGCACCAATCCGCTACGCTGAACTGGGCCAAGAACGGCGTCTCCCTGGTCGGTCTATCCGCTCCCTCCGACAACGACAGAGGCAGAATTTCTGTCGCCGACAGCCTCACGCAGATTCAATGGACCGCGTTCGGCCCGCTGGTCAACGTCACAGCGGAGGGTTGTTCATTCGTCAATCTCGGCACCTTCTACGGTTACGGCGCGTCGAGTCTGACGGCACCGACCACGCCGATTTGTTGGGAGGAGGCCGGCGGTCGGAACTTCTACTCGAACGTCCAGTTCCTCGGCGGCGGCGACGCCAACGTCGCAGCGGCGGCGGCGATGCGCTCTCTCACCATCGGCGGCGCGGGCGAAAACCTGTTCGTCGGCTGCACCTTCGGCCTCGACACCATCGAACGGATCAACAACGCGAACGCCACGATCGAGATCGTCGGCGGATCGCCGCGCAACATCATCCGATCCAGCGCGTTCCAGTGTTGGAACGGACTTGCCGGCAACGTCCATGTCCTCGTCCAATCCGGCGGCATGGATCGTTATCTTTGGCTGGATGATTGTCTGCTTCACAGCTTTGGCACGGCGATGACGGCCGCGATCTCCAACGCGCTCGGCTCACCGAACGGCGACGTCATCCTCAGCCCGAATTGCATCTCGATCGGCGCCAACTCCATCGCGGCGTCTTCGTCGCAAATCTGGGTCGGCCAGTTGTCGACCGCAGCGCCGACCACGAACAACATCGGCATCCCGGCCAGTTGATCTTAGAAGGAAAACGTCATGCCGCAGGGTCTCGTCCCATTGGCCATCCCGGCCCGGCCGGTCAATCCGTCCGGATTTCAAGAGCAGATCAACTTGGGAGCCGGGAGTGTGGTCGCGGTCGGCAATCCCGGTGGTCCAGTCGTGTTCGCCAATTTCGGCCAATTCATCGTTCCCGCGCTCTGCGGCAGCATCCCGCGCAGCGTAGTCGGCGGTCACTGAGAAGGAAATCGCCGTATGAGCAATCCGATAGTTTCCGTCAACGTAAGCGTTCTCGTTGCCCCGGCACCACCGACGCTGCAGAAGACCGGAGCCTTCATCTCGCAAGGCGGGACGAACACGAGCCCGGGCACGAAGTCTCTCCTGACGCAGCCTTCCGACCTGACGCCGATCCTGGCGGCTCCGCTAGCCATCTCCAACCTGTCGTGGTCAGGAGGCGTCGCGACGGCAACGGCGTCGGTCAACCACGGCGTCGCGGTCGGCGACCAATTCCTTACCATGATCGCCGGGGCGATTCCGGCGGTTTACAACGGCACGGTCCTTGCCACTGCCACGACGGTGTCGCAGTTCACTTACGAGCTGGCCTCCGACGGCGGCACGTCGCCCGCGACGGGAACGATCACCTATACGCCGCGGAACCAGGCCGAGCTCGTCGCGATGGCGACGACCTTCTTCGCGCAAGGCACCGCACAGAGCGTTACCGTCCTCGAGTTGGGTCCGGGGGAACCGAGTGCTGGCGTCGCATTCTTGACGACATGGATCGCGGCGAACCCGAACACGTTCTACTCGTACCTCGTGCCGCGATCCTGGGACGGCAACGCCTCGTTCCTCGCCTTCCTGGCGAACTTCAACGCGACGACGTCGAAGATTTACTTCTTCGTCACGACGACGCTGCAGAATTGGCAGCTTTATCCCGACACGGACAAGTGCGTCGATCTCATGATCGAATGTCCGGCTTACGGCGTCTGGCCGGCGAACGCGCTGACCGGACTGACACAGACTTCTGGGACGGCGACGGCGGTGACGACGACGAACCACGGCGTCTCTCCGGGTGAGTATTTCCAGCTCTCCGGCAATCTTCCGGCCGCATACAACGGCTGGTTCCTCGCGCTTCCCGGCACCGCCACCGACGCGATCGTCTTCAACGTCCCGGCAGCGACCGGGGCGGAGACGCAGCTCGGCACGCTCGTTCAGAGCCAATACGCCTCCGCTGGCATCCCGCCGACTGAGTTCAGCCACGCCTCCGATTTCCGCGTGACGCTGAATTACAAGCCGTCATCGACCAACAAAGTCACGCCGCTCAACTTGTCCTACCTTGTCGGCGTGACACCGTTTCCGACCGAGGGCAATGCGGCGTTGCTCACAGAACTCAACGTCGGCAACGTCAACTTCGTCGGCACCGGCGCGGCGGGCGGAATCTCGGCGAACATCCTGATCGGCGGCAATACGCTCGATGGCAATCCGTTCAACTATTGGTATTCGATCGATTGGGTGCAGACTAACCTCGCGGTGAACATCACCGCTGCGCTGATCGAGGCGGCGAACAATCCGCAGAATCCGATCTACTACAATCAAGCCGGGATCAACACACTGCAACAAGTCGCCGTTTCGACGATGAATACCGGCATCACGGATGGACTCGTGCTCAACAACGTAAAGATGACGACGCTCGACGCCGCGGACTTCGTCGCCGCGTTGGACAACGGGACCTACGACGGCTTCACGGTGGTCAACGCCGATCCGTTCGCGAGCTACGTCACGGAGAACCCGAACGACTACGCGCCCGGGACCTACGATGGCATCTCGATCGACTACACGCCGCTGATCGGGTTCGAATCGATCACGGTGAACATCAGCGTATCGTCCTTCACGACGTGAGGAGCTGAAGCATGGGCAATCCGCTCATCGACCAGGGCCAACTGAACCTGCTAAAGGCGTCAGTTAATTGGGCGAATTTCTCTGGTCTGAATGTCACGGCTTCCTTCATGGACAAAGCTGGTTTGCTGCTTCGTTTGGAAGGATCGACGACGATTCAGCACGAGACGATGACTAATATTGTTCAGTCGCCGCAGCCATACATGCCGGTGAGCCTCCTCATCTCGCTGCTGAAGACTCAATCACTTTCCGATGCCTATAAGTCTCAGATGGAATCCAACTCGATCATCGGCGATGGGACGGCATGGCCAGATGTCTCATCTGGGCTTGGTCCTTACCAATTAAATCGCATGGCGATTCAAGGCGTCGGCGAAATGACCTTCAATGGCACGACGCCATTGTGGGGAATTACTTTGCGCGGCGTCTACTACGTCAACGCCAACGCCTTCAACTGACGGGAGAGCGCGCGTGGGGCTGAAGATCAACCGGCATCTGAATTTTGTAGTCCCTATTTACGGTGAGGAAATCGCCAAGTTCGGCTCTGACGGAAAGCCAGAAACGAAGAACGGTAAGCCGGTCATGACGCGGACGGTCATCGCATGGGTTCACTCCGTCCCGCTCGCTGGCGAGGTTCTGGAAAAGTACGAGATCATCCTCGCGCAGACATATTCCGGATGCTTTGGCCTCGGTCTCGGCGTTACCGCTGGACCGGCGAAAGCCATGCGCATCTTGAAAAACATCGCGATGGCGTCGAACGCTTGGGACGGAGACGACGGCGTCGACAAAGGACTCGTCGAGGAAATCAGGCGTTTGACGAACGTGATTGTTCCAACAGAAAAAGGCTGGCACGCCATCCCGCTCGAAGTCGCAGTCGCGCAGAAGAAGCTCGATTCGGAAGACAAGGCGGAGGTCGAGAACGCCGTCCTTTTTTTTATTGCGACTTCTGCCACATTGCCCCGCGAGCCGCGCAAGCAGATGCTCGAGGCGGTGGCGGACCTTTGGGACGCGCGACTCTCGCCATTGAACGCTACGGCCTTCGCGAGTTCCTTGGGGACGTCGACCGCGACCGCCAGTTCTGGCGAACCGGCGTCTGCGTCTGCGGCGCACAAACCGGATCCTGCGAATGCGCCCGCGGAAGGCAGACCTGCATTGCTGCCGCATTGAGTTGGGTGGCGAACGAAGGCTTCGGCGAGTTCGCCAAGCAGATCGGGCTGGACTTCGACGACGCCCATCAATTCCGGCAACGTTATGCGCGGGGGCTTTAGATGGCCGTCAAAAGTATAATAGACGTTCAGGTCGATGACGCGGCGTTCAAAAATTTTGCAAATCTCTATGAAAAATATCAAAAAACTTTAGAGAAAGCTCCTGGCGCTTGGGCCGCCGCGACCAAGGAGATCCAGGCGCAGCGGAAGGGCTTCGAGGCGATCGCCGCCGCCATCCTGGCGCAGAACGACCTCGCGCGCATCGCGGCGGCCGAGCAAAACGCCACAAACGCGCATCTGGAACGGTCGTCCCGGTTCTGGCGCGAGATGTCCACGTACACCAAGAATTTCTCGACGAACATCAAGGAAGCGACGATTTCGCTGATTCGTTGGAGCGGAATCACCGGGATAGTTTCCGGCTTAATCGGTGCGGGCGGCTTATTCGGGATCGACCGCCTCGCCGCCAGCGCCGCTGCTGGCCGCCGCTCCGCGCTTGGCTTGGGAACGACATTTGGCGGCCAAGAGGCGTTCCAGACCGGCACCGAACGTTTCGTCGGTCCCGGCTTTTTAGAAGCCGTGGCGGGAGCGAGATTCGACATCACCAAAAGCGTCGGACTGCTCAGTCTCGGTGTGCGGCCGGGTGGCGATACCGCAGAACTCGGCATCTCCTATCTTCGCAAATTAAAGGAACTCGCCGACAGGACCGATCCGAGATTGTTCGCTCAGACGATCCAAGCCTATCGTCTGCAAGGCGTCTCGGAGTTCGATCTCGAACGATTGAAACGGACTAGGCCCGCGGAATTTGAAAGGACTCTGGCGACGCAAGCCGACTACGCGCGGAAGCTGAAAATCGACGACGACACGTTGATGAAGTGGCAAGATTTGACGATGTACATAGATTTCTCCGGCAAGAGCATCAAAAACACGTTCATCCAAGGTCTCGTTCCGCTCGCTCCTGGTCTGAAAAAACTTTCGGAAGGCATCCAGGAACTCATCAGTTCTTTGTTTGGTGTCCCAGAACTCAAGAAATGGGTCGATGAATCGGGAGACGCTTTGAAGGCTTTCGCAGGCTATATCGGTGGCGACGACTTCAAGCAAACGGTCAAAAAATTTGGGACTGTTATCGACGACTTTTCTACATGGATCACCGGGAAGCTTCCCAAGACTGAGGATGCCGGAGGCCGTCGCATCTTCTCCGATAAGCCATTGCTCGATCTGGGACCACTCGGCACCTTTGATCCGACTATTGAAAAAGGCAGTTTTCTCGATCGCGCGCTCCATACATCATCTGATCTTCTAGGTTTGGTTCGTAAATTGGAAGGTAGCGGTGACACCGCCATCAGTCCGAAAGGTGCGATCGGGCGTTACCAGATCATGCCGGGCACCGCGCGGCAATACGGGTACGATCCCTCGCGGCTAACTGATCCGGCCTATAACGAGAAAGTTGCCCAAGCGATTTTGAACGATCTTTACCGGCAATATGGTGGCAACATCGCCGAAGTTCTCGCCGCTTACAACGCCGGTCCCGGCGCCGCGAACCGATTCAAAAGGGCTGGCGACAATCCCGCCGTGCTGCCGGCGGAGACGCAGCGTTATCTGGAACGCGCGGCCAGCTACAATCAATATCGAGACAGTTCGGTCAAGGTCGAAATTCACAACACGACCGGCGCGAATGTCGCCACCATCGTCAACGGACTGAAAACAGGAAACTAAAGATGGCGGTTTATCGTAAGGAACTTACTTTCGCATCATGCTTGTACGACATTATCAAGCGCCGTTTTCCTGGTTCTCTGATGTTTCATAACCGCCGACGGAGAACGCTCGAAGAAGCCTCTCGAACGATCAGGATGAGAAAACCACTCCGAAGGAAATAGCCGATGGGTATCTCTCCTGGTCTTGCCGCATATCGCTTGAGCTTCCAGCTTTCGCCGATCATTTTGCAAAACGGCATCGCGACGGGGATGCCCGGCAATATGCTACCCATAGTCAGTTTGACCGAAGCGGCGAATTTCACTGAAGGTTTGCTTTCTGGCGGCAGCGAACTGGCCAATCTCGACGACTTTTTCGCGAATTTCCACCCGCTGCCAGGAACGGAGATGCTCGCGCAGGAACTCGGCAAGTATCCGTTCGCCAACCAAGCGACCGCGGCGAACGCGGTCATTCGGCAATCGCTTCCGGTTTCTTACCGGATGATCTGCCCGGCAAGCGGTGAAGCGGGCTACGCGGTGAAGCTGGCGACAATGCTCGCGCTCCGGGCCGCGCTCTCGCAGCACAACGCACAGGGCGGAACCTACATCTGTGCGACGCCGTCGTTCTTCTTCACGAGCTGCGTCTTCAAGCGGCTGTTCGACACGTCGAACACGAACGACAAACAAGCGCAAAACACTTGGCAGTGGGACTTTGAACAACCACTGCTGACACTCTCCGATGCGGTCGGGGCGCAGCAATCACTTAACGGTCTCATGAGCCAAATTACTAACGGAACGGCCGTGACATCGGCATCACCATACGGTCTCTCGACGAACGTCGGCACGACAGTAAGCGATGCTGGACCGGCCACCGTTCCCGCTCTCGCTAACCCGGCCGGCGGCGGCACTGTGGCACCTCAGCCATGACCACGTTTACGAACTTCGTCCCGAGCACGTCACAAGCATTCTCCTTTCAACCAGTTTTGGACGGGCAGACCTATAACGCGACGGTGACTTGGAATGTCTTCGGGCAACGATGGTATCTGAATCTTTATTCGCTCAATGGCGCGTTGATCGTCTCGCAACCGTTGATCGCCTCTCCGAGCGGCATCATCATCGAATCTCTGTCTTGGTCAACGATCGGAATCGTGACGGCGACCACAGAAGCGCCGCACGGCTATACAATCGGCAGCGTTGTCGCGCTGACAATCTCTGGAGCGACGCCGAGCGCGTACAGCGGATTGTTTGATTGCTTGATAATCAGCCCTACCAAATTTCAATACGATCTTGCTCCCGATCCAGGCGCCGCGACAAGTTTCGGCGTCGCGAATTTTAATCTGAATTTGGTCGGCGGGTTCAGCGATGAGAACGGAACTCCGTTCACGTCATCACTCGTGTTTCGCGAATCCAGTTCGCAATTTGAAGTCTCGCCATGAGATTCTATTCGATCATCATCACCGACGCCAAAACAGGCGCGCTTTACACCCCTCCGGGTTTTGGCAATTTGCTCGGAAATCAAAGCTACGGAAGCTACGCGAACGGACAGACGTTGCCGTCGGCTTGGAACGTCGAAATCGACATCGCGATCATCAACGCCGCCACGCCAGCGAATTTCGGCACCGTTCGCATCTGGGGAATCAGCCTTCAGGAAATCAGCCAAGCAAACAATCTCGCTGGCAAGAACATCAAAGTTTTTGCGGGGATGGCAAAAGGACTTCCGTTAGCAAATCCGGCCGAACAAGGTCTCATCTGCCAAGGCAAGATATTTCAGGCGTTTGGAAATTGGATTGGAACGGCGATGACGTTGGACCTCGTCGTCATGCCGGGACCATTCGCGACATCGTCCAATACGGGTGGTGTTGGAACACTCGGAAAGCCGAAGAATATCGTCCTGAATTGGAAAGCCGGAACGCCATTCGGCCAAGCGATTCAGAACGCCTTGCAGACGGCGTATCCCGGCGCGCAGATCACGCTCGGCAACATTAATCCCAACATCGCCACGCCAGCGCCAGGTCAATTCGGCAAATATCCGACGATCGAAGAGTTCGGCTGGATCGTTCAACAACTAAGCAAGAACTCGATCGACCCCAATGGCACGCAAGGCTATCCGGGCGTCATGATCGTAGTCACTTCGCAAGGTGGTTTTTTGATTTCCGACAACAGCAATCCGCAGACAGGCAACGCCAAGCAGATCGCATTTCAAGACCTCATCGGGCAGCCGACATGGATCGAGGCAGGGATGATTTCCATGAAGACCGTCATGCGGGGCGATCTGACGGTTTTCCAGCAAGTAACCTTGCCTCCGTATTTGATCAAGAACACGCAAGCGGCTAATTCATCGTTGGTGAATTTGAAGGCGACTTTTCAAGGAGGATTCTGGATTCATGACATTCATCATTACGGAGACTTCCGACAACCAAGTGCTGATGCGTGGGTAACCGTGTTTACGCTTGCGCCGAATCAGCAAGTATTAGCAAGCAATCCGCCGTTATAGGAACCATCATGGACGCTGGAAACTGGCAAAAGATTCCGCTCGCACGGTCGCTCAATCAATTCGCGGAGAAGAAGATTCGCGGCGCGATGGCGCTACTTGGGAACGTCTTGCCCGCCCAGGTCGTCTCGGTCTCCAACTCGATCGTCACGGTCAAGTTCCTGCTCGCCGCGACGACGAACTCGCCCTACACGCTGCCGAACGTCACGGTCCCTATCGCCGGGCCGGAATACGTCCGGATGCCGACGCAAATCGGCGACAAGGGGGTCGTGATTCCGTCGGACGTCTATCTCGGCGGCGTTTCCGGGCTCGGTGGCGGGACCGCCGATCTTTCCCTCCAAGCGAATCTCTCGTCGCTGATCTTCCTCTCAATCGGGAACAAGAACTTCAGCGCGACGGACGATCCGAACGCGGTCGTGATCTACGGGCCGAACGGAACCATCCTCCGCAACATCGCGAAGACGGTCACCCTCACGCTGAATGAATCCGGTGGAGTGGTCATCGCGGGCACTGCCGCGACGGAGAAAGTCAGTCGTCTGGTCACCGCCGCGTTTGAGGCCCTGTTCAATAATCACACGCATCCCTCGAACGGCTCGCCTCCAACTCAGCAGATGACCTCCGCGCAGCTAACGACTATCCTCACGGCGCAGTAGGGAATCGGGAGGCCGCCATTAGGACGTGGGGAAGGGTGTTTTATCTCAATCCGGACGGGACGCGGGCGAAGCCGCAGCCGCCCGGGTATCCGTACTGGGAAGCCATTGAGACCGATCCAGTAACTGGGTCGAATGACTTGGTATGGCTCGTGACTCTTTGTCAGGTTCTTTTACTTAATTTGGGTGAAAGTCCTTTTTATGCTTCTTTCGGCTTACCCGCCGAACAGTCCGTCATCCAACAGGTCTGGCCCGATTACTACGTCGCGCGGACGCAACAACTGTTCGCGCAATACTTCGCTGCGTTGATCGTCTCGCGCGTGCCTGGGGCGACGAAGCCGACCTATCAGATAAATGTTACAACGAACACTGGTGTAAAAATCACGCAACAAATTCCGGAATGAGAGCGCGATGTCGAACATCTACGACTTCACGATAGGCCCATCTGGCGCGCAGCCGACGCCGCCGGCGGCGCTGCTCGCGGACCTCATCGCTTCGGTCACGGCCGTCGTTCCCGGGATAACTTTCACGTTGCCAGCGAGTTTGATCGAGGACATCTCGTCCACCGAAGTCGGCGCACTGGTGATGTGCGACACTGCGGCGGTCGAGACGATCAACTCGATCTCACCATCGACCGCGAACCCGTTCATGTTGTCCCAACTTGGGCAGGTTTATCTCGGGCCGGGCTCTGCGCCGGCGGTGCCGACGAACACGTCGGTCTACGTCGTCTTCTACGCGGAGGACGCCAGCTCAAACCCATTGCCGGGCTATGTCATCCCGGTCGGATTCACGGTTTCCGACGGAACGTACCAGTACATCATCCAGAACGGCGGCGTCACGACGTCGAGCGGCTATTCCTCGCCGATCTTCTGCCAAGCGACGATCCCCGGCACCTGGGCGGTGCCGACGAACTCCGTCTCGCAGATCGTGACTTCCGTTCCAGGGACCATCACGCTCACTTGCACGAATCCGACGCCGGGGACTTCCGGCGGCCCTGCGGAGACGCAGGCGCAGTACCGCGCGCGCGTCGTTCAGGCCGGGCAAGCCATATCCACCGGGGCGCCGCAGCAATTGAAGACGCTGCTGGGCCAAGTCCCCGGCGTCCAGCAGCGATTGATCTCCGTCGTTCAAGCGGAAAACGGGAACTGGGAGATCATCGTCGGCGGCGGCGATCCTTACGAAGTAGCGAACGCAATCTGCGATTCCGGGATCAACATTCAGGGAGTCACCGGATCGACGCTCGCGATCACCGCCGTCACCCAAGCCGTGAGCGCGCAGATCACGACCGACATCAATCACGGCTATAGCGCCGGACAGCAGGCGACGGCGACCGGCATCGTCGGGATGACTAATCTCAACGGCATCCTCTTCACCGTCGAAACGATCATTGACGAGAAGAACTTCACCATCAACGTCAACACGACCGGCTTCCCGGCCTACGTCAGCGGCGGCGTGCTGTCGCCGAACCTACGGAACGTCACCGTCAGCATCTACGATTACCCAGATCAGTACGCGATCACGTTCGTCAATCCGCCGCAACAAACCGTGACCATCGCGGTGACCTGGAACACGACCGGGCCGAACTTCGTCTCCCAGAGCGCGATCGAGCAACTCGCCGGCCCGGCGATCGCGGCCTACGTCAACTCGATTCCGGTCGGACAGCCGATCAATGCGCTGGAGCTCGACGACGCATTCATCGAAGCGGTCGCCAGCGTGCTTCTGGAATCGCAGATCTCGGTCCTGACCTACGCGGTCTCGATCAACGGCGTGTCGACGCCGCCGCAGAGCGGGACGAAGCTCTATTTCGGGGACCCGGAATCGTATTTCGAGGCCACGGTCGCTGGAATAACTTTCGTTCAGGGATGAACCGATGACGGCGCCCATATCGCTTTATCCGCTTGCAAATTCGGCTATTGCCGTCGGCGGCAGGGCGGTCACGGTTGCCTATGGACCGTTCCTTGGCGGCATCATCACGAATCCGGCATCGACGGAACAGCAAGGAATCGGGACGGCGGAAGTCATCTACGTCGACCCGACCGGCGCTCCCGCAGGACTTGCGGTCACGGAGACGACGATCGCGATCCAGCCCGGCGCATCCTACTTCTTCACGCCGGATCAGACGACAAGCATCAGCGTCAACGCGGCGACGGCTGGACATAGATTCTCCGGCTTCGTCACTCAGACGCCGACACCCTATCCGCCGGTGCCACAGGTCGGGACGTTCCCACCGCCGGGGCCGACCACGTTGACGTCGCTCGGTGCCCCTGGCGAGACCGTCTGGATGGGCTCTTACCTCTATCAAGAATACGCGGACGACGACAATTTGCAGGCCTTCGTCGCGGCGTTCAATTCGATCGCCAACGAGTTCGTCGCCTTCTTCGCCACGATCATGCTGCCGGTTTACACGAATCCATTGATCGTCGGCGCGCTGCTCGATTGGGTGGCGGAAGGCATCTACGGGATGACGCGCCCCGCGCTCTCCTCCGGGAAGAACCTCGATATCGGCCCGCTGAATACCTGGGGCTACAATAAACTAGGATTCAACGTCCGGAAGCTCGTCGGGCCCAGGAACATCACGGTCACGTCCGACGACGTCTTCAAGCGGATCATGACCTGGAACTTCTACAAGGGCGACGGCAATGTCTTCAATGTTCGCTGGCTGAAGCGGCGGATCATGCGGTTCCTGATCGGGCCTAATGGAATGGCGCCGAACGTCGATCAGACCTACCAGATCAGCGTCACTTACGGACCAGGGATCATTGCCGTCCGGCTTTCTTACGGAACGCGGACCATCACTGGGGGTGCGCTCTACAACCGTTTCGGCTACAACAGGATGCCGTTCAACGCGCTGCGGACGATATTCTCCAGCGGATCGAGTCCACCGATGTATGCTAATGTTCTGGCTGAAGCGGTCGAATCGGGCGTGCTGATCCTGCCATTTCAGAATCAGGTCGTGATAAGCATCTGATCCGGGAGAGGGACTGATAGATGGCCGTGTTTATCTTCAGCAATGACGCCAGCTCGACACTGGCCGCCCCGATCTCGAGCACGGCGACGACGCTGACGCTGGCGTCCGGCACCGGCGCGCTCTTTCCCGTTCCGAGTTCGAATCAGCAGTTCTCGCTGACGATGAACGACGCCGCGACCGGGCTGCTGACGGAAATCATCTACGTTCAGACGGTTTCCGGTGACACATTTGGCTCGGTTTCGCTTCCGCTCCTCCGCGGCCAGGAAGGCACGACGGCGCAGGCGTGGCTTGCAGGCGATCTCGCCGCTAACTTACTTACCGCCGGACAGATGGAGGCGATGCTTCAAGTCTCGACGCTCTATCCGTCGAGGATCGTGACGGCGAGCGGCGTCTTCGCGATGACGACTGCGGATGCGAACGGGCATGTCGGCTTGAACAGGACGGTTTCGGTTGCGGCTTCCTCGACGACGCTGCCGCCGAACGCGGAAGATGGACAGGAATACGGCATCGAGGACTTGGCGGGGAACTTCTCGACTTATCCAGTGACGGTGAACGCGCCGGCCGGACAGACTATCGCTGGCGAGGCCGCCGTCGTGCTCAATTACAATCGGCAATGCGCACGCTTCGTCTACTACGGCAACAACATCTGGAGCGTCAAATTATGAGGCTAAACGGAAAATTTTTCATTGGTGTTGCACTTCTCGCTGCGGTCGCCGCCGGATCATTTCTCTCGCAATACGTCGGCAAGGCGCGCGCGCAGCTTGACGCGGTCCAGACTTGGGTCACCAGCGCAAACGTCGGCGGCACGTCGAACGCGGTGATTTTGACGATTCCCAACGTCACATCATCAAGTGATCTACTCGGCGTACCTCTCCGCTTTCTGCCGGCTTCTTCCAATTCCGCCGGCGCAACGACGGTCACGATTTACAACGGCTTCTCGAATGTTCTGACGACGCAGACTGTCTATCGAGTATCGGGCGGCGCGTTGGTCCCGATCGCTGGCGGCGACTTCGGTTCTGGGGTCCGCGCCGAGATCATCTGGGATGGCACGCAGTTCACACAGACAAATCCGGCGACCGGCACAGATCCGGTAGGAACGGAAAAACTGTTCAGTGGGGCAGCCGCCGCCCTCCCGTCTGGCTATCTCGTCGAGAACGGCATCTGTATGTCTCAAACTACCTATCCCGCGCTGTACGCGAGTTACGGCAGCACGGACCTCTATTCGCCGGGATCGACCGGCGGCGCTTGTCCTGGCGGGCAATTCCACATCAAGTTCGCCAATGGTCGCGCCTCGGTCGCTGCGGACACCCAAGGCGGCGTGACGGCGAATATCTTGACGAACTCTGGGAGCGGCTGCGCCGCGACGGGGCCGGGGGTGAACTGCGGCGCGCAGAACCGCACGCTGGCGCAGAGTTCTCTCCCGAATGTCACTCTCGGCGGTTCCGCCACCATAACGGGCCACAACTCGGACGGCGCAGTCGGCATTGGTCAAGGCGGCGCGTTCGGTGGTCAACCCTGGAACGCCGGTCCTGGCGCGAACGCACCATCGGGAAACCAGGCACTCTCGACGGAACCAACGTGGTCACAGGATTCTGGCTCGATAACGACGAACTCTATCAACGGCGGCGTCACTCAGATTGCCGTGCCCACGGTCCAACCGACCTCCACCGTCATCATGCTCGTGAAGTACTGATATGACAGTGACTCCCGTCACCCCAGGTCCCGGTCTCGTCTCCCAGATCGCGACGGGAGGCAATCCCGTTGAAGTGATTCCCGCCAATCCGAACGGCGGATTCATCACCAATCCGGCCACGGCGACGGAGATGCTATTCGTGAGCCCAGTCACCGAGGCGGAACTCGCCGCTGGCGGGACTACGTTCGGTCTCGCGCCGGGGCAGACTTGGACCGTCATTCCTGGCCAGACGACCGCAACTACATGCAATGCCGCGTCTAGTGGGCATGGCTTTTCTGCGATCTATTGGTGAATCGGATGAGAACGATCCTCGCGCTGATCTTTTCTCTGCTCGCAACCGCCGCCTCGGCGCAGCCGGGACCGGGACCGACGCAGCCTTGGGTTCAGAACGGGCCGTTGATCTACTACCCGAACGGCAGCGTGAACGCCGGAACATCATCATTGAACAACACCGGCGCCGGCACGTTCAATGCGAGCGACGGTTACTATCTCAACAACTCGCTGGTTCAATCGGTCACGGCGACGGACGCGCCGCTCAACTACAGCGCCGGGACACTCTCGCTCAACATCAACAGCAGCCTCACCGTCGACGGTAGCAACAATCTCGGCATCAACCTGTCGCACGCGAATAGTTGGTTAGCACCACAAACTTTTTCCGACGGTGCAACTTTTTCCGCCGCGATTACTTACGGCGGCGTAACGCTGTCGAACTCGGTCACCGGCACCGGGGCGATGGTGCTTTCTTCCGGATCGACGATCGCCAACCCGACCTTCACTGGCTCTGTCTCGGCGGCCGGTCTCATTACGAACACCGACCTCGCCTTCGATTACGTTTACGTGAATGGCGTGCCGTGCACGCTCGGCGTCGCATCTCCCGGTTGCTCGATTACGGCGACGGCGGCGAATGTCACCGTCGGCGGCGGCTCTCCGACCGGCGTCATCAACGGCACGCCCGGCGATATTCTTGCCGTGGGAAGCGGGCCGAGCCTGACGCAGATCGCGGTCACCGGCAGCGGCAGTGTCGTGCTTGCCACCGCACCTACCATCGCCGGGGAAACCGTGTCGGGCACGGCGAACTTTACCGGCACGTTCGAGATCGGCGGGCAGGCCGAAACTTTTCCGGCAAGCGGCCTTTTGGTCGGCACGACCGACACGCAATCTCTGACCAATAAGTCGATCGCGGGTTCCGAGATCAATTCCGGCACGGTCGGTGCCGCATATCTCCCCATCGCCACTTCGGCCGCGCAAGGCATCGTACAAGGTGACGGCTCGACGCTGACAATATCGACCGGCGTGATTTCCTGCACAACAATGACGGCGTCGCAGATCGGGTGCGGCTATCCCGACAACTCGACGATCGTCGTCGTCAGCGGCAAGCTGACGGTGATCGGAGCGGCCGCATCAAGCATCACGATCGGCGTGACCTCGATCGGCGGCGGCACATCGGGCGATTTGCTCTCCAACAACAGTGGCACGTTGAGTCAAGTCTCGCTCGGCACCGGATTCTCGGTGAGTGGTGGTGCGATCAACACGCCGTGGAGTTACAGTGGCGTCAACATCACCAGCAACAATTCCGGCTATGTTGGCATCGGCAGCGGCGAGTTTCTTATTGCCGATACTGTGAGCTTGCCTACAAGTCCGAATAGCGGCACTTATTTGAACATAGATTCCATCAACGGCATTGGTTACGCCCAGGAGTATAATTACAGCACTTCGACTTATGGCACATTCGACATTGCTAATCTCAATCTCGCGGTTGGAACTCTCTCAATCGGCGGCAAGTCGCAATACGATACGCCGCAGGTGCATGACCCTGGCTGCGGTACGTCTGGGCACGATTGTTCGACGGCTTGGCAAGATTGCGTCAATACCGCTGCAGCTGGGGGGCGGTGCCACGTGCCTGCGGGAACCTATTCGATCGGCACTTGCGCGACGATCACTGGCGCGGTCACAGGTGGCATGATTGATGGTGGCGGATACAGCACCAATATGCAGGCGACCGGAGCGACCAATTGCATTCTGAGCATTGGCGATGGCACAAATACAATAACAAATTTTCAATTAAATAATATGAGGTTTACTCACTCCGGGACGCCGACCGGCGGCAACATGTTAACTGCTCAAGGTGTCAGCCCTTTCACGTCTAGCAATATCTGGATGGACAGCAACATCTGGAGCGGCGCGCAGTTTTCGGGTAATTCCAGCGCCGGCCTTGGCGAAATCAGCCTTCGTAATTGGCATGTCAATAACTGTCTCGGAAATGGGATTGTCGTCTACAGCTCGGCTCCTAACGCCGAATTTTATATTGATCCTGCCAGCATCATTTTGGGATGCGCTTATAGCGGGATTATAATCGGCGGCGGTATGGGCGGCGTCCGTATTGCCGCTGGCTCAATTCTGAACGCATACGGAATAACCATTGAAACGTCACTTGGCGGGATTGCTAACCGCGAAATCTTTATGAACACGAATAGCGATGTTGATAGCAACACGTCTGGTGGAGTGGTCGTCGGCACCAATTCTATGGCCCTTTTGGAGTGTGTTGGTTGCTGGTCGGCAGGTAATACAGGCAATGGATTTAGTATCCCTACACAATCCGGCAGTGCTGGAGCCGGCGGATCGTATTCAAAGTTCGTCGGCGCCCACGTTGCCAGCAACTCTAGTACAGGAATAAGCCTGACGGACAGCGGCGGCAATTATGTCATCTCGGGTAGCACAATCGTCGCTAACGCTTACGGCATTGGAACGTCTGGCTTAGGCTCAATCGCCATCAACGGCAATCTGATAACATCTAACACCAACAACGACAGCATCGGCGCCGTGATCAGCCGGTGCAACGGCAACATCGGCTCCAATGCTTCGTCGAATACTGCGTGCTAGGAGAACGAGCAACATGGACATGGCGACGATGACGGTGCTGATCTGTGCTTCGCTGGCGAACTGTGTGGCCGGAAACGCGCTGCACACGTTCACGCAGACGCGGATCACGCTGCGGGCGTGTCTGTTATATCAGCAAGAAACCAATGCGCAGCATGGCGGGGTCGAGAACTATCTCGTGCGGGCGTTCAACTATGCGCTGCGGCCCGGCGAGGTCATCAAGGTCAGCTGCACTCCAAATCAAGGAAAGATCCAATGATCGTTTCTCCACAATCTCTTAATAGGGTTCCCATGAAACGTTTCATCGCAGCCTTCACTGCATTCGCGCTATCCGCTTCTATCGTCACCGCCGCTCAGATCTCCGACAAACCGCCATCCGGACCAACAGAAACGATCCAAGTCCGCAAGGCGATGGATCTTCGCAACGCGCTTGATCATCTAACCGGAACGCATGACGAGATCATCGGCCAAGGATCGAATCAGAGAACGGTTCAGATACCTTACGCCTTCGACGACGACACGACTTGGGCGATGGTCGACGACATTCAGATCTTGCAAAAGTTCCTCGACACTGCGGAGAAGGTCCGCAAGAGCATCGTCGCCGAGGCGGAGAGCAAGAACGGTGGCCCGCTCACGCCGGATAATGCCGACGCGCAGAAGGCGCTCAATGATCGAGTCCAGGAACTGCTTGACAGCGAGCGAGAGATTCCGAAATTGTTCCGCATCAAAAAGTCGGCGCTCAAACCACGCGAGAACCACGTCCCCGGCAATCTGATTCCGCCGCTCGCGCCAATCCTGGAGTAAGAATGATGGTGAACAAGCCCTATTGCATCGATCTCTATCAAGGCGACGCCGTCAGCGATGACCCGACGCCGCTCGCCGGCCTCGATCTTGTTGCTGGCGATGGCATCCCGTTCCTGATCCATAAGGCCAGCGAAGGTTTGACCGAGACCGATTCGCGCTACGCCGCGCGTCGGGCGAAGTGGATGGCCGGCGGCGCGGTGACGCTGGTCGACGTCGACGGCACGACGATCACCGTCGCGCGTAAATGGGGTGCATATCAATTTCTACACGGTGCCAGCGAGGCGTCAGCGATTCAGGAGGCCAAGCATTTCATCACCACCGCTGCGCTCGAGCCTGGCGACGAGCCGTTCGCCGATTGGGAAACCGTCGGCAAGAGTTACTCGCCGCCCGCGGCCTGCGCCGACGCCTTCTGCAAGACCGTTGAGGACGCCATCGGTCGCCCGTGCTGGGTCTACGGTGGCAATGTGCCACGCGAGCAACTCTCGTTCGCGAACATCCCCGACGCAATGCTGGAAGCCTTCGCCGCGCGCGCGCTATGGTTCTGCCAATATGGGCCGTTCAATCCGAAGGAGTTGCCGCGACCTTGGCAGGCGGTCGGCTACCCGATTCTGCATCAGGACGATGGCGACACATATGGACCCGGCCCGCACCGCATCCCCGGCATCACGACATTGTGCGACAATTCCACGGTGATCGGTCCGATGACCGTCGCCAAATTGGCCGCCGCCTGGGGAACCCCTGGCAAATCGGTCCCAGCAACGGCGGCAGTCTCGCCCGCGACATCCGGCGGAAGCATTTGGCAGCGCCTGTTCGCGCGGCTCTGACCGCGATCCTGCTGGTCTGCGGCCCCGCGGCCGCCCAGCAGACCGGTATCGCCTCGATTTACAGCGCGGCACTCTGTGGCCACCGAACGGCTAGTGGTCGCCCGCTGGACTGCCAAAGCCTCTCCGCAGCTCACAGGTCGCTTCGTTTTGGCGAGAGGGTGAAAGTGACCAATCTCCGGAACGGGCGCACCACGATCGTCCGTATCGCGGATAGGGGGCCGTTCCGGCGCGGAAGAGTTATCGATCTCTCGCCGGCCGCGGCGCGCGCTCTTGGCTTCTCCGGATTGGCGTCGGTCCGCCTCGACGTGATCGGACGATAAAGATTTCTCGAATGTGGCGTAAAAGTCACAGTTATCGCTGATAAGCTGCCACTGTAAATTCCATCAACAGGGGAGACCCAAATGCGCAGATTGCTTCTGGCCGCGATCGCTGCGGCCATTCTCGCGTCAACGGCAGCATTTGCCGGTGACCTATTGCCGACGAAAGCGGCGTCTCAAAACCCGTTCCTCATCCAGAACGGTTCCGGCTGGTATGTCGGCGTTGGTTCCAGCGCCTCGGTCGCTCAATCCAGCGTCTCCGGCAACAACGTGTTCGCGACCAGCTTGGTCAACGGCAACTTGACCGCTGACGGCGCCACCGTCGACGCCGTCTGGGGCTACATCTGGGCACGCCAGGGCTTCTGGGCGCGCTTTCAGGCCACGGGGAGCTACGAGAACGTCACCGCCGGCACGCCGCTCGGCGGCGGTGCCAGCCTCGCCGCGCGTTGGTCGGCGTCCCAGGAAGCCGACATCGGGCTGAACGTGTTCCAGACCCTGCTGACGCCGGTGTTGTCGGTGGTCAACGCCAACATCAACTTCCCCACCTTCACTCCGACGCTGCCTAGCAACATTACGGTCGGCGCTCCGCAGCAATATGTCGGTGTGGGCGTCAAGGAGGTCGGCCTCAGCGGCACTATTGGTGCCGCGTCTGGATCGCAATGGTTGGTCGAGCCGATGCTCACGTCCGGCTTCGTCTGGCCGACCTTGGGCAGTAACGGCAAACCGAACGGCGGAGCGATCGAGGCTTTTGCTGGCGTCGCTTTCCCGGTCAACGGGCTGACGTTGAACAACGTGTTTGCCGCGAACGGAGCGCCGCTGACGACCGGCGCCAGCGTCTCGCTCGGCACGCAGTATTGGCTCGGGCTGCACGTATTATTCGGCCTATAAACGCCAGATGTGTTGATCGCGCATCCGTGATATATCGGGACCGCCTCTGGATTCGGAGGCGGTCTTTTTCATTTCTGGGGAGACTTTCCCATGAAGCGATTGTTCGCCGCAGCCGCGCTGATCGCGATGCTCATCGTCTCAGCTCATGCTCAAGTTCCGACATACGCAACCTTTCTCGCCACGGCCGTCGGAGGTTCGCCGATGATCGTCGTGCCTCAGAAGCAGGGCGGCGTCATCAACGTCGGCCAAGCCTTCGGCGAGATTGCCGAGCCCTATATCAACGCCGCCGTCAACTCGCTGATTATGGCCGGGCTAACTTGGCTGTTCTGGCTGCTGCGGACCAAACTCAACATAAACATTGATGCCGAGCACCGCGCCTCAATCACGGCGGCAGCGCAGCGGCAAGCGGCATCACTCATCGCCGATGGCAAGGTGGCACTACAGGGCAAGACGATCACCGTCGATAATGAGGCTCTTGCTGAGGCTGCAAATGCCGCGCTCGCCGCCGCCCCCGACGCTGCGGCGCGCTTCGGGCTAACGCCGGAGAGCGTTGCCAAGAGAATCGTAGATTTCATACCTCAAAGTACTGCGGGCGCTGCGATAATTGCGGCATCACCAACGGCCAAGGCTGGGAGTTGATTCTAGTGGCTCATCCCCAAAAATCATCAGAGGCGGCCTGACATGGCTGATGATGTTTCGCTCGCGAACCGTGTCCGATCGACGATCGAGGACGCCTTCGACGAGAATGTGAAGAACGCCGCGATGTCGGAGTGGTTCAAGCTTTCCGGCAAGGTCAACTCGGTCGACGAGCTCATGAAGGGCTTCGACGTTGCCCTGAATCAGGTCAAGGAGCTCCGGGAGCGCCAGCTCACCGAGGCCGAGAGGGTGTTCGGGAAGCCGACATGATCGCGCCGCCTTCAGATGCCGATCTGGTCGATGCTGCCGCACGGACTAATGATCCAGATGCGGTGCCCTTCATTGATGATGTCGATTCGGCCATCCGGGTATTCCTAACGACGCGCGATGACGGCTTCATCATCGTATCCCCGCAAGGATCTCACGACGCTATTGATTGGGCGCTCGACTTCTGCGCGCTGAGCATCAAGGATCACGGCGGCATCGACCATCCGAGCCTCGGCTTCGTTCACGCCGGCTTCAACCTCATCGTCGACAGGATCTATGGCCGCATCCTCGCAGAACTGGAGAGGCGGGGGAAGCCGTTCGCGATCGGCGCCCACAGTCTTGGCGCCGCCGTCGGCGCGCTGCTGGGCGCCCGCCTTAAAGTCAACGACGGCTTGGCGCCGATGAAGATCGGCGCGTTCGCGTTGCCGCGGGTCGGCGGCGCCCAGTTCGTGAGGGTGCTGACGTCTATCCCACTCTGCGCGCCGTGGTATGGCGACGATCCGGTGCCCCGCGTCCCGTTCCACTGGGAGCCGCTATGGCCCTATGAACAGGTCCCGCTCGACCACGTCGGTCCCGACGCGACGCTCGACGACAACTGGCTCGACAACCTGCACGTCAAAATCCAGGATCACTACATCAAAAACTACGTCAGCACAGTGCATGCAGTTCAAGCGGCCGGGAGCGGGGGATGACTTTGGAAGATTTAGGACTGAACGCGGCCAGATTGATCGGCGGCTTCGCCGGCGGTATTGCTCATGTCTTTACGGTAAGAGATTTCAGTACTGGCGTGGTCGCTGGTTCGATCATCGTTGGCATCTTGGTGGCGAATTTTCTCGGTCCGGCCGCGCAACACGTCGTGCCGTCCTGGGTCGGGGATTACGGTGCCGCATTCATCGTCGGATATTTTGCGATTTTGATCATGCAGGGAATTGAAGTCCTAGTGCGAAAATACCTCAGCGCCCACAACGGACCGGGGCCAAAGGAGCCACATTCATGACCCCCGATTACGTGCTCGGCATCTCGGACACAATCTGCGGCATCGTGATGCTCGCAGCGATGCAAAAGATCACGTCAAGGGCCGGTTTTTTAACGAGCCAAACTCGATGGGTGCTTTTCCGCCGCGCGATCTACGCACTCATGGCATTGGCACTGTTCGCTCTCGGCATCGGTCGATTGAATGACGATTATTCTGCGGACTGGAAAGAATGTGGCTGGCAACTCTTACTGTTGTTCGGAATCATCGTCTTTCCGCTATTACGGGCGCTCGGCTACATGACGCAGGACTTTTTCATGCGTGCCGAAGACAACAATAGCAGGCGCGACATACGACGACGCTCATTCTGAAATCGCATCAGAAATCGAATCGTGCTATATTCATCGCTGCCGTCAGCTCCTTGGAGGCGTTTCCTCCCGACTCGGCCCGGCCCGCTGCCGGGCCTTTTTTCACGAAGACCGTTTCAGATCCCGCGCCGCGTCGGCGGCTATCTTGCCGACTTGGACCGATGAGTTGGCGGCCCTTTCGATCGCTTCGACGGCACCCTTGATGGTCTGGAAGTTAGTCATCACTTCAATCAACTTACCCATGAAGTGATCGCGCTGGCGTTGCATTTCATCGAGGCGTCTTTGCAGATAGGCGATCTTACCGTCAGCGACCGCGAGATCACGCATCGATTTTTCCAGATCGAGCTTCAGGACGTCGCGTTCGTGGCGGATGCCGGAGATGTTTTCCAGGACACGCGCGACATCGGGATCATCGCTCGTTTCGACTTTAACCAGTGACAAAGGTTTATCGTTGCTCATCATCGTTTTCTTTCTTCAAATTGGTGCGACCTTCACAAAACTACGCGAGCGCAGCGGTCGAGAAGGCCATCGCGTCTTCGGTCGTCGCATCTTTCGTTCTTTGCGTTTCCGCTTCCTGGCAATCGCCGCGTCGGAGAGTTGCGCGCCATCTCCTCGCACTAATGTCTTGATTCGATGATCTTCCTTCGTACGATAGATCAGGAACTCCGGATCGTTCGCGTCGGGAGTGTATTTCTTGGTCCGCTTGTTGAACGGTCGGTTCTCTAGCGCCGGATCGTGATCAAGATGAAAAACGAAGGAATAAAACATATACGCGAGCAATGCTTCAAGATAGCGCGACGGCGATAGCTTTTGCAGTGAGGCAACAAACACTTGATCGTGAGTTTTCCATGTTAGCAACTGCCGCTCCGCGACCTTGATGCGAACGGCAATCGGAACATATGGTCTGTATAGACGCATCAGAACGGCCTAAAAGCCTCGACTTTCGCGTCTGCGACAAGGATCGCGGATTGAAGACTCGCAAATGCCCTCGCTCTTCGTCGACCGCGATTATTGCAATAAGCGCGCGCGGCGGCCGAGAGATCGCGTATGATGTTGATCGCCTCGCGTTCAATCTTCTCCGCTCGCTCGCATGCTGTGATTGCTCGGTCGCGGTTCTGAACATACTCAGCGTTCATGAGTGCGAGCGACTTTTTCTCGCTTTGGAGCGCGACGATCTCGCGCTTCGCGTCCTCGATGGCGAGGCGGAACTGCTCGCGCTCGCCCTCCAAGCGCCCGGCCTTGTTCGCCAGCGCCTCGATCCGATCCAATAGACCGTTGAACACTTCCACGTCAGGCGTCATCGTTGGTACTCCCCTGCTGAAACCTTCTCCTTGCCACCGCATTGCTCGAGCGCGCTTCTGATCGTTCCCCAGTATTTCATCACACGATCCGCGATTGCTTGCTGGTGACCGACCTCGAGATAGCCGAGCTGCGCCTTGGACCGCATCGCCGCGTTGACGACGAAGCCAACGACTTCGAGTGCCTTGTTCTGAGTCGCCGGCAGCGGAGCGCGGAGATCTTCGGCGATAGCTTTCAGAACCAGGTAGGTCTGATATTCAGGATCTTCTGGGTAACGACGGGACCATCTAAAGTTTTCCACGAGTTGCTCTACTTCGGCCAGCTTCTCTTCGGTGGTGAAGATGCGATCGCTCATGGAACGATCCTCCACGCGGCGGCAGAAAGACCGGATTCGTTCTGGCGCCGTTCTCCCGTTCGGATTACGCGACCTATTTTGGCAAGCTCGGTAATTCTGGGCCTCACTGAAAGGCGATCGCGCCCGAGGGCTAGGGCAACCTGGTCTGCCGTTAGGCCCGCACTACCGGCCGCCGCAAGGGCGGCATAGGCTCTTTCCCGAAGGATCGAGGCATCACCGACAATAGCCTTGGCTGCGTCTTTCGACGTTCCCGACTCTTTCCATGCTCTTTCGGTAGGATAAGCCAGCGGACGGTCGCCATAGGCGGATTCTGCGATGCGGCTCATCGCATTGCCTTCCCTAAACATTCGATTCCGAGCCAACCAGCGAACGACGTGCCAACGACTTCTGAGGCGGTGATGGTGATCGAGCCGATCGAACCATCCGAATCGAAGCCCGCGATCCTGATGATCGCGCAGAAGCAGGCGATAGAAGCGCAGAAGAAGGCGAAGCGCCTCATGCTGCCGGTTCTCCTAATTCTTTGCATCGCTCGACCATCTGTGTCTGAACGGGATCGCGCTCATCGGAGGTCACACCGCAGTTGTTGCGAAGCTGCCTTTCATCGTTCCATCTCTGACGGATTGCCTCAAAACTCGATTCGGCCTTGATCCAGGCGAGACAGTATTGCTTCCACTGCGCGGCGGTTTTGATGTCTTCTTTCTTCGGTGCCGCCGCTTCGGTCTGCTTTTCTGCGGATTTCTTGTTCTTTGCGCGCGTCTTCGGCGCCGCCGCCTCGCCGTTTTTCGCCTTGCCCATTTCGGTCGCGGCTTGACCGTCCTTGTGGCCTTCGGTCTTATCGACCGCATTGGAACGGAGCCGTTCAGATAGGCCAGATCCAACGGGCGTCACGTCGCGCGCCATCTCGGGGCTGAACTCGGCGATCTCGTCCGGCGTGTAGATGCCGAGCGTGGCACGCGGAGCGAACATGCGGGTCCAGTCCCGCGATGTATCATAGAAGAACTGAACCAGCGGTTTCGTCACCCAGAGCGGCGAACCCTGAGAGAACAATTTCATGCCTTCCTCGATCTTGCCTTCCTGGCGCAGCTTTTCGCCGTCCAAGTAGGACAGATATTTTTTCGCCGTGCTGCCGTCGTCGTATGCCTTTTTGAGGACGAAGCCGGGATGCCGCTCTTTCAGTGGAGGCGATCGATGAACGCGCGCCTTCGTCGGGTCGGCGCGCAGATGGCCAGTGACGACGCAAACCATCTCGCCGCCTTCGCCTTCGTACTCGACTTCGAGATCGCCTTTCAGCAAATGCGACGCCTGCAGGAAAGCGTGAAACAGTTGGCTCTCGAAACAAAGCCGATTGTTCTGAACGTAGCAATGTTGAGCGACCATGTACGGCGACAGCCCGGCGCGGGAGGAAATGTCGATGATCGCCAAACAGTCGCCGACGTTCTCCTGCAGGAATTTAGGGATGGCCGCCTTCGCCTTCGCCATCGTCTGCGCGTAATCGACCTGTTGAGCGAGGTCGTGGATCTGCACGCCCGTCGACGTGACGGAAACTAGTTCGCGGGATTGCCGGATGGCGTCTTTCGCGCTTGATGGCGCGTTGTCTACCGCTTCGTTGTCGATAACATCGTTCATCGTCAGACCCCCATGAGAGCAAGTCGATCATCGACCCACTTGTGCGCCGCCTCGCTCATTTCGATCGGGTCAGCGTCGCGCTGGTCGCCGCCAGGGCCGGGCCAATGATTTTCTTTCAGACACTTCGCGAAGAGATCAAGCGCGGCGCGGTTCTGCTTGTCGCCGAGCTCCAGATCGTTGTCTTTCAGCGTGACGACACGAACGCAATGGGGCGGCTCTTTTTCTTGAAACACCAAAGAGAAAGATGGGTTTGGAATTTTCAGAACCGCGCGCGCGGCCTGCCGCACCAAGGCGCCTTGCTGATTGTAGCCGAAATCGTAGATCGACCGGACCAAGGCGGTCCATTCGACGCTGGTCGTGGTTTTGTAGTCGACGAAATCGCCGCTGTCGCCGGGGATCGCATCGGGACGGCTTTTGAGCCAGATTCCGGTTTTTTCGTCCTTCCAGAACATCGACCGCTCGACCAGGCCGTTCAGCGCGCCGTGCGCCACGATTGGATGCCGGCCGAGCTCTTCGGCCATGCCGATGATCTGCTCGGCTTCCTTGGCGTTGAGAACTGTCTTGCCTTCTTCTTTCCGCGCAGCATGCCATCGTTTGCAGGCATTAGCATTGTTGTTCCACGGCTTTACTTCGCCGGTCTTCTCATCCTCGTATTCAGTCGGCTGAACCGCGAACATGGAAGAGAAGTTCTGTTGTCCTAAATGCAAGTGATGCGCCGCTCGGCCGATGATGAAATGGCGGCTCTCCGGCTTGTCGACTCGCTTGGGATTGCCGCGCCACTGCGCGAAGAAGTGCGCCGGCGATTCGTTAAAGATTTGACGCAGCCCGCTTGATGAAATCGAAGGACCCTCACAAACGCCAGAGGCGTGATAAATATCAATGTCCATGCCGCCGTACATGCCCGGTTTGTTGATTGGCACGCCTTCCCAAGCAATCGTTTTCAAACTCGGCTTGGTCACTTAGTTTCTCCTTCAAAATCGCTTTCTTTCAACGGCAACAGCAGCGTCTCGTCTTTTTCTCGTCTCCTGGATGAATCGGTAGCCAGGAAACCAATGAAGTCCCTCGAAATTGCCTTGAGTGCCTCTATCTTTGCTTGATCGATTCCGATCCCGATGCCTTCCTGGCGGACGACGCGGAGCCGCGCTGCGACGAGGTCAAGTCGTTCTCTCGGCTGACCTGGTACATCGAAGTCGCGTGCGATCTGTTGCGCCAGTTCGTCGGCCCAGTCATGCTTTCGCATCAGACCCTCTTTTACGGCTATAGCACCACGCGCGCGATCTCAAAAAGATTCGCGATGACCGTCACCGCGAGAAAGGCGGCGATCAAGACGTTGCCGACGTTGATGTGGATTTGGGCGTTCATGGTCCTCGTCCGCAGCGTTTCGGATGCGTCGCGAGTCGGAGAATAGCCTAATCATTTACCTAAGTCTATAGGCATCTTGCGTCACGGCCTAATTGCGTGGTAATTCCTTGCCGCATGGCTAAAAGGAAAGGATATGTTGATCGCCTCCTCCGGGAAAACATGGCGATGATCGTCGCCGCGTACCGGAAGGCTACCGGCCTAGCGATAGCGACCATCAGCAGTAAGTTCTACGGCCACCCCTCGGCGCTCCAGACCTATCTGTCCGGGAAGTCGTCGATCACGGCCTCTAAATACGATGAACTCCTTACGAAAATCCGCGCTGATTGGCCCAAGGACGGCGACTGGCCTTTAGGCCCCGCCGTCATCATCCGGGGCCCTCACGAGCGCGGGTAAAGTTTTCCCCGATTTTTAATTTTTCCCGGTTTGGGATTCCCGAATCGTGTATCTAGCGCGCCCATGAGTTCGCACGCCGAAGAGCACGAGGTCGAAGTCGTTCCCCTGGCCCTCCCCTTGGACCGGGCGACGCTGGCATGGCTGGCGGCGCTGGCGGGCGGCTGCGACGAAAGGGCGGCGGCGATCGTCGCGTCGATGTTGCGAGACATTCGCGTGGACGACGAGGCTGCCCACCGGCAGATTCATTGACCCCAACGGAGGACGGAAAATGGCGAAGAAGTCAGAGACCGGGACGGAGAAGGCGAAGCAGATCGGCGTCAATGCATTGAAAGACTTGGTGAAACTGACGCGGTCAACGAAGAACGACGTCAGCGAGATGGCCGGCCGCCTCGGCGAGGCCATCGCGAACGCCGTCGAGAACAAGCACCTTCACCGCAAGGCGTTCCGGGCCGTATTGGCCGAGGATCGCATGGAGCCGGACAAGCTCGCCGACTTCTACGACGCCCAGGACTACTACCGGGATGTCCTCGGCCTGATCGACCGTGCCAATTCCGCCCCGCGGCTGTCCCTGGTCGCCGGGACTGAGGTCGAAGGCAATACTGCGGAAGAGGACTTGCGGCCAAGCAACCTGCGCCAGCCCGGGGCCGCCACGCCATCGGCATGATTTCCTTCGAACTTCATGGCGAGCCGGTCGGCTGGCAGCGGACCGGACTCCGCGTCGTGACCCCGAAGGGCAAGAAGCCTTTTGCAACCATTTACACTCCCGCAGAGACGCGCGCCTATCAGCGCGCGGTTGCCTTGGCAGCCAAGGTAGCCATGAAGGGGCAAGGCCCGCTGGCGGGGCCGCTGAGGCTGTTAGTGATAGCCTTCATGCCCGTCCCCGCATCTTGGTCCGGCCGGAAACGAGACGCCGCCCTGGCCGGAACGCTAAGGCCGACGGTAAAGCCTGATTATGACAACATAATCAAGCAGATGGACGCCTTGAAGGGCATAGTGTGGACCGACGACGTCCAGGTCGTAGATGGCCGGGCAGTGAAATTGTACGCCGAAAACCCGCGCCTCCGCGTCGAAATCTCGCAAATTGAGGTTTTCGAGAGCGAACAGCGGGATTAACGGGAACAGTTTTCCCGCCAAGGCTGGACACCGGCGCGGGACTCGGCCTTCCTTGGCGGACGATTCGGGCGGGCTTCCCCATGCAAATGTTCGACGGACTTCAACGCAGTCAGTTCGCTTGCCTAGCCATTGATCCACCTTACCTTTTCAAGAGTAACAGTGAGGCGAAACCGGGAAGGAACGCCAGGCGGCATTACCGCTGCATGATGATCGAAGAGATCGCGGGGCTCCCGGTCGGCGACTATGCGGCGGACAACGCCGCGCTCTTCCTTTGGATCACCGGGCCGCTGCTCGCCGTCGGGGCCCACCTGCCGATCATGAGGGCCTGGGGCTTCAAACCATCCGGAATGGGATTCGTCTGGATCAAGCTAAACCCACGCGCGGCGTCGCTTTTCATCCTGAAGACGGATCTATCGATCGGCGGAGGTTTCACGACTCGCAAGAATGCGGAATTTTGCCTTATCGGCAAGCGCGGCCGCTCGGTCCGTCGCGACGCCGGCGTCCACGAAGTCATCATCGAGCCACGGCGCGAGCACAGCCGGAAACCAGAGAGTTTCTATGAGCGCGTCGAACGATATTGCGACGGGCCGCGCCTTGAACTCTTCGGTCGCCAGCAACGTGTCGGCTGGGTCGTCAGGGGTGATGAAGCCGACAAATTCGGGATCGCCGCATGAAGCTGCTCCGCGTCACCGATCATTGCCTGATCCGCTGGCTCGAGCGCGTCCGCGGCTTCAACTTCGACCGCGACCGCAAGGAAATTCAAGCAATCTGCGCCGGCGTCACCAGCGGCACGGTGAAGGCCAAAGGCCACATGTTCGAGATCGAGAACAACGCGGTGGTGACGATAACGCCGAACAATCCGAACCCGAGCCGCACGAAGCGGATGAAGCTGGAGGCAAAGAAGTGACTCGTCGCTATTCCCCCAAAGAATCCGCTCGCAAGGCGAAGGCGAAGCGGGATCTGGCGCTGGAACGCCTCGAGTTCCGCTCCCCTTCCGAGCCGCGGACGGCGCCGGTGGGACTGACCTCGTTCCCGGTGAAGGCCGAAGACTCACTGATTCGCGCCATGATCGACGCCGAACTGGCGCGGAGATCTATCCCTAGCGACGGTTTGGAAAATAGCTCTAGGTCTAGCGGCTGGAACGATGGCAGCGAATCGGCTTAGAAAAAGAATGCCCGGCCGGGATGGTTCCGTGCCGGGCGGATCGCAATCTAGCTTGGCGGCGGGTTGCGATCGAGGGCGTATGTACGATTTTTCGTAACGCCCGTCAATTCCACCACATGCCGCCATCGCGCACGTCAGGTCCCAAGGGCCTGCCTGCTCGCGGGTTCATGCGCGGCAGGGAAACCGAACGGGATTACACCGCAGCAGGGATGACCCTGCGGGCGGCCCACAAAGGAGTACGGTCTGGCCCAGCCGTAGAATGGGCGTCGGATGGTGTCGGGCGCGACAAACATGGATGACCGGCAAAGGCTTACGCCCTCGGTTGATTGTGGGAGGTTCCGACCTCCCTTGGTTTTTCTTTCCTGCCTTTAAGTTTTTGTAGGCGAGGAAGGGTTAAGAAACTAGAGTCCGAGGTTGCCTCTCTAAGCGCGCGGGGACGTGATGAAAATAGCCAAAAACAAGCCAAAATCAGAGTTTGAAGTTCAAGCTGAGGCAATCTCTCTTCTCAAGGAAGCTCTTGGTGAAGATTACATCGTGCGAGGCGAGTATTCGTATCGCAACTGTCGGTTTGATATTGCAGTATTCCGTTCAGACAGCCGAGATTTAGTCTGCACGGTCGAGATCAAAAGACGCGGCGGTATGCGTAAAAACCACAAACAGATCAACCGTTATTTCAGGGCGACAAACAAGCCATGCATTCTCTTGACTGAACATACGATGCACTTTGCTATCGACGCATTGAAGACTCGGCTATCTGATAGGGGAGCTAAATGAAGCGAAGGCGGGCGCGAGTACGAACAGACGAAAATGCGGTCCGGTATGCCGAATCAATGGGTGCCTATATTGCTTTTTTCGACGGGTGCTGCGAGCCGCGCAATCCTGGCGGGACCGCGGGATACGGAGCGGTCATTTTCAAAAATAACGCGCGCGTTTGGCAAACTTCGGGAATGATCCCGGCCTCGCCTCAGACATCGAACAACGTCGCCGAGTACCTCGCCTTCAATGCCGTCCTTGATTGGTTCATCGAGCAAGGGTTGACAAAGGAATTGATCTTGGTCAAAGGCGATTCGAACCTCGTGATCCAACAATGTTTCGGAAAATGGAGAATCAAGGGCGGCTTCTATGCCGAGCACGCGAAGGCTGCACGCGAGAAGATCAAAAAGTTCCGCGCGCTTCGCGGGACGTGGATTAGTCGGGACCTTAATTCGCTTGCCGACGAACTATCGAAAGCCGAGCTACGCAAAAACGGCGTCGAATTTAAGATCCAGCCAGAGGCGGCGTGATGGCGCGAGGAACAACGCTATCGGATGAGTGGTCGCCATCGAACGATGATCGCGACTATGGTCATCGCGTCTTGCATCTATCGGACGCGCAGATCGACGACATGGCGGAGGACATGCGCCTTTGGGCCGGGGCGAACGGTAACCGGCAGGTCGCCTGCAAAGCGAACTGGTCTATGGCCTTCAAGGGCTGGATGCGTCGAGTAGCAAAACAAAATGGAGGATCGAATGGACATGACAAAAGCGCAAGCCGCGCTGCCGGGCGTCTTGCCGAGCAAGCCGAACGCGGGGAGCTCAGACTCGCGCCCCGACCTAGTCTATTGCCTGAGCCGGGCGGAACTGATGTTCGGCTCTTATCGAAAGGACGAAGTGAACAACCCTGAAATCTACGTTTCCGGCGTCGCCGCGGTGCTCAGCGAGTTCGCGCGCGCCGTCGTCGACTTCGTCACCGACGCCCGGACCGGCGTCCAGAGCCGGGTCAAGTGGGTACCGAACTTGGCCGAAGTCAGGAGCGCGTGCCACGAGGCCACGCAGACGATGCGGAACCTCGCGCAGGCGCCGCGCCGCCCGGCTGAGCGGTACTACGAGCCGCCGCCGCGGGAGCCGGGATGCTTCGCGAACGTCTTCATCGGCGACGATTCGCCGTCCTACGAGGCGATGAAGGAATGGGCGGCCGGGAGGGACGTCGACCCCCGCGAGTGGAAATGGGGCGACTTCGGTGGCCGGCACGGCATCTGGGTCACGCTAACGGCGTTCTACTCGCAAGGCGGGACGCGGATGGCGCGGACCTGGAAGGCGCCGCTGACGGACAGCGCGCTGCGGGAGAAATATGCGAGCGAGGAGCGAGAAGTATCAGGACGCTCAAAGCCGAGCGAGGAAATCGCGCCGTGAGTAGACATCGGGAAGTGGTCGATATTGCCGCCGAGAAGCGCGGGGAGACCGACAAGGCATTTCGTTTCATGCTTATCGGGTTGACACATGCACCTACCTGTGCTAGATAATGGTTAGGCCGATGGACGGCCTTAGTTAACAGGAGACTAAGATGTGGAAACTGATTGAGAGCGCACCGAAAGACGGGTCCAGTTTCCTTGCTTGCACAGGCCAATGGATGACCGTTTGCCATTGGCACCGGCAGCAAGGGTGTTGGGCCACAAATGGTCCGGCTTATTCGCCCTACCCGGCTGACGAGCAACCGACACATTGGATGCCGCTGCCCGCCAGTCCCGCCAAAATCGAACAAGCCACGACTATCCCGATAGATGATTGCGGACTGTCGATTAACTGCGGTCGCGATGGAACTTGGCTCCATTTCGATGCCAACAACGCCCCGAGCACTTCGATCAACGTCGAGTCGCTGATCGGAAGGGGCGGGATCATCGACAACGGTCTGCGGGGTTGGTGCTCTGATCGCCAGAAACAGGCCGAACAAATCCGAGCCGATAATGGGCAATTCGGTGTTGGAGCCTGAGCCATGATGAAAGTCCAGCACCTTGAAAACATCCTTGGCCACCTTGGGGCGGCTATTCGGCAACGTGCGCCATCCGATGACAAAATCATCATGGATCACATTGAGGCGGCATACGAAGCCACGAAAAAGACCCTGATCGTCGCCGAACAGCGTGACCATTGCCATGCTGCCGGGACGATGGTCGGCAAATCCATCGACGAATGCGCGATCTGTGGTCACGACATTCGTCATCCGATCCACGCGGGGGCCTAAATTATGAGCCGCCGAAACCGTAGTTTCCATACTACCCAGACCCGGTGCATAGACGGTCGCCTCATGCGGCACGACCCGCAACCGGACGATCCTAGCCTCGAAACCGATATTGGAAAGTGTCCAGAATGTGAAGGTGCGGGCTGTCCGTCGCCACGCGGCGCGTGGGATGCGCCAGTAGAAGGAATTTGCGAGTGCTGCGGCGCTGATCTTGTTGGGGATTATTGCGATGCATGTGCGACTGCGGAAGCCGAAGGGCAAAAAGTGAGCGGATAGATGTCGCCCGCCATCCCCGACGTTCATCAATGGGAACACCTGCCCTTCCCGAAATCTCTCAAAGACTTCCAGCGGCTCTTTCCTGACGATGCCGCGTGTGCCCGTTGGCTTGAAGGCGCGAAATGGTTGAAGGGCTTTGAATGCCCGCACTGCCACGAAAAGGGCGAGCCGGTGCGCTTGGCGAGTCGGCCGAAGGTGCTGGCCTGCCGCGCCTGCCGAAAGCAAACTTCCATCACGGTCGGAACCGTCATGGAAGGAACCCACACGTCCCTGACGGCATGGTTTTGGTCCGCTTATCTTGTTTCGAGCATGACACCCGGCATTTCGGCGGTGCAATTGCATCGGCAAGTCGGTGTCGGCTGCTACGAAACCGCCTTCCAAATCCTGCACAAGCTGCGGGCGGGCATGGTGCGACCTAACCGCGATCCCATCGGCGGCAATCTGGCGCGTAGCGATCACGTCGAGGTTGACGAGTGCTACATCGGCGGCAAGACGCGCGGGAAGGGCAAAGGCCCCCACGCCGATGAAAAATGCCTGATTATTGCTGCCGTCGAAGTCCGCCAGCGGGCAGCTAAGAAAGGCGACAAGCCCATGCGGAGAGGCGGCCGATACGCGGGGCGGCTTCGTATCGAGATTGTGCCAGATCGTACCGAAAAGGCTCTTTGCGGGTTTGTGGAAGCCGCCGTCGCCATTGGCGCAATCGTCATCACCGACGCGGCTCCCGCGTATAATTCGCTCGAAAAACGCGGCTATGCCCATCTGCCGGTGGTCGAAGGTGGCAATCCCGAAGTCGCGGAAGAATACCTGCCCATCGTCCACCTTGTTTTCAGCAACCTCAAAGCATGGCTGCAAAGCACCCATCACGGGCGCGTCGAGCCAAAGCACCTTCAAGCCTACCTCAACGAATTTGCCTTCCGCTTCAATCGCCGCTTCTACCCGTTCAACGCCTTCCGCTCCCTCTTGGGCATCGGCGCGAACGGTGAAAGCCCGACCTATGACGGCCTCTACAGCGGCAAGTGGCAGCATCAAAAGGTCAGTCATGATGACGATCAACCGCTAGACACTGCATGTTGAAACCCGATAAGCATAAAACAGATCATCGAGAACTCGACCTCGCTCCGCATCCCGCGCGACTACCGAATCGCTGCGGCCGCGCTGAAGCTATTTGGCGCGTTCGAAGCTGGGATGGCGAGAAGCCGCGTCGCAATCTCGACTAACGATCCAGAGCCATTCCTCAACCGCACCGTCGCGGAAGCGATGCCAGAGTTTTTCAAAGGGCACACGAACAAGCCGAAGGAACCATGATGCCTGCCATCAACGAGCGTGTAACCTATCGGAGCTTTGCCGGCGATATTTGGAGCGCCATGGTGACGAACGTCCGGCTCGATGGCAAGCTCGTCGATCTCGACGTCGACATGCCGGGAGGAAAAGGGCCGTGGCCGCTGAAGGCGGTCCGGTGGTACGATGACCCAAAAGAGCCGCTCCCCGGCGCGCGGCCGAAGGTGGCCTGATGGCGAAGCGACTTGAAGAGACATGGCCAGCATCAAAGGTCGCGCTGTGGCCGATAGAAAAAATCCGGCCTTATGAGAAAAATCCACGCCAACATTCTCAGGCTCAGATTGATCTCATTGCCTCCTCAATGAAGGATGATGGAGTCACCGCTCCGATCCTCGTCGATGAAGCAGGCGTGATCATTTACGGACACGGTCGGCGACTTGCGGCTCTTCAGAATGGGTATACGCGCTATCCAGTCGCCGTAGCGATTGGCTGGTCCGAAGAGAAGAAGCGCGCCGTCAGGATCAAAGATAATTCCTATGCCGAACTTTCGACGTGGGGAGTCGAGCTGATCACCGCCGAACTTAAGGATCTCAAACTCGCTGGCTACGACGTTCCCTTGCTCGGCTTCCCCGAATCTCAGCTTCGCGGCTGGGGCGTCCAAATGGGCACCGAAGGCCAAGCCGATCCAGAAGCCACACCGGAGCCGCCGAAGAAGCCGGTAGTGCGTCGCGGTGATCGCTGGGTCTTAGGGGACCACATCTTAGTCTGCGGCGATGCTACGTCCGAATCTGACGTGGCAATGTGCATGGGCGGGGGCGCACAAGCCGACCTCGTCTTCACCGATCCGCCCTACAACCTAGCCTATTCTGGCCTCGGCCAGAATAGGCTCGGTACGATCAAGAATGACGACATGAGCGAGAAGGACTTTGCCGCTTTCCTGCGATCATCGTTCGAAGTGATCGCGGCGAATATGAAGAACTTGGCCTCGATCTATGTTTGCCATCCCGACGCTGCATCTGGTCCGAAACTCGCCTTCGAGCGCGCTTTCGCTGAGTTCTTTACGAAGTCAGCGACGATCATCTGGGTGAAGCAAGCGGCCGGGATGGGCTGGCAGGACTATCGCTCGCAACATGAGCCGATGCTCTACGGATGGAAGCCAGGAAAGGGCAAGCACCGCTTCTATGGGGATCGAACTAAGACGACTGTTTGGACGCTAAATCGCGATGCCCAAAAATCCGACTACGAGCATCCGACCCAGAAACCGGTTGCGCTCGCGGCCGAGGCAATAGCGAATAGCAGTAAGGTCAGCCAAATCGTTTTTGATCCTTTCGTCGGCGCTGGCGGCTCGATTATTGCCTGCGAGATGAACAGCCGGAAAGCCGCAGCAATGGACGTTGATCCTCGTTTTGTCGAAGTCAGCATCGTGCGTTGGCAGCGTTTTACGAATCGGCTAGCGACGCTTGACGGAAAGACGCTAGACCAAGTCGCGGCCGCGCGCCGCAAGGGGAAGGCGAAACGAGAAACAGAGGATGAGCGCGATGTCCGAATTGCCCGCAAGCGACTCGCTGAAATCAAAGAGCATCCCGAACAACTCATCTCAGGCGACAAATTGCGCGCCAGATTGGAAAAGCTCAGTTAGCCTGCACCGCTTCGCGCCCTTCGCTCTGGCGATGGATTACGTCCTGCTCGGCTGGATACCGCTCCCGAGCCTCCGGGGGACGCATCATGACCAATGGTCAGTCCATATGGCCTAGCCCTGCGGATGCCCTGCCGCCGAGCCACAGGGCGCCCGTAGGCGCTTAAACGAGAAAGAGCGCCCTGATGGCGCTCTCCCCGGCATGGCCGCACCAGCGGCGCGCGTATTGGCTCAGGCGGCCCGATAGCGGGTCACCGATCCGTCCTTTTCTTTCTTCAGCGTCAACCCTGCGGCTTTGGCCTGCTGCGGGAAACTCATGGTTTTCCAGCCGACAGCCTCGGTTACTTCAGCCATCGTGCAGCCTTCTGGCCGCTTCAGGAGGCCAACGATGATCTCCAGCTTCGATCCTGCCCGGATGCCATTCGTCTTGGCTTCAGGCTTCACCGTCGTGCGGGATTTCGCGCGGGCGGGCTTTTTCGACTTCGCTGTTTTCTTCGTCTTGCTCACGACACTCTCCGTGGTTTGGGTCTCCATTGGGACCTCCTGTTGGGCCGCTTTCGCGGCTGATTCTGCTGGCTTTGCCGAGCGGGCAGTAATTCTCCGCGCATCGCGCAGGGCTTGTTCTTTTGGTCCGATCGCAACCATGTTCTCCTCCTCCAGCATCATCAGCCAGCGGTTAAGGAAATCGGGGAATCCGCAGTCGCGGATTCTCTCGGCTGTTTGGATCATGCTTATCCGGTTTAGACACACAGCCCTACCCCTAGTCCCATCCGTGGCAACCACAATAGTAGCGGTCAAACTCGGCGGGACCTTTCGGCGTGAAAGCTGCACAACCTTTCATGTTGGCGGCGTACTTTTTCGGCGGAATACGACCGCCATTTTCATCGTGGGGCTTTTTTGAGAAGCCGCATTTGCACAGGTCAGACGACTCTCGGGAGCCGGGACCAAGATATTCAAAAAACGCCAGATCATAGGACGACGGCTTGGGCGCATGTCCTTTTGGCAAATAGGCACATTGTGCGATGCGGCCAGTCAAATCGGGCTTATCGTCCGCAACATCGTAGCACTCATGGACAACATAAGCCGGGATCGGCGGGTCCAAAGTCTCGCCGCCTCTGGCGCGAAGAACGCCTTGCGCGACGCATCCGCATTTCATCAACGGCCGCTCCATTTTCACCTCCGTCAACATCTAGTGGCTCTCCGCGTTTGTGTGTGGCAACCGGATAAACATGATTTGGATGATCTCAAGATTGTCATTGAGGACATTCACATCGATTCGCTTGAGCAGGTAGGCGAAGCGGCGAGCCTCAGAGAGGTACATCTGACGCTTATCCTCTTTGATCGCTTGCCACTGCGATGCCTTGCGGTATTTCCGCCGTCCTCTCGGCGAGAAGTCCCACCACCAAATCTCGCGAGCGAGTTTGACGATGGGCGTCATGCGCGCGCTCATGGTCAATCTCCGATGGTGCTGACGTGATCGACTTCGATGAGATCCATGAGTTCGAAGCACTCCGCAGTGAGCCACCCCGCGATCTCCTTCAGCCTCGCGGAATGGGGAAGACGGCGCCAGCGGGCGGCATTGCTCAGGTTCGCCTCGGCGAGCCGCAGCCGTTCCAACTCCAGCGCGTCGGAGATCGTCCGCATGGCGAGGAAGAGATCGTCGCAACGGGCGGCGGCTTCGATGATGTTGCGAACCGGGGCGGTTCGCCTGACCAGCGGAACGATCTCATCCTCGCCGGTTGCGACGAATAGGCGTCCGGTCGATTTGTGAACGGTGACGCCTTGCCCAGTCGCGGTGAAAGCGCGCGTTGGCCAGACATCGCGCGTGTCCTGCGTGATCGTCTTGCCGGATTCGGTGATGTAGTCGTATCTCATGGGTCGCTCCTATCGGCGGCGGAGGGAGAGGGTTTGAGCGGAAGGTAAACGTTTCCCTGCACCGGCGCCCGATCATTAAGCCGTGAATCGGCGGCGTTGTCCAGCGCAAAATCGCTGGCGATCCTGGCCCTGTCGAGCGCGTCGGCCCAATCCGCGAGGGCTTCGGATATGACCTGCCGCCCGGCCTCGGTGATGACGGTGGCGATGGGCCCGGCCTTCCCGGCCACGGTGACGGGCTTGATCCAGCCTTGCTTGAGCAACGCGCCGATAGACTGGTTCCGGCGGGAAACGTCGGGATCGCAGTTCGAGAAATGCCCGTTGCGTTGCTGGCGGATGATCGGGACGTGTCGCCCGTCGAGATACTCGATCAGCAAGTCGCGCGCCCGCGGCCTCAAGTTCGGCATCGGAACTCTCCACAACTTTACTCCGGGCCGATACGTTAGCGCATTGGGGCCGCGCCCGTCTAGACAATAGGTAAATATTTCTCTATCCTGCGAATCAATCGGGTGTACCATGAAACAAGCGAACGCTGAAATGATCGAAGGCTATATGGATCATGCTTATCCGGTTGACACACACAGGTACTAAATGTTGACGACACAGACGAAAGACCCGGCGGCGAGCGCAACACAACCTATAGCGCCGCGTTTCACGTTGGCCGACGCCGACCGCGCTCACGATGAATGGGGCGCAAATTGCGGCCCCGGCGCGCTCGCCGCGATCATGGGCATGACGCTGGATGAAGTACGACCGCACCTGATCGGCTTTGATTACAAGCGCTACACGAACCCAACGATGATGTTTGATGCGCTGAAAAGCATCGGCGCAAAATATCGCTCTGCGGCGCTCGGCTACGCCCTTACGCCGGACGATTTTATCGGTTGGCCCCGCTATGGGCTTGTTCGCATTCAATGGGAGGGGCCATGGACGCGCCCCGAGGTGCCGATGCGCGCCCGCTATCGCTATACCCATTGGGTTGGCGGTCAGGGTGGCCGATCTTCCTACGGGGTTTTTGACATCAACTGCATGAATAACGGCACCGGATGGTGCTCTTTGCAGGATTGGACGCGCGTCATCGCCCCTCACTTGATCTCGCAATATCCGCGCGCGAGCGGCAAGTGGCACATCACGCACGCCATCGAAATCAAGCAACCCACTACAGGTAGACCATGAAGGAGCCACTACATGTTGGGGCATTTTCGGCCTGTGTGTGTCAACCGGATAAGCATGATATGGATGGCTACGACCTCGACGCGCCCGAGCCTTCGGCTAACCGTTCACACTGTTATCGTCATAGCTTCTGGATTGGTCGCGCGGAGAAACTAAAGTTGCCACTTCCGAGTTATCAGGAACTAGAAAAACGGGCGGAACTTGCCGTGATCGCCGATGCCGCGCAATGATGGATCGACGCAGAAAGCAACCGCACTCTGATGAACCACCGCTCCACCACTGACCACCTCGCCCGCCGCTCCCGCATCATCACCCAAGCCGCCTCCCGCTGGACCGGCCAGGACTACATCGAATACGACGATCCCGATGTTGCCAAGGCTGTCATTAGTGCTGCCGACGCGACATTCCGCGAGAACATGAACGATCTCGACTGGGAAGCCGCAACGCTTCGGTATCTGGGCTATAAAAGGCCGACACTCTGAATCATGCTTATCCGGTTGCCACACACAAATTCTGAGAGATACTAGATGTTGACGTATCATCTCATGGTGCCCGGAGAAGAAGAAGCTGTAGCGGCAGTTGCTAGAGCGGCATTTGAGGACGATCCGCTTCTCAATGAAGAAATCGATCTCGCCCTTCGAGAGGGGCCTTGGCCATACGCCCTACGCCACTGCAAATTATCCAATAACAATGCCATTGTTATGATATGGCGTGTTTTAGCTGGGCTGGCGTCTTGGAACCGGGCGGATGCTAGCTCATAGCGCGGTCTGGGCTTCATTTTTGCGACCGATTTATTGATCCAAAAAGTGAAGCTGGCGGCCCTACACCGCCCGGAAACGCTGCCGCCCCAGGTGCTTCGCGGCGGCTTTTGTCAGGAACCATTAACCCTCGCCTGCGATTCTCCGGTCGGGGAGAACCGACATGGTCACCGTCACCAGCCGGCGGGCACCGGCCAAAGGCAAGGAAGCCGCGACGCTCCTAATATTGCGCGTACCTTTGCGGACGGTCGTGACGCTACGCGCACGTACAATTAGGAGCGATGGACAATTGCCCGGATTATTTGTCCGTTGACTTTTCCGGAGACTGGTTGAGCCGCCTCAGCGCCGATTTCAGCCGCATCGGCGTTTACGATCTTCGCAGCGGCAAAGATCAGCATCTCATGCAACTGTTGCTAACCCACGAACCACAAGCTGTAAGGCTGTCTGTCTAAACCGGATAAGCATATATGAAATCAATGGTTTAACAAAAAAGTTTCCAAAATTAAGTTTCATAAACTATTTTCAAGGCATGTCAGACGATCTCCCATCGCCACCAGAAGGCCCCGCAATCGCGCAGAAAACGCCGCTGGAAGGCGGAACCAACATTGCCGGTAGTGAGCCACCTCCCATCAAATTAACGAAAGACGGGCGTCCGCAGAAGAAACGCGGGCCACCCAAGGGCAAAGGCGGCCGCAAGCCCGGCATCAAGAACAAGAAGACGCTCGAGATCGAGAGATTAAAGCGGGTTGCCCGGGAGGCGGCGGCCGCGGCGGTGGCGAAGGACGCGGCGATCGAGGCCTTGGAACGCAAGGGCATGCCGGATTCGAGGCGGGCCAAGAAGGTATTGGAAAACTTCATGGAATTGTTCGCGGGGATGGCGGCGGTGTCTCAGCCGCTCCCTCCGGGGATGACCGTGCCGCCGCCGGGTCGGAAGCCGGACGACGCGAAATTCGACAAATACGCCGCGCTGGCGGTCGATGCCGCCAAGGCGTTGGCACCGTTCCAGGATCCCCGCTATTCGGCCGTTGTCGTCGGGGCGACCGTGGTGACGAAGATCAAGGTGGAAGGCGGAATGCCTAATGATTTTAAGCCTTCAGTGGAGCTAGAGGGCGCGGCGTTGCCGGCGCTGACGGTGATCACGGCCGAGGATGATCCGCCAGAAGGCGAAGAATCAGCGCCGTTGCCGCCGCCGAGAGCCGCGGCGAGCTAGACACCGTGCCAAAAGTATGCCTTTAAGTATGTCATGGACGCAGTGAAATGCAGGACGTGCGGCGAACGGCATCGCATCGGGCCGTGCCCCAAATTCATGGGAACGCCGAACAAACCAACGAAGCATTCTGGCGGTATGATCGGAGTAGCCAAGGCCACTATTACGGCGGTGAAGATCTTGACTGGCATAACGTCCAAGCCGCCAAAGAAACGGAAAGGTCCGCCAAAGGGAACTGGTGGCCGTCCGCGGCGCGGAAGCGAACAGGAAACGATCACGCAACGCAAGCCGTGGGTTGCCCAAGGTATTTCGGAGCGAACCTGGTGGCGTCGAAAGGCGGAGAGCAAAACATGACAATACGCGCCAAATTAATTGCAGACACCGTCGCCGACATCATCAAAAAAGCGCAAATCGTCGCGGCAAAAGCGTCAGAACGGCCTCACAAGAGAATCGGTGCAATGATCAGAAAAATCAGGCACTTACCTGCGACAACGCGGCCTAAGAGAATCAGTCCTTTGCAAGGGTCGCTTGATCTCCGAGTCGACCGGCAAAAGGAAATTCATGGTATCGGCATGGGTGTCAATGCCAGAGAGGCGCGCAGCGCATGAGCCGAGCAGATGACGATCGCACATTGCTTGAAAACCTTTCTGAGCGAGAAGCCAAGATCGCCGACGCCGCGACCCGACTAGCTTTTTACCGCGCCGGCGATTGGCTGAGTCAGAAACAGGAGAAGTCAGAGCAGTTCCCTGGCGCAGATTATGGTGCTGCCAAGGCTCGCGCTGCCGCCTATCAGAATGCCGCGCAAGAGATCTACGGATGGGCAATCGCGTATGAGTGAAGAGAAACCTGCCATCGTCTGCGTCGCCCAGCAGCTCGCCACAGGTTGGGCAGGTTGGGAGTGCGAACGGTGCGGCCTCGCTTGGGATGACGGCGACAAGGCGCCGGCTTGCCTGCCAATGACTGCTGCGATTTCCCGGCCGACCGTTTCATTTGGGACAACACTACCCAAAAAGTAGGATCGTAATAGACGATGTCCGACGCCACACTTCTCGATCTGCCGCCGCAGAACTCCGAGACGGCGGTCGTCAATCTCCCGACGTTCTTCCCGGCCCAAGCGAAACTTCGCTGGCTGATGTCGCAGTGCCGGTTCGTGGTCGCCCGCTGTGGTCGGCGATGGGGCAAGAACGTCGTCGGCGAGACGGTCGCCAGCGATGATGCCGCGCACGGCCTGCGGGTCGGCTGGTTCGCCCCGGAGAACAAGCGGCTCTCCGAGAGCTACAACGTCATCGTCGAGGCGCTGGATCCGATCAAGAAACGATCCGACAAGACCCACGGCATGATCGAGACCATCACCGGAGGCCGCGTCGAGTTCTGGTCGATGGAGGACGAGAACGCCGGCCGGTCCCGGAAATACCATCGCGTCATCGGCGACGAAATCGCATTCACCAAGCCGAAGTCGATCGACATCTGGACGAAATCGATCAAACCGACGCTTCTCGATTACGGCGGCCGCGCGCTGATGATGTCGAACACAAACGGCATCGATCCTGACAACATGTTGTTTGCGCTATGCAATGAGGCGAGATACGGCTTTGTTCAATTTCATGCCCCGACACGATCAAATCCGTATCTTCCCCGCGCCGAGGTCGAGGCATTACAACGAGACAATCTCCCGCTCGTTTATGAGCAAGAATTTCTTGCTGAATTTGTGGATTGGTCAGGGTCGGCTTTTTTCACGCGCGACAGCTTGCTTGTGAATGGTCAGCCCGTAGATTATCCCATTCGCTGCGAAGCTGTGTTCGCCGTTATCGACACGGCCGTAAAGACCGGGAAGGAAAACGATGGAACGGCGGTGGTCTATTACGCGCTCCTCCGAAACGTTATTCGGTCGGTCTCCGCTGAAGGCGTTGTTGGCCCGCAATACAATCTCATCATCCTCGATTGGGATATTCAGCAGATCGAAGGCGCGCTATTGGAGACTTGGCTCCCGACTGTCTTCCAGCATCTGCAACATTTCGCGCAAACTTGCCATGCTCGCATGGGCTCTCTCGGTTCAATGATCGAGGATAAAGCGACGGGCATGGTCCTGATTCAACAGGCCATGCGGCGCGGCTGGCCAGCGCATGCGATCGATTCTAAGCTGACAGCTCTAGGCAAGGACGAGCGCGCAATCTCTGTCTCTGGATACGTCTATCGCGGCTTCGTCAAGATCAGCCGCCACGCCTATGACAAAACGACGATTTACAAAGGCACAACCAGGAATCATCTCTTAGGGGAAGTCGTTGGCTTCCGAGTCGGCGACAAGACGCCGACTCGGTCCGACGACTTGCTTTGACTGCTTCTGTTATGGCGTGGCGATTGCCCTTGGTAACGCAAAGGGATTCTGAGATGCCGGTGGAATGGTGGATCGTGCTCGGTATCGCTGTAGCAATGATTCCTATCTATGCGCTACTTTGGCGTCTATAAACAACGCGAAAGGGTTCTGAAATGCAAATCGGACACATTGCCGGTGCCACGCGCGTCCAGCCTGCCGTTACGATGGTGGCGCATCGCTCACTTTGCTGGCGCTAAACAGAGAGAACGACGATGAGCGACGATCTCGAACTAATTGCGTTAACTTTATATTTGCTTATAGGTTTATTTCTACAAACGATGGACCTTATCACCAAGAGATTTTCGCATTTCCGCAAAAGTTGGCACGAAGGAATTATAGATTCGTTTTTAGGAATTTCTCTTTGGCCTTGGTTTTTCATCTATGGTTTAAGCTGTTTTATTAAGGAGAGGCGACGATGAACGAATTTCGATTCCATCCGAACTTACTGATGCGTCTTCAAACGTTTCAGAATATGCCGCTTAAAAACGAAAACATTGCTTATCCGGTTGCCACACACAAGCCCTGAAACCCACTAGATATAGGAGAAAATGACGATGGCTTTTCACTGGCAAAATGGATGGTACTGGTCGCGGCTGCCGGATGGCAGCGTAGAAGTTCGCAATCACGGCGACTTTGAAAAGCACGATCCTAACTGCGCGCCGGGTGATGGCCGCACCACATTGGTAATTCCAGCGGCGGAATGGGCATCTATCGTTTGCTCGGTAAGCAAAGGCGGCGAGACCGGCGAACGCTGGGACCAAGCCCAAGATTTTCACGGGCGCGAACCTGACCACAAGATGTAGGGCTGTGTGTCTAAACCGGATAAGCATGATATAAGGGATGAAACAAAAATTCAGGCCATAAAGGCGATGCTTACAGCAAAAGAAGAACTCCTATGACGGAAGACGAAAAGCCACGCGATTCAATCGCCGATTTTGACCAACGCGCCAACGGTCAGCTCGGCGGTCCCGCGATCGAAGGCAAAGTCAACAAGCTCCGCGAGGCGCTCGCCGAACCAGTCCCGGAAGGCAACGACGCGCCGATGGACAAGGTCAAGGCGATGCTCGACCCGCAGGTGCAACAGGTCATCGGGATCGT
>Ga0187854_10000409_pt1 | contig 57107 bp, 63 predicted proteins | sample June2016WEW_6_15_FD_132445 | JGI IMG/M metagenome (GOLD analysis project Ga0187854, IMG submission 132445) | Peatland microbial communities from SPRUCE experiment site at the Marcell Experimental Forest, Minnesota, USA - June2016WEW_6_150 | ecosystem: Environmental > Terrestrial > Soil >... | reverse complement strand
TTTTACCAGTACAGCAAATACCCATAGTTTCTCAGGAAGAACTTCCTCTACCTGTCATCCCTGAGGCCACAATCCCTGAAGAGACACCGGCTGAGGCTTCCGGTGCGGAAACAGCGTCACCGGATACGGTATCGCTAAATGTACCGGAAATTATTGTGTCTCCTTTTCAGGAAGAACATGGGGAATCCATCTCTATTCCTGATGTAATAAAACCTGAAGGGACACCAGCTGATTCAGGGGCGGACACAGCCTCACTAGACCGGTCGAACCTACCCGTACCGGAAATTGTTGAGCGCCCGGCTGTCCTAAAAGAAGGTGCGGAACCATCAGAAACGGTTCCTCCTGAAGGAGGGAAATTCATAGAACCGGTCGGGCAGCCTCCTGCTTATATAATTCCCCAGTCTCCTGGATCCCCCCCTCCACCTGCAGTTTTTGGGAGCCGACGGAAGTTATTCATCATAGTCACAGCGATAATTATCTTGATCCTTGGGATTGTGGGTGGTGCAGTTTTTTATCCAAATTATTTTGCGCCCGGAAAAGGCCTCTTCCCGGTCCCGACCCCCGCAATACCGGAGACCACGGCACCAATTCCCTCAGCCCAGATGACTCCTGCACCGGCCCAGGTTGTAATCCCCTCCACCGGAGTCTGGGTACGAGTGATTTATCCGCGGAATTATTATGGACGGCTGGGCAATCCGGGGTCGCTGCGGGGAATAACCGGTTCCGGTGACCGATTTTATCAGATGAATGAAGATAATCATCTGGTACAGGTACAAATTTATAAAACAGATAACTCAGGAGATACGCTTACCGTAGAAATTTACCGGAACGGAGAAATAATTAACCGTCGTGAAACTACAGCCCCGATGGGTTTTATTGAACTTCTGATAGATGCAAGGACCGGAAATCCCCCCGGCATTACTCCCAGGATCACGCAATCAGCTAATCAGACAATTACCCGTACGAGTAACCTGACAAGTCAGATAAACAATCAGACAATTACCCGTACGAGCAACCTGACAAGTCAGATAAGCAATCAGACAATGAATCAGACAGGATCCATTAGTCGGGCAATGTATTTCTAAATCCTGTTCTCCTTATCATCAATCACCTTACATTTTTTGCCATTCCAGATCCCGCCCGTGAGGATTCCTCATCTGTCAAATGTAGTGCTATCTCCCAACGTTCGCTCTCACTAAAGACCTGACCGAGTTGAATTCTGGCGATATCTTAACCTGTAACCCAGGTAATGGGGGGCCGCATTTCCGGGGTAGCTGGAGAAGCAGGTGTCATTAAGCAATGCCAGATATGGCAGTTTATTCCCGGGCCTGCCAGGAATATAACTTACCAGTTATGATGGACCACCGGTGACTTTTCCCAGTACTGCCAAGGGATAATTTCCGGATTGCATTACCTTACTTAAAAAATTTCCAAGACACCACGAAAGAATATTGCTTAAGAGAACGACAAATAATGCAGAGAATGTGGTACTATGGGCACCCCGTACTTTAACCGTGATGAATCCATTATTCTGACAGCGCACAAGGTGAATTTCGACTCTGCCACGTCAGACGTCATGCTCACCAGCCAGCGCCTTATCCTTATTGATGCAGGCTATGCCCAGTTCAAACCACTGACAATTTCCCTCGCGACCATTGAGACGGTAATTCCCGGAGAGGACGCATACGGTAACCCGATTATCACCCTTTCCCTGGCAGCAACGATTCCCGGCGGCGCGACTCAATCAAAAGATCTCGTCTTTTCCCAGAAGACGAGGGGCGAACGGAAGCAGGAATGCAACGACTGGGTAAAACGACTCAAAGAACAGGTCACAGCATTCCGGCAGAAAGCATCCCCCGCCATGGAAACTCCCGCTGACCTGGATACAGACATTATATTTGATGATACCATAACTACCGGTACCGACTATGGCCATGATGGTTCAGTACCACCAAGGATTAGTCCTGCACCGCAGGAACCTGTCGTGATACCGCCGCAAAAAGGTAACTGGGGAGGAGCGGCATTACCGCACAATGCCACTCATGAAGAACTGGCTTCAGGCCGATCCGGTGCTGAGTCTGCGATGGAACTACCCCCAAAAATCCCTTTATCTTCCCGTTTCCATCCAGCCCCTGCTTCACCGGATAAACCGAATTTCACTGCCATTGCAGCAATCATTATCGTTATCCTTGCGGTTGCCGGAGGGGTGTTTATGTATTCCCATATCCCGCAGGGGACCCCTCCGGAGCTTCCAGCAACTATCACTCCATTGCCAATAACAACGATTGCGACTCCTGTTCCGACAACAATCGTCCCTGAACAAAACCCCACACCACCTGTTACCCCGCTACCCACAACTCAGCCCGAGGTGATTATTCCCGATACCGGTGTCTGGGTGCGGGTGCAGTACGCGGGAAATTTTACGGGACTCGTTGGAATTTCGGGAGGAATGCAGCAGATAAACGGTTCCGTGAATCAGTTTTACCGGATACCGACGATAGACGACCTAATAGAGGCAACTATCCAGAAGCAGGACGGATCGGGAAATGTGCTCACAGTTGAAATCTATAAAAACGGCAAGATGGTCAAACGCAGCACAATCGCATCCCCCATGGGCATCCTTGACCTCCATGTGGATTTGAAGAAAGTATAATTCCCGGGAACCATCCTGTCAGTGATCATATAATGGTACATCATCGATCGTTTTAGGTCTGTACAGAGTTTCGTTTGTTGTGTCGATCTGCCTGGCGTCGCGATTCTTGCCGGGCAGATTGCGCTCAACTCTATATCGGTCGATAGCCATACACATAATCAGGAAAACAACACAGGAGTTGAAGGGAATTAATCCTTCCGCTCACAGTATTTTAATTATTTTGCCGATACCTTTGCTTTCGTTTTTTCTTCAACGGATTTTTGAACAGGTTTTTTCGTCCACACCAGTATGTCACCATCGAAAGAGAACGAATTCATGAAGGATATCCTGATATCATCAGGCACGGTTGATGTATCTGCATTTTGTGGAACGATAAGGAGAATATCACTCTTCTGGACCTGCCCGTAGGGCCCGGTTATACTGGAACGCATGCTTTCAAGTTTTTCTTTAGGAACGGTCTTTTCAAATGAAACAAGGACTTTTTTGGATTCTTTTTTTCCGGAAATAGTGCGTTCAGCAATAAATTCCTGGTCATATCCTCCTGATGCAGAAGAAGGGGTTATTTTCCAGCCATCATAGGTAGATAAAAACCGGTTGATCTCCTGCCTGGCAAACTGGTGCATAATATCTTTGTTGCTTCCCATATTCAATCAGTGATAGTTACCCGATATTCAATAAAAAACTATGGTTTCATCGGCGAAGGCAAAGTTATTAAAAAATGTAAATTACTATTTGAAAACAAAATAGTTTTATTAAATAAAACATTCCGGCAAAATGCCCTGTCTATGGGCAGAGCTTTGAAACACGGCATTTATTTTCTTGAACAACAAAAAAACCGTGATGCACAATAACTCCACCTGCCCATTCTGCTCACCGTTCGGCGACGACATCATAACACGGAACACGTTGTGTTATGCCCGATGGGACCGGTTCCCGGTATCCAAAGGACACCTGCTGATAATGCCATTCCGGCACACCCCGGATTATTTTACCCTGATCCCCGAAGAGAAGCTGGCACTGGCGGAGCTCATTGAAGAATGTAAGGCCATTGTTGAGGATAATTTTAAGCCAGACGGTTATAATATCGGGTTTAATATCGGCAGCGCAGCCGGCCAGACGGTCATGCACTGCCACTGCCATTTCATCCCCAGGTACGAGGGGGATACCGATAACCCCCGGGGAGGAGTCCGTCGCGTTGTTGCCGGGAAATACTACAAGGATCCCATGCGAACCACCCGTTCATGAGCATCCGCTCATAAGAAAAATACAGCATCTGTGGGGAATATGTGGATGCCTTATTTTCAACTCGTGTTTAATTAGAATGGCGTCATATAAGAATTCTAAAAAAAGGTTGTTAATCGAGTCCTACCATCACTTCGGATGCTTTGACGATCGCGGAGACTTTCAATCCTTCCCGGAGATTCATTTTTTCCGCAGAATGGGTGGTAATGGATGAGACAACCTCATTGCCGCCGGCAATGGAGATAATTACTTCCGTGCTCACCGGGCCTTTCTTGATCATCTTCACGGTTCCCGGGATCTGGTTTCGTGCACTTATCTTCATGGTTTTCACCATGCATACTCGTTATTGGTTGTATTTAAACATTCCAACAGAGAGTGCTGTTGTGTTAACGGGACTTAATGAAAATTATACCGTAGGGACCTATCAATGTTGACTATTTAAACGTCCCACAGAAGCAACAGAACCCGTAGGAACAACAAAACACTCACAGTTTAATCTTCCTGAAGGCATACGTACCGACGAGGATCATGACAAGTGAAAATACGCTTATGACGAGGAGATCGAGACCAAGGTTGAATCGGTGCAACCCGATGAGCGTCCCCCGCAATCCGTCCACTGAATAGGTTGCAGGATTAAGCAATACGAACGGAGCGAGCCATAATGGCAGATTCTCGATAGGAAAGAGGGCTCCGGAAAGGAAAAACATCGGGAATATCAGGAAGCTGCTTATGAGCTGGAACCCTTCAGGGCTCTCCATCTGTGAGCCGATAATAAGGCCGATGCTGACAAGCCCAACTGTCGTTACGAACAAAAAAGCGCATGAAATGGCGACTGTAAGTGGTGAGAAGGTAATCCCTGCCAGCACACCGGTCGCCGTGAATGCATAGCCGATTACGAGCAGGATGGCTGACTGCAGGAGTGTATCAGTAGAGCCCCCGAGGATCTTGCCGATAAAAATGGATGTCCTTGACATCGGGGATACCAGAACTTCTTTTAAGAAATCAATTTTTTTATCCCAGACGATATATACACCGAAAAAGACCGCCGAAAACAATAACGACTGGATAAGGATTCCCGGGTACAGGAAAGTTAAGTAATCCACTCCCCCGAAGGATAATACGGATCCAAGGCCTCCTCCGATAATCAGGAGCCAGAGTACCGGGTTGACGATTGATGCAACTATCCGGGACCTCTCCCGCTGGAAGACCTTGAATTCGCGGTACCAGAGTGCATAGATCCCTTTCAGATCGCTCATTTTCTCAATCCTGCCTGCATTACTTTTTCGGCCCAGCCCCCCTCAGGGGCCCCTTCCCGGATCGCTCTGCCGGTATAGTGGATAAACACGTCCTCTAGTGTCAGCGGACGGACCTCGACGGCTTCCACCGTTCCTACGCGGCCCAGAAGGTCCTGCAGGTGCTGGCTGGCATCCTGGACAGTCACGCTGATACCCTCGTCGTCTTTATTGACATTTTTGACATAGTCCAGCTTCATGAGCGATTCCATGCTGAAGTTTCTCACTCTCATGCGGATGATATCGCCGCCAAGGTCTTTTTTCAGCTGGTCCGGAGGACCAAGTGCAACGATCTTCCCACGGTCTATGATCGCGAGCCGGTCGCAGAGCCGGTCGGCCTCGTCCATATAGTGGGTGGTAATGATGATGGTGATATTCTTCTCTGTTGCCAGTTTCTTAATGTATTCCCAGATATGCTCCCGCGTCTGGGGGTCGAGGCCGAGCGTCGGTTCATCCAAAAATAAAACCTCGGGGTGATGCATCAGGCCCCGTGCAAGCTCAAGCCTTCTCCGCATTCCTCCGGAATATTTCTTGACCATGTCATCTTTTCTGTTAGTAAGGTCAACGAGCGCAAGTACCTCCACGATTCTTTCCTCTCTCACTTCAGCGTCCATATCGTAAAGAAGGCCGTGGAGCTTCAAGTTCTCGTACCCGGTCAGCACCTCATCTGAACTTGGGTCCTGGAAGACGATTCCGATAGATTTCCTGACCTGGTCGGGCTGGCGTATGATGTCAAAATTATTCACGAGCGCCGTCCCGGATGTCGGCTGGATTAGGGTGGTCAGCATCAGGAGGGTTGTCGACTTTCCCGCCCCGTTGGGGCCAAGAAGCCCGAATACCTCCCCTTTCTCGATCTTCAAGTCAAGGTTATCCACAGCGGTGAGGTTACTATATTTTTTCGTCAATTTTTTTGTCTCAATGATATGCATACCTTCTCCGTTCCCCTTTGTCAGACCGCTATCAGGCTCTAGGTCAATGATATTAAAATAAAAACAATCCCTCTTTAATATCTCAAGAATAATTTAGACAAGTAACGTTAAACTTAAGATCATTCACTGATATCTTACTCACTCTGCATATTTGGATACACTGCCGTTACCCACTGCGGGTAGATCACGGGATTTTCCCTCCCATATATTTGTACCTTGGCTAAGTATGCAGATCCGGTCACCCATGTCGTGGGCATCTTCTACCCTGTGTGTTACAACAATACAGGGAATTCGCCGTTCTGCAACAAAATCTTTGACCATGTGTTTCACAGAATCCATACTGCTGGCATCGAGTGCAGTGAACGGTTCGTCAAGCATAAGGAGTCCGGGTTCGATGGCAAGTGCGCGTGCAAGGGCAACCCTCTGCTTCTGTCCCCCGGAAAGGTTGCCTGCCCTCACACCGGCTAGTTCTTGGACATCCATCAGTTCCATCCAGTGATTGACGCGTTGTATGATGAGGTCTTTTTGTATGTGCTGCACCTTCATCCCGTAGGCAATATTCTCAGCTACGGAAAGGTGGGGAAATGCGGCAATGTTCTGGAGGACGTATCCTATATGGCGATCTTCGACCGGCAGATTAATTGCATTTGCGGAATCAAAGAAGGGGGTTTTATTAAGTGTGATGGATCCGTTATCCGGTTTAAGCAGGCCGGATATACTGTTGAGTACTGTCGACTTTCCTGCCCCGTTCTCCCCCATAAGAACAAGGATCTCTCCCGGGTTCACCCGGAGATTCAGGTCGAGGGGGAAGTCCCGGAGCTGTTTATGGAGATTGGCTTCAAGCATGCTGCACTTCCCGGCTGGCAAGGAATCTGACGGCAATCATGATAGCAAACGAGATGAGAACCAGCAGGATGGAGATCGTGAGACCGATATTGAAGTTTCCTTCCATACCGACATATACCGCTAAGGGCATGGTCTGCGTAACTCCCGGGAGGTTACCGGCAAACATGATGGTTGCCCCGAACTCGCCAAGGGCCCTCCCGAACGTCATAACTGCACCAGATACGAGCCCGCTGGCAGTGAGGGGAATGGTAATAGTTATAAAGATGCGAAACGCTGAAGCCCCGAGCGTTCTCGCAGTCTGTTCGTACGCAGGATCGAGCTGTTCAAAAAGGGATTTTGCCTGACGGAGGTAAAATGGCGATGCGACGAAGATCTGGGCCATGATGACGGCCACTGTCGTGAATGCAAGCGTGATGCCGAATATATTCAGGTATCGCCCGATGAGTCCGACCCTCCCGTACAGGACAAGCAAGGCGACTCCAGCGACTGCAGGTGGCAGAACCAGTGGCAAATCGATGAGTGTGTCTACGATCATCTTCCCAGGGTAAGTGTTCCGGCAGTGGATATAGGCAAACGGGGTGCCCACAAGGATGACGATTCCGAGCGAGATAACTGAAGTGATCAGGCTTAGCCGGAGAGCACTCTGGACATCCGCGTCTGAAAGGGAAGAGAAGAAGAGTTCCGGTGTTGTACGGAAGAAGAGTGCGGCAACAGGCAGGGCGAGGTAAAGGGTGACCAAAATGATCAGGCCGGCTGCACCAATAACTGTCAGAGTGCGGAGGAGGTTGTTTGGTTCGAGGAACGAGCGTGTCATGAAGGAAAAACAACAGTCCGTGTTCCTGCAATCTTAATCCTCAAAAAAAAGTTAGGAAACTGGTCTGAATCCATAATCCTTGAGTATCTGTTGCCCAATGCTTGAGAGCATGAAATCCTCAAATTCCTGTGCCGTCCCGCTGTTCTGGGTTTGTTGCATCACTCCGATAGTGTAGGTCTGGAGGTAATTATCTGCCTTCGGGATAGTGATCGCACTGTAGGTGTCTTTGGGGGCAGCGGTGTATGTGGATTCGTAGACAAAGCCGGCGTCCACTTCACCGAGGGACACCTTGGTCGCGACTCCGGGTTCTGAAGTCTCATAGGTCACAACGTTACTAAATACGGATTTGTTCCAGTCCTGGTTGTAGGTCGATTTTGCAAGGTTTGCAAGTACAGCGTAGGTTGCTGTGCCGGCCGGTACTGTCTTGTCCTCCATAGCGATTTTCACACCCGGCTTTGCAAGGTCAGCAAGTGTCTTTATATTACCGGGATTGGTTGCCGGTAGGATCACTATCACATAGTTTGTTGTCAGCGGTTTGACGGTACTGTTCATGAAATATCCTTCACCCTTAAGGGTGTTGGTATACGAGTTGCTTGCAGATATGAATACATCGGCATAAGCCCCGTTCTCTACTTGTGTCTTGAGGGCCTGTGTGCCATCAAGGTTGAAGACGGCTGTATGGCCGGGATATGCCTGCGAAAACTCAGTTCCGAGTTTACCGGAAACTCCCTTGAGTGAAGCTGCAGTATACACTATCAGCGTTTTTTCCGATGGTGTATAATTCGGTACAGGTGTTGAAGTTACCACGACTGCGGTTGTTGTCGGAGGTACGACAGTTGTCGGTGCCGGTGTTGAAACCACAGTCGTTGTCATGGATTGAACAGGAGCTGTCGTTGCAGGTGGGGTAGTGACAGGCTTAGTGGTGGGCTGAGATGTCGTGCAGCCGGCAAAGAATGCCGCAATGATCAGGAGTGCACATACAATACTGATGGTGGTAAATATCCGGTATGATTTATCCATAAAACATCATTCCAGTATGTAAGAACGTTCAGCAGATGTAAAAGTTTTTTCATTTACATTTTTCATTTGTAACTGAATGTTTTTAAATAGTTCATAATCGATTAGCTCGGTCGGATATAATTATTTTTTTATATAATTTCTTTAACTAATCTAGTATGCCAAGAAGGACTCCTTTCCCCCCTGCTTTTCAATATGTTTCTCTCTCTCCTCTCTCCACTTGGACATTATTGATACAATTTAACTATAAGATTCAAACCAGATCATTGTCTCATGGGATGCACATACCATGCGGACACATGCACGGTTGCATGTATGTCATAGTATTTCTATGCAATCCGTTATACAGATACGGCGCCATGGAGGATCAAGAACAGTCAGGATCTTCCTAGTTCCGTTTATTCATTCCAATAGTTAGAAATCAGATCTGAATGGCTTCTCAAGATAGGGTGAAGTTATTTTTCCGGTTATTGTCATCAATGACACTTTTTGAATTCAGGTGCCAAACGAGACAAAAGAGATATGAAATATCCACGTAAAACGGGGGGTCTCCCGGACGCAGCTGATCAGAATGGCTGAAAAAGCGGGGAGGGATTATAGTGAATGTTTGCATCAATCTGAACATGCGGATTGTTAGTGGTACAATATATCAATAATTTGAATGATCTATTCCTTTATTGCACCATACTTCGCAACAGTGGGGGTGCCTTTTACCTACCGGATGACTTCGAGTTCCTGGATCTATCGGTAAAAGTGCGACGAACCTATCATAATATCAATTATAAATATTTAATTTTTTAAAAAAATTAAACAATTTACCAAAACTTTTATTTCTCATTGATTCCAATGGTTGATGATAAGGTATGGGATCAATCGAAGACACGATGCGCCAATTTGAGACAAAGGAATTGCACCAGGTATTTCATATCTCAGATGGTTGGAAACAGGTTCCACCGGTCAACCACGGAACCATCGGCAGTATTCATGTATTCAAGCGGGACCTGTGGGTTGGTAGTGAGCATGTCACGGCCGTCGTCCTGTATGAACCGATCGTAAACAGGGAGAAACTTGCCGCGATCCGCAGCCAGTACCAGAACGGTTACGCAAAAAACAGGATTGTCCTGATGGTCCCAAAAAATGCGGATATAGCTTCCGTTCAGGGAGATATCCGGGTGATCACCATGTCAAGTTTTGGCTACGATGCCGGGAAACTGGTTTGGCTGACAAAGAAGAAGAACGCTAAAAAGTTCATGAGCGAGCTACCAGCTCTCACGGCTTCCTGAAATCACCATGAGTATACTTCACAAGGAACAGGATCCATGATCACCCGGCACCACCTAATACTGGTCCTGATGTGCACCCTTATCCTGGGTGTCGCGATTTACCCATCGGATGGTATCCAGCTGGGCATGCTTGCTGTAGGTTCCTGTGCGGGAGCAGTCCTTCCGGACGTTCATATGAAAAAACCAAAGCGGACCGGTCTCCGCACGATTGCCTTTTACATCAGCCGGTTCACGGTCCTTTTCTGCTCCCCGGTCCTCATCCGGCTGTGCCATGCAGTAAACGGGATATCCTTAGATCCGTCAGATAAGCGGCTCTCCCACTCGGTCCCGGGAATCTTCATCATCGGTAGTACGGTTGCAGGTATTTCGGTCGTTCCGGTTCTCCTCTTCCGCCTCTCCCCGGTTCCTCCTCTGCTCATCGCTTTCGTTGCCGGAGTACTGGCCGGGCTTGCCTTCCACCTCATCCAGGATTCCTGCACGCGCAAGGGGTTCTCCCCCCTCTTCCCGTTTTGCGCGGCAAAGATCTCCGGTTCGATTCGCCCATGTGACCGGGCCGACACCCGGATCACGAAGTACCAATTCCACCACTGCTCGGTGGCTGTCATCATCTTTATTCTGCTCCATGGAGGAGTGTGGTCGCAGGCCACTTCATTACTGCTGAGTTTGGTTGCCCTCAGCTCCTGCCTTATTATGATGGTCTGGTTCTCCGATGTTCGGATCGAAACCTCCTGCCAGCTGGCGGAAAATTCCCGCCCGGCAAACCTGGTCCCTTTATAATTCCTGGCGTAACCGGTTCTTTGGATTGCTCCCTGCCTGCAGAAAAATTTTCGTCCGATGATCAGAACCGGTACTGTTTTCGTTTATAAGAGCAGTATAATGGATAGATAAAATGAAAAAGAGCACAAATCCGACTGCACAGTTCACTTATATAACGATCGGTACCATCCAATCACCTTATACCGATATTTCCGGTATGCCCATTCAGCCTATCGGAGCGCGGGATGTTCAGGGCACCGTGGTAATTTTCGGGGAATATGCAGAAGGGCTTTCTGATCTCGATGGTTTCTCCCGGATCATCCTTATCTATGCTTTTCACAAGTGCGCTTCCTGCCAGCTTACCGTAACCCCGTTTCTGGACACGGCAAGGCACGGCATCTTTGCTACCCGCGCTCCCCGCCGCCCGAACGCAATCGGTCTCTCTATAGTGCGGCTTGTTGCCGTCAACGGCTGCGAGCTAATTATTGAGGGTGTCGACGTTCTTAATGGAACGCCGCTCCTTGATATCAAACCGTATGTACCGGTCTTTGATTGCTATCCGGATGAAAAGTCTGGCTGGCTTGCCGGCTGTGAGCACAAGGTCATATCGAAGAAATCCGACAGGCGTTTTTGTGACCATTGTGAGTGATCATATTGGATATTTTAATTCTCTTATACAACGTATGGATACTTGTAGGATGAAAATACCAACACGTTTCCGCATATCTGAAAAACAGAAAAATCAGTTCTCTTCCTCTCCTTTGCCTAGGTTGAAATGCTTAAATATCCTCGATAACAAGTACGCATGGTGAAAACCATGAGAATCAGTGCACGAAACCAGATACCAGGAACGGTGAAGAAGATCAAGAAAGGCCCGGTGAGCACGGAAGTCGTTATCTCCATTGCCGGCGGCAATGAGGTTGTCTCATCCATTACCACCCATTCTGCAGAAAAAATGAATCTCCATGAAGGATTGAAAGTCTACGCGATCGTCAAAGCATCCGAAGTGATGGTAGGGATCGATTAAAAACTCTTTTTCTTATTTTCAGGACGCCCGGCCCTAATTAAACCGGGTCGAAAGCAGGGCATCCAAATATTCCGAGGGATAGGCTCCTTTGTCCGGATTGAACCAGACCTCGACATGCTGTTTGCCGATAAGAGAGTGAATCTCAAGAAGGCCGTATTTGTGAATGATATGTACCGGGCCTGCTGCCGTGTCCCGCACGTAAAGGTCCTCGCTTTTTAAAAAACGCCTGGATATCATCGTTGGTTACCGGGCGGGAAAGCCGGTATATGCAACGCTCCCAGCCTGTGGATTTGGCATGGAATAGTTATGGACTATACACTTTGCATTGGCGAGACAACTGGGAATCGGACATATAATCCTGGTCGTGAATCGTGTTGACAAGCCGGACGACCCGCACAAAGCACGAGAACGGGCGGGGAATCTTGATGAATTTTCCCGGGTGATACTGTTCTCCTTCGCTGCAGAAGTGATTGCTGCGGAACCTGAATTCTTCCCGCTCCTTTCAACTGAATCGGATTTCATGAGTGCAATAAAAGCCCTCGCAGTACCCATTACCCATCCGTGCGAAGTCCGCTTGCCGGAATTCCCATGAAAGTACCGTGCAATAAGAACCGGTCCCTCGCTCCATGATTTACGGCGACTGTGTCTCGAATATTTTCTGTGAGGCATAGCAAGGCGGCAAAATTCATTGAGAAACTGGAACTTCCGGTACTCGGGGTCATTGAGAACATGAGCGGAATGATCTGTCCCCCATAGGGTTTTATCATTGGCATTGTTATCGGCGCTACGGTAAAACTTGTCGCGTACCAATGTTCGAAAAAAAAGGTATTGCCGGACCGGTAAGATCCCGCCATTTCCCAGCTGGCAGACACTGGTCCTGTTCCCCAATCCCAACCTTAAATGTGATTGAGGGTGCAGGTATCAATCAATGAACCCCCGCTCGTACCGTGTGATCGCACTCGTGATAACGGTTCTAATTATCGCTCTTGTGGCAGCCTTTTTGAGCCCGGTATTCCTGCCCGGATCAACTTCAAATGAGACAAAGCAACTTGCCGCTGTCGAAGTCCGGTCATACCAAGGAAAGGCCCTCTCCTCGGTCAATGATGTCCGCGAGAATGCAATCATCGGCACCCAGTACGTGAACGAGTCTGATTATAACCTCACCGTAACAGGCCTTACATCGACGACTAAAGTGTCGACGTACCGTGATATCCTCGGCAACCACCAGCATTATTCCAAGGTTGTCACCCTCTTCTGCGTGGAAGGCTGGGAGGCAACGATCCTCTGGGAGGGCTTGATGGTCCGCGATCTCATAAGGGATGCAGGTATCGACTCACGGGCAAATACGGTAATCTTTCATGCCACTGACGGGTATACGACATCATTCCCGCTCAGCTACGTAATGGACAACGACATCATCATCGCGTATAAGATGAACAATGTGACCCTTTCTGCCGCGAATGGCTTTCCTTTCCAACTGGTAGCGGAGGATAAATGGGGATATAAATGGATAAAGTGGATCGACAAGATCGAGCTCAGCGATGACCCGAATTACCGGGGCTACTGGGAGCAGCGGGGGTATTCAAACTCCGGCAACCTGAGCGAAAGCCAATACAGTTAATGGTATTTTAACATCCATTCGAGTTTGAAATCTTTGGCTCGCGTAATGCTGTTGTGTTAACGGGACTTAATGAAAATTATACTGTCGTGACCTTCAATGTTGACTATTTAAACGTCCCGCAGAAGCAACAGAATCCAACATAGGCAAAGGGAAGGAGGAGGACTGTTCTTTTATTTTTTCAGATGCTCGTGGAAATGCCGGGTAATTTTATCCAATAAATAAACTTATCGGGACTTTCATGGGGATATCCGGAAGAAGCATCTCAATACAGTAACCGGTAACCAGAATAGAAAAGAGTACCAGTCCGGAGGAAGATCATGATCCCCGGCATCAGAGTGCAAATGGAACTGAATGCCGGGTCATCATGGCATTGTTTGCCTGCATGGCTACTTTGTGATATATCCTACTATGACGTTTTGGTCCGCTTGGTGTGCATATTTTACAAGGGACCATATTCATATTGGCAATCATCATTATAATACTTTTCTTTAAACTTTTTTAATAAATTAAATATAATTGTTTACCTTTTGTAGAAGGATTGATGTTGATAGCATGGATTCTGTATAACATCTGGTCAGGACATTTGTTGAACAACGGCGAATACCCTGTTTTATTGTGATGCACTGGATCGTTGATACCCGTGAAGAAGGTAACCGGATGTGCCTGCTGTGCCAGAGTAAAAAATATATGGAAAGGAAAACCTGGCGATCCGCCCGCATGCAGGTTCCGCGACGGGAACAAAACCCTGATTCTTGTTGCGCGTTTTACTCATACTGTGCAATTTGATGGAAAAAAAATGATTGAAAATACAACATAAATATTAGTAGTTATATTTTTTAATTTTCATTCCATTTTATCTCTCTCGTGGGTTAAACGAATACAAACGATAAGAAGGCGAGTTAACTTGATCCTGAAAAAAATATTTTATATTAATTTATTCATATTTACCATCTGAAAAATTAACAATCTTTAATAAAGTGCCGGATTAACTCTAAAATTAGGCAATCAGTTTGTGATATGTATGGCGTTTTCAGTACACGTTAATATAGAACGATGTACCGGGTGCGGTAATTGTGTAGCCGCCTGCCCGGTCAATGCCCTTGAGTTACATTCAGTGGATCCTGCGTCAACTGCATCGACGGAGAAGATTTATGTGGTTCAGAATGGTGCCGCAATCAGTCTTGACTTCAAAGATGAGCTCTGTGCCGGTTGCGGTGTTTGCGTTGAAGCCTGTCCCATGGATGTGATCACCCTTTCCGGAAAGGGCGAAGACCGATCCATGGCTCATACCTAAATCACAGGTGATGAGGGATCTGATTCCATTTTGTATGCGTTCGATCAAAATTCACGAGGAGATTTGATGACAAACAAGATTTCACTTAATATGATCACATGCCGGAGCATCAAGCAGGGTGTCGGCATGGAAGCAGGTAAGACGTCCCAGAAGTACTTCGATGCCTGTTCAATCATTGAGATGCACGCAGATGATTTTAAGAAACTCGGCATCTGGAAGAATACCAATGTCAAGGTCACCAGTTCGGTCGGGAGTGTGATTGTCAAGGCAGTCGAGACACGGCAGGACCTCTACCCGGGTCTCGGTCATATACCGATGGGACCATGGGCAAACCAGATTGTTCCGGCATATACATTCTCTACTGGTGAACCATGTTTCAAAGGTTTCCCGGTTACTGTGGAAGTTGCCATGAATGAACCGATCATGAGTGCAGTGGATGTGGTCAAGAATGCCTGTGGGCTTTTAAAGAAGTGATGTGCAATGCCAAAAGTAGTAACTGATGTAACCTGTCCGTTCTGCGGGACACTCTGCGATGATCTCGAAGTGACCGTATCAGATGACAATAAGAAGATACTCTCTGTCCGCAATGCCTGCGCAATAGGTTCAGAGAAGTTCAACCACACCAGCCTTCCCGGCCGGGTCACCCGCCCCCGCAAGCGCCAGCCTGACGGGACATTTAAAGAGATTACCTATGATGAAGCAATTGACTGGACGGCAAACATGCTGGTCAAGTCTAAAAAGACCCTGATGTACGGCTGGGCATCTACCAGCTGTCAGGCAATGAGCGTAGGGCACGAAATTGCCGAAAAAGTCGGTGGTGTTGTCGACAACTGTGCAACTGTCTGCCACGGCTCATCCCTGATTGCAATCCAGGATGTTGGTATCCCGAGCTGCACCCTTGGAGAAGTCAAGAACCGTGCAGACCGCGTGATATTCTGGGGCTGCAACCCGGCACACGCTCACCCGCGCCACATGTCCCGGTACTCCATCTTCCCCCGGGGTTTCTTCACGGTCAAGGGACACAAAGGACGTAAGATCTACTGCGTTGATTGCCGGCACACGGACACCGCACGCGTTGCAGATGAGTTCATCCAGATCCAGCAGGGCTATGACTACGAACTCCTCGATGCATTTCGTACCGCGGCCCGGGGCGAAGCATTACCCGATACCATCGGTGGCGTCCCCAAGGAGAAGGTCTACAAGATAGTAGAGGATTTGAAGGCCGGTCGGTTCGGCGTTATCTTTTTCGGTATGGGTCTCACCCACACGCTGGGCAGGAACCACAATATCGATGAGGCGATCAGCTTTACCCGCGACATGAACGACTTCACGAAGTTCTCGATCATTGCCATGCGGGGACACTGGAACGTGACCGGATCCGGCCAGGTACTGTCTTGGCAGTACGGGTTTCCCTATGCAGTAGATCTCTCCCGCAGGAACAAAGCCCGCTACCAGACCGGCGAGACAACCTCAGTCGATCTCCTCGTGAGAAATGAAGTGGAAGCATGTTTCAATATCGCCACCGATCCAGGTGCTCACTTCCCAATCGATGCGGTCGTCAGCATGTCCAAGAAACCAACCGTGACCGTTGACCCGCACATTAACATGTCGACAGAGATCTCTGACATCCATATACCGGTAGCGATGGTAGGGGTCGAGACTGGCGGGTGCGCCTATCGTATGGATAACGTGCCAATCGAGACCAGGAAGGTTGTCGATGCGCCGGATGGCATGCTCACAGATGTGGAGCTGCTGACAAAGATCAATGAAAGAGTAGACCAGCTGATGGGGGCGAAATAATGTCGGAATACATCATCAGGAACGGACACGTCTTTGACCCGGTACAGGGCATCAAGGGCGACAAGAAAGACATCGCAGTAAAAGACGGAAAGATCGTCGAGACTTCGGCACTGTCCGCATCGGCAAAACAGATCGATGCAAAAGGAAAGTCGATCATGGCAGGAGCCATGGAAGTCCACGCACACGTTGCCGGGCCAAAGGTCAACCTGGGTCGCTGGTACCGTCCCGAGGACAAGCTCTTTGATTCGCATAAGACACCCGGCATGACCCGGATTGAAGGCGGCAAATCAATTCCGACAGTCTTCAAGACCGGGTACAGTTACGCCCGCATGGGATACACGTTTGCGATGGAAGCCGCAATGCCCCCGCTCTATGCACGTCATGTACACGAAGAGATTCACGATACCCCAATCATTGATGAGGCAGCACTCCCGGTTTTCGGTAACAACTGGTTCATGCTCGAATATCTCAAGAACCATGAGATCGAGAACAATGCAGCTTATGTTGCGTGGACTCTCAACCAGACCAAGGGATACGGCATTAAAATCGTCAACCCTGGCGGAACTGAAGCCTGGGCATGGGGACTGAACTGCCTCACCGTCAATGATCCGGTCCCGTATTTCGAGATCACACCGGCTGAAATTATCAAAGGTCTCATAGAAACCAATGAATACCTCGGTCTGCCGCATTCCATCCATATCCACGGCAACAATCTCGGCAACCCGGGCAATTACAATGTTACGCTGGATACCCTCAAACTTGTCGAAGGATATAAGGCAAAAAATAACTTCGGACGAAAACAGGTAATGCATGCAACCCATGTCCAGTTCCATGCCTATGGCGGAGACAATTGGGGGAACTTCGAGTCCAAAGCAAAAGAGATCATGGACTATGTCAATATGGAGAAGAGTATCACAATGGACACAGGCAACGTGACACTTGACGAGACGACAACGATGACTGCTGACGGGCCGTTCGAGCACCACCTTGGCGGGCTCAATCACCTGAAGTGGGCAAATGTGGATGTGGAACTGGAGACTGCCGCCGGTGTCGTTCCGTATATCTACAGCCCAAATATTACCGTCTGTGGGATCCAGTGGGCGATCGGGCTGGAGCTAGCACTCTATGCAAAGGACCCGATGCGATGCTTCATCACGACCGACCACCCGAACGCGGGTCCGTTCACCCGGTACCCCCGCGTCATCAAGTGGCTGATGAGCAAGAAGGCACGGGATGCCCAGATCAAGGCATTCAAGAACAGCGATAAGGTGGTTGCGGCAACCAATATCGCCACCATGGACCGTGAGATCACTCTCTACGAACTCGCTGCAATGACCCGTGCCGGTCCCGCAGCATCGCTCGGGCTGGGCAAGGATTACGGGGGGCTCAAACCAGGGATGAATGCCGATATTGCCATCTACAATATCAATCCTGACAATATGCCGTCAGATCCCGAGGAAATCGAAAAGGCATTCTCGGGTGTTGCCTACCTCTTCAAGGATGGGAAGATCTGCGTCAAAGACGGGACAGTTGTCGATAATGGCAATAAACGGACGTTCTGGGTGGATGTTAAGGTCAAACCGAATAAGCAGGTTGCGCACGATGTGAAAGAGAAATTCCTCAAGTATTACAGTGTCAATGAGGGGAATTATCCTGTTCCTGACAGTTTTGCGCCGCATCCCTATGTGATTGCAGTGGATGCAACCCAGTGAGGTGACAAGAAAATGAAGACGGTAACACTGACGGTGAAACAGGCACCAGAACTCTATCTGGAATGTGAGAACATCACACCCGACACGTTTGCAGGAAAAAAAGCCGATGAGATCGCACAACTGCCGGCATATCAGGGAAAAGAAGACACCACGCTGGGCGAATATTTCACTATAGCCGGCGAGGCCGGAGCAACTGCAGCTGAGACCCAGATCATTCTCAAGGGTGACTGCTCCAAGATGAAATATATCGGCATTAAAATGACTGCCGGTGAAGTCATCGTCAATTCCAGCACGGATATGTACACCGGTGGCTGGATGAAGGGCGGTAAACTTGTTGTCAAGGGAGATGTCCACTCCTTCTGCGGCCTTGGTATGGAAGGGGGCGAATTCATCATTGAAGGCAATGCCGGCAACTACCTGGGCGCTTCATACCGGGGTGACTGGCGAGGAATGCAGGGCGGAATCATACGGGTGAAGGGCAATGTCGGATCCGATATCTGCACCTTTATGAACGGTGGTGAATTGATTGTCGAAGGCAATGCCGATGTCCATATTGCTACCCATGCAGAGGGAGGCAAGATCGTCATCAAGGGCAATGTCAACCGCCGTGTCGGGGGCCAGATGGTGAAAGGTGAAGTCATTGTCTTTGGTAAGATCGGGCTGATGATGCCAGGCTACAAGTACACCAAAGATGTAGATCTTGAGGTTGACGGGACCAAGGCAAATTTCGCCGAGTATGTCGGTGACCTTGGCGAGCGCCACCCCAAGAGAAAGGGTGAACCGGTCTACGGAAAAATTTTCTTAAAAAAATAATTTTTGAGAGGTTACTACTATGGACAAATATATTTGCAGGATGTGTGGTCATGTCTATGACCCGGCAAAAGGAGAAGCGAAGAAATACACGATACTCCTGACAGGTGTCGGAGAAGCCGGAACGGCACAGGCAAACAGTCCGTATGTTAAAGCCGGAACTGATTTCTCAGCCCTGCCGGATGACTGGAAATGCCCGGTGTGCGGTGCTCTGAAGTCCTACTTCCGTAAACAAATGCCGGAACGGCTGGCCAGCCTCAGGACACTTGCCTGAGAACTTTGAAAAAGGATTGGTAACTTTTTTAAAAAAAAATTTTTTACTGCACCAGTGCAGTTATGGTTTTCTTGAACTCGTCAAATTCCAGCTCGTCAAGTTGTTCCGGCAGAAGGCTTCCCGCCGACGCCTGCCGGTAGATCCAGTTGATGATCTTGTCCACAACCCGGATCACATCTTCCGGTGTTTTGACTGTGATTAGGTACCTACCGATCTTGGGATGCCTGCCCCGATGCCCACCAATCGTAATCCGGTATTCTGGCTCGGAACCAGTAAGGATCTGGAACTGGCAGGATAGGATACAAAACCCGCACTCCATACATTTCGTCTTATCCAGGATAATGACACCGTTTTCCACCCAGATTGCCTTTTCCCGGCAATAATGCGTACAGGTACCGCATCCGGTACAAAGCTCGGGATCACGGATGGGTTTCCGGATACCGGTGATGCCGATCTCGTTGAGCCGCTCGCTCTCGCACCCGTTCGGGCAGGAAGATATTGCAATTCTCACCTTGACTGGCAGCTCTTTCCCAAAAAATTTCCGGTCGATTTCCTTTGCGAGTGCAACGCTGTCGATGATGCCAAACTTGCAGTGCCGGGTACCCATGCACGCAGTTACGTTTACGACCTCTTCTCGTTCAGCCCCGAGTGGTGTCCCGTTCGCTTCAAGTTCCGCAAGCAGTCCTTCCAGCTGTGAAGGGTCGATATGCGGGAATTCCATGGTCTGGCGTGTAGTCAGGTGGATCTGTTCGATACCGTACCGTTCCGCGATTGCCCCGGCCTCCTTCATCTGGGTGGGAGAGATCATTCCGGCAGGTATGCGAAGCCGGACGATACAGAAATCAGGATCGCGCTCAGTAATGATCCCCCCTTTCGTATAGAGGCCCTGGTTGATCGGCATGCGGCTTGACATATGCAGAATAGATTGTTCGTGTTAAATATTAGAGATTACTCAATGACAAATAATTATAGCAAATAATTACCTATTATACACGTATGACAAAGCAGTCAGAATATATGGAGGCTTTTTTTGGAGTGGAGCTCAACCAGAAGTTTGCGGATATGATAAGTGATCTCAAGGAAATCGAAGACAACTTAAAGGATCTTTCCAGCGATATCGCCAAACTCGGCGGAAATCTGAGCCCGGAGGAGTTTAAAGGGACGATAAAGGAATGCCGGGCGTCCGCATACGAGTTCGCCCAGCAGATAAAAGATTCACGCCAGTTTCTTGAATTCTATCTCAAATCTGATAAGGCCTCTACCCATATTATCCTTGAAAGGGACGCTTATATGAAGATCTACCAGATCTTCAAGTGGGACGGCAATGATGTGCGGGATCTCAAACGCTGGATAAAAGAGCTCAAGGAGATCTGTGACAAGGTGGGATTACATATGGAAGATCTCATCAACTTCCAGAAACTGACAGCTCAACCTGTCCCGGACGAATTCAAAAAATTTCCCGTATATGCTCTCGATCGCCAGGGATACTGCCTGACCGGCAACAATTTCGATGAAGTGATGCATACCGAAGAAGTCCGGGAAAAAATAGCAGAGAATTCAGCTCAATAATTTTTAATTGAACCCATCGAATGAACTGGTCACCATGTGCGACCATCATCCGGCGACAACTGCCTCTATCCTTTAGTTTGAACAGGATAATGGTATGAAGATCGATTCAAAGAAGATTTCTCCAGTGTACAGCTGATCCGGCTCACCAGATAGGAACAAAGTACGATTAACAGGTTCTATTGCATCTGCGGGACCGTTTGAATACTTGACGTTGAAGTGTTTCGAGGATATCATTTTCCATTAAGTCCCGTTAACGCAACAGCACCGGATGAACCGTTATAAATAACGACCTTGATCCGGGTTGAACCCAGATCGATGCCGGTAACTCCTCCGGAATCGTTGTGTTTACTGATCAGGAGTTGTGGCATGAAGGCCTGTTTCGTTTCAGAACAATTCGATCCATGCCCTTCATCACCCAGTCTGTCCCGGAGTCTGGCCAGCACCCTGTTCGCTTCTGAGACCGAACAATGCCACACGATACAGTCGCCGTTGTCCAGCGCAACACCACCTGCCAATCCTAAATCCCAGCCCGCATTCGATACGGAGATCATGGTTTCCGGCAGCTCATGGATCTGCTCCAAGAAGTCTTTCCCAAAGAACAATGACCGCAGCGGGCGTGAAGTGTGCGAGAAATAGATGTATGTGTCCGCGGAATTATTTACTGAAAAAATGCAATAATTCCGGTCACACCGGGCAAATTCTTGATGGATTTTTCCGATCATGACAAGTTGAGGTATCAACTGCCTGCTCCGGTATCCCGTTTCTGCTACCTGAAGCGGAAGAGATTGGTATCAATTTTACGAATTTTCACATCATACCCTGTCTGTGAAAACGGAACAATGATAGTATCCCTCTGGTCGCGTCGAACAATAAATTTCAACTACCGAATCAGATGGGATATTTTTCAGAAGCCTCTTCAACCTAATCATCTGGTTTGTGCAGGTGAGGTCAGAAAAATCCGGTATCTTCTTTTGTATTTCCCTAGTAATGCAACACTCCCATCCCGTTAAAAAAATAATATCCTTTGGTGGTTCGCCAGAACACCCTGCGGGGGATTGAAAAAAAGTTGTCCAAGTTCTGCTATACCAATATCGAGTACTGCAGTCATTTCCTTGTTTTTCGAGATACCTCGTCGTTGGAGTGAGGGCTGGAATACATAGAGCTGGAGATTCTCGCTTCCGGCAACCACATCGATCACTTCCTGCAGGTTAAAATATTGCGTATCCTTACCTAACTGGTGGGTTCCGACAAGGGTATACACACCATCTTCAATGAAGATTACACGAGTCAGAATCCCGTTATATGCACATGCGACCGCAAATGAAAGTGCACCGAATGCGTGCTCGGTTCCATAGGGAAATCGGGTGATAAGAATCGTTACTGGCGGCGCATGGCCTTTATCCGATCCAGCCAGGGTTATCGGCTGTCTTTTTTTTCCCAGCTGGACAGACGCAACATTTTCCCCAAGGATAAGGTGATTGCGATCAAACCGTGCGATCATCTCATTAAGGTTCCGGATTTTGAAAGGTTTTATCGTGCAGGTCGAGATGACTACGCCCTCCCCGTCATCCCATGTACTATACCCGCGTGCGGCTGCACACCGGCCGCAGGCCAGCATATGGCAGTGCAGATTTCTTTTAAATGCCAAGTCTGCCAGATCTTCAAGACCTTTGCCGATATTGTCAAACTCAGTTGGGCTCTGGCCGATATGTCCATTATGGACGCCGTCAAGATATGCATAGAGTTCTATGTCTGCCTGTACCTCAAGGGCGGCAGTCAGGCACTGCACCGCAGAGAGTGCCGAGCGGTGCATATAGGGGGATTCGTGCTGAAGGTACGCGATGGTGCTGGGAACCGGCTGCTCATGCTGTCGTGCAATTTTCACGACATCTCGCCAGAATGATGTCTGCCCGTTTAAGCTCATGCTGTTGTGATCGATTACCTGGTCGGGATATTTCATTTTCAGGCGTTCTACGGAAATACCCCTGAGGTCAAGTTCCTGACGATCACAGATAATTCTCACTGACGGCAGCAGGAGAATTTTTTCCCAGACCTGCTGTATCTCTGGTTCATACAAGCTGTATAATGCATCTCCGGTTATCAGGAATGTAAAAACAGTTTCCTTAAGTTTTACATGATGCCGCAGGGTTTCGGGATACAATTTCACGAAGAAAAATTTCAGGCATTCGTCGATCCAGCTGAGACGCTCCTGGGTTAAATGTGTTCCGAGAAGAAAAAAATGGGACGTCATGACGGAGCTCTCTCAACATACTTTTTGAACCTGATTATTTATGGATTATGTTAATCGGTGCTGTTGCATTAACGGGACTTAATAGAAAGTGATATCCTCAAAACACTTCAACGTCAGGTATTTAAACATCCCGCAGATGCAACAGAACCCAAGCACCATATTGACAAATAAACTGGATGTGAACCTACACATCTTCTGATGCGCTCAGCGCGGCCCCAATCGCACCCACGATTTGAGGATCGGGTGGTACAAAAACAGGTCTTCCCATCTCGTTTTCGAGAAGGATTTTCACACAGTCATTCAACGCAACGCCTCCGGCAAAAAATATTTTCTCCATTGGTGCAACCCGTTTCAGTAGGCACGCAGAACGGCTTACAATGGCCTTGTGAATACCCAGCGCCACCTCATTGCGCTTCGCTCCCTGTGAAGTGAGAGACACAACCTCAGATTCTGCAAACACGGTACACATGCTGTTGATCTTCACTGCTCTCTTGGCAGAAAGAGCCGCTGCTGAGAATTCTTCCAGAGTGAACCCAAGTACGGTCGCCATGACTTCAAGGAAACGGCCTGTCCCAGCAGCACACCTGTCGTTCATTTCGAATTTACATAAATTGCCTTCATTATCCAGTGAAATGGCCTTTGTGTCCTGTCCTCCGATGTCAAGAATTGATCCGCAGCTGGTCGAGAAAAAGCGGGCTCCCAAGACAAACGCCGTTATCTCGGTGATCACCGGACAGGCCAAATGCCCTCTGATCAAATGCCTCCCGTATCCGGTAGCCGTGATAACATCGAATACCGCATCGTCCATAAGATCCTGCGCCATTTCGAGCGGGTTGTGAGACGTGGCCGACTTGCGGGAAAGGACAAGCCTGCCGTTTTCAATCACGGCAAGCTTGATGGTACGCGATCCGATATCAATTCCCGCGTATCTCATTTTCTCTTGATGCGCTCGAAGAATGCCTCGATCCGTGTCTTGAGCTGTCCGGCGTCTTCCTGGTTGTAATCAGTTTCCAAGCGCAGGGTCGGTATGCCCGACGTTTCCAGCTCCTTTTCAACCGGACCGCTTTCCATGAGGTAGGGCTGGCAGAACTGCAGGCTGTAATGGATGACCCCCCGTGCATGGAGCTTTTTCGTCATCTCTTTCACGTAATCGCACCGTGACGGGTTCGGTGTAAACACAGCGCAGTCGATGTTGAAATACCGGTCAGTGATGGAATCAAGAATCTCATCCAGCGTGTTACCTTTTACTTCAGTCAGGAATCGCGAGCCCCGTTCACCCACGCACGATTCCTCGCCCACGATGACAGCCTTGCTTGACTCAATAAGCATGGGCAGTTTCCAGTTCGGAACGGCCATGGGGCATCCTGAAACCACTACACGTGTTGTTCCCTTCGGAAATACGCCTGTTCCGTTTTTCACACGGTGATCCAGCTCGTCACAAAGGTTATTGACCGAGTCAGTAAACCGGATCGGGTCATCATGGAAAAAGACCTGGTTTACCAGCAGGGCATCAAGTCCTGATATCGGCGCCGGATCGGCAGCGCGAATCGCGGCAAGTCTTTTCACTGCCTTCCGTTTCGCATTGACGATCTCAACCGCCTTTTTGAGCGATGCGACGGTCACCTTTTTTCCGCTCACTTTCTCAAGTTTTTTGATAAACTTGCGGTATTCCTCCTTTAACAAAGCCCTGCCCATCTCACTTTTTGTCTGGGGGAGGTCCATGACGTACAGGTCCTTAACGAGCGGGCCAAATATCTCATAGGCCTTTTTCTTACCATCACAGGTATTCTCTCCCACCACAACGTCGCTGGCTTCCAGATAAGGGCATACCTTTCCGAGCTTGAACCCGAAGGCGGCTTTGATGAGCGAACACGTGTTCCTCGGCAGTAACGTTTCGGCGCCTTCAAAATTGAATTCTGCACCGGCGCACAATCCGACCGCTACACCGTCCACAGCAAGGACCAGCTCTTCCGGAACGAAAACGCAATAAGAGCCGATCACTTTCCGGCCCTGCGCTTTAGCATCCATAAGTTCCTTGATGCGCAGTCCATGAACTTCGCTCATGACAAAATCAAAGTACTTCATTCCTTGCGGGCGGTTCTTTTGTGAGAGAAAAATATCTGAATAGGCGTTTCCAAGAACCGAGAGAAGTGCGTCATGACCCTTCAAATCAAGACCGATTGACGACCACATTTTTGTGTAATCTGACATGGTTTAAGACCTTCCTGGTTAACTATCCAATATCATTAATTTTTTCTGACTTCCACTTTGAGGGCAATCGCATTCTTGATGGTGAACATCCCCATGCACCGCTTGAGGGCATACTCTTTGAGATCCATCACCTGCGCATCAGTTATCGTACCTTTGACATCCATGAAGACCCGGTACTCGGTGATCAGGGGGTTGTCGCCAAGATCGAACTGGGCGGTATAATCAAGCTCTGCCTCAACTTTAGTCTTCACGGACGTGAGCCGGATACCACGCATCGCCGCCTCAGTCACATAAGTGCTGGTGTAGCATGAAGCGAACCAGAAGAGGCCAAAAGCCATAGGGCCGGGCCTGATGCCGGGACCCGTGAAGTTCGGGTGGCTTGCTTCCAGGGTATATACTCCATCTTTCACCTTGACTGTTGAGCGGAACTGCGGACCGCCTTCTTTAAAGAGCCAGTCACCCTCGATCTTCGCTGTGAATTTTGCTTCCTTGGGATCTTTTTTGATCTCTGCTTTGTAGTCCTTGATCTGTTTGACATCAATGTTGTTCAGACTCATGGTTAACACTTTCTGTAATTTTGTAATTAAAGTAAATATAATTTACTAAATAAGAACAATTAAAGGAGTTAGTATAATTAACCTCTGGTTAAATAAATGTCCTTTTTACTAAAAAATATACAAAATAGAATTCGAAACAGGAAAACGGGCAAGAGGACAGGTTCCGTATCTTCTACAACGATCACCTTATAACCGGGCATTGGGAAAATAGTGGGTTAAAATTTTAAGAGATCCCTTCTTAAAACTCCAGGGCTGAGGATTTGTGGGGTCAAGTGTTTGTAATTAAATTTATTATTATTCTTAGGCCATGGTCATAAAATACTATAATATTTCACTTAGGTCCTCAACTTCTGGGATCCTCGAATCATTACGTCAATCAAGTAATTTGGAGATGACCATTATTTCAGCAACTGAACTGAAATCACTGACCCTTTTGATAGAGATCCCTGTCCTTCGGGTATGGAGGCTATTGCCTCAGCCTCGGCTATTACTCGCAAACGGCTGCTGCCTTTTAACGGATAAAAAACCGGAAATCCCTCCTCTTCTTCAAGTCTGCCGAAGAAAAAATCGGTCCAATCACGTTGACGTCCTTCCAGATCAGCGGCAAGCCGGGCATTAATCATGGGGAGGTTGGGATTGGCATGACCGGCGAGGGCAAGCAGGCCGGGCAGGGCGATCTGCAGGAACCCCATCAGGTTCGAAGACGGTCCGCCGGGCAGAATGAATACAGGTTTCCCATTCAGCATGCCAAATCCGACAGCCTTGCCCGGACCTATGCGAATCCGGTGAAAGTATTCCTGCCATCCAAGACCTTCAAGCGTCTGAGCTACCAGGTCGCGGTCACCTGTCCACGCTCCTCCACTTGTTATTACAGCATCTGCATCTGCAGATAGTGTTTTCAACGTGATGGTAAGGGAATCAAAGTCATCGTGTACAACCGTCATGAGGGTCTTCATCCTGTACCTTTTGCACCATGCATTGATAGTCATGATATTGCTTGCGTAAAGCTTGCCCTCTTCAAGAGGCTCGCCAGGTACTACAATCTCATCACCGGTGCCTATGATAGCTACTGTCGGATTTTTGAAGACAGGAACCATGCTGTGTCCGGCAGCAGCGATGAGACCGATAATTCCCGGAGATATCTGTTGACCGTGCTTTATGATACATTTACGGGATTCTACATCTCTCCCACGAGGCAGAATATTCCTTCCTGGTTCTGCAAAATTCATGACCAATACATCATTGCCTTCTGGTTTCACGAATTCTTCGGACACAACGGCATCGGCCCCTGCTGGGATCCGGGCTCCGGTCAGAACCCGGACAGTTGTTCCCGGCTTCAGTTCAATGTCCTTTTTCCCACCAGGTGCCAGATGACCGGCCAGCTTCAGGCGTACAGGCATTTCCGGTGTTGCATCGGCTACTTCATGAGATAATACCGCATATCCGTCTTTTAAGGAGGAATCCATTGACGGGGAGTCTACAAGTGCATAGAGATCCGATGCAGCAATATGGTCAGTACTTTCGGCCAGTTGAATACTTTCCACCGCTAAAGGCTTAATGTATTCAAGGGTTATACTGAGTGCTTTTCCCAGACCAAGGGACAATTTTTTCATTAATGCCTCCTTATGCAGTTAGACTGAATCGCCTTATGCCCCCAAGTTGCCACATGCCCGGTCAACGCGCTCGAAATCTATACAATCGACCCATTGATAAGAAGGAAAATCTATACCATTCTGAGCGGTATTTCAGAATAATGGAGGAATCCCGTTTTCCCCCATTAATAGCTGGTACGACTGGCAACATTATACAAGGGGTGTTCGAGATTAGAACCTGGTACAATGTAACGGGACGCAGCGCCCTCTCGGGCAATAACGATTTAATTCTGATTAATAAAAGGATTGTGTTTACCTAAGTCGGTTGATATTGCTACTTATCCGCCGTTATAGTATTTGTTATTGAAATGATCCGGTTATGCAACGTCGGAAAGGAGATGCTCTACATATTGTTTGAAATGGTAAAATGCAGCATTGGGTCGTGATGAGAAATTCTTTTAATTGAAACTTTCTCCATAAAAAAAAGGATACACAAAAGTAAAATATTATATTTCAAAAAAAGTAAATATGAAGTGTTAAATTAGTATTCGACCTGTACTCTGTGAGAAAAGTGGTATCAAAAGCATTCGATCTCAAATACCATTACTTCCTTAAGGGCCTTAATCCTGAATAAACCCTTTCAACTCATTATTTGAGATTCGGCATGAATATGAACGCTACACCAGAACGATAGATGGGATTAATGAATCTGAAGATGGAATTTCCACAACAAGATTAGAGGAAGGACCTCAATGGTGACAAGATATCTGACGCTCACGTCACTTGAACAGGCTCGCTCAATCATGAAGGAGTCTTTTCCCGATCTTGATCGTTTTGAAAAAATTCCGATTATGCAGGCAATAGGTCGTGTCATTGCCAAACCAGTCTATGCGAAATATACTGTTCCTGAAGTAAATACATCCGCGATGGATGGTATTGCTGTCCGGAGCCGGGACACGGTCGGAGCAGCTGACCAGACACCCGTCACGATTGATCACTTCGCACGGGTTAATACCGGCAACATTGTACCCCCGGAGTTCGATACCGTTATTATGATTGAGGACACGTGGGAAGCCGGTGACCGATTCCAGATCCATAAATCCGCTGCTCCATGGCAGCATATCCGTCCGGCCGGCGAAGATATCAGAGAGAACCGTCTGGTGCTTCCCCGGGGGCACATCATCCGGGCGTTTGACATCGGGGCACTTGCAACGTATGGAATTACCCATGTTGAAGTCAGGGCAATACAGGTCGGCATTATTCCGACAGGAAGCGAGCTGGTCCCGCTCGGTGTCCGCCCTGGGCCCGGGCAGGTAGTAGAAAGCAATACCATCATGGCAGAGGTGTTTCTGAGTTCGATGGGGGCCCACTGTACCAGGTTTCCGATTGTGCCCGATGATCCAAAATTAATTACTGATGCACTTCGTTTGGCAATCAGGTCTAATGATCTGGTTATCATCTCGGCAGGCTCTTCAGCCGGGACTCGTGACTTTACTGCAGAAGTCATCAGTTCGCTGGGTGAGTTACTCTTTCATGGGGTTGCGGTCAAACCCGGAAAGCCGGTGATGCTGGGAAGGATTGAAGGAAAACCGGTGCTCGGGCTCCCTGGATATCCGCTTGCTGCCCAGACAATACTTCGGGAGTTTGCTGCACCATTGCTTGAATCGTGGGGTTTTGCACCGGCTTCCCGGTATCCAGTCCGGGTCAAGTTATCCCAACCGCTCAATTCCGATCTCGGATTTGACGTATTCGTCCCGGTCTTTGTAGGGCGCATAGAATCAACCTTATGGGGGATACCCCATCACCGGGGTCATGGGGTCCAGATGGCAACAGTAAAAGCCAACGGGTATACGCGCATTCCGGCTTCGCTGGAGGGCTACGAAGCTGAAAGTGAACTTGATGTCTTGCTGACCACCGATCCAGGTAGGATAGAGAGGACCCTTATCCTCACCGGTTCATTGGACCCCGCAATAGAAGAACTTGCCAATCTCGTCCATGATGAAGGATTGTTCGTTCATGCAAGCAATGTTGGGAATAGTGGTGCCCTGCTTGCACTCAAGCGTAATGCCTGTCATGCTGCCCCGATGGACCTGCCAGCATTATCGTTACTGCCAGAGTCCCGGTTCCTGATGCAGCACCTACCGGCACAGGATATCGCCTTTGTCCACATTGCGACAATCGAACAGGGGATTGCGTCCCGTGATGGTCTTGACTTTGAGGATCTGTTCAAAGTTCGGTTCATAAATACGCGGAAGGATTTACCAACACGCATGGTATTTGACGCCCTGCTCAGTTCGCGGGGTGTAGAATCGTCTCGGATCGATGGGTATCTTCATGAGGTGAATGGCCCTCAGGCTGTAGCCGCAGCTATCCGCAACGGATTTGCTGACGCCGGTGTCTGTACATCCGGTGTAGCAGAAACCTACGGCCTCCAGTTCGTGCCGATTGCAAACGAGGATTACGAACTTGCCATGAAGCGTGAAATGCTGGATGACCCGCGTATCTGCACGCTTGTTTCTCTGATCAAATCACCTACCTATAAAACAAAGCTGGAAAAAACTGGCGGGTATGACTGTTCGCAAACGGGATTGCTCCGCAGTCTATCAGAAAATAATACCCTTGAGGAATTCCACCCGGCACTCCTCCTGCTGGACATTAAGTCCAGCTGATTATAATTTGTGAGGGAAAAAAGGGGAAATCGGTTGTTATTTCGGCACCGGGTTAAACACGTTCTCGTAAATCATGTCGCTGCCTGTATTGTGCAACCGTGAACGCTCCTCTTTCTCCTCGACCAGTGCAAGAAGCGGGAGTTCCATGTTTACGCCGGGCACATGACCGAACATCTTCTCGAGTTCGACCTGCTGGGCATGCATGAAGAGTGCATTCGGGATCTCAGCCGGGCAGACTTCCTCACACTGACCGCAGTTCACACAAGAATCAGCGATGTGTGCATACCGGATGAGGTGGAACATAAAGTTGACAGGAAGATAACCGGGAGGCACATATGCCGGGTTCTTTGTCGTGCAATCAACACAATAACAGATCGGACACTGATCGATGCACCCGTAACACTTGATACAGCGTGCGGTTTCCGCCATAATTTTTTTGAGCCGTTCTTTGCCTTCACCAAGTCTCTCGAAATCCTTCTTGCGCCACTTGTCGCCGAGCTTTAACATGGCACCTTCGACCTTGCCTCGGATCTCAAGACCCTTGGGGTTGGCTGCTTCAGTTGCGAGAATACCGGATTTCACCGCACCATTCAGGAGGCTTGCACCTTTCTCGCTGCAGACTTCAACAAAGGTCGCCTTTCCGGCTTTGTCGCCGATGACACCCCAGTTCCCGCAGGCAAGGTCTGCCTGTCGCGGGACCTTCAGTTTGCAGCGGCGGCAGTTGGATCTGCGTCCATACCCGGCCTCCTCCAGTTCATCCATGGAGATGCCTTTGTGCCCGCCTTCATACTCGATGATAAACTGGCCCTTGTCAATCTCTTCCTTATGAACGGTCTCGGGATCGACACCAAACTTGTCGGTGATCATCTTTCGTGCCATAACCGGGCTGACCGATCCCCCACAGTTGACACCGATCATGATGATATTGTCGAGATTTATCTGTTTACGCTTGGCAAGCTCGTAGAACGCCATCATGTCACAGCCCTTAACGGTCACACCAATCTTCTTGTCAAAAGCACCGTTCAGGTATTTCTTGACGAGCTTTGGCAACAGCAGCGTGCCGCAGTGAAGCGAGCCGGCAGTATCTTTGAGTTTGGCAGGGTCGGTGATGATCACCGGTTTGGCATCGTATAAATCGACTCCCTTTGTTATGACCAGTACAGCGTCCACCAGCTTGGATTCGAGGGCGTACTTCCACAGGCTGGTGACCGCTCCACCAAGTTCGGCTTTTTTCTTGATCTCTGCGTCGTTGGTCCATGCGTAGAGCATATCGCCTTTCTTGGCCATTTACTTCCCCTCCGCAATCTTTTCGACAGCAACAGCACAGTGCTTCAGTTCCGGCATCTTGGACAGCGGGTCAAGGGCCGTGTTGGTGAGATTGTTGGCACCTTCAGCGAAATGCATCGGCATATACAGCACCTTAGGAGCAACATCATTGGACACTCGTGCAATGGTTATAGTTTCACCACGGCGGCTGCGCACTTTGATCTTCTCGAGGTTTTTGATGCCGAGCTCAGCTGCATCCTTCGTGTTCATCTGGATGAATGACTCGGGCACTTCGTAGTGCAACACCTTGCATCGATCGGTCTGGGTCCTGGTATGGTAGTGGAATATCACACGACCGGTCATGAGCGTGTATGGATATTCCTTATCCGCCACTTCAGCCGGTGGGCGGTACTCAAGGCCGAAGAATGTGCCCAGACCATCTGCTGCTGAGAACTTCTCCTTGTGGAGGATGGGCGTCCCCGGGTGTTCGATGGTCGGACAGGGCCAGTGGATCGCCTCGGGCTTCTCGATCTTCTCGTAGGTTACACCGAACTGGCCCGGGGTGCATGCCCGCATGTCGTCCCAGACGTCCTTTGCAGACTTCCAGTCAAAGCCCTTGAGGCCCATCTTCTTGGCGAGCAGGGTGATGATCTCCCAGTCATACTTCGACTCACCGGGGCCGTCTACAGCCTTCCGGACGCGGTTGACCCGCCTCTCGCCGCTGGTAAACGTCCCGTCCTTTTCTGCAAAGCAGGTACCGGGCAGGACAACATCCGCATACTCACAGCTCTCGTTCCAGAAGATATCCTGCACAACACAGAAATCGAGTTTGTCAAGCGATCTCTTCACGTGGTTTGAGTCCGGGTAGGAGACTACGGGGTTTAAACCCATGAAATACATCGCCTTGATCGGGTCGCCGCACTGGTTGATCTGCTCGGTTAAGGTGACGCCGTACCAGTCGGGCAGGGAACCTTCCTTCAGGAACCACAACTTCTCCATCTTTTCACGGTTAGCGGGAAGTGCGACAGCTTGGTACCCGGAAAAGACGTTCGGGTATGCACCCATATCGCAGGCGCCCTGCACATTGTTCTGGCCACGGAGCGGGTTCACACCCGTACCCGGGCGTCCGATGTTGCCGGTGAGCATCGAAAGGTTGCCCATTGAACGGACGTTGTCGGTACCCGTGGTCAGCTCGGTGATGCCGAGGCAGTAGATGATGACCGCGTTCTTTGCCTTGGCATACTGGCGGGCAAAATCCTTGACCTTCTCAAGCGGGACACCATGGATCGACTCGACGTCAGCGTACTTCTCGACAGTCTTCTTGAGGTCTTCAAAGCCCTTCGTGCGCTTCTCGATGAATTCCTTATCCTCAAGGCCTTCCTTGATGATCCAGTACATCATGGAGTTGGCAAGCGCGATATGGGTTGACGGGTTGAACTGGATCCATTCATCTGCAATCCGTGCTGTCGCGCTGAGCCTCGGGTCAACGACAATGACCTTGATCCCTTTCTTCTTTGCCTGCATCACACGCCTGCCGGCAAGCGGGTGCGCCTCGACTGCGTTCGAACCCCACATGACGATCAGGTCAGAGTTCAGGACATCCTCAAACGGGTTGGTCGCCGCTCCGGAACCGAACGAGAGCGAGAGCCCCGCAACAGATGGCCCGTGGCAGATACGGGCGCAGTTGTCTACATTGTTGGTCAAAAACCCGCACCGCGCCCATTTCTGCAGCGCGTAGCAGTCCTCGTTGACGGTACGGCACGAGGACTGGAAACCAAGCGATTTTGGACCGAACTTGTCAGAAGTCTCCTTGAACTTCTTTACAATCAGGTCAAGGGCTTCCTCCCAGGAAGCTTCAACAAACTTTCCATCCTTCTTGATCAGCGGCTTTGTCAGCCGGTCAGGACTTTGGACAAATTCCCAGCAGGTCTCTCCCTTCGGACAGAGCTTGCCTTCGTTGATAGGGCTTCTTTTATAGGGCTCGACCCCTACCAGCTTCCCGTCATTGACAACAAGGTTCAGTCCACAGCCTACCCCACAATACGGGCAGGTCGTGGGCACATATTTCAGCATTTCTTTTGATTCTACCATGCATGTTCTCCTGATGTCTGCTCCCTCGTTTTGGAAAAAGCAGTTGTTTTTTGAAATAATTAATAAGATTTGATGATTTAACACAGCTTTTCAATTTTGAATATATAAGAATTATCAAATTGTATCAAAAAATGGTGAATATTAGTGGGTAGTTAATAAAGGGATCGTTTTGAGGGATGTCAGAATATGACCAAGGTCTCGCACAGGTTGATTGTCTCCGTGGTTTGAGCTGAGTGAATGCTCAGGAAGAGGATATCGTATTTTAATGAACTGCCAAATCCTTAAGGCATTCAATACCTTCATTGAAACAGACAGACTCTCCGCCTTACCAAGCTTCATTCGAGCCATGTTAGTATAAATATCCTCAAGCCGGGGTCTGCGTTCACCCTTCGATAGAAAAAAGAACTAAGAAAATTTCATGTTACATTCTGTAATTAACCACAAGCGGTTATAATCAATAAATTGTTTATCAGATGAGGGTAGATTTAATCTAATGACACCCGGAAAGCATAGATTTTCACCTGAGGAGTTCAACGCCCGCATGGATGCCTGCGGGCTCAGCCCGAAAATGAAGGATTACATAAACCGGGTTGTGGCCTTCCATGCCTCACCGGCTCCCGGGGTGCTCATAGGTTCATTTATGGTGGACTTGGCTCTCGAACTCCTTGGTGTTGCACCGGGGGAAAAACTCTTTGGCATCTGCGAGACCCCCAAGTGCGCTCCAGACGCCCTCCAGGTGATTGCAAACATTACGACCGGCAATAACCGGCTTCGCGTGATTCCTATCGGAAAATTTGCAGTGACCGTGAATACCGCAACCACGAATCCGACTGCAGAAGCGGTACGGGTTTATATTGATCTCAAAAAACTGAAACAGTATCCTATCATTGACACATGGTACGCAAACAGCCCGGCATTTAATAAATCGACAATGGAGATCCCGCTTCAGGAAGAGATATTCCGTGCGGGACGTAACATCCTCTCATCTGAACATGTACGTGTCAGTGCCGCACCCAAACAAAAATGGAAATCCGTTACCTGCCCGTACTGCGGTGACATTATACCGGATTACCTGTTCGAAAACGACCGGTGCGGGGGATGCGGGTCAATGAAATATTATGAAAAGATTTCAGGATAATTAAAAAACCGGGTGGGATTCCCTCTCCTTTTTTTTATTGCATTCGATCAAATTGTATCCTTTCAGGAACGCTGTAGATCATCGCGCGTGGGGGACGTACAAAACCGGCAAGGGTCATATTTACCTGTCGCGCCAGGCAGATACCTGTTGAAAAAGGCGCAGTATTGCTCGCGACAATAGATATCCCGGCCCGGTACGCTTTCGCAACCATCCCTGCAGGCAACCTGCCGGTGCAGACCATGAAACACCGGGAGAGGTCAACACTATCGAGGAGTGCTTTACCAACCGCCTTATCGACAGCATTATGTCGCCCCATGTCCTCAATCGCAGACTTGACATTTCCGCACTCATCAAGAATGATGGCACAATGAGTCCCCCCGGTGATTTTCCACAACGGGGCACGTTCGTTGATTACACGCATACCAGTGAAGAGTGTCTGAAGATCAATTGTTATTCCTTCACCAAGCGGTTCACACAATGTTGCCCACGTCGTCCGTATGCCAACACACCCTGAACTTCGAATCTCAGTTTGTTCTGGTGAGATTTCACGGGAAAACGAAGTTACTTCTGCATAGATATTGGGATAATCAACATACACTTCGGTGATAGCGTCAATACCCGACACAATTCCTTCACAGATCAGATATCCGTATGCATATGCTTCGAGGTCGCTTGGTGAGATTGTCAAGCTTGCAACCCGTGTTCCATTCACCAGAAGGTTGATGCTGTCTTCAATGCAGACCTCCACCCAGGTTTGACTGATGCCGTTTTCGGTAATGTCAATGATATCGTATTCCTGGGTAATAGCAGGCGACGGTGTGGTTTTTTCTGTCATGGGCATACTCTGTTTTTTATCCTCAAACAGCTTTCTCCAGACGGGAGAATAAAAACCTGTAGGGGTTACAATTATTCCGGTATCCGGATGAACATCGACATATAATCCAAAAAATTTACGCAACCTGTTTTGCTGCAGGATCGCTTGGTGCTTCCTGCGTTTTCCGAACAGGCTTTTTTATCCAGATGAGTTCTTTTCCTTCAAAAGCGAATGATTTCATCGAATATATCCGTACGTTTGATAGGAGGGCTGACGTATCTGCGTGACCTGGCACGATCACAGCAAAGTCGTATCGGGAAATAATACCATCGTTGGCCTTTTCAGGTTTTTTCAGCTCTTCGAGCATGTCAGGAGTCACTCTTTCCTTAAAAGTAATAAGGACTTTTACAATCTCACGATGTCCTTTGACCATGCGTTCAAGGAGAACAACCGTATCATAATTGTTGCCGTTCACGCGGGGAGTAATTTTCCATCCGTCGTAACTGGAATAAATACGTTTGATCTCCTGCAATACGAAATCATGCATAATATCCGTACAAATACCCATAATTTCTCACATAGTTTCGTATTTTTAGAAATAAAAATAGTATGTTAAACAATTTAACTAAAACGCTATCTTTTATTGTACAAAACATAAAATTATAGCAAATTTTGGGCATTCAGTGAAAAAATCCACGCATTAACGTTTTTATCTGGCGTATCCATTTTTATGTTAAACTAAAAATGTTAACAAAATATATTTATTAGATACTGCTGATATTTTGATGCCCTATCATGGGCAAAAATCGGGTTTAAGTCTTGGGATGTTGTTTTCCCAACACCATATCGTTGCCACGATAAAAAGACACCCATATGCCTTTTTCCTTCTGGATCGAACAGGATTTAAGAAGGAAAAAGATTCTCCATTTTAAGGCATTCATTTTAGCCCTCTTCAAGAAAAAAGTGAGTGTTGAGTACTTATGCCCGGATAATGGTGCCAACATTCTTTCCTTTGATAGTTTTTTCGATATTTCCCTTGACGTGACAGTTGATGATTTTTACCTCTTTTATATGGACTGCGTCTTTCAACAGCTCGACGACCATCGGTTCAATCACCATGTTCTCAAGGTTCATCTCGAGCAGTTCAGACGCAGTAATATCCTTGATAAATTCCGCATCAGGGTGTGTTATAGGATCCTGCATGTACAGCCCGTTGACATTTTTTCCGATAATGCAGTTCTTTGCTCCCATGACTTCAGCGATCAGGAACGCTCCGGTGTCCGTGCGGTGCGGGGGGATTGATCCGGATTTGGCAGGATGTTCATAGAGCCCGTAAGGCGGGGTCCCGTGCATCACCGGCAGCATACCGAGCTTGAGCAGACTGGGAAGTTCAAGGAGATCACCGGTATGGATTCTGACACCGTTGTATTTTGAGAGCAGGATGGAAACCATGATTGCGTTCTGCTCGGAGATCTTTGAGGAAAGTTCGGCAAGCACGCCGGTCGGCATGCCAAGATCTATCCCGACATCCATGATATGCCGTACCCGTCCCCCGCCTCCTGTCACGATAAGGAGCTGATGTTCCTTTGAGAGTTCTCCGATCTCTTTTACAAGGGGGTACATCACCTCTCGGCCATAATCGATCGCTGCATGGCCACCGATCTTAATCACGTTCAGGTCCGGCGTAATACGGATCTGCTCTCCGCTCTTCTTCTTCCTGTGAACACCTTTTAACACGAGAGTCTCTCCCCGCATCCCGCTATTTATCTCAAACCGCTTATTCATGCTATACCACGACATCATGTGTATCACAAAGATAAGGTATAAGTCATTGTAAACCAGTTGGTATATCAGACACTGACCATTCCCTTTCAATACAATTAACAGGATAAGGGATTGAGCAGGGTAGAGGGATAAAAATGAAAATTTACGTCCGTGAACGCCAGAAAGTCGGCGAAGGTGTCGAGTCACCGAAGTACCGCGTAGTCGCTGTAACAGGTGGCCAGATCCAGATTGAAGCAACCCATTTCCGGAAATTCGAGATAGAGCAGATTGCAAAGGATATCAAGGCTGAACTGGTCTATCTGACCCCGGTTCCTGATGCTCAGAAGAAAAGGAAGCATTGAAGGAATCCGGATTTTTCTATTTTCACCTGAACCAAACAGTGTGCCCTGAATCTTTATGCTCTTCTGCCGCCAACAACACTTCAACGTACCATGGTAATTCTTTCAGTTGATCTCCTTTTTGATGCGGCAATCCGCATTCAGCTCGCGGAGCGATCGATATCAATAACATTCGTGCCGGATGCTGCCCTGATAAAATTCCCGACGACACGAAGGCTGGCGGAATATCTCGAAGTCCCCCATTATTATGTCCTGCCCTTCTTTGCCACGATGGAGCAGGAAGAACTTGTCACCCGCGCAGAACGCGTGGGGGTCCTGACCACCCCGAAGGGGAGCCGGAAAATGATCACCATGATGAAGGAAAAATATCTCCAGGAGACCGAAGATGTCCTCGGATTTTCTGTTTTCCAGGAAATCATAAAAAATTCCCAATTTTGATTCAGACAGGGTTGAATGCAGATATGATCATACCATAACCCAGCACCACGGGTAGTGTCCCGAGAAGAGGTTCTTATTTTTTCCTGATACTGCTTAAACAGATATAAAGGGGATATTCGGCTGTCCCGCGAAAACCAGTCCGGTTACTGAACAGGTTCTCAGAAATCCAGAGACTCGTGGGTAAAGTGGCTCTGTCTGTAATGAAACCAAAACGGCAGATACGGATCCTTCTGCCAGTGACAGAATAGTTCAGGAAAATTCCAATGCGACGATTGTTGTCAACGGTTTTACAAAAAATGAGAGGTTCACTTTAATCTCCGTTGAGGAAACTAGAAAAAAAATTGAATTCAATCACACGGGAGTAACGTTTCCGCCGCATGTGCAGTTAAATTGTGAAGCGCTGCATGCATCAGGGATCAACGGGTTGAATAAGGGCTTTCCATAATTTGCAACACCATATGTCCCGACAACGGTCCTTCCTTCAGGTGACAGAAGCCAGTTGATGAACCTGTCCGCCTGTACGATATTAACGTTCGGGTTCTTTGCAGGATTAACGGCTATCGCACTATACCGGTTTAGGAGCTGGGAGTTATTCTGTATCAGGATAACCAGGTTTAACTTGCTCTTGTAGGCAAGGAAGGTTCCTTCATCGCTGAGCGTGTACGCACCTTTCTGTCCTGCAAAGGTCAGCGTGTCCCCCATCCCCTTGCCGACAGAAAGATACCATGGACCTGAATTCGAGACGTTGTTGGTGAAATTAAACCCTGCTTTCGTCCAGAGGTTTATTTCTGCCGTGTTGGTGCCGGACTGGTCTCCGCGGGATGCGAAGTAGACACCCGGAGTCCCGTTCAACCCCATGGCCCTGATCTTGGTGAATGCAGCTGTCGGTGTCATGTTTACAACTCCTGCAGGATCACTTGCAGGACCAACGATTACGAAGTAATTATAGGCAAAACACCGCTGGTTGATACCATATCCGTTGTTAATGAACGTCTGCTCCTGAGATGGAGAATGCACAAGAAGGAGATCCGCATCTCCCCGCTGTGCAAGTTGTATTGCCTGACCAGTACCCTGTGAGGTGATTTTCACCGTGACACCCGTTTCATTCTGGTAAATATTCTGGATCTGATTGAGAAGCCCGGTATCATACAGGCTCGTGGTTGTTGCAATAAGGAGCGCGTTCGGGTCATGGGGTGCCGGAGTGGTTGGAATTGCTGTTGTAGTAACCGGAGTTGCGGTAGGTGTCATGGTAGCAGGCGATGTTGATGGGGATGTACATCCTGCACTGAGGATCCCCATTATCATCACCGACAAAACAAGCACCCATAGGTAAGAAGTTTTTAAGGAGTTCATGAAAACTAATAGAAAATGCTATTCTATTTAACTATTACTAAATTATAGCTTAAGTAGTGGACGGTGCAAGGTAAATGGTAAGCGAAATAGTATCAGGGTTTCTCCAGGCAATTAACCTCATTATAACGCTTAATCCGGAGGTAATGCGAATCACATTACTCTCCCTGGAAATTTCACTCTCGTCGACTTTTTTGTCTGCTGTGCTATCCATTCCTCTCGGTTCATTAATCTATTACCATGAATTTTTTGGAAAACGGTTCATTATCAATATAGTTCAGACATTGTATGCACTGCCGACCGTGCTTGCGGGGCTGCTCCTATTCCTCCTGCTTTCGAATGCCGGACCACTCGGCTTTTTAAGTCTTCTTTTTACCCCGCAGGGGATGATACTTGCCCAGATGATCCTTGTAATGCCTCTCATCACCGGGTTCACCATCAGCGCTCTAAGCGGGGTCGACCGGGATATGAAAATTATTGTAATTTCACTGGGGGCGACCAAATTCCAGTCCATTTTTACCCTCATCAGAGAAGTGAGATTCGCGATACTGGCCGCTGTGATACTTGGTTTCGGGAGAGCAATATCCGAGGTCGGTGCAGCGATGATAATCGGAGGCAATATCCGTGGAGTGCTCAATTATTCGGGCACCAGAGTCCTGACAACTGCAATTTCCCTTGAAACCTCGCAGGGAGATTTCCCCCTTGCAATTGCCCTCGGGATTATCCTGCTCGGAGTAGCAGTACTGGTAAATTTCGGCCTGAATGTGGTCCAGGAAGGCAGTGTCTGGAAGAGTTATACCTCATCCTGAAAAAACGGCAGAATTAACCATGAGCGAAATAGTCATCAAAGCAGAGTCCCTTTCGAAACAGTACGAAGGAAAAGATATTCTCAGAGATGTATCTTTCTCCATTGATAAAGGAGAGATCTTTGGGCTGATCGGACCCAGTGGCTCAGGAAAAAGTACCCTTATCCGCCTGCTAGACCTCCTCGAAATGCCGGCAGGAGGAAAGTTGTCGATACTGGGGACAGATGCACTCGCTTCCCGTTCCCGGTTTGATTTACGGAATCGTATGGCCCTGTTGAACCAGAAACCGGTAATTTTTGGCATGTCGGTGTATGATAATATAGCGCTCGGCATGAAATACCGGAGAAAAAGCAGGCAGGAGATCAATGATGCAGTTCATGATGTACTGGAAGTGATTGGATTACACGGGTATGGCAACAGGATGGCCCGTACACTTTCAGGAGGGGAGGCCCAGCGTGTAGCACTAGCCAGGTCCATCGTCACGAAACCGGAGATCCTTTTTCTCGATGAGCCAACCGCCAATCTCGACCCCCATTCAACAAAGAAGATCGAAGAACTTGTTCTTGAAATCAATAAAGAATATGATACAACAATAGTACTCAGCACACATGATATGCTTCAGGGCCAGAAACTCGCAACTCGTATCGGGGTAATCCTTGACGGGAAAATCCTCCAGACAGGGACAACAAACGAGATATTCCATAAGCCAGCTACTACGAATATTGCCTTGTTTGTCGGGGTTGAAAATATATTTCCTGGCACGATAACAGGAAACAAGAACGGTGAGGTAACAATCGACATTCAGGGGAAGATGATTCAGGCTGTTGCCGATCTCACGGAAGGTTATAAGGTCAGTGTTCTTTTTAGAGCGGAGGACGTTACTATTCACCTTGAAGAGATTTCGAAAACCAGTGCAAGAAATATATTCAGAGGAAAAATTAAAAGCCTTATTCCAACAGGTCCCTTTGTCAATGTGATAATTGACTGTGGTCAAGATATTAATGCCTTAGTAACACTTAGCTCTGCTGAGGAACTAGGTCTGAGTTTTGGGAAACAAGTATGGATCTCTATCAAGGCAACGGCAATCCATGTGATTTCGGATTTATAAATACAGATTGAGTGATTATTCAGATCATCTCCCTGTCTCGGGCTGACATTGTTTACTGCACTGATTGTGCCACATTTCCTGACGGGAAGCTTATCTTAATAGCATTCATTATTTTTTCATGGTTTTTATTGCAATCAGTCTCTTATCGACAACCTCAATCTGTTCCTGCAAGATTTTTTATGATTCTCCAGCACCTGGATTTTATCATCAATCGTGATACATCCTGCCTTAAGTTTCAGCTGCCCCCTCGAAAAGAGTGGCCTGATAGAAAAAACAGTAGTTTTTTTTTGGTTTATCGCCGGATTTTATTGGTCGGAATGTCAATCCACGCAAAATTCCTGCGTTTTTTTGGTGATGCTCGTTTCATGAGACCAGTAAATACCAATATTGATGGACACCGCGTCTACACGAAGCCGGTTCAGTGCACTAGTGCACTACTATCAACATAGCCATTATGATTGCAATACCGGTGATGAGAACCCAGAGGATTTCCGCACCGAGAAGAAGGGAGAGGAACGCACTCCTGCCGCGAGAAGCGCAGGGAACCACGACCACGGAACCGCGAGTGCGAGTTTTATGGTCACGCTTGCCAAGAGGTCCATATGCGAAAACATAATTCGATTGAACATTTTCTGGTACAGCTGCGAGTTGCGCAAGCGGTCATAGTAGGGCACTGTTCCGATCACAAACAAAAATGACGGTATAAAGATTGCAATCGTTGCCAATTAGGAGATGTCCACCGTCGTTAAATACACTGTAATTTAGCTAATTTTGCTATTTTGATATTCGATCTTAGTACTCGATCTTAGCTCTTGTCATTAATTTATAAGTAACAGTGGATGACAATCGCTCACTTCATATAATCATTTTTTTAAAAAAATGTGAAGGGTTAAACACTCTAATACGAGAACGCCCAATAATAGGACGATGCGCTGCACGATTCTTGCCAGCGGGAGTAAAGGCAATTGCGTATATCTCGAAGGTACTGGCGGTGCACTTCTTATTGATGCAGGACTGAGCGCGAAAGAAACCCTCCATCGAATGAACACCGCTTCCCTTGATGCTGGGCGGATCGAGGCGGTGCTGGTCACCCATGAACACGGGGATCATGTCAGAGGCCTTGACGTGCTTGCCCGCCATCTGGATGTCCCGGTCTATGCAACGGAAGGGACGCTCCATGATTTCCTCTGTCACCGCCGCACCTCCGATAAACCGATCGACAGTAATGTCTGCCGGTACCAGGAATTATTTGAGATTGGGGATTTTTCTGTCGAACCGTTTGCCACCTCGCATGATGCTGCCGAGCCCTGCGGGTATATCATTCGGGAAAACGACCTGACCCTCGGTTATTGTACCGATACCGGCATCATTACTCCTCACATGCTTGACCTGCTCGGGCTCTGTGATGCTATCGTGCTTGAGAGCAATCACTGCCCAGATATGCTCCAGAACGGGCCATATCCCGAATCACTGAAACGGAGAATCCGTTCGAAACGGGGGCACCTTTCCAACATCGCCGCCGCGAGATGCCTGCAGACTCTGGGAAAGGATGTACCGCAGGTCATCCTCGCCCACTTAAGCGAGATTAACAACACCCCTGCACGGGTGATGTCGACCGCCCGCGAAGGGCTTGGACTTTTTTTCGAAGAAAAGACCGTGGTTATTGCCACCCAGTGCGGGACATCCTTTTCCTGTCCCCAATGTATAAAACTCTGAAAAACCTGGTTTAATCCGTTTTTTAAGTATCTTTGATCATCAGCAACCCTAGACAGTAGTGATCGATCGAATCAATCAGCGCCTTTTTTGCCTGTTTGACCTTCTTTTCGTCATCAGAAAAGATATCGTGCGTAACGTATTCGAGCAGGATTGCGTAGTAATTATGGGGACCAAATGCCAGCTTTATTTCATCCAGGCAGGCATATGCCTCGTGTTTTTTGCCGCACATCATCTCAAACCCGAAATCAAGGAGAACAAGAGCGGTCCGGGGAATATTTTTCGTCAGCGCCAGTTTCCTGAATTTGTAATAGACATCTGCGTGAGTGGTAATGATTGACAGTTTCATCCCGTAGTAAACTGGTTCGAGTTCATCGGGGAACTGTTGGGTCATCTGCCTTACTACCCCAGCCACTCCCCCTGCATCACGATTCTCGAGGTTCAGCCGGTAGAGCTCCCGCAGGAAGTACATGTCATTGAAGAACCGCTCAGTCGCGAGGCCAAGGAGTTCCTCCCGGATATCACGCCTCCCATCCTCTGATGCTTTTTCGATGCCGATACGTAAATATTCCCGGTTTTCAGGGAACCATTCTATCGCCTTTTTCAGCATGAACCAGAAGATCCTGTTAATACCGGGATCATCGCCGATACCCATCTCCCTGAGCCGGTTCACCGGGGGTTTTAAACGGATCAACTCGATCATCTGCTCGCGGGCAGCGAGTGCATCAGGTGTGGGGCCGCGACTAAGGTTTTCTGCATCCGGTCCCCTTACCGGCAGAGGAGCCCGGGCAAGGTAACAATACGCCAGTGCCGGGCAGATAAGCGCGTCGACATTCCGGTATTTTTTTAACCATTCTATCGCTTCATTATATTTTTCCGTATTGATCAGATTAATGCCGAGCACAATATCATACAGCGTTTTTCCTGTTTTCCTCCGCTTTTGCCGTTCTGCATAATCAAACAGTTTCTGAACATGGGAGAGATCGCCGGACATCTTACTCGTTTCAAGCACGCGGAGCGTAATGCTGTCAATAAACCGGTCGTAAAAATCGTCAGTGATACCGGGCAGGGCTTTTTCCAGGGTGGCAATGACCTGCCCATAAAAAACCGGTATGTTTGCATCAATTTTATCGCTGTTTTTTTCAATGTACTCAAAAAAATCTGCTTTCAGCTGGTCGAGTTTCACCCTGATTACTGCATCGGGTTGACACTCCTGATCCATGATACAAAATTACATTAACGGGTAATAAATTTGTTGAATGTCCGGAGCTGAAAAGATCCTCATACTATGTGCTTTTATCTGATGGCTGGAATTACAGGTTTGTTTCGTGGTCAGAAAGTATCAAAACGTTAATCCATGCATCAGGCAACATCACAGGTAAGAAACACCATGTTCTTTATGGATTTTTCCCGGGTATGCGAACAACTGGAAGGGACGGCCGGGCGTCTCGATATAATCGATATCATCAGCCAGGTTCTTCCCGGACTGGCACCAGAAGAGCTTCCGGTATTTGTCCGGTTTATTATGGGCAGGATTTTCCCGGATTGGAGCTCACGAAAACTCGGTATCGGCCCGAATCTGTTGTACGTTGCTATCGGCTATGTAGCCGGAATGAAAAAGGAAGAGGTGGTTGAGAAGATCAACGCCACGGGTGACGCCGGGCTGGCAATCGAGGAACTGCTTTCGATCAAGTCACAGACTACATTTTTCCACGAAGAACTGGATATCGTACGCGTCTACAATGAACTCATCGCAATTGCTGAAATGGAAGGAAAGAAATCCCAGCGGGAAAAACTACTGGCAGTCCGCAGACTGCTTGCGAATGCTCATCCGCTTGAAGGGAGGTACCTTGCCCGGATCATGCTCGAAGAACTCCGTATCGGGGTGGGAGAAGGTAGTGTGCGGGATGCTATCGCAAAAGCATTTGCAGTTGATTCTGCTCTCGTAGAGCATGCAATCCAGGCGTTAAACGATACGGGTGAAGTCGCACGACTCGCCAAACTTGGCCCGATTGCATTGCGGGATGTACACATAACCCTGTTCCATCCGGTGCGGATGATGCTCGCTCAGCAGGGTACTATTGCAGATATGATCAAGGAGCATGGCCAGATCGCTGCAGAGTACAAGTATGACGGATCCCGGTTCCAGTTTCATAAAAAGGGCAACTGGGCAAGGCTGTATTCCCGCAGGCTCGAGGATGTTACCGGCTCACTCCCGGACGTGATTGAAAAACTAATCTCCGCAACGGAACACGATGTCATTCTCGACGGGGAAGTCATTGCCATAAAAGACAGCAAACCCATGCCGTTCCAGTCGGTGCTCCGAAGGTTCCGTCGCCGTCATGATATCGCTGAAGCGCAGGATGCCATTGAAATGGTCCCGAATGTTTTTGACATTCTCTATCTTGACGGAGAGACACTTATCGACCTCCCCCTCTCGGAACGCAGGAAACACCTTGAGAGTGCAGTGACGCTCTATCTCGCACCACAGGTAGTCAGCAGTGACCCGCTGGAGATTGAACGAACCTATAAAACTGCTCTCGATGCAGGACATGAAGGGATTATGATCAAGGTGCCCGCGTCTCCCTATTCCCCGGGCCAGCGGGGGAAGAACTGGATTAAGATTAAACCTGAGGTGGACACCCTTGACCTTGCAGTTATAGGCGGGGAATGGGGTGAGGGGAAACGCGCTCATGTCTTTGGTTCATTCCTCGTTGCCTGCCAGGACGGAGGAAAACTTATTCCCCTCAGCCGGGTAGCAACCGGGTTATCCGATGAGCAGCTTTCCGAGGTCTATGAACTGATGAAAGACAAGGTCATTAAAAAATCCGGGAAAGAAGTGACGTTTGAGCCTGGCCTGGTCTTTGAAGTGGGATATGCCGAACTCCAGGTCAGCCCGACATATCAAGCGGGATTTGCCCTCCGTTTCCCCAGATTTATCCGGATCCGTGACGATAAGGATGTCACCGATATTGAAACCCTCGACAGCATCAGGGAGCGTTACCAGCGGCAGTCAAAATCGGCGCAGGCATACCAGGCATAAGAAAAAAAATTAAATGCTAAGGGAAAAAAGGTCCGGGTGCCTGTAATTCAATTCACTCTCCCGGTCCATATGAAATCATGATGAAAAAGGGGTTTTGTTTAACGCTGTTTCTGGTAATCATGGTTGCAGGGTGCGTGACTCCTGCAAATACACCAGAAAAGCCAATTGGAAAAGGATATGTGAACCTGTGCATTTCCGACCCGGCACGAGCAGATTACTGGCAAAAAACCGATGATTTCCTGTGGAACACACCCGAAAACCGCGTTCAAGGAAATGACCGTAAACCAGTCGCAGGTTTTCCCTCGTGTGATAATTTTTCTGTCACGATCTGGGAATACACACTGAATGATGCTGTGGAATGGAGTCATGTCACGCTTCAGACAAATGATGGAAGATCCTCCGATGGGTGGATGATTGCCGACCACATAATACAAACATCGAACGAAACGGGTACTGAATGGAGTGACAACTATTCTTCGCTGGTAGGTCGCTGGGACCAGACTCAACGGGGAAACGGAGCAAAAATCTGGTATGATTTTAAAACAGACGGGACATTCACCTTCAATTACGATATGATGGGAAACAGGGAAGATATTCAGGATAAGGGCAGCTGGGCGTATCTTGGAAATAAAACCTATATTCTGATTTCTAATATATCCGGTGGTCACGAACGGGTTTATATAACCCTCAACAATGATGGCAAATCGTTTAATTCCGGAATCCAATATTCGTCAGATTCAGCAGTCTGGTGGGAACTTGTTTATCGTAAGGGGTGATATCCCTCCCTTATTTATTTCCCGAGCCTCGTCATTCCCGGCGAATTGAAGGTAAAACACATCTTAAATGTGCATTAAAAATTACCTGGCTGACCCCGGAACTCACACCGCCGGGGACGCCCTAAAAAATTGACCCTCTCCCGTACCGGGTTCAGGCGATTTGACTTCGACCACGTTGAACAGCATTTTCTGGTGAAGGAACCAGTAATAACCTCCCGAACCGTTCAGAAATGAAAAAGTGTCCGCTGCGTCCGGATTTCGGGGATCAGCGTGCTGTGAGATACCCAGGTATCAGATCCAAGTATTGCCGATGCCTGCCCGACAGCAGCAGTGAGCGACTCGCGTACGAAAGGAGGATTTGTCAACGCCTTTCGTGTGGCTTCACGGATTACCCAGGTGCCAAGCGGTGCCCAGTAATCGCTGGAGATACTCCGCAGTATAAGTACCCGGACTGATCTCTTTGCCTGCGCAAGATATTCGCAGGTCGCGAGCCGTGCTGAGTAGTACGCTCCGGAGATCGGGGAATACTCCTTCTTTTTCATGCCCTCACTGTCCTGCACGATAACTTCTTCCTCTCCGCCCCAGAGCGAGTGCCGCCCCCAAATCTCGATTATCTCGTACTTCCAGTCACCGGGGAGAAGAATGTAGACAATTCTGTTACCGAAGATCTCTCCGGTAAAGAGACGGATCTCTTCAAGCGGGGGATACCGTGCGATCTCTTTTTTGAGCTGGCTGGAGAGAGTATCGTCAACAGCTGTAATTGCCCACCGGGTTGGAACAAATTTCCGGCGTCTGCCCAGGAGCCCCGCTGTCATCAGTCCCGAGATCCGGTACACGTCGATTGCCGATTCCCTCAGTGCAACGCAGGCATCGGTCGCACCTATATCAGTATCGGACGTGATCCTGTCCACGACTCGTTCAACTCGTGCGTTGCCTACAATATCCAGTGTTTTTACCGAACCGGTAAACCCTACCGGAGCAATAGTTCCATCAAAATTAAGGCTGAAAGCGACCGGTTTTTCAAACGCAACATCCACATCGAGAGGTTGCGGGGAGAGGGCGATCTCCTGCAGGTCACCGGCGACAGCGTTGAGGGCTGATCTCCCGCGGATCGTGCGGGCAAGGATACCGACAATATCATCCATCCCGAGATTGTGGGCGAGCCAGTCCGGGGGATTATCAGTGTCATTGATCAAGAGCGGCCCGCCCTGGACATCCGGGTAGCCAAAACTCCCGATGAAGACCGAAGGAGAATTCCCCTGGTAACTGCTAGAGGGTTTGATCGCGACCTGGGCATGAAACCGGCTCACAATAGGGCAGCGGGTAAGCCCACAGATGCCTTTTCCCTTGCACTCAGCGCACTGCATCATCTTCTTTCCTCAGGTCAATGACAATCCGAACCCGCCCATCGAGATATTCCAGGATCTCCTGCATCCATGCATACCAGACGACAGGTGTATCCGGTACATATTTCCCGATCTCTTTACCTACATCGTCATCCCTTTCACGCAGCACCTCAACAACAACAGAACCCGGGGCAAATGCAGACGGGACGATCGCATCCCTGTCACCATCAACAATCCCAAGCACAGGAATACCCCGGTGAGCACAGATATGCCCGCACACTGCCGTAGTGTCATCTCCAATCGCAAGTACCCCGCTGCAGTCATCCGGCATTTTGCTGTAGATCTCGTGTCCACAGTGATCGATCACCAGTACTCGCCCGGTAGAGGATGCACAACATTTCGTCTGCGGCGGTATTAACCTGACCGGCCCGCTCTTGCACCACGCAGTACTGATATCGATGTTCCGGTTCGACGAGACCTTCTCAAGACCGTGCGGTTTGGGCTCCAGACCGGAACCAGGTTCAATCGTGCCTCCGGAACTCCTGAGAGTGACTATATCCGCAGTAGCCCGTCCGATGACAATGCCATTCACATACACGGCTTCTCCGGGAATGCATCCCCGTATCTCGCGTACGTTTTCCTGATGGTGAACGGTGCTTTTTACTGACTTCTTCTTAAATCCCGTAAGATGTGAAAGTACCCAGGCCAGTTCTTCATCTCCCCGGTTCCAGCAGTAGACGATCCTGCCGGAACATTCGAGATGAACAAGCCCGCGATCACCCAGACGGGAAGCAACGATATTCCCAAATATCTCCCCGGTTTTTGCAGTCTTTCCATGGTTTGCCAGAAACACCGGATCATCCTGTGCAAGGATGACCCTGCTCGGGGGTTGTGCCTGGAATTCCACGGGCAATCCTGATTCCTCTGCTGCTGTCCTTGCCATAACCCCCGCTACAACGATACGCTTCGGGCAGAGTACATCTTTAAGCCATGCTACATCTCCCTGGTCAAAAAGTTCAGGGCCGTGAACGACCATCACGGCAGAGTTCGGGAGAATTCTCATGCTTTCCGGGTCCTCAAAACAGGTATGGAGGGTACATCCTGATACCGGCACATCCATGATCTATACTGTCGATACCTGATGACCTGTGGTTCTTACAACACCGGGTTCTGATCCCGTAAACGAAACACGCCACCCCACATCATATCGTGCCCCGCATTCCGGGCATATGAGAATCACCTTGAACACTTCCCGCGTGGATTTGACAGGAGATTTTTTACTGGCATCCACCTTGAGAAACGAGGTGTGGAATCCGTAATCATATCCGCAGGCAGGGCATACGCGGAATTCTTCGTCGATCTTACAGACTTCTATTTCCCTCAGCACCGGCATGGTTACTCCTTTATTGCTCTACGTTCACGCTACGATATTAAAGTTGTCTGCGGTTTGTAGCCGCAATTATGATCCCGGCAGCATTCTTCCTGCCATTTATCGCAAGGTTAACAGCCCGGAGGGGACGAGGGCAGCATTTCATTGTCTCGGCTATTTTTTTCTCCAGTACATCACGGGTTGCGTGTCTCCCGTCAACCGAAGTTCCTGCTCCCATATCAACAATCTTTTTTGCATTATTCTGCTGTTCCGGGTGGTTAGGGTCCATGATGATCAATACCGGTTTCTCAAAGAGCATGGCCTCGTGGAGTGTGGTGAGCCCGCCATGCACTATTGCAATATTTGCCCTGGCAAGGTGCTCATAGAGGTTCGGGACGTAGCCGTGGGACAGAAAATTATCTGAGGATCCGGGGAGTACTGGCCCGGTATAAAAAACATCAAATAACAGTTCCTTATGCCGGTCTGCGATATCCCGCAACATCTGATAGAGGGGGAGTTTGTACGGCTCTCCGCCAAAACTGGTGAATATTGTGTCACGAGAATAGGTATACCGGGTGGGATCCAGATCCAGGAACGGACCCGTAAAGTGATAATCACGTTCCTCTCCCTTCGGCACGACAACATTATATTCGCTTACGGTATCCGGCGCCGGGTAATCCGGGACGATAATATGGTTTGCGAGTCGCAGGTAGCGCCTGATGAGAAAATTGAGAAGAGGCCAGACGGGATTCGTTATGTTGCCCGGCCCGTTGAAATGATTCTGGTTCGTGATGAAAACAACAGGTACCCTGTGGACTCGTGCGGCAACCACCCCGCCATACATGGTATCACATACGACACAGTCAAACCGGTTTCGGGAGATGAGCCTGCTGACGCTTATGGCTGATAATGCCATATTGAGCATTATCCATTTCGAGCACAGGATGGTCTTTTTCAGGCTGAAGAAACCGTCCTCCCCTTCGAGGCAGACTTCTCGGGGTGTATGATGGAGGTTGCTGCATTTGTGCTGGTCCATGAAATCATACGATTTGCCGTAGCCGGCAAAATGAACGGTATGTCCCTGCTGCTGCAGGTAATGACCGAGGTGCAGACAGCGGGAAGCGTGCCCCAGCCCCTCACCGCAGACAACAAAAAGGATCTTCATGGGAGTCTCTGCTCAAAATGTATGTCTTTGATAAATGATGAACTATTACCTGAATCCATCCGATTCCGCAGAAGGGGTGATTGCAACATCCGTTCCTGATTCAGGAATGATGATCCATGCAAGGATAGAGACAATAATACCCGTACCGAAAGAGAGGACCGTTACTGCAGCCCAGATGAGTCGAATGACGGTGGGATCAATATTTAAGTGTTCACCCGGACTAGCACAAACTCTGCCCAGTATCCGGTCTTTTTTTGAGCGGTATAGACGCTTCATGCTAAAAATTATGTTCTTTACCCAATAAAGATAATCGACAGAGAGTTTGCCTGAAAACAAACAATCTAATAGTGACCATGATTCAAGGCATAATGGGAAGAAAAAAACATGGGAGGAAATGAAGGCTCTTACAAAACAGCAACCTTCGGAGCCGGCTGTTTCTGGGGAGTCGAAGCGGCATTCCGGAAAGTGAAAGGGGTCATAACTACTGCGGTCGGGTACATGGGAGGGTCATTAAAAAACCCCACCTACAAAGATGTCTGTTCCGGGCAGACAGGCCATGCGGAGGTGGTACAGATTATCTACGATCCAACGACGGTCAGCTATGAACAACTTCTCGATGTGTTCTGGTCGGTCCATAACCCGACACAACTGAACCGCCAGGGTCCCGACATCGGTACCAATTACCGATCCGTGATCTTTTACCATGATGCAGAGCAGGGCAGGCTTGCGAGAAAATCAAAGGAGAATATTGAGGTATCAGGAGTGTTCGGATTCGGGAAGATTATGACGGCGATTACGCCTGCGTCAGAGTTTTACCAGGCAGAAGAGTACCACCAGCGCTATTATGAAAAGCATGGCGGTTCGTGCAGGATTTAGAACAAGTTTTTTCGGTCATTACCGGAAAAAACACAATTTCTCAACAGATTTCCGGAATTTTTGAAAACGGGAGAATAAGAGAACAGCCGTATCGCCAGTCTTCAAACCAACAATGGATACACATAAAACCGATGCAGAACTATCTTTCCTATCATCTGGTGATGAGGTCCACCCTTCACTGCCTGATAAGGGTTAATGACCTTTGTTTTATCAGAAATATATCCGCAACAACCAATGAAGTGTCCGGCTTATGGCTTTTGCTATTCCTGAACACCCTGATCATGGGGGAACTAAAACCCGATGGCGATCGCTTTGAACAGGCACAGCAGGAAGTTCGAACCCGGAATCGCGGATTGACAATGCATAAGAGAAGGCAATGAGGCAAACAATGTCACAACAACTTGGGGGACAACCCATTTTAATTCTCAGGGAAGGAACTACGCGGAACCGTGGGCAGGAAGCCCAGAACAATAACTTTGCTGCTGCAAAAGCAGTGGCAAGCGCTGTCCGCTCAACCCTTGGTCCAAAAGGCATGGATAAGATGCTTATCGACAGCATGGGTGATATCACCATCACCAACGACGGGGTAACTATCCTCAAGGAAATGGATATCGAGCACCCTGCGGCAAAGATGATGGTCGAGATCGCAAAAACACAGGACGCTGAGGTTGGCGACGGGACAACTTCTGCTGTTGTCATTGCCGGGGAACTGTTAAAGAACGCCGAGGGGCTCCTTGCCCAAAGCGTCCACCCGACCATCATTGCCGAAGGATACCGGCTGGCAGCGGAGAAGGCGCTCGTAATGCTCGATGGGTTTGCTATCACGGTGACTCCGAGCAATTTTGTGATGCTCAAAAAGATCGCCGAGACGGCACTAACGGGCAAGAACGTGGAAGTCGCAAAAGACCGGCTCTGCGGGATTATCGTGAAGGCAATCACGTTGGTCATGGATCCTGATGGTCGTGTGGATATTACCCACATCAATGTGGAGAAGAAGGTCGGCGGTTCAGTGGATGATACAGATCTTGTCGAAGGTATGGTTATCGATAAGGAACGTGCGCATCCGAATATGCCCAAAGTCGTGAAGGACGCAAAAATTCTGCTCCTTAACGCGGCGCTTGAATTTAAAAAAACAGATGTGAACGCAAAAATCAATATCTCCACTCCGGGACAGGCACAGGCGTTTCTTGATGAAGAAGAGCACATGGTCCGTGTGATGGTGGACAAGGTTGTTAAGAGCGGTGCAACTGTTATCTTCTGCCAGAAAGGTATAGATGATGTTGCACAGCACTATCTTGCAAAAGCCGGTATCCTTGCCATCCGCAGGGTGAAGAAGAGCGATGTCGAGAACCTTGCCCGGGCTACGGGGGGTAATATTGTCAACAGCATCGACGGAATCACAAAAAAAGATCTCGGTACAGCCGGACTTGTTGAGGAGCGCAAAGTCTCGGGTGAGGAGATGATCTATATCTCGAAGTGCAAAAACCCCAAAGCCGTCTCCATCATTGTCCGTGGAGGGACAGAGCATGTGGTCGATGAACTTGAACGAGCCATCCATGATGCGCTCATGGTTGTCAGTGTAGTTGTTGAGGGCAAAAAAGTAGTTGCTGGCGGGGGAGCACCGGAAACAGAACTCTCGCTCCAGCTGAGGAGATATGCCTCCCAGGAAGGGGGGCGTGTCCAGCTGGCGATTGAGGCATTCGCAGCAGCACTGGAGGTTATCCCGCGCACTCTCGCCGAGAACGCGGGGCTGGATGCCATCGATATTCTAGTCGGGATCCGGGCTGCACATGAAGCAGGAAAAAAGACATTCGGGCTTGATGTGGATGCCGGCAAACCTGCGGACATGCTGAAGGCTGGGATTGTTGAACCACTGCAGGTGAAAACGCAGGCAATTTCAAGTGCAGCTGAGGCGGCAGTCATGATCCTCCGTATTGATGATGTCATCGCGTCTTCGAAATCCGCTGCACCAGAGGGGGGAATGCCCCCCGGCGGCATGGGAGGAATGCCGCCTGGCATGGGCGATTATTGAGAAATACCCTTTTTCTTTTTTTCATATCGATTATATTATTGTTAAGAATCCGGCACTCATAATGGGATCATTTCCCATCAACGGTCTATTTCGGGCTTTGTACGCTTTCTGAGCGGTTCACGTGATGTTTATTAATGTCGAGCCATAGTCGGTTCAACAGACAAGCTTGCAATTTTTTATAAAAGCGAGAATTGGATTTTTTCCCGGTTATCTTCTCCTTTTCTCTGCTTTCCCGTATTTAATGGGCGAATTTCAGAGATAAAAAAGAGACACCTCCACTTCGTACGGGTAGAAGACCTCAAGGTCCGTGCTGACTGCCGATACAACCACAAGCAAGGATGTGTCTGTTGAACTTGTTGAACTTGTCGAACTTGTCGAACTTGTCGAACTTGTCGAACTTATTGAACTGCTGTCTGTTGACGCGTGTACCATGGGAACGATGAGCAACAAACAGAATAAAGCTGATAATAACGGTTTTTTTCTTCATATTTCCTCCATTTTTTATATTTTTTCAAGATGTGATCGTATCACACACTGGCAGGAATATTTACCAGGACATAGTACCACTTCTCTGTATCTGGCCAAATCCCCTCCCTGTTTAAGAGGATATCTCCATCACGATATACCCGGAATATAATATATTCACATTACGGCGTGCGGCTAAATATAGATAAAAAATGGAGATATTTACACCGGGTAGTTAATATAATCCGGAAGATGGTACTTCACAAAAGGTATAGTAAAAAAATAATGCAGCGCACTATTTATTTGCCTGTATTTCAAGAGCAATGTCGATGACAGTGCGTAGTTCGTCATCTTTGAATGGTTTCAGGATATATCCGTACGGTGCAGTGGCACCGACCCGTTCAAGTATTTCGGTGTCGCATAAGGCCGTGAGATAAATTACAGGAATGTGATAATTTTTCCTTATATAATCCGCAGCCTGGACGCCATCCATCTTTCCGCCAAGGTCAATGTCCATCAGGACAATATCCGGACGCAGTGCATCTGCCTTTTTTATGGCAGCCTCTGCAGTGCCCGCATGCCCCGCCACCGAGAAGCCAAATTTTTTCAGCCGCATTTCCAGAGATTTGGCGACTTCTCGTTCATCTTCGACAATTAATATTTTTGCACGATCCATAACTCTGCCTATCTGCAATTGGATGAGAGGATATATCAATTAATTGTTCCGTTAATTTGCCAACCGGAAGAAAATGACTGTTCATCATCCTGCAATGCAAATCCAATGCGTTATCCCGGATTTCGGCTGAAAGGTGACACGGGAGCGAGGGGTGAAAAATAGTATCCGGTATCTTCCTTATTTTGCCTGGCCCCCTGCCGGCTTTCCCGGGGGGATCACCCGTTTTCCCCGCTGGAGAGAGGCAAAAACCCCGATAACACAAAGAACGGTGAAAAAGACGAAGGCAAAATTCAGGCTTGAAACAAACAGGGGATGATACTCTGGAGTAATTTCGACTCTCCCGATTATCATTGCAAAGATCATCATAGCAATTCCCATGGAGAGCATCTGCCCCAGAAGCCTCATAGTGCTGACAAGACCCGAAGCGACGCCGTAATACCGTTTTTCTACCGAACTCATGATTGCATTGGTATTCGGTGAAGAGAACAGCCCGAAACCAAGGCCGATTATGATGAGAGCGGTGATAAAATACCACAGCGGAGTAGTCTCTTTGAGAAAAACCAGAAAAAACAACCCTGCTGTTGTTAATCCCATTCCTGCCGAAGCGATAATCCCGGGGTCGATACGATCCGAAAGCCTGCCGGCAAACGGGGACACAACTGCCTGCATCATTGGCGCTGCAATGAGAACCAGTCCCGCATATTCTGGGGAAAATCCCTTTATGTACTGGAAGTAAAGAGAAAGAAGAAACGAGACGGCATAAGTCGCACTGTAGTTAATAAGAGCTGCGAGATTCGAGAAGGCAAATACCCTGCTTTCTGAAAAAAGTTGCATATTGAGTACCGGGAACGGTTGCCGCCGTTCGTACCTGATGAATGCAATAGAGCAGGCGATCCCGGTAAGCACAAGAAATATTCCCAGCTCTCCTGGCAGAAGGGAGAACCCGGCCATGACCGTCACAAGCGCAGTACCGTAGATCAGCGACCCGGTAAGATCAAATTTCTCTCTGCTGCATTCCACCCATTCACCCTTCAGTTGCCACAAGACGAGGGCAAGGGCAATGAAACCGATGGGGACATTAATAAAAAAATACTCCGCCACCCGAAATTTTCCGTAAGAATACCCCCGAGGAAAGGCCCCAGTGAGAGCCCGAAATACACGGCGGTGATGTAGATACCCAGAAACTTTCCCCGTTCTCCGGGAGGATATGCCGATGTCAGGATTGCAACCGCTGTCCCGAAGATCATGGAGCTCCCGATACCCTGGATTATCCTGACCGTGAGAAGCATCTGGCTCGAGACTACCAAGGTCATGATGAGCGATGCAGCAGTAAAGATTGCAAGACCGTATAGGAAGATCTTTTTCCTCCCGTAGATATCCGCAATTTTACCGAATGGTACGAGAAACAGGGCCGATGAAAGAAGGTAGGCGGTTGCAACCCAGGAAAGGGCAATCGCATCCATGTGGAATTCTGCACCGATGCTCGGCAGTGCAATATTTACTGCGGAGCCATCGAAGGGCGTAAGAAATCCTGCGAGTATGGCAATGAGGAGGATTACCCGTTTCTCCATGCCGGTAACCGGGGACGCCGGAATATGGCAGATCTCCGGAATGTGATGGGAATCAGCTGCTGCAGTCCCTTCGCCCATCGGACACCCGCATCACACTCATAATCGTATCTTTTTCAGAGGATTGCATTTATTCATTCCTGATCGGTGCACTTAATTCCCTGCACCAGTTTTCCGTTTCTGGATAAATTTTGCCAGTAAACGCTCCTCCCCTTTTCCACTGCAATCCTGACGCCATCAACAGCAATGACGGGTCCGGATGATTGACAGGATTATCCGTTTTAATAATATCCGGGGGGTAATGTCCTCAAAAGCATAAGCACCTGAAAGGTATGTGTCTATTTCTGTTCACGCGTCCGTTAAACAGTCAGGTCAATCCTCACCCGACTTTATTCTCTTTTTGCCATCGAATCCTTCTGACCACGTACCCCGGCAGATATTATTATGGTGTCTCATTGGATAATCAGGGATCAGGGAAAGCAATGCACAGTACATCATTCGTCCGGTGTTTAACCGCTGTAGTCCTTGTCGGGGCTGCCCTGTTTTGTGGTGTGGTGACCGCAGGAACACTTACGTACGCAATTGGGGACAAAGTGGACCTGAGCGGAACGGCATATGCTACGAACACTATATACATATTCGTGACCGGCCCCGGACTGGATCCCAATGGGGTGAACCCCAGTCAGATGAAGAGTCCCGTGGTAAGTGGGGATCCATCGACATTT